>Ga0207691_10006110_pt1 | contig 11637 bp, 8 predicted proteins | sample KBSM13metaG_FD_184327 | JGI IMG/M metagenome (GOLD analysis project Ga0207691, IMG submission 184327) | Miscanthus rhizosphere microbial communities from Kellogg Biological Station, Michigan, USA - KBS M1-3 metaG (SPAdes) (version 2) | ecosystem: Host-associated > Plants > Roots > Rhizosphere >...
CTCCGTAGAGGTCTCCAAGGAGCCGGGACAACGGCTGGTAGCCGCAACGAGCGACGTCGACTCCAAAAGGATTACCGCGGACCTGACTCGCGTGTTTCTCGAAGCATTTTTCGATGCGGCCTTCCGGGAGCCAGCCGTGACAGGCGCCACGGCCTTGCAGGTGCACTGGAAGGTTCCCACCCTCGCCTATCCCGCTTTCGACGCCGATCAGCCGCCGATTTCACTGGAGGCATTCGCGCGTGTGACGCGTGATGCGCTTCGAACCGAAGCCGTGGTCACCTCCGAGGTGGGCAAAGCGGTCCGGGGAGGGAGCATCTTCAGCACGCAGAACGAAACCCTGGCCGCAGGGTTGGAAACCGCTGCGGGAGTGATCGCGAAAAAGCTCGTCGAACATGGAGGCTTTTGTTATTTTCAAACCATCCAACGCAATGAACGCCGTTTGCCAACGCCATGAACGCCGTTCGGAGGGCAGGAAAGAATGATCAGACACGTTGCCGCCCTGTTTGGCGCCGGTGTGCTCTTGACCGGATGCTTTGCCAAGATTCACGAGCTTCCCTCACAACCGGAAGCCGCCGGGGCGTTGTTCGCCCCCTTGCCCGATCAGGACTTCATGGTGGGGCTGGCTGTGTCCGGCGGGGGCAGCCGGGCAGCCACATTCGCGGCAGCCGCCTTGGAGGCCCTGGCCGAGATTCCCGTTCGTCTCGGCACTGAACACCGCAGCGTGCTCGAAACCGTCAGTTACATGTCGAGCGTATCCGGTGGCAGCCTGGCCACGGCCTACTATGTCACCAAGAAACCTCCGAAGTCCGAACCGGTACTCGCCGGCGACGGACTTTCGCCCCGGTATCGTGAATTCTTCGCGGGCTACAAGACCGCGATGCAGTCGAACTTCCAGCGGAGCGCGGTGGTCCGCCAACTCGCCTTCTTCCGCGCGCTGAACCCGACCAAGCTTGCCTATTCACTGTCCGAGGTCTGGGATAGCGACTTCCTCGGTGACATAACGTTTGCCCAACTGTACGAGCGCGAGCAACGAGGCGATATTCCCCGGGTGATTTTGAACGGCACGGTATACAACTCCGGCCAACGCTTCGCCTTCACCACGTTGCCGGCGTCGGATTTCGATTACGACTTCATCGACCTGCTGACGAAGGAATTGAAGAAGCCCAACCGCCCCGTGCCGGTGACGCCCGAAGGCCTGGCGATTATTCAGAAAGGACTCGAAACGGCGAGCCGGCAATTCCTGCCGCTCACGTTCGAGCGGATCGGCGCCGATTACCGGAACCTTCGCCTCTCCCTTGCGGTTGCCACGTCCGCCTCATTCCCGCCGGTCGTCGGTCCGGTCACCTACCAAGTGACCGGCAGGCCGACGTATTTGCATATCGGCGACGGCGGGCTCTTCGACAATCTCGGGACCGAATCCCTGACGACCCTCTTTTTGAAGAAAATCCCGCAAGGGTCGTCCAACAGCGGCCTGATCATCGTCATCGATACGTCATTCCCGTTCGATGCGGGCGGCCCTGAGCTCGATAAAAGCGAAAAGGGGTTCGAGGTATTCCGCGATGATCCCTCCCGCATTGTCGGCATCATGGAGGAGCGGGCGAATACCTATCAGACGCTGCTGTGGCACAGCCTCAGAACCGAGGGTGTCGTCCTTCCCGATTTCGCTCATCTCAGGATCGAGGTCCTGAAGCATGTCGACGCCGAGTGGTCCGGGTATGAGGACCTGCCGGGGGTCTGCCGGGAGGATTTCCCGTCTGATGTGACACCCGCACAGATCAAGCAGGCCGTCAGTCAGATTCCGACGTTATTCAAAATCAAAACGCCCTGTCATGGGGCCCTCCTGCAGAAGGCGGCACGCAAAGTCGTCGAGCAACACCGTCCGCGGATCGTGAATTTCATTGAAGCACACCTCCGGAACCCCTCGCCATGACCGATCCGGTCCAGAAGGCTCCGTTGTGGTTGCCCTCCGTTCTGGAGGAGGAATATGTCGCATTGCATGGCCGGCTCCCTGCCGAACCCACGTCGGCCGATCCCACCGAGCGAGTGGCCCGGCTGTACCGTCACATCCATAGCCTGCCGAATAAGCGAACCGCGCTCTGCCTTTCCGGCGGCGGGATTAGAAGCGCGACGTTCGCGCTGGGTATCCTTCAAGGGCTCGCCCGCCTCTCCCTCCTGAAGCGATTCGACTACCTCTCGACGGTGTCCGGAGGTGGCTACATCGGCAGCTGGCTGACCGCCTGGATTCACCGTCATCCGGACGGCGTCGCCGGGGTGGCTGAAGAATTACGACGGCCGCCTTCCGATCTCCAAGATCCCGAGCCCGAGCCCCTGAAGTGGTTACGCCGGTACAGTAACTACCTGACTCCACGGCTCGGACTGATGTCGGTCGACAGTTGGACATTGTTCGGGGCCTATTTGAGGAACCTGACCCTCAACTGGCTCATCCTGGTTCCGCTCCTCGCGACCGTCCTCCTGGCTCCCCGGCTACTGGTGTCGGTCCTGCACTGGGAGGTCACGGAGCCCAGGCCGTCAGCACAGGCGATGTTGATGGCGGGCCTCCTGGTCGGTCTCATTGCCTTGACGCACCTGCACATGTACCGGCCCAGCCTGGCCCACCTCCGCAAAGATCGCCTGTGGGCACAATTTGAGCGACAGCAATGGTTTCTCATCGGCGGGCTGATCCCATTGGTCCTGTCGGCGCTGCTACTGACCACCGCCTATGCCTGGTATCGCAACGGCGGCGGTTTGCTGCAGGAGCTCACACTGTTCGCCCTTGATAGCTGCGGCACCTTCGTGCTTGGCGGCGCTGTCATGCACGGCATCGGCTGGCTGATCTCCGCTTTCCTGCTGCAGCGTTGGCGTGAGCTGGATTTATGGCTGGGAGTCGAGTTCCTCGTCATCCTCTGGTCCGGCTCACTGGGTGGCCTCTTTCTGTGGTCCGTCCTGGCAGAGACGCCTTCGGCCATTCCTGTCAGGGAGTTTGCCGAGTGGTACGCCTGTTTTGCCATTGCAGGGTTCCTGACTATGTTTCTGCTCACGGCCACCATCTTCATCGGGATCGCGAGCCGTTACACGGATGATCATGATCGTGAGTGGTGGGGACGAGCCGGCGCCTGGGTCCTCATTGTGAGCGTCTTTTGGACCGCACTCAGTGCACTGGTGGTCTTCGGTCCCGGCCTTTTGTCGTACACGCCCGGGCCCGCCACTTCCCTGGGAGGACTGTCCGGCATCGTCTCTCTGTTGCTCGGATTCAGTTCGAGCACGACCGCAACCGGGAAGGCCAAACCCAGCATGATAGATCTGGTGCTGGATCGCGCCGTCCGATTGGCCGCACCGGTATTCATCGCCTGTCTGGTGGTGCTCATCACGCTTGTGACCAGCCTGCTCATGAAGGGGATCGGCGGTCTCCAGGGCGTCTTTGAGGGATCAGCCGTGGGGCTCCGGATGCCCTCTGACAGCTGGGGGCATGCCATTCTCCTCCACAATAGTCCACCGTGGTTGGTAATCGAAGTCGCAGCAGCATTTGCCGCGCTGGCAGGTGTCCTCTCGCTGATGATCAACATCAACAAGTTTTCACTGCACTCGATCTACCGCAACCGGCTGATTCGGGCCTACTTGGGTGCCTCCCGCTTGAAGGAATACCATCAGAAACGCCGGCCGAATCAGTTCACAGGCTTTGATCCCGACGACAATCTCCAGTTGCACGAGCTTGCGCCGCCGCATCACGCGATCAGAAAGCCGTTTCATATTCTCAACATCGCGATCAATCTCGTCCGGTCCGAGAATCTTGCCTGGCAGCAGCGGAAGGCGCAATCGTTCACGGCGTCTCCGCTGTTTTGCGGGAGCTGGAATCTCGGGTACCGACGCTCGCGGGACTACGGGATCAGCGGACAACTCCGTAAGCCCAAAGCCATTACGCTCGGCACCGCCCTGGCGATCTCCGGTGCGGCGGCCAGTCCGAATATGGGATATCACTCGGCACCGGCAGTGACGTTTCTATTGGCCTTCTTCAATGTCCGGCTCGGCTGGTGGCTAGGGAATCCCGGTGAGGCGGGGCGAAATACGTTTGACCGCTCCTGCCCGCGCATCGCCGTTCGTCCGCTGCTGGCAGAGACATTCGGATTGACCGATGCCGCCAACCCCTATGTCTATCTCTCGGACGGAGGTCATTTCGAGAATCTGGGCCTGTACGAGATGGTGCTGCGCCGCTGCCACTACATTGTCGTCAGCGACGGCAGCTGTGATACGGACCGCTCGTTCACGGATCTAGGCAATGCGATCCGAAAAATCCGCATCGACCTGGGGATCGACATTGAGATCGAGACCGAACTGCTGGAACTCGAGGGAGGAGCGCGGATGAGCCGCGCGCATTTCGCGCTCGGTATGATCCGGTACGATCGTGTCGATCGCGGCGCGCCGCCGGGATTATTGATCTACCTCAAGCCTTCTCTGACGGGAAATGAGCCGGCCGACGTGACCGAGTATGCCCACGGCCACCAGGAATTTCCGCACGAGCCGACAGCCGACCAGTTTTTCGACGAATCGCAGTTCGAATCCTACCGCGCGCTCGGCTTTCATATCGCCGACAAGGTCTTCACCCGCCCCATCACCAACCCGACCGGAGAAGCCGAACAGCTGTTCGAGCGCTTCCGATCCGCACGCTCGACGTCATCCTAAGCAGCTTAAGTCCAGGCCGGGCTCATGGAGCCGTTCGAGGCCCGCCAGTGCGGCGTCCAGGCCAACGCGACCAGCTTCACCGCGATGTTGGCTTTCGCGGGCTTGAGTGTCACCGGTTCGAGCGTTTCCTGCAACGGATCGCTCGCCGCAGCCAACGCGTCGCTTTCGCCCTTGAATTGTGCTTCAAGATCGGCCAGCTGTTGCTGCAACGCGGCAACGTTTCCCTCCGCAAAACTCACGTCCTGTGATTCTTTGAATACGCGTCCTGCGCCTCGAATGGCCGTTGTGGCACGGCCGACATTGGCGGCACTGATCGTCTTCCGGCCCAAAAACGCGCCCAGGATCGAGGCGCCTACTGTTATGGCGGCCTGCATCTGACTCGATCGGGCTTCGGCCTGCTGCTTTTCCTTTTGCTGCTCCGCTCGCCTGATCCTTTCTTGTATGGCCGTGATCTTCGGGGCGTATTTCCGGCGAAGCACGTCTGCGCCCTTGTCCCGCTGCTCCCTTCCGGATTGTTGCAATCGGACGCGGAAGTCCCTCTCTGACTCTTCGGGGTTGGAAAACTGTCCGGTGCTTGGACTCTTGAGCAATTGGAGTTTTTGCGTCCGAAACAACCAGCCGCCGAAGTCTCTGTTCCAGGTCTCATAGCTCTTGGCTTTGCCCGCGGCACTGGGAAGCGCAAGGAACCGCGCCTCTCCCTCAGGCGTCTGGTCGAGATCTGCCGGCGTTACCCCGGCCGGCGCCGCACGATCCCAGTCGACGGTGACCGCTCCCTCGGTCATCGGAACCAGTACTGTGACGTCTTGGGTCGTCTCGATCCGACTCTTGGTCTCAGCAAAGCGCACCTGAGACGATCCCAACAACATCGGCGCATAGACCAATTCACTCCCTTCCGGTTTCACCCCGCGAATCGGCACGAAATGTTGTGGAACATCCGGAGGCAGGACCGGGCGCGCCGTGGCTCCCCCCTGCTGCGCGTTGGGAGCGAGTGCTGACGGCTGGGGGCGCGGTGGCGGGGCTTCCGCTCGGCGGTGATCCATCAGCATTTTGATTTGCGAGCGCGTCAGGGGGCCTCTCAGATACGAAAGACACCAACGCGTTTCGAAGACAACCGGCTGGTCTTCATGGACGTTGTTCATGAGAAAGATGCGGTTGCCGAGTCCGGCCAGTGTCTGCTCCATACGGCTCTTGTTGAATTGCTTCCCGGTGCTCGATGACGCCCCCTCCAACCCTTCCAGGACACGGGCCTTGTCGCGCTCCGTTTGCAGCCGTCCGATGAACCAGGTGCCGGTGTTGGCCAGTCCTTTGTAGTCGAGGTCCACCGGATTTTGTGTGGCCAACACGATCCCCAAGCCGAAGGCGCGCGCCTGCTTCAAGAGCGTCAGCAAGGGGAGTTTGGACGGTGGATTGGCGACCGGCGGGAAATAGCCGAAGATTTCATCCATATACAAGAGCGCACGCAGGCTGGTGGTTCCGGATTGGGCTCGCATCCAGCCCACCATCTGGCTGAGCAGCAGCGTCACAAAAAACATCCGTTCGGCATCGCTGAGATGCGCGATCGAAAAAATCGCCAACCGCGGCTTGCCGGAGGCCGTGTAGAGGAGTTGCTGGATGTCCAGCGGTTCCCCGTCGAGCCACGCCTGAAACCCCGGCGCAGCCAGCAGATTGTTGAGCTTCATCGCCAGAGCAAACCGGTCCTTCGACGGGAAAAAGGCTTCGACATCCAACACGCCGATTTTGGCCACGGGCGGCGACTGGATGCCCTGGATCAATGCGGCGAGGTCCATCTCGCCGGCTTGTTTCCAGGCATGGCCGAGAAGCGTCGAAAGCAGAATGTGCTCCCGGCTCTGGATCGGATCGGCGTCGACGCCGATCAAGCCGAGGAGACTCGTCACCGTCGTGCTGATCCGATCGCGGAGCAGTTCCGGATCATTACGGACCTCTTCCTCCGGCGCGGCAAACGATTTGAGAATGGAAACCGCCAGGCCGGCACTGCTCCCGGGCGTGTAGAGCACGGCATCGGCGGAATCCTTGAGCCGTTGAATGCGCGCGCCGTCCTGACCCCACGCCGCCAATCCTTTTTTCCAGAGGTCCGCCTGCGCGCTTGCAAATTCGGCGGGAGCCATCCCCTTCTTCCGGGCATCGTCCTCATTGATCCACGGAAGGAAGTCCTCTCCCGTGAGCGCCGGAAACGTCAACAAGAGATTGGCAAGATCACCTTTCGGATCGATGATGATGGCGGGAATGTTGTCGATGGCCGCCTCTTCGAGCAATGAAAGACAGAGGCCGGTTTTGCCGCTGCCGGTCATTCCCACGCAGACGGCATGGGTCACGAGATCCTTCGAGTCGTATAACAGCCATCCAGGCTTCGCCTGTTTTGTGGCCACATCGTACGGCCGGCCGAGATACAAGACGCCGAGCCCCTCGAACTCCTGCGCAACTTCCGCTCCTGGGGCCTGCTGATCCGTTGGAGTCGCCTTCTTGCGGGGCATCGGTCCTCCGTCTGGCTGGAGATGGATGGAACGTCGACCGCGCATTGTAGGGGGAGGGCTGACCGGCTGCAAGGCCGAGCCTTAGGGTCAGGTTCGTCTGGGCATGATCAGCGATGGGAGGAGAAGATGAATAGATAGCCCCGGCAGGCGTGGTGAGCGCCTGGCCGGGCTCAGGAAGTGGTTAGCTGCCGCACGAAATCTTCATGGACTCGATATCGTTGCTCATGTCAAGCTTACCGAGCTTGGGCACACGCTGCCCAGGAGCAAAGGCCAGTTCGGTCCCCTTGAAATCTTTCTCAGAATAGGCTTTGACGCGGGCATTGGTCCCCACAATGACGCTTTCGATGTCGTTGTTCCAATTCTTGCCGCCCATATCTTTCAGTGAGGCGAATTCTTTCGGGCCTTGCATCTTGTAATGCGCATCGTCCATGTCGAAGTTGTCATCGTCGAATACTTCGACGTAGCAATTCTTATCGATGACCTGCGTTTCCAGATCCGCGGCGAAGGCCGGTACGACGGAAAATGCGATCCCGGCGATGATCGGTAATCCAACTCTGAAAAAGAACATGATACGCTCCTTTATGTGGTGTAGAGGCTGTTCGGGTCCGCGCCGTTAACGAAGAATCCCAAGGAACCACAGCAGCACCAGCAGGCTCACCGGCACTCCGAGCAGCCATAAGAGAAAACCCTTTCCCATTGTTCCCATACACTCCTCCCTACGCCAGGACGAATTTGTGTCTACTCCTGCGTCAGCGAAGGCTCTTGGGTGAGAGCCTTGTTCAACACGCTGACCATTTTGAGATGCGCGCGGTTGTCGTCTCGCAGGTCGGCGGCGAACAACTCCGCATGCCGCTGCTGCAAGACCTTGCCAAAGGCCGCATGTTTCGCTTCCGGCACTCCGTATAAGCTGGCCAGCGAGGTCACATATTGCCCGCTCCCGGCGGCGGCTTCCTGGCGAAGGTTTTCATACGCCACCCCCGCGAACACGTTGATTTTCTGCTCCTGTTTGACCAAGCCATCCTCCGTAAACAAGTCGTTCGGCGTGGTGCTCGAGAAAAAGTTGACGGTCGTGTCGATTGTCGCCTTGGTCGTATTGCAAGCGGCAAGGTTCATTCCGATCACGATTACTCCACAGGCGGTCAATAGACGACGTGCCATGTCAGGTACCATCGCTCCTCCTTTCGATAGAGACGGCGAGTAGAAGAGCGGTTCCGAGCTAGGGAACCGCCTAAGGGGAATGTGTTGCGATTCTCCCAGCTGGTTGGAGAAGCAAAGGACGGGCCCAGGTCGCGGAGCAGCCCTGCAATGCGAGGTTACGGCAAAACTATGGTGGTCTCCCTAGCGGACATCACCAAATTCCTGCTTGGGAAGATTGCCGTCAGGACATATTGTCCCCGCATGCGGACAGGATGGTTAGACCAGAGGAATCGCAGAAAAGAGACAGAGCGGGCGTGTTACCACTCTTTGAAGATCACAAAGACAGCGCCGCCCATCATGCTGAAACCCAGGAGGTAGTTCCATTTCAGCGGCTCGCGCAAATACAGAACGGAGAAGACACAGAACACGGCGAGCGTGATCACCTCCTGAATCGTTTTCAACTGTGCGGCCGTGAAGTCGTAGTGACCGATTCGGTTGGCCGGTACTTGGAAGCAGTACTCGACGAATGCGATCCCCCAGCTGGCCAAAATGGCCAGCCACAGAGGGGTGTCTTTGTATTTGAGATGTCCGTACCAGGCGAGCGTCATGAAGATGTTGGAGATCGTCAGCAAGAGGATGGTGTGCATGGGCCTCCTTTTGTCGCGTTGATCTTCAGCTGAAAGCCATTGACGCTCTCAGCCGCCATATGTTCTTTTTTGCTGAGCGAGCGGAAGGGCTGAGCATTGAGGCGTTGACGCAGCGGCAATTGCCGAATACCAGCAGCGGGACGCGCTGGGCGCCGTGCTGTCGGCTCGTCCGGCAAGGCGGCCAACAGTCGTGGGACAGAGACCGTCAAAAACCATCGCATGACGGCGAGCAGAAATGCTCGCCCTTCGTCGCCCCCTCAGCCCACGCCCGCTTCTTTCAGGACTTGGCCTGTGTATGACTTCCTTGCTTTCGCGATGTCTCGTGGCGCTCCCTCCGCGACGATTTCACCGCCCCGATCTCCGCCTTCAGGGCCGAGATCGATAATCCAATCGGCATTCCTAATCACGTCCAGATTGTGTTCAATCACGAGCACCGTGTTGCCGGCCTCGACGAGACGATCCAGCACGTCGAGCAACCGCTGCACATCGGCAAAATGCAGGCCGGTCGTCGGTTCGTCGAGGATGTAGAGGGTGCGTCCCGTCGCTCGTTTGGACAGTTCGCGGGAGAGTTTCACGCGCTGTGCTTCTCCGCCGGACAGCGTGGTCGCCGATTGGCCGAGTTTCACATAATGCAGGCCCACGTCGTGCAATGTCTGCAGCTTGGCTTTGATCAGCGGGATGTGCTCGAAAAAGTCCAGGGCGTCGTCCACAGTCATGTTAAGCACGTCGGCGATGCTCTTGCCTTTGTGCAAAATCTCCAACGTCTCACGGTTATAGCGCTGGCCCTTGCACACTTCGCACGTGACATAGACATCCGGCAAAAAGTGCATCTCGATCTTGATAAGCCCGTCGCCCTGGCACGCTTCGCACCGTCCGCCCTTCACGTTGAAGCTGTAGCGGCCCGGCTTGTACCCGCGCACCCGGGATTCCGGGAGATTGGAGTAGAGATCACGGATATGGCCGAACAGTCCTGTGTAGGTCGCGGGATTCGAGCGGGGGGTCCTCCCGATCGGGGATTGATCAATGTCGATGACCTTGTCCAGTGCCAGCACGCCCTGTAGATCCTTGCAGCCATCGATCTTGGGCTTCTTATGATAGAGGAGCTGCGATAACGAGTGAAACAGCACTTCGAGCACGAGCGTGCTCTTGCCGGAACCTGAAACGCCCGTGACGCAGGTCATCAGTCCCAACGGAATGCGTGCCGTGACATCCTTGAGATTGTGCTTGCTCGCGCCGATGACGGATAAGAAACCCTTCGGTTTCCGTTCCCGTCGCGGCACTGAGACCGATTGAAGACCGCGCAGGTACTGTCCCGTCAGCGAGTGCGCATCATTCATGACCTGCTGCGGCGTACCTTGGGCGATGATGTGTCCCCCATGAGAGCCCGCACCGGGACCCATGTCCAGGATGTGATCCGCAGCCAGCATGGTTTCGGCGTCGTGTTCGACGACAACGACCGTGTTGCCGAGATCACGCAACCGGAGCAGAGTCTGCAACAGCCGGCGGTTGTCACGCTGGTGCAAACCGATGGACGGTTCATCGAGAATGTACAACACGCCCACGAGTCCCGACCCGATCTGCGTCGCAAGCCTGATCCGCTGCCCTTCGCCGCCTGACAGCGTCGCGGCGGCTCGGTCGAGCGTCAGGTAATCAAGCCCGACGTTCACCAGAAAACCCAGCCGCTCCCTGATTTCCTTCAAAATGCGATGGGCGATGACCATCTCGCGTTCAGTAAACGTCAGCGAGCCGAAAAAATCCGCCGCTGCTCTCACCGACCGGCGCGTGACCTCGGCAATCGATTGTTTGGCAATCTTGATCGAGAGGCTTTCCGGCCTCAGTCTGGCGCCATGACAGGCTTCGCAGAGCTCCAGCAACGTGAAGTCCTCGTCTTCGGATGCGTCCCCGGTCATCGCATAGCCGATCCCGTCGCAGGTGGGACAGGCCCCGTGAGGGCTGTTGAAGGAAAAAATCCGCGGCGTAATTTCCGGATAACTGACGCCGCAACGGATGCAGGCGAGCTTTTCACTGTAGAGAAGCGTCCTCCCCTCTTCTGTTAGCACCCCCACCAGACCGCCCGCGAGCTTCAGGGCGGTTTCGACGGAGTCAGCCAGCCGGCGCGCCAACGCATCGCCCGGCTTCATCACCAAGCGATCGACGACGATCTCGATCGTATGTTTCTTCTGCTTATCGAGTGTGATGTCCTCGCCCAAATCCACCGGCTTCCCGTCGATCCGCGCCCGAACGTAGCCCGCCCGGCGCATCTCGAGGAGCTCCTTGCGGTATTCGCCTTTCCGGCCGCGCACGATCGGCGCAAGAATCTGAAACTTACTGCCTTCGGACAGTGCACCAATGGCATCCACCATCTGCTGCACCGTTTGTGCGGTGATTTCTTGGCCGCATTGGTGGCAATAGGGCCGGCCTACGCGCGCGAACAGGAGACGCAGATAATCGTAGATTTCCGTGACCGTGCCGACCGTCGAGCGCGGGTTGTGGCTTGTGGATTTCTGCTCGATCGAGATGGCCGGAGAGAGCCCTTCGATCGAATCGACATCCGGCTTTCCCATCTGCTCGAGAAACTGCCGGGCATAGGCCGATAGGGATTCGACATACCGGCGCTGTCCTTCGGCGTAGATCGTATCGAAGGCGAGTGAGGACTTGCCCGAGCCGCTCAGCCCCGTGATGAC
>Ga0207691_10006111_pt1 | contig 11636 bp, 7 predicted proteins | sample KBSM13metaG_FD_184327 | JGI IMG/M metagenome (GOLD analysis project Ga0207691, IMG submission 184327) | Miscanthus rhizosphere microbial communities from Kellogg Biological Station, Michigan, USA - KBS M1-3 metaG (SPAdes) (version 2) | ecosystem: Host-associated > Plants > Roots > Rhizosphere >...
TCGCGTCAATCTGACGCGCATCTTCATACGCACTTGCAACTTCGGACAACGCTCTTGTCAGATCCAAGACGTACTGGCCGTAGTAATCCGCATCCTCGTCACTGAGATCGCCGGTTGTCAGTTTCGCTTCGTGACGTTTGATTGGGTTGGGATACAGAATGGGCCGGCCTTCCTTCTTTTCTTTACGGCTTTGCCCACGATAGAGGTCGCACGGTGTCCGTTCATCAAAGTAGTATTTCAGCTTTCCAGCGGCCTGGTACAGCTTCTTGAGTTCGTCGCTCATCACGACCTCTCGGTCACGGTCGATTTTTCAGCGAGGCTGTCGCCACCAAGCCCCAAGCACGCAGAGCCCGCGCACGTCGCGAGACTAGGCCGGCCGATTCGACAGCAGGAAGCTGCGAACGTGGCGCACTGCCAACGGAATCTTGTCCGGCGTGTCTTTCCACGGGTACATGCTCAATTGGCCTTTGGGTGCGAGCATCGCGCTCTCGATCGCAACGGCCAATGAGTGCCCCGCGGTGTCGTCTGGCAGGACCAGTACCGGCGTCTGACAACTCTTCACGAAGTCGCGTGTCACCGTGAACACGAAGTCCGGGTTGTTGCGGAACATTCGGTTCAGGAATCGGTCGGCCATCTCAGTCGTGATGTCGGGACGACGCTTGACGAGTGGTGCGGCCCACCCGGTTGTCTGACTCTCATACAGGGAGGTCGGCAGCTCCGGTCGGAACCCGACCGGCTGCGCGGGCACTGCCGCGACGACGCGATTGGGCGCGCGCTTCATGAGGTTCCAGATGAAGGGCCCCGCAATGCAGAAGCCCAGCACCATGAACTTGTCGATCTTCAGGTGGTCCATCAGACCGAGATGGTCATCGGCATATGAGTCCCACGGTCGATCGATCTCGAGGGGGCCGGTGGACTCACCCGCCGAGTTGCGCAGGTCGGCGTAGATACAACGGAACTCTCCCTTGAATGCATCGAGCGTGTTAAAGGGATTGCCTCCGCGAATGCCCGCGATCGTCGAGCCGCTCAACCCGCCGCCGGGGATGAGCAAAAGCGGGAAGCCCGAGCCCGTTTCCTCGAAGCGGATGCGGACATTCCCTTTTTGATAGAAGCGTCCGCCGCCTTCGCTCCCGCTCTGCTGCGCGAGCACTGAGGGTGTAGCGGCCACTGCCGCCGCCGCGGCGCCAGTCTTCAGAAGCTTGCGTCGGATCGGATTCACCATGTCTTCCTCCCGGCGAGTGTTACACCTCGATGGCGGTGGAGGGTCGCTTACTTCCGCGCGCTGCCGGCACTCTCGAGCAGGGTGACGATCTCCTTCGTGCGGGCGTTATCGGGACTGCCGCCCTCTCCCCTGCCCTGCACCAGGTCGAGCACGGTCTTGCCGGCGTCGTCTTTCAGCTCCGTGCGGGCGCCGTGTTCGATCAGATAGCGCACCACCTCGGGACGGCCCGTATCGGCGGCGAGAAAGAGCGCCGTCTGCCCCTGGCGGCCGGTCATCGTATTGGTGCGCGCGATGCGTGCGGTCAGACTGGTGACGTCGGTGATCTGCGCATTCACGTCCGCACCCGCCTTGCGCAGGAGCTCCAGCGTCTGCAGCGACAGCGCGATGACGTTTTCCGGCGGCCCCGCCCCAGTCACACCAGCAGCATTGCGCGTACCGATACCAGCCGCTGCCATGAACGGGGTCACACCGGACGCGTTCGGCAGATCGACGAGCGCGCCGTGGGCAAGAAGCAGCGCAACGACGTCGTTGTCGAAGGTCTGCGCCGCGCGTAACAACGGCGTGGCACCGGTCGTGAGTAGATCGTCACGGAATCGGTTGTCGCGGCCGCCGCGGCTCGGCTCCTTGAACGCGAGCTGCGAGTTCGGGTTCACACCGGCCTCGAGCAGTGCCTTGATGAACGCCAGCGAAGCAGGCGGACGCCGTCCGGCGCGGCTGTCGACGCCGCCTCTCATCGTCACTGCGACATAGAGTGGCGTGCGGCCCCACCAGTCCCAGGTGTTCGGGTTGGCGCCTTGCTCGAGCAGGTAGTGCGCGACTTCTGGCGCACCATTGTCGAGCGCCATGATCATTGGCGTCATGCCGTCAGGATTCGGCCGGTCCTTGTCCGCGCCAGCTTCGACCATGGTTCGCACGCAGCCGAGACACCCGGCACGCGCCGCATAGAGCAGCGGCGTGAGGCCGCCGACCGGCCGGTACTGCACGCGCGGCTCGTTGCTGATCTGAGACGGCCAGTCAGTTGACGTCGCGCGGATCGAGAGGTCGGCGCCCTTGGCCACGAGGAACGCCACCATCTCGGGATGGTTCTCCCCCGCCGCCCACATCACCGCGGACTGACCCTTGAACTGCTCGCGCCGGTTGACGTCGGCGCCCGCCTTGACGAGAAACTCGGCGACCGTCACATTGCCGGTGCGCGCCGCGAGCATCAGCGCCGTCATGCCATCCTCGTTGGCCACGTTCGCATCGGCGCCGGCCTCGAGCAGCAGCCCGGTCAGCTCGGGACTGGCCACACGCACCGCTTCGTGGAGCGGGCTCGCACCATAGTGATTCACGACGTTGGCCTTGGCGCCTTTCTTGAGGAGTCGATCGACCATCTCGCGATCAACACGGTACGTGGCCCACTGCAGCGGCGTGGTGCCGTCGGGCTGCGCCTGATTGACGTTGGCGCCCGCGGCGATCATGTCGAGCGCCGCCTTGCGATCCCCGGCCTGAATCCGGTCGGCGAGCGTGGACTGCGCGCGCGCAATTCCCGCCAGCGACAGCGATAGGGCAACCAGGAGAAACGTCCGACAAATAGCCCGTGATAACTCCCAACCTCCAACGCCCAACTCCCAAGACGACATATTGGGAATTGGACGTTGGGAGTTGGGAGCTGACACGTTTTTTTGCCCAGTGCTACACGACATTTGGCGACAGCTTGTTGTGGTGCGCCCACAACCCTTTCTGCACGTCATAGAGAAACCTCTGCGGATCCTTCCACGTGCGAGCCAGGCCGTTCAGCACGCCGGCCTTGAGCATGTCCGTGGCGTCGTCGCCCTCGCGGACCTGATCGACCGTCCGGTCGTAGACGGCCTTCATCATGTCGCGCTCCGCTTTGAGCTGCGCCTTCGTCATCACGGGGCCAAAGCCAGGAACGACGCGCGTTCCATCGTCACAAAGATCAAGCAGCCGATCCATCGCGTCCACGCGGCCGCCAATCCACGCGCCCGTGAAGTAGTCCAGCTCCGGGTCGCGAGCCGGTGATGCCACGTCGCCCACTGCCAGCACATTCGCACCCCGGAATTGAATGTAGATGTCGCCGCTCGTGTGCGCCTCGATCAGATAGCCGTAGTCGACACGTTCTCCGCCTACGGTCATCGACTCTTCGGTGCGGAAGGTCCGCGTGGGCTGCGCCGCAACAGGGCGTGGTGGACGGTAGCGATCCTCAGCCGGGTTCCATACCGGCGTGGCCATCCAGAGTCGCGTGTTCTCATGCGCGACGATCGTCGCACCGCCCTGTCGCAGCACCTCGTTGGCGCCGGTGTTCTCCGGGTGATAGTGCGTGTTGAAGACCGTGCGCACGCCGGCGCCGCCTGACAGCGACTTGAGCCCAGCGATCAGCGCATCGCTGCGGTCCGGAGCGCCGCTGTCCACGAGCACGAGGCCGTCGGGCGTCGAGAGCGCCAGGACGTTGGTGCCAGCGCTCGTGATCAACGACAGCCGATCACCCAACGCAGTCGTCGCGGCCTGCGCCGCGCCACGTCGCGGTGTGGCCGTGCCCGCGATCACGGCGCCGGCGAGGCGTGTCAGGAGCTGTCTTCGATTGAGCATCAGCAATCCTGCAGGATCGGTCGTTCCCCTTACATGTTCGCGATGAGGCCCGTACTGTCGCCAAACTGCTCCTGACGCGCGTTGATCCGATCGAGTATCGTCAGGTGCAGGTTGGCGATCGGTGTCGGCTGGCCGGGATCGATGTGCTGGCTGCCGCGCAGCTTGCCGTTGCCGCCGCCCACGAGCACCGTCGGCAGCGGATAGCCGTTGTGCTTGTCGCTGTTGGACATATTCGAGCCGTAGAGGAACATCGAATGATCCAGCAGCGTGCCGTCGCCGTCCTTGACGGCCGCCAGCTTCTTCACGAACGCAGCGAATCGCTCCACGTGCCAGGTCTGAATCTTCACGAGCTTCTCGAGCCGGCCGATCTCGTTGGCGTGGTGCGATACCGGGTGGAACGAGTCCGAAACGCCGATGTGGTTGTAAGTCCGGTTTGTACCCTCGGCAACCATGATGTAAGAGGCGACGCGGGTCAGATCCGCCTGATACGCCAGCGCGATGAGATCGAACATCAGATCGACTTGATCCCCGAACGCATTCAGCTCGCCCATCGGTGCCTCTGGCACCGTGATCATCGACAGGTCACGACTCGATGCCAGATTCACCCGCCGTTCGATCTCGCGCACCGTCTCGAGGTAGGCGTCGAGCACTCGGCGATCGTTCGCGCCCAGATCGCGCTGGAGCGCGCGCGTGTTGCCGGTGATGCGATCCAGCAGGCTCCGCGTCTGGTCCTGAATCGCGGCGCGCTCCTCCAGCGTGTCGCCCTCGCCGAACAGCATCGCGAAGACCTTGCGCGGGTTGAACTCCATTGGGAGCGGCGAATGCGCGTCGCGGAACGACAGCGTCGTGTTGTAGAAGCACGCTGAACCGCTGCACGCCGCCGCCTGCTGTGTCGTCTCCGATGACACTTCGAGTGACGGAAGCGTCGTGTTCTGGCCGATGTGCTGCGCCACGACTTGATCGAGCGTCGTGGACATGCTGGCTCCGACCGATCCCTTGTCGGGCCGGTGGCCGCTCAGCCAGGTGGCCGGAGCAAAGCCGTGAACGCCACCCACCATCGCCTGGTTCTGAAGGTTCCCGAACGACGTGACGTACTTTTTGTAGGGCTCGAGCGATTTGAGGATCGGACTGAGCTTGAAGTCGGCACCCGCGCCGCTCGGCGTCCACTTGTCCATCTCGGGACCGTGCGACGTGTTGCCCATGATGGCGCCGTGCGGAATGTAGAAGAACCCCATGCGCATCGTCGGCGCAGCGGCCGTCTGCGCCAGCGCGGTCGCGGCCGGAACCATCGCGTCCAGGAGCGGCAACGCCAGTGTGATGCCAGCGCCTTTGAGGACCGTGCGGCGGGAGAGGTGTCGCTTGGGCAGAAACATGTCAATCCCCTTTGCCAGTCGTAGGGGCGGCCTTCAGCCGCGCCATCGCAACCTGCACGCCGGGCTGCGGCGCGGGCGGTGCCTGCATGCGGAACGCATCGGTCGAGACGATGCCGGACACGATGGCGGACAATCGATGGTCTTGCGCTGCGGCGCGACGGACCACCGCGCGCACCTGCGGCATGTCGTACGCCTGCAACTCCCGCCCCAGCGCATACATCATGAGCTTTTCGGTGAAGGCGCGCACGAACAAATCTCGGCCGCCGAACAGCGCATCCCGAAGCTCCGCGGGGCCGTTGACCCGCGAGCCGTTCGGCAGCACCGTCCGGGCGTCGATCGGTGCTTTCGCCTCCTGATCCACATCTCGCCATCGCCCTACCGCATCGAAGTTCTCGAGTGCGAGGCCGATCGGATCGATCACGCCGTGGCACTGATTGCAGCCCGCCTTCGAGCGGTGCTGCTCGAGCCGCGCCCGCAGCGTCTTCGGTGCTTCGCCCTTGGGTTGGGACAGGTCTGTGTCTACATCCGGCGGCGGCGGCGTCGGCGGGGTGCCCATCAGTTTGCCCAGCACCCACGCGCCACGCAGCACCGGCGACGTGCGGTCCCCGTACGACGTTCGCAGCAGCACGGCGCCCTTGCCCATCAGCCCCCAGCGCCGCGGATCGTCGAGCGTCACGCGCCGGAACTGCGGGCCGTAGACCGAGGGGATGCCGTAATGCTTCGCGAGCCGGTCGTTGAGGAACGTATGATCGGCGGTGAGCAGATCGCCGACGTCGCGATCCTCGAGCAGGATGCTGCTGATGAACGACTCGACCTCGGTAGACATGTCGCGCCGAAGCGCATCGCTGAAAGTCGGGAACAGATTCGGATCCGGCGCGACCTGATTGAGCTTGTCGAGATCGAGCGCTCGTATCGCGAAGTTCCGCACCAGCCTCGACGCGCGCGGATCCTTCAGCATGCGCTGCGCCTGCGCCTGCAGCGCAGGCAGGGCACTCAGCTTTCCACTCGCCGCGATTGCGAGCAGCGTCTCGTCCGGCCCTTGGCTCCAGAGGAAGAACGAGAGGCGCGATGCCAGCTCGAGGTCGGTCAGCGCGTATGCCGCACTCCCGCCAGCGGGGTTCGTGGTCGCAGGGCGGATCGCGCCCGTGGACGGAGCCGCAGGCGTATGGATCGTGCGATACAGGAACTCGGGGCTGACGAGCACCGCCGCCACCAACTGCTCGACGCCCGCATCGAAACTGCTCTCGCGGCCCTTGTTGAAGAACGGCATCAAGCCATCGACGTCCTGCTCGGTAATTGGACGACGGAACGCGCCGCGGGCGAGGTTGCCCGCAATGCGTCGCGCACATGTGCGTTCAGGCGTCTTGCTGTCAGGACGGCAGACGAAGATCTTCCGGCGGCTTGGCGTATCAGAGACGCCAGTCGAATTGAACGGACCGTCCACCTTGACGCCGCTCACGAGACGCGGCTCGCGATCGCCGCGGCTGAACTCGTCGCCCGGCAGAAAGCCGACGAACTCGTCTGACTGAACGCGGGCGCGCTCGATGAACGTCACCGCCACGTCGTGGATACCCGCCTTCACCTGCACCGGCAGGTTTGCGAACCGGCTCGTGACTTCGGCTCGGCCGGGCGCGCCTTTGCGATCCACGGTGCGGAGATCGTCGGTGCCGCCAAGCTCACTGCGAAACACCTCGCGTCCGTCCACCAGGATGACGACACGATGGCGCGTATCGAGCACGCGTGAATAGAGGTCGATGCCGAGATCGAGAATCGTGATGCGGTATTCGCCATCCGCCGGGAAGTTGTGGCGGAACTTCATGCCGCCGCGCGTGCCGAGCGGAAGACCATCCACGTGATCCGGCTGCTCGCTTGGCGGAAGAAGATATGTCGCGCTCGTCATCTTGGTGGGGTCGCCCACGGCCAGCTTCGCTGCGAGCCGCGCCCCCGCGACGTATTGATCGAGGAAGGCCGGAGAGACCGTCAGCGCGGTCGCGATGTTTTCGAAGCCATTGACTTCGATCTCTGCCGGCAGGATCTGTGTGGCGTCGAGCTCGATACCGAGGAGATCGTTGACGGACGTGGCGAATTCCGTCCGCGAGAGGCGCTGCGCCGGAACGTGGCCCGTGATCGGGCCGCCGCTGGCGAGGTCCAGTTGCGATTCCATCCAGGAGACGAAGGCGTCGATCTCGCGCTGATCGGGCTGCCGGCTGGTGGGCGGCGGCATCAGGCGGCCGCGCAGCTTGCGTATGGCCTTTTCCCAGACGTCGGAGTTTTGGTGCACCGCATCGAGCGAGAGGGTGTCCAGTGCGAGCTCGCCCGCCTTGACCCGGGAGTTGTGGCAGCCGACGCAGTAGGTGTCGAGCGTCTTCTTCGCCTGCGCCTGTTCGCCGCCGGCGGTATCTGGACGTACCTGTCCCGTGGCCCCGGTGGTCAGGACGGCGACAACGGCGAGGATACAGAGGGCCCGCTTCACGACCTGCCTTTCAACCGACTGATCCGGGGAATATGCCGGTCGAAATGATAGCAAGTCTTCGACGTCCCGGAGTCGGGAGTCGGCGATTCTACGTTGGCGATTTCAGCGTCTTTTTGACGCTTTTTTTGGTAGAAACCGTCCCACGGCCCGAGCGGGACGAGCGCCGCTTCGAGGAGGCGGTCGCGCTGACGAACCGGTGGGCGCCCCGAATGAGATCGTCCAGCGCTTCCGGTGAGATGCGCGACAACCGGACCACCACGCACGGATAGTCCACGTAGTGATCCGTTACATAGTAGGTCGCCGGATCCTCCTCGAGCAGCAGGTCCCGCTGCGCCATGTCCATACGCACCACCATCGAGTTGGGCTCCGCCGACTTGTTGATGGCCACACAAGCGAACATCCTGCCGCGAACTTTCAGCGCCGACGCTCCCCACGTGGTTGTAACTTCGACGTCAGGTAGTGTGCGCCCGACCGCGATCGCAGCATCGAATCCACTGCGCTTCATGAATTCAGCCCCTTCCGACCGCTCGCGAGGGTCGGTCCAACACGAGCAGCCAAAGAAGGATACGCCGCCCGCGCGCGGAGTCTATCGATTTCTCGAGAGCCACAACTGAATAGGGACGGAGGGAGGGAGCGGGCTGGCAGTGACGTGACGATCGTCACCGCCAGTCCGACGGCTCTCAGGTGCGAGAGCCGCGTGTCAGCTATCGCCTCACGAGAGCGAGGTTAGCATTCGCCGATTGTCTTGATCGATGTCACACGGAATTCGGGAGTCGCGTTCTTGTTTTCGGTGCGCGTGCGAGTCTTCGTGTCCGGTCCGTCTTCGCGCTCCGTCCGCGTGGTGGTCTCCGTGCGGCTGTTGCCGGCCGGAATGAGCATACCGGTCACCTCGACCTTCTGGCCGACGTGCTCCTGCACGGTCACCGACTCACCAGGGACCAGTACGTAACTTGTGCTCGAGGTCGTTGTACTCGAGGTCGGCGTCTCGGTCGTGGTGGTCTTTGTTACAGGGACCACCTTGTCGAGCGTGTATGTCTTCGCCTGAGTACCCTGGTGCACACATCCCGTATAGGTGACCGTCTGGGGCGAGCCGCCCGAGGCTTTTGTCTCCGTCCTCGTCCTTGTCTCCTGCGCGTTGGCTGCCAGCGCCGAACATACAAGAGCCAATGCGAACGATGTGATGAATCGCCTCATGTGTTCTCTCCTCCTCAATAGGACCCGCTATAGCCTCTGCAACCAAGCGGCCAGAAACACACTCAGCGGTGTAACTCAACGGCGAAGCGACCTCGTCTACACCCGATGGTCTTTACCAATTTGTCGAGCTTTGCGAGCAGGCCAGGGCTTACTGTCCCAGCTTCGCCATCCAGTTCAGCACCATCGTGAAGGGTGGCGGCGGACCTGAGGTGGCGCTCGCTCGTATGAAAAGGAACCGATCGTTCGAAGGAGAGAGGGCCCAAGTGCCACCACCTTGGCTGATGACGCTGAACATGCGCTTTGGGACACCACTCTGAAAACTGACTCCCGCCTGGATATCCACGGCCAAGATGTCGGCATTGAATGTGTAGAACAGCCGTTTGCCATCGGCGCTCCATCGAGGAAACAGTCCTCCGCCGCTCGAGACCATCCACAACGGCCCTGCGTCGCTGGCTGCCGATCGAGAGTTCGCCGTAAACGGGCGTACGAACACGTCAGGGTTCGCTGAAGAGACAGCGAAGTACGCGATCCACCGCTGGTCCGGCGAGAACTGTGCCATCTGTTCCCGTGCGTTAGTCCCCAGGAAGAGAAATGGCTTTCGATCGCCTTCGAGTGGAAGAATCCACAAGTCCTCTCTGGTCTTCGGATCGATTGATTGGAAAAGGAGGAACCGGCCATCGCGCGACCAACTCGTCGGCGCCTTGTCCTGATCCGACTGCAGCACGAGCCGCTCCTCGCCGCTTCCGTCCGCGTTCTTCTCGTACAGATCCCTCCGACTGCCACGGCTCGCAGCGTATACAATGCGTTTCCCATCGGGAGACCAGACCGGCGTCACATCCGGCCGTGGATCGAAGGTCAGCCTCGTCGCGCCACCGCTACCAAGATCCCGGATCCAGACATCTTGATTGCCTGCGGTATCGACAGCCATGAAGGCCAATCGAGTACCGTCGGGAGAAAGCGCCGGAGCGTTGTAGATGCCAGGATCTCCGACCGTCCCCAGAACGCGACCGGTCGGATCGAGCCACGTGAATTGAGGTAACCCGGTCCCGCCGGCTCGATAGACGAGCGCGCCGTTGCGCGCGACAGACCAGAGACCGGAGGTGGCACCTGCAAACGAGCCGACGCCATTCGCCACGGGCACGGGCGTTCCACTCAGAGTCGCCGTATTGACGTCAAACGGCTGCGCGAGAAGCGCCTCTTCTCGCTGGATCAGCAGATAGCTCTTTCCGCTGATGTCCGATGTGACCCACCATGCCTGGCGATTGGTCACCACGAGCGGGTTCAGACTTTGCTCCTCCGGCTTCACGTCGAGTGAGCCAACGTAAACACCCGTCTTGTCCGAGGCGCTGGATACGCGTAGGTACAAGAAGCGACGGCCGTCCGGGAGAAACTGAGGCCAGCGGTGGGCTGTCTCATCTGCTGCAAGCGTCGTGACCGGCTTCGGTGTTCCGCCGCTCGACGCGACCTGCTCCAGGTAGCCATTGTTTCTCGCGTACAGAATCACGCCTTCCCGACTCCAGGTGCCGCCCTGAATAAAGGGCAGTTCCGTATCCGCGATCGTCTGTGCTGGCGTTCCTGCGATCTCGGATTTCCTCAGCTTCCCTTGCGCCCCGTATATGACGAAGCGGCTGTCGTAAGACCAGAACGGAGGGGGAGACACCACGATGATCCCTTCCGAACCTGGAAGAGGTCGGACGTCGAGCGAATCGATGGAGCGAACGTACATGCGGCTGACGTTGTCGGGACCCACAGCCGGGAAGGCGAGCCACTTTCCATCCGGCGATATCGTCGCCTGCGTGCCTGGATTGAACGTGAGGCCCTCGGGCTGCGGGATCTGCGATCGCACTTCCTGCGCGGCGGTTGGCGGCGCCGTACGCAGTTGTGCCACGACGAGACCGGCCACCGCCGCCAGCGACACGGCCGCTACAGCCGGCCACAGCCACCGCGTACGCGAAGCAACTCGAGTCGGGATCTCGGCGACATCGTCGTCGAGCAGAAGCTTCCAGTCCGCGATGTCATGCAGGCGCTGCTCAGGATCTTTCTGCAGGCAGCTCTTGAGGAGCCGCCGCACCTTAGTGGGTACGCGATTGAAATCCGGCGCTTCCTTCAGCACGGACGCAATCGTTTCGGATACGGTCTCACCCTGATGCAGTTGCGAGCCGGTCAGCATCTCGTACAGCACGACGCCGAAGGCCCAGATGTCGGTGTTCTTGTCCACCGGCTTTCCTTTGGCCTGCTCAGGACTCATATACGCCGCGGTGCCCAGCACGACGCCGGCGAGCGTGTCGTGAGCGGTGAGCGTCGGCGAGTCGTCCGATGCCACGGCTGCAGGAACTCCCACCTTCGCCAGGCCAAAGTCCAACACCTTCACCGTGCCATCGACTTTGACTTTGATGTTGCCGGGTTTCAGGTCGCGATGGATGACGTTCCTGCGATGCGCGGCCGATAGCGCGTCGGCGATCTGGGCGGCCAGTTTCAGTGACTCGTCGAGAGGAATAGCGCCGGCGGCGATCCGGTCTGCGAGCGTCGGTCCTTCGACGAGCTCCATAACCAGGTAGTTGGAGCCGACATCGTAAAGGGTGCAGACGTTTGGATGGTTCAGAGCAGCAATGGCCTGCGCTTCACGCTCGAACCGTTCGGTGAAACGATCGGCAGATGTTTTGATCGCCACGTCGCGCTGGACGCGCGTGTCCCGTGCGCGAAACACCTCGCCCATCCCGCCGCGGCCGAGTGGCGAGATGATTTGGTAAGGTCCGAGCCGGTCTCCTGCACTGAGTGGCATCGT
>Ga0207691_10006112_pt1 | contig 11634 bp, 8 predicted proteins | sample KBSM13metaG_FD_184327 | JGI IMG/M metagenome (GOLD analysis project Ga0207691, IMG submission 184327) | Miscanthus rhizosphere microbial communities from Kellogg Biological Station, Michigan, USA - KBS M1-3 metaG (SPAdes) (version 2) | ecosystem: Host-associated > Plants > Roots > Rhizosphere >...
ATAAGCCTCGATCGGAGTGGAAATGGGAATCCGGGTAAAGAAATTTACAGCTCCGTCACCTTGCGTACCAATCTGCGGAGGATTAATATAATCCTCATCTGCATAGTTAATGTTTACCAATAATTTAAGTTTCTTAACGATGGTTTGATTGAGTCCGAGGTTAAATATTTTCCTCTTGTATTCATTGCTTGGTGTTATTCCTTTAGCATTGGTGGTAGAAATAGAAGCCCTGAAACTTCCATTTTCACCGCCACCTGATAATCCAAGGGTGTTGGTAAGATTTGTTCCTGTTTGTAAAAAATCGAAAAGCTGGTATGGATTAGCAGAGTATGGTCGCATGACTCCATCAAAATTTATAGCGGGTGTTCCATCCAATAATCCACCCCAGCCAAACTGACCGTTCGCTTGAATTTGTCCTGCCGTAGTAAACCGGGCTCCCCCCTGTCCCTGTCCATATTGTGTCTGAGTAATTTCGTCCATGAAATTTAGTGGTTGCGAAGAAGTGTAGCTGGAAGTAAAATCAACACCGATGCCCTGGTTTTTTTGACCGGATTTAGTGGTAATGATGATTGCACCACGAGCTGCCCTTGAACCATAAATTGCGGCAGCAGCAGCACCTTTCAGTACGGTCATACTTTCAATATCGTCCGGATTTATATTGGCTAAATTATCCCCCCTGTCACGTTGCTGTGCGTTACCCTCTGCATTCCTTACCCCCTGGTCCAACGGTAAACCATTAAGTACAATAAGAGGGGAGTTGTCTGCTCCCGCAAAACCCACTTGTCCACGCAAGCGAACCTGATTGCTGGCTCCTGCGCCCGCTGCAGGTGGTGTAATGTTGAGACCTGCTACTTTACCTTCAAGAGTTTCCATAAAATTGGTGGTCCTGTTAGTAACGAGGTCACTTGTTGAAACAGAGGTTGTGGCGTAGCCTAGTTTTTTCGATGATTTCGTAATACCGAGGGCAGTCACCACAACTACATCAAGTTCGGTTCCATCACTCCTAATCATAGTGACAGTAATGTCATTTTTTTCCTTTACCGGCACTTCAATAGTTGCAAACCCTACATAGCTAACAACAAGTATATCATTGCCTGCAGCATTTATACTAAACTCTCCGGCAGCATTTGATGATGTAGCTTTTGTAGTTCCTTTTACGGTAATGGTTGCTCCAGCAACGGGTTTTTTTTCGTTATCGACTAACGTTCCCCGTACGGTTTGGGCATATCCGCCAACAGTGATAAAAAAGCAAGATAGAATCAGAAAACAAAACCGGGAAAAGCCTGGCGAAAATGCCAGCAATAATATTTTCTTCATACAAGCAATTGTTTTGTAAATAAAAAAGCTTAACAGACAGGTTTTACCAATACAATATATTTTATTATTCCTCATACTAACTTCCAATAAAACACGGTGTTGGATTTTGTACAAAATAGTACCCGATTTCACTGATATTTATTCTTTAATTACCTGTACATTCATTTGCTAATGATTGCTTGATGGCCCAATTTATATTGAGACATGAGAATTCTGCTGAACTGAAACAATTCGTGCATATCAATGAATTTGCACTGAAGAAGAATAATTCGATCCGGCTGAATTCATTTAATGATACCTGCTCGGAGTATCTGCGATTTTATTATATACTTGATGGAAAATTTGAATGGGTAATCAAAAGAGAAAGCTACACCCTGTACCCAACCGACCTGGCTATAATACTACCCGGGGAAGAACTATATGCCGAGAAGGGTTATCTGGAAATAGGTTCTATTTACTGCCTGAATCTCTGTTTGAATACTGAGGATACAGGAAGAAAAAATCCACTAGGTAAATGGAGTAGTATAACCTCAGCGGAATTAGTTTCTATCAGAAACATTCTATTTCATAACAGTATACCAGTGCTCTCAAGATTACAGGATGCTGGCAATATCTTTTCCCAAATCCGCAATGAATTGTTTAACCAGGAGATCGGACATGTTACAAGGGTTAATCAATTATTGGATGAGTTGATAATCCTGGTTACCAGAAATCTTGCGCAACAAAATATTTGCCAGCGTGACTTTCCTCAGGCTTTTTTGAAACTGGAGGAGGCTTTACGTAAAGACCTGTCTCATCATTGGACAGTGGAAGAAATGGCAGCATTGGTGGGTTTGGGCACGACCTCTTTCAGCGATAAAGTAAAAAGTTATTCAGGCTTTTCTCCAATGATCTATTTGATCAATATCAGAATTTCAGAAGCCATTAAATTATTAAAAAAGCCAGATGTAAATATGACAAATATTGCTCTTGATATGGGATTTTATTCTTCACAACATTTTGCTACGACATTCAAAAAACTAACTGGCTATACACCGAGCCAGTTCAGGAATAATAATATTTAAAACGGTTACAATATGCCTGTCAAAAAAAATTGCATCATCACTATTGAAATTGGAACAAATGCAGTTAGAGTAGTCGCTTTTGATCTGTCTGGAAACACTATAGCTACCATGAAAGGGTCTTATCCGACATTTCATTCTCAACCTGATTATAGCGAACAGGATCCTGAGCAGATATTTATAACCATGTTATACGTATTGAAGAATCTGCTGAATGAGCATATACATCCACAGAAAATCAAAGTGGAAAGTATTTGCTTCAGTGCTTCAATGCATAGTGTGTTGGCAATAGATAAGAGTGGAAACCCCTTGGGCAATGCAGTGATTTGGGCAGATAATCGTGCTAAAAAAGAGGCACAAACACTAAAAAACTCTGCCGCCAGCAAAAGTATTTATACAGCTACAGGGACTCCTATGCATCCAATGTCCCCACTATTTAAAATAGCCTGGTTTAAGAACAATGATAAAGCAAGATTCAAGCAGGCAAGTAAATTTATTCAGCTAAAAACATATATCATCCAGCAGCTTACCGGTGAATATCTGATTGATTATAGTCTGGCATCCGCCACTGGACTACTAAATATACATAAGATAAAATGGGAGCCTGAAGCAATGCTTTATGCAGGTATAAATACAGGTATGCTGGCTGACCTTGTACCCATTTTTTCATCTGCAGGAAAATTAAAAAAAGCATATCAAAATTCCCTGGGAATTAATGGAGACACAAAGATCATTGTGGGTTCAAGTGATGGATGTCTTGCCACCCTTGGTGCAGGTGTATGGGATGGACGCAAGGCAACAGTAACGATTGAAGACAGCGGAGCAGTAAGAGTGATTGGAAAAAAAGTATTGAATGATAAGCAACAGCGGTTTTTCAATTATCTGCTCACTGAAGATTTTTATGTATCCGGTGGGCCAACAAATAGTGGTGGAGTTATATTCGAATGGTTTGCAAAACAGTTTGGTGATTTCAAGAATCCATATGACCTGGAGTATGCAATGGATGAGCTCATTGCAGTGGCAACAAAAGTTAGTGCCGGTTCTGAAGGTCTTATTTTTCTTCCTTATTTACTGGGAGAAAGAGCGCCGATCTGGGATGCCAATGCAAGAGGTGTTTACTTTGGAATAAATATAAAGCATGAACGACAACATTTTATCAGAGCTATCATAGAAGGTATTATTTATGAGATATATAGTATTGGAAAAACACTGGAAGAGCATTGTACGTTCAACAGCTTGTCAATTAACGGAAGCTTTGCATCTATTCCTCTCTGCGCACAGATAATTGCTGATATTTTTAATAAGCCGGTCAGCATTAGTCAACATAATTACAGTGTAGGCCTGGGAGCCTACCTGCTCAGTGCAACCGAAATGGGTATTTACAAAACCCTGAATGAAGCCGCAAAAAGCATTGTTTTACCGGAACAGTATTTTCCTAAGAAAAATCTTAATAGTATTTATATGAGCCATTTTGAGATTTTCGAGAAACTTAGTGTTAAGCTGAAGGATGACTTCGAGAACGTCGTAAAACTGCAATAGTTAAATATCCCTTACATACAAACTGATCCATGATTGATTTTAAAAAAATATACAAAATCTTTTACAGCCTGGCTGCTATTTTAATCATCGGCTACACTTTTCTTTCATTGAAAAGCCTGGATAATATAGCGGGTTGGGTGCTTCTGTTTTTTTTCATATCGCTGGCATTAGCTTTTAGGGGAAATGAAAAACTCAAAGGACTTTCCTTTACCATTCTCATATTTGGCGCGGTCTCTCTGTCAATGTATCATCCGGAATATTTTCAGCAGTTGGGAGATTTTAAATTGACCAACCTGATTATTCCACTCATACAATTGATCATGTTTGGCATGGGATCTTCTATGAGCATGAAAGATTTTGCAGCAGTAATCAAAACTCCAAAAGGGGTAGTAATAGGAGTAATGAGTCAATTCATTATAATGCCACTGCTGGGATTTACGCTTGCAAAAGCGACAGGTTTTCCACCGGAAATAGCGGCGGGTATTGTATTGATCGGCTGCTCGCCAAGCGGACTTGCTTCCAATGTAATGTGTTACCTGGCCAAAGCTAACCTGGCCCTTTCAATTACTGTTACATCTATCACCACCTTATTAGCACCACTAATTACTCCACTTTTAATGAAAATTTTTGCCGGAGAATTGGTAGAGATTGATGTTTTAAAAATGATGTGGGATATTTCTAAAATGATTATTATCCCTATTAGTGCCGGATTGATATTCAACAAACTTCTTTCGGGTAAATCAAAATGGCTGGATAATGCCATGCCATTTGCATCTATGTTTGGAATCGCGTTTATACTTACAATTATTGTAGCGGCCGGCAGAGATAGTTTATTAACAATAGGACCGCTTTTAATGCTGGTGGTACTCATTCACAATTCATGTGGTTATTTATTAGGCTATTGGTCAGGTCGACTATTTAAAATGACAGAAAAAGATTGCAGAACCATCGCTTTGGAAGTGGGTATGCAAAATGCCGGTCTTGCATCCGGTATTGCAAAAGAAATGGGGAAAATTGCCACAATGGGTCTTGCTCCAGCTGTATTTGGACCGCTAATGAACATTACCGGTTCCATCCTTGCCAGTTGGTGGCATAACAGATCTCCGAATCAAAATGAAATTACGGCAACTGCGAGGGATTAAATTCAATTCAAAACAATACATATTTTTTACAACAAAAACTTCAACTATGACTATACTGAAAATAAGCTGGCTTCTACTGCCAATTATTTTTTTCAACCTGCAAGCATACAGCCAGCATGTACAAATAAGCAAAGAAGAACTTATTTCGTTAACTCCCGAATGGAAAGGTGAAAGGTTTCCTGATGGAAGACCGAAAGTGCCAGACGATATCATCCGCAGAATGAAACCTGTTACAATAGAAGAAGCATGGGCCATTTTAATTGGCGCAGGCTACAGGTATCAGATTGCAGATGGCTGGGAGCAAATCATCAATCCTGATAGTGTACTGGTGGGCCGTGCTTATACCACCTCTTTTATGCCAGGTCGTCCCGATGTATGGAAGGCCATTGATTCGATGGGAAAGAAAGAGGGAAGGCTATCGCAAAACGTTTGGGCGGTAGAGCAGTTAACAAAAGGAGATGTATATGTGGCCGATCAATTTGGAGCAAAAAAGAATGGACCTACCATTGGAGATAGGGTAGGTACTGCCATTTATACAAAAACAGGAAATGGAATTGTGTATGACGGTGCGCTAAGAGACGTGGAAGGCTTAAAGGAATTCGGTGGCTTTACTTCTTTTTTTAGCAGCTATGATCCATCTTATCATAATCCCGGAGGTGGACAAAACAGGGATTTAACTACCATGATAATTGGAATTAATCGTCCTACCCGAATTCGCACAGTGACAGTAATGCCAGGTGATGTTGTGTTAGGTAAAATGGGAGTTGTTATTTTCATTCCTCCACATTTAGCAGAACGAGTGGTAAAAAGTTCAGAGCTTGTTCGTTTGGAAGATATGTTCGGACAACTCCGTATACGGGAAGGAAAATATACTGCCGGACAAATTGATGCAAGATGGGCTGACAATATTCAAAAAGATTTTACTCAATGGCTCAAAGACAATGTTAACAAATTGCCAGTTGGCAGGGAACAGGTTCTGGAAATTATAAAACAAAGAGAAAGCACCACCCAGCCAACAAATAGCAACTAGCGTTGGAAGGTTGGAGCGTTCCACAAACTTCCAAACGCCATCATTAACTCAGCACTTAATAAAAACACTAATACAATGTCAAATTCGAGAAGATCATTCTTAACTAAAACTGCTATGGCGGCTGCGATAGCACCATTTGCATCACTTGCGGCCATTGGTAAACCAATGGAGGATGCTATTGACAGAACACCTAAATTTTCAGCTCCATCAGATTTAAAAATCACAGATGTAAAATGCGCATATATCGGAGGCAGTCTTTTTGTGAAAATTTTTTCTAACCAGGATATATATGGATGTGGTGAAGGGGTAGATGCTATTCGCGGATCTTATCACATTGTGCAAGGCATGGGAAGAGGATTAATTGGGCAGAGCCCGTTTAGCATACATCGATGGTTCGAACAGCTCCGCAGAGGCGCGCATTTCGGAGGCGGGCAATCAGGTATGTACGTTGCTGTTTTATCTGCTATCGAAACTGCTTTGTGGGATCTGACGGGTAAAGCATTTGGTCTTCCCGTTTACCAATTGTTGGGAGGTAAATTTCGTGATAAAGTGAGAGTGTATTGCGATACTGCTCTTTATCGGGTCCGGTTTCCATCACCAGCTGATTTTGCAACTGCTGCTACAGACGCTATTAAAAATTGGAACTTCAATGCATTGAAGTTTGACCTTGATTTCGCTGCAGATCCGGATAAATATGACCGTTGGAACTGGACAGCAAGCCCTGGCGAAATATCCAGGATGTATAATCAGCTCGCCGCAGTACGCGAGGCAGTAGGACCTAAAATTGATATTTGTGTTGACATGCACGGTCGCTACGACCATGTAACTGCACAAACTATTGCTAAGAAAGTAGAACCATTGAACCTGACATGGTTAGAAGAGCCAATTCCGGCAGAGAACTTTGAGGCGTATAAAACTATTTGCGAAGAGACCATTACGCCCATTGCGGCTGGTGAAAACGTATATCTCGGCTATGGTTTCAAGCAATTGCTGGATAACGGTGTTGATATTATCATGCCAGATATACAAAAATGCGGGGGCATGGGAGAAGGACAGCGTATCGCCAATCTCGCTAACCTGTACTATGTTCCATTCGCCCCCCATATGGTAGCATCGTTCCTCGGTGCCATGGCTTGTGCCCACGTTAGTGTAACAGTACCTAACTTCCATATCATGGAATGGCAATCTTATTTCCATACCAATGCTATGTATAGAGAGATCGTAAAATTTGACGAAGAGAACTGGGTAAAAGACAGCTTCATTAAAGTATCTGAAAAACCAGGTATTGGTGTTGATCTTAATATAGAAGCAATGAAGAAATATGCAACCCCTGGAGTGCCCTTCTTTGCGTAGTAAATAAAACATTTTGTATAAGTATAGGTAGTATGAGGTGCAAATTTTCATTGATTTTTCTTTTAGTTTCTCAGTTAGCTGTATATGCGCAGGATAAATTATACAACAATGAATTTTCATTGTCAGATGTAAAATTGCTCGATGGGCCATTTCAAGATGCCCGTGATCTAAACATTAAAGTTCTTTTGAAATACGATGTTGATCGTTTATTAGCGGGGTATAGAAAGGAAGCTAATTTACCTGAAAAAGCAAAAGGATTTACCAATTGGGATGGATTAGACGGACATGTAGGCGGACATTATTTATCCGCTCTTGCTATGAATTATGCTGCTACTAATAATACCGAATGCAAAAAGCGTATAGACTATATGCTTGCAGAATTGAAAACCTGTCAGGATGCAAACGGGGTAAATAATCCGGAATGGGCAAAAGGTTATGTGGGCGCTGTTCCCAATGGAAAAGGAATATGGAGTACTTTACAACAAGGTGATTTTGCGGCTTACAAAAATGCGTGGGTACCCTGGTATAACGTACATAAAATGTATGCAGGCTTGCGGGATGTATGGATGTACACGGGTAACAAAGAATCCAAAGAAATCTTTCTGGAATTTTGTGAATGGGCAATAAATATAACGGCTTTATTAACAGATACACAAATGCAATCAATGCTTGATATGGAGCATGGTGGTATGAATGAAGTTTTCGCTGATGCATACAAAATGACCGGCGATTCAACATATTTGATTGCAGCAAAAAGATTTTCACATAGAATACTGTTGGATGCAATGGCTGAAAAAAAAGATAATCTTGATAATAAACATGCTAATACACAGGTGCCAAAAGCTATAGGTTTTGAACGCATTGGCGAACTCGCTAATGATGACAGCTACAAAACTGCAGGAGAATTTTTTTGGGAAACTGTGACCGCAAGGCGAAGCCTTGCATTTGGTGGTAATAGCAGGCGGGAGTTTTTTCCTGCTGTAACTGCAGCATCTGACTTTATTAATGAAGTAGAAGGCCCTGAATCCTGTAATTCTTACAACATGCTTAAGCTAACCGAAGATTTATTCAGGGTTAAACCGTTGGCAAAATATGCGGATTATTATGAGAGAACGTTGTACAATCACATTTTATCCACTCAACATCCGGAGCATGGCGGTTATGTGTATTTCACACCGGCAAGGCCCCGTCATTACAGGGTTTATTCTACTCCCAATGAGGCTATGTGGTGCTGTGTAGGCAGCGGCATGGAAAATCATGGCAAATACAGCCAGTTTATTTATACCCACGAAAAAAAATCATTGTATGTAAATCTGTTTATTTCTTCGGAATTAAACTGGAAAGAAAACAAAATAAAAATTAAACAACAAACGGCTTTTCCTTATGAAGAAAAAACGAATATAACGATTACGGAAGGGTCTTCCTTTTTTTCAATGATGATCCGATATCCTTCATGGGTAAAGGATGGTACTTTAAAATTGCTGGTTAATGGCAAAGCGATTCCATTTACAAATCATCCCTCGTCCTATATAGCGATAGAACGATTATGGAAAAAAGGGGATATCGTTACTGTCATATTACCCATGCACAACAGTATCTGGCAGATGCCAAATGTATCTAATTACATTGCCATCATGCATGGCCCCATTCTGTTGGCCGCAAAAACCGGAACAGAAGATTTAAAAGGGTTAGTAGCTGATGATGGAAGATGGTCGCATATAGCAAGTGGTAAAAGGCTGCCTTTAGATGAAGCGCCGATAATAATTGAGGACAATATCATTTCGCTTTCTACTAAGTTGAAACCCGTTCCGGGAAAACCATTGATCTTTTCGATTAGTGATGTAAAAATGATTAACACCGTCAATACAGTTTTTGAGCCGTTTTATAAAATACATGATGCAAGGTACATGATATACTGGATGGCCTTAAGCAAAGCGGGTTATCAAAACTATCTTGATTCAATTGCTGTATTAGAAAAACAGAAACTGGAATTACAAAAAAGGACCGTTGATTTTGTTGCAACCGGCGAACAGCAGCCGGAAGCAGATCATTTGATTCAAACAAAAAATTCAAACACTGGAAACCTGCTTGATGAGTTTTGGCGTGATGCCCGGGGTGATGGCTTTTTCAGCTATCAGCTTTCTACTAACAATGAAACAGGATTGTCTTTGCTTGTTCGTTATTGGGGAGCAGAATGGGGGAATAGAAAATTTGACATCATGATTGACGATGAAAAATTAGTTTCAGAAGATAATACTGGAAAATGGAACCAATCGAAATTTCAGACGATAGAGTATAGCATACCTGATGTAATGGTTAAAGGAAAAAGTAAAGTGAGAATAAAATTTCAGGCATTACCGGGTAATACAGCAGGAGCAGTTTATTATTTACGATTGATCAGGAAAGCGGTTGATTAAACTGCTGTCGCGGAAAATATTTGTTGACCACAATTTATATAAAGAGTAAAGGAAAATAGTTTTTTGTTATTCTTTCCCGGAGAAGCACACCGGCCCAGCATTACAGTGGTAATAAGGTGGTCAAAAAAAATTGTGATAAAAATTAAAATGGCAAAAGGCGGATACGGCTATCAGATTTATGCAGGTACTAAGCCGAATCAAAAATTTTAAAACAACGATCTATGAAATTGCATGGAGTTATTATTTCAATTACCCTTCTTGTTATTACAATGCCCAATGTTGTACTTGCCCAAACGATTTCCAGGGAAGAAGTGGTGTTTCTTACTTCCGAATGGAAAGGAGAACGTTTTTCAGATGGCAGACCCAAAATATCTGATAGCCTGTTGAAAAGAGCGAAGTACATCATGATAGACGATGCCTGGACAGTGTTAAAGAACGAAGGCTATTTAAACCAGTTTGAAGGCGGTTGGAAAACGATTAATGATACCCCAATGACAGGTCGTGCTTTGACTGCTATGTATATGCCAAGCCGGCCAGATGTTGAAAAAATCATCAAGGAAAGAGGAAGCAAACAAGGAAGAAAAGGCAATACCAATTCATGGCCCATTGAAGTGCTGACCAAAGGAGATGTTTATGTTGCAGATGGTTTTGGAAAAATTGGAGGGGGAACGTTAAGGGCTCCACATTAGCAAATGCCATATTCAGTAAAACTGGCAACGGGGTAGTATTTAATGGAGCTGCAAGAGATCTGCAGGAAATGAAAAACATAAAAGGCTTTAATGCTTTTGTCCGCGACTTCCATCCCTCTTTTTTAGAGGAGATGGTATTAATGGGTTTAAATTCTGCTATACGCATTGGTACTGTAATGGTGCTTCCTGGTGATCTTGTTATTGCACAACGCGAAGGTGTTCTTTTTGTTCCGGCACACATGGCAGAACAGGTAGTGAGCACTGCTGAATTTGTAATTCGCAAAGATCAATTTGGTTTTGAAGTAGTACGCAATGGTCGTTATACTACCGGGCAAATAGATAGCCAATGGACAGACGAAATAAAAGTAGATTTTCTTAAATGGTTGGAACAGCATCCGGAATTGGGAAAAATGACAAGAGCGGAATTGGATAAAATGATGAGTAAAAGAACATGGTAAATTATTTCTAAACACATATACTACAATACTAAAAAATCAACTATGACCCCTTCACAAAAGTATCTGGCAAAATTGGGACTGAAAGACCCCGAGCCAATTGAAGTTGACAGTACAGGAAAAGAAATTCTTCCTCAAACTGAGACCTCTTCACTGAATGAACCCGAGAACCCACGTCGATCTTTTTTGAAAAAATCTGCGTTAGGTGGGATTGCTTTAGGCGGTGCTTTTATGTTTTCACCAATAGAAGAAGTAATTGCCAACTCCACGCAAAAAGTAAAAAGATATTCTGCTCCATCTGATTTGAAAATAACTGACATGCGTTACGCCACTACAACTGTATTGGGCCGCACCTCAATTATTCGCATCGACACTAACCAGGGAATATATGGTTTAGGTGAGGTAAGGGATGGTGCTGATGTGCGTTATGCCTTAATGTTGAAGAGTCGATTATTGGGAGCAAATCCTTGCAACGTAGAACAAATATTTAAGTCAATAAGGCAATTCGGTGGACAAAGCCGCCAGGCCGGTGGAGTATGCGGCGTAGAGATGGCACTTTGGGATATATGTGGTAAAGCCTATAATGTACCTGCATGGCAATTATTAGGTGGACGGTATCGTGATAAAGTAA
>Ga0207691_10006113_pt1 | contig 11633 bp, 5 predicted proteins | sample KBSM13metaG_FD_184327 | JGI IMG/M metagenome (GOLD analysis project Ga0207691, IMG submission 184327) | Miscanthus rhizosphere microbial communities from Kellogg Biological Station, Michigan, USA - KBS M1-3 metaG (SPAdes) (version 2) | ecosystem: Host-associated > Plants > Roots > Rhizosphere >...
GTTCTCGGGCTTCAGGTCGCGGTGCACGATTCCCTTCTCGTGCGCCGCGGCGAGTCCCCGCGCGAGCTCGACTCCGTAGTCCACGGCGCGGCGGACAGGAATCCTCTCTTCGGACAGGCGTTCACGGAGAGTCTGGCCCTCGAGCAGCTCGAAGACCACGTACGACACTCCCTCGTGCGTACCGAGGTCGTGGATCGAGAGGATGTTCGGATGATTGAGCGCGGAGGCCGCGCGCGCCTCGCGCTCGAAGCGCCGGAGCCGCTCGGGGTCGGTCGCCAACGCCGCGGGCAACACCTTGACCGCGACGTCACGCCCGAGCCGCGTGTCGCGGGCTCGATAGACCTCGCCCATTCCTCCGGCGCCGAGCGGCGCGACGATCTCGTAGGGACCGAGGCGCGTTCCGGCGGCGAGGCTCATGGATTCTTCAGCGCCTCGGGCCAGTTCAGGATGACGTGGAGCGGCGACTCGCGAGTCTTCTCTACGGGCATCGTCACCAGGAATCTCGCGCCGTCGGGAGTCACGTCCCAGTTCTCGATCTCCGTCTCTACGCGAAAGAGCGGCTGGGGAGACGCGGCCGTCCACGACTCGCCGGGGCGCACCTCCGCGGCCATGACCACGCCGCCGGGCGCCAGGAAGAAGAGCTCCTTGCCGTCGGCGCGCCACCTCGGACGCCGTCCGCCCGCCGCCGAGATGCGGCGTTTATCGGCGCCTCCCTCCGTCGCGGCGACGTACACCTCGGGGTCGCCGGATTCGTCCGACGCGTAGGCGATCCAGCGGCCGTCGGGCGACAGGCGCGGGCTCGTCTGGCTGAAACGCGTCGCGGGCCAGACGGCCGGTGGGAGCCCTCCGCCGACGGACAGCAGCTGCACGTTCCACACCTCGGACTGCGTCTGTCGCAACGAGACGAGCACCTGGCCGTTGCGGGAGGCGTCCTCGGGCTGCTCGACGCCGGGCTGCGGGTGGAGGTTTTTTTCGGTCGAGTCTCGCAGGGTGAGCACGTAAATGTCCGGAGGACCGGTGCGATCCGATCGGTAGTAGAGCCGCGACCCGTCGGGCGACCAGACCGGGTCCTTCTCGTCGACGGAGTCGGTGTTCAGGCGCGTGGAGACCCCCGAGGCGAGCTCGAAGAGCCAGACGTCCGCCGTTCCGGTTTTCGGATCCGCTATGTCGACGGCGGCGCGGCTGCCGTCCGGCGAGATCCGCAGGCCGTCGACGACCGACGGGCCGCCGAGCGTTCCCGTCTCCCTGCCGCCGCGGTCGATCCATGCGAGTCGCGAGGGTGCCGCTGCGCTCTGGTACGCGATCGTGCCGTTGCGAGAGACGGAGAAGCCGGCGTGTCCGGGCCCGTAGTGGTGGTGGACGTTCGTCGCCACGACCCGCGGCTCGCCGCTCAGCCGTCCCTGTTTCTCGTCGAACGCCTGCGCCATGAGCGAGCCGTCTCGAAGATAGAGAAGCCATCCGGGAGCGACGTATTCGCAGCGGTAGTCGAGCTGTCCCAGGGTGCGTCCCTCCTTTCCGTCCAGCGAGGCGAGCCTCAGGTCGCGTTTCGCGCGGCCGGAGAGAGGATTCGCCAGGTAGAGGAATCGCCTTCCGTCGGAGAGGAACTGGGGCCAGAGGTGACTCTCCTGCCCGTTCGGGAGAGTCGGAGTCGTCAGGCGCACGGGCTCGCCGCCGGCGGCCGGGACGCGATAGATCCCGGGCGGGTCGAGGTTCGCGAAGAGGATCGTGTCGGGTCCGCCCCAGGCGCCGATCGTGGCGAACCGCGCGTCGCAGATGTCGGCCGCGGGGCCGCCGGCGGCGGGGATTCGCTTCAGCTTGCCGTTCGCGAAGAAGGCGAGCGACCGGCTGTCCGGCGACCAGAAGGCCGCAGTCGCGTCGATCGATCCCTCGAGCTCGGTGGCGTCCTCGGCGTCGAGTGGCCGCACGTAGAGCCGGCGGTGGCCATGCGAGATCGCCTCGATCGCGAGGCGGCTGCCGTCGGGCGAGATCGAGAAGCCGCGAGACGTCTCGATCGGAGGCGCGTAAGTCGTCCCGCGCGGAATCGGGACCGTGAATCGAACCGCTCGGGAGTCGGCCGGCGGCCGCGCGCGAAGCAGGACCACTGCGGCCGCTATGCCGGCGAGGATCAACGCGGTGGCGAGCGCCGGGATCAGCCGGCTCGTCCGCCGGGTGGCCGGAGCCGGCATCGCGGAGGTCTCGCGCCCGATCTCCGAGGCGCGGTCGCGAAGCTGTGCGAGATCGCGGGCGAGATCGCGCGTGGCCGCGTACCGATCGTGCGGATCCTTCTGGAGACATCGCTCGATCACCCACCGCAGCGGCGCGGGGACGCCCGGCGAGAGAGCCTCGAGCGGCTCCGGGTCGTCGCGGATGATCGCGGCGAGGGTCTCCGCGGCCGTGCCGCGGGAGAATGCCCGCCGGCCGGCGGCCATCTCGTACAGGATCGACCCCAGCGCGAACTGATCCGACCGGAAGTCCACGGCGTGCCCGCTCGCCTGTTCGGGCGACATGTAACCCGCCGTCCCGATCACGACCCCGGAGCGGGTCGGCTCGATCGCGGTCGCCAGCTGCGAGGAATCGCCCTCGGTTCTCGGGATGAGCTTCGCCAGCCCGAAGTCCAGGATCTTGATCCCGTCGCGGGTCGTCATGACGTTCTCGGGCTTGAGGTCCCGATGCACGATGCCGGCCTCGTGCGCGCGCGCGAGCGCATCGGCCATCTGGCTCGCCTGAGCGAGCAGGCGGCGAAGCGGAGTTGCGCCTTCCGAGACTTGATCGCGCAGAGTCCGTCCGTCGACGAGCTCCATCGCGATGTACGGCGTGTCGTCGGCGCGGCCGATCTCGTAGATCGTGACGATGCCCGCATGGTTGAGCGCCGAGGCCGATCGCGCCTCCTGCTCGAACCGGGCCAGCCGCTCCTCGTCGCGCGCGAACGCCGCCGGCAGCACCTTGATCGCGGCTGTGCGCCCGAGCCGCGTGTCGCGCGCCCGGTAGACCTCTCCCATCCCGCCCGCGCCGAGCGGCGAGAGGATTTCGTAGGAGCCAAGGCGCGTCCCGGCGGCGAGGCTCACGTCAGCCCCTCGACGACATAGAGGTCCGAGATGACGCGGGTATAGCTGAAGGCCCAGGACCGGCCATCCGGCGTCAGGATGACGGGATGGATGCGGATCAACCCGGCCAGATCCTCGAGGGTCAGTTCCTTCCAGACTTCCATCTTCGCGGTGTCGATGTCCAGCCGCTGGACTCTCTCCGGCACGTCTCCGAGGCGGTACAGGAACAGATGCCGGCCATCGCCGGCCCATCCGATCAAGCTGTACCCGGAAGCCGCGGCCGGGACCTGCCGCAGCGTGTCGCCGGTGTTCACCGACAGAATCCGGACGTCGCCGTTTGCTTCCACCACGGCGATCCGGCTCCCGTCCCGAGACAGCATCGACGACCCGAGAGCAGGGCGAACGCCGGCGGGCAGCGCCACCTCCCTTGTCTTTCCGGATTCCAGGTCGAAGACGAAGAGGTCGCCCGACTCCGCCCGGACGCCCAGAATGCGCTTGCCGTCGGGAAACCACTCAGCGGAATCGCACGGAGGCGCTGCGTCGAGCCTGCGAGTCTCACCCGCCCCGGTGGGAATCAAAACGAGTGTGCGGGGGCCGGAAACGGGGACCGTCAGGACCCACCTCTCGTCGGGCGAAAGCCGACCCAGGTCGAACCAATATCCATCTCCCAGCCGAACCGGGGGAGACCCGTCCATACGCCGCAGAAAGACCGCGTCGTGATCGTTGAAGACGATCGTCCGGCCGTCAGGCGAGCGGTCGTCGAGGAAGCTGTTGTCGAGCCAGGAGAGGTCCCGCTCGGAGCTCGCTCCGAGACCGGACGCTCGAATACCGGTACGCAGGTTCCAGCGGGCGACGAGCGCGCGCCCGTCGGGGGCGATGTCGAGGAGCCGCAGTTGTCCGGGCACACTGGCCACGGCTCTCGTCTTGCCGCCGAGCGTCACGGCGTAGAGGGGCGGGCCTCTCTGCTCACGGCCCGCCGTGAACCACACCTCCGTGCCGTCCGGGGACCAGGCGAGCCCGCCGGCAGAGAGAGCCCAGCCGTCGGAGAGAACGCGCCTGACACCATCGGCCACGCGCACGGCCATCACGGCCGCCCTGAGATTCACCCCGTACTCGAAGAAGGCAATCCAGGCTGCGTCACGAGAGACACGGAGGCTGCCGATCCTGCCCTCGGTCTCGTACAGAACCTTGCCGATGGGATACTCGAGCCGCGTCTTGCCCGCGACCCTGCGGGCCACGGCGAGCTCGCCGCCATTCGGAGACCAATCCCCGGCATCCACGTCCTCGAGAAGGTCCCGTGTCGCGCCTCCTTCGAGGGCGGCGCGAGCGAGCGTTCCGGGCTGCAGGTAGAAAAAGATGAAGCGAGGGTCGCGAAGGAACGCCATCTCTCCCTGGGGCGAGATCGCGAGGATCTTTCCGGAGGGCAGCTCCAGAACCCGCGTCTCCTTGGCGCCGGGTCGCGTCGAGAAAAGACGAACCGGGTCGCCGTCCCACGCGGCGCTGTAGACCACGGTTTGACCGTCCGGAGCAAAGCGTCCGGACCAGATCATGCCGCGTCGGAACGAGAGCTGGTCCCACTTGGTCGGCGGCGGCCGGCTTCCCCGTCCCACGAGAGGAGCGACGAGGATGCCGGTTCCGAGCGCGGTGGCGGCGACGCCGGCGAGCACGAGACCACGGTATCTGCGCCGCGCCGGATGGGACACGACCGCGGCTGCGACGCCGCCCGCCTCCGAGAGGCGATCCCTGAGAGTCGAGAGATCGCGAGCCATGTCACGAGTGGAGGCGTAACGATCCTCGGGGCTCTTGGCCAGGCACCTCTCCACGATCCACCGAAGTGGCGCGGGCGTCGATGGTTCCCGAGTTCCGAGCGGTTCGGGCTCTTCTCGGATGATCGCCGAGAGAGTTTCCGGCGCGGACGGCCGCGAAAAGGCGCGCGTGCCCGTCGCCATCTCGTAGAGAATCGACCCCAGCGAAAATTGATCCGACCGGAAATCCACGGGCTTGGCGAGCGCCTGCTCCGGCGACATGTAGCCGATCGTCCCCATCACGAGCCCCGGCTCGGTGCCGCCTGTGACCGTCGGCGCCTTCGTGGATCCGCTCGACGACTCCGGCTGAGTCAGTTTCGCGAGCCCGAAGTCCAGGATCTTCACGAACCCGTCCTTCGACACCATGATGTTCTCGGGCTTCAGGTCCCGGTGCACGATCCCGACACCGTGCGCCTTGGAGAGGCCTTCGGCCACCTGCGCCGAGATCGCCAGAAGCTGCTTCGTCGGCAGCGCACCCTCGGCGAGGACCTCGCGCAGCGTCTCACCTTCCACCAGCTCCATCGCAATGTAGGAGCCGTGAGGCGATTCCCCGATGTCGTGGATCACGACGATGTTCGGATGGTTCAACGCCGACGCCGATCGCGCCTCCTTTTCGAACCGACTCAGGCGCGCCGGATCGTCGGATACCGAGGCGGGCAGGACCTTGACGGCGACCTCGCGCCCGAGCCGAGTGTCGCGCGCCCGGTAGACCTCTCCCATTCCTCCCGCGCCGAGCGGCGAAAGGATCTCGTACGGGCCAAGGCGCGTTCCGGCCCCGAGGGTCACTTCTTCACGGCGTTCAGCACGCGGCCCAGCGCGACGATCGGGTCGAGCTCCGGCTTGTCGTAGATGTTCCAGCCGGTGAAGACCGCGATCAGGTCGAGATCGGGCACGACGAAGAGGAACTGCCCGCCGTAGCCCCACGCCGCGAAGGTCGGCGAAGGCTTCGCGCCGGACGGCGCGATGGCCGGGGGCACCCACCACTGGTAGCCGTAGCGGAATTCCTTCTCGTGCGTATCGACTCGTGGCGTCACCGAGTCGGCGACCCATCCCTTCGGCAGGATCCGCTCGCCCCGCCAGACGCCGTCCTTCATGTAGAGCTCGCCGAGCTTCGCCAGGTCGCGAGGGACCAGGTACAGGCCGCCCTCGGTGTCCGCGAGGCCCTTCGGCGTGCGCTTCCAATGGAAGTCGATCCCGAGAGGACCGAAGAGGTGCTCCTTCGCGTAGTCGTCCGCCTGCTTCCCGGTCGTCTTCCAGATCAGGTAGGACAGCAGCTCCGTCGCGCCGCTGTTGTAGACGAACACCTTCCCGGGCTGCTCGGCCATCGGCTGCTCGAGCACGTACCTGACCCAGTCGTCCTTGCTCTCCATGACCGCGCAGTTGTTGCGAGGGTCGGTGTAGTCGGTGGACTCCTCGTCCCAGCGGATGCCCGTCGTCATCGTGAGCACGTCGCGCAGCGCCATGGCGTCGCGCCGCGGGTCGGGCGGGATGCCGAGATCCGAGAAGTACGTCATGACCTTCACGTCGACGCCGGGAATCTCGCCCCGCGCGATCGCGATGCCGATCAGCGCCGACGTGACGCTCTTCGAGACGGACTGCATCGTGTGGAGGCGCGTGTTCCTGAAGTACGGGTGCCAGCCCGGGTCGTAGTAGTTGTAGATCCCCGGCGCGCCCTTCCCGGCGAAGAGCCGCACGTACTCCTTCGACCAGTCGTACGTCTTCTCGTAGGCGATGCGTCCGTGGCGGATCACGAGCATCGAGTCGACGTAGCCGTGCTTGCCGGCGGCGAGCTCCGCGTCGAACGCCGCGAGAGCGGCGCGGTCGAGACCCTCGCGCTCCGGCGTCGACTCGGCCCAGCCGTCCGCCTGCGGAGCGGGAAACCGGGCGGCGGCGGCGAGAACGAATGCGCTCAGCAGAAGCCCCATTCTCACTCGACTCCCTCCATCATCCAGATGTCGCTTCCCTGCGGGCGAAACCGGTCGAACAGGACGCGCGTCCCGTCGGGCGACCACACGGGATAGTCGATGCGCGAGTCGGAATCCTCGAACTCGAATACCTTCTCCGGCGCACCTCCCCGAAGCGGCGAGACCCACAGCGTCTTGTGCGCGACGACGTCCATGATGCGCGAGAAGTCCGGCGAGAACGACATGTGCGCGCCTCCGGCGACCTCGCCGATGGGCTCGGGATCGCCCCCGTCGAGCGCGACACGCATCGTCCGCGGCGGGCCCGGGGCCCGGTACACGACGGCGCCCGCGTCCGGCGTCCACCGCAGGAAGTGCCCGATCACGCCGGTCCGCGTCAGGGGGCGCGGGTCGGAACCGTCCGCTCTCATGAGCCAGACCTCGAGACGCCCGCTCCGGTCCGACTGGAACGCGATCCAGCGTCCGTCGGGCGAGAAGAACGGATTGACGTCGAGCGACGGCGTCTGCGTGAGCGGTGCCGTGTCGCCCGAGCCGACGTCGACCCTCCAGATGTCGGCCGTGCCCGACCGCGAGGAGAAGAACACGATGGTGCGCCCGTCCGGCGACCATGTGCCCTGGTAGTCGCCGCCGGCTCCGTGCGTGAGCTGGCGGCCTTGCTGCGCCGCCCTCGTCGCGCCGCCGCCGAGGTCCTGGACCCAGATGTTCATCTCGCCGCCGCGATCGGAGTTGAACGCGATCCGGTTGCCGTCGGGCGACCACGCGCCGCGGCTGTCCTCGCGGTTCGTCGCGATCGCCTCCGCCGGCGGCCCCGTCGGCCGTCCGGTCGCGGGATCGACCGGCAGCGTCCAGAGATCGGCGTTCTGGCGGCGGATCGAGAACGCGAGCCGCGAGCCGTCCGCCGACGGAGAGGGCTCCAGGTCCTGCCCGGCTCCGGTCGTCAGCTGCTGAGGTGCTCCGCGCGGTCGGCCGCCCGAGGAGACCGCGATCCGCCAGAGATTCAGCCCTCCGCTTCGATAGGAGGAGAAGTAGATGTATCGCCCGGACGGCGACCAGACCGGCTGGAGGTCCTGGAACAGGTCGTTGGTCACCCAGGTGAGCCTCTGCGTCTGCACGTCCACGACCCGGACGTCGAACTTCGTGCTCTCCTTGCTCTGGAAGACGATCCGCCGCCCGTCCGGCGACCACCTGGGACGGACATGCGCGAACGCCTCGGACACGTCGCTCGTGAGTTGCTGCGGATTGTGTCCGAACGAGTCGACGATCCAGATGCGGCGCTGTCCCGCCCAGTGCGCGTCGACCGCGAGACGCGCGCCGTCCGGCGAGAAGCACGGGTTGTACGCGTCGGCCAGGAGTCGCGTCTCGCGGCCGCTCGAGCGTTCGATCGTCCAGACGTCGCCGTCCGAGTAGGCGCCGAAGACGTCGCCGGGCTCGAGCTTCCGCCCGGGCTGACGCGCTCGGACGAACGCGATCGAGTCGCCGTCGGGCGACCAGCACGGCTGGACGTCGTCGTGGGATCCGGAGGTCAGCCGTGTCTCCCCGCCTCCCGCCGCGCGGCGGACGAAGATCTTGCGAACGCCCTCGAAGTCGGCGGCGTAGGCGAGCTCCTCGCCGTTCGGCGAGAAAACCGGCGACTCCTCGAGGCCTCGCGAAAGCGTCAGTTGCGTCAGGCGCGTCGGCGCGGCCGGCGTCGCGGAGCGGGCCCGGCGCGCGCGCGATCGGGTCGGCGGCTCGAGCGCCTCGCCGATCTCGTATCGGACCTCCGACGCGTCGCGGAGCCGCTTCTCGGTGTCCTTCTCGAGACATCGGCGCAGCAGGCGGCGGAGCGGAGCGGGCACGGCGGCGGGGAGGCGCTTCCAGTCGGGCTCGTCGTGCAGGATCGCCGCGAAGCAGTCCGCGACGGTCTCGCCGGCGAACGCGCGGCGGCCGGTCAGCATCTCGTAGACGACGCACCCGAGCGACCAGAGGTCGGTGCGGCGGTCGACCGGGCCGCCTCTGGCCTGCTCCGGGCTCATGTACGAGGGAGTGCCCACGACGGTGCCGGAGGCGGTCACCGAGTCGGACGTGATCGCGTGGGATCCAGCGGAAACGGCTTGCGTGACCGGCTTCGCCAGGCCGAAGTCCAGGACCTTCGCGCGGCCCTCCGGCGTCACGTGGATGTTGGAGGGCTTCAGGTCGCGGTGCACGATGCCCTTCTCGTGCGCGGCGGTCAGCGCGTCGGCGATCTGCCCGGCCCACTCGAGCGCCTGGCGGACCGGCACGGCGCCGGCGGTGAGTTTCGCCTCGAGGGACTCACCCTCGACGAGCTCGAGCACGAGGAATCGGACGCCGTCGCGCTCGTCGAGTCCGTAGATCGCGGCGATGTGCGGATGGTTGAGAGCGGCGAGCATGCGCGCCTCGCGCGCGAAGCGTCCGAGGTGCTCGGGATCGCCCGCCAGCGCCTCGGCCAGGACCTTGACGGCCACGTCGCGTTCGAGCTGAGTGTCGCGCGCGCGGTACACCTCGCCCATGCCTCCCGCTCCGATCGGCGCGAGAATTTCATAGGGACCGAGACGCGTCCCGATAGCGAGGCTCATGCGTTGCCCTTCGCAATGACTATATGCAGAGTGCGAGCCCGGAAGGAGAGAGTGCCCGGGCGATTCCTCTCTCTGTTGCGTCGGCCCGCGAAGCGGGCCGCTAGAGGTCCGAGCCCGCGCTCTCCGTGCGCTGGCGTCTGCGCTCCGCGAGCGCGTACAGCACGAGACCCGCGGCGAGGAAGCCGAAGGAGCCGACGAACACCTGCACGAAGAAGGACGTCTTGTTCTCCGTGTCGGACGGAGGGATCAGCGCGAGCACGATCGCCACGGCGGTCGTGAGGAAGCCCAGGCCGTTCCAGAAGAAGCTGCCCGCGTCTCCGCCCGGCACCGGGATGGCCCCGGGCTGCTTGCGGATCTCCGCGCGCAGGCGGATCGCGGACGCGAACATGTAGAGGTACGGGATGAAGTAGACGATCAGCGTCGCATTCACGAGCTTCAGGTACGCGTCCTTCACGGTGCCGCCCCACTGCGCTGCGAGGATGAAGACGGCGGAGAACACCGCCTGGAACAGCATCGCGAACCACGGCGTCTTCCACTTCGGATGCGTCTTGCCGAACACCGGCGGCAGGTAGCGGTCGAGCCCGCCGACGAAGAGCAGGCGCGCGGTCGCGATGAGCCACGCGCCGACGCCGCCGAGGCCCGCGAGCGTCATCAGCAGCGCGATGGGCGCGCCGAGCCACGGCATCCCGTGCGCCGCGCCGGCCTTGGTGATCGCCTGGTTGACGCCGGAGATGATCGAGACCTCCTTCGGCGGCAGGGACCAGAGCAGCGAGATCGTTCCGGTGAGGTAGACGGCGGCGATCGTCAATCCCGAGATGACGATCGCACGCGGGAACGTCCTGCGAGGCTCGACGACTTCGCCGGCCATGCACGGCGCGAGCTCGAGCCCCGCGAAGCCGAAGCACAGGTTCGCGAAGAAGAGGATCGTCGGGAGGGCCGCGAAGTTCGGGATCAACGAGGACGGCGGCATGGGGGTTGCCGAGCCCGAGCTCGTCAGCGCGATCAGGCCGACCAGGAGCAGGGCGGCCGACGGGATCCACTGCGCGAGCCCGCCGATGTTCTGGACCCACTTTCCGGTCTTCATGCCGACGATGTTGAACACGAGCGCGATCGAGAGCAGGACGACCGAGGCGCCCGCGGCGTACGTCGGGCTCTGCTCGAGCGCCGCGAAGCGGGTCCCGAACACGTAGAGCGCGAAGACGACCGTCGACAGCGTGAGCGTCGGGAAGTAGGTGATGTTCGACGCCCAGTAGAGGAACCCGGCGAGGAATCCCTGCCGGCGTCCAAACGCCTGGGACGTCCAGACGTAGAGGCCTCCCTCCTCGGGGATCGCGGAGGTGAGCGCCACGACGGCGAAGCCCTGCGGGATGAAGAAACAGACCGCCGCGAGCACCCAGAGGAAGAGCGACGAAGGTCCGTTCGCGGCCGCGAGCGCGATCCAGCGCATGCCGACGATCGCGGCGACGTTGAAGAGGACGAGGTCGCGGGTCTTGAGCGCGCGTTCTAGGGCCATTCGACTCCTTCGGACCGTGAGACGTGAGACGTGGGACGTAAGCCTGGAGTCATATTAGCTGCGGCTAATACGTTCAAATCTCAATTCTCCACGTAGACCATCTTCTTCGTCCCCGCGACGCCGATCTTCTTCATGAGCTCGGCGGCCTCCGCGGCGGAGAGGCGTCGAGCGACCGGCTCGGGGGAATCCGCGAGCGCCCGAGCGAGGATCGCCATGATCGCCGTGTCGCGGGCGAGATTCTCCTTGTCGACATGCTCGTAGGTGTCCGTCACCGTGTGGTGCCGGACGTCGTAGTCGCCCTCGGCGACCCACAGGGTGAACGCGGGAACTCCTGCCACGAGAAACGGCGCGTGGTCGCGATCGAAGGACGCGTCGAGGTTGATGCCGGACGCTCCGAGTGCGGCGACCCGGGGGAGGAGCTTCCGCACGCCGGCCTCGGCGTCCGCACGGCCCTGGAGCTCGACGCCCAGCGGCTTCCCGGCGCCGGAGTCCATGACGAGGACCGCGCGCAGACGGTCGAGCTCCTTCTCGTGGGCCGCGACGTACGCGCGCGAGCCGAGGCACGCCTCCTCCTCGCCGAAGAAGAATGCGAAGCGGATCGTTCGTCGCGGCGTCACGCCGACCGACTTCAGGATGCGGGCCGCGTCGACGAGCGCCGCGACGCCGGTGCCGTCGTCGTCGGCGCCCTGCGCCGGATCCCACGAGTCGAGGTGGGCGCCCAGGAGGACGACCTCGTCCTTGAGTTCCGATCCGGGCAGGTCCGCCACGACGTTGCG
>Ga0207691_10006115_pt1 | contig 11632 bp, 11 predicted proteins | sample KBSM13metaG_FD_184327 | JGI IMG/M metagenome (GOLD analysis project Ga0207691, IMG submission 184327) | Miscanthus rhizosphere microbial communities from Kellogg Biological Station, Michigan, USA - KBS M1-3 metaG (SPAdes) (version 2) | ecosystem: Host-associated > Plants > Roots > Rhizosphere >...
CGGCGTGTCGTCGAATCGTGGCACCTTCTGCGCGACCTCAGTCCAGTGAGCTCGCAGTGGTTGTCTGACTATCGCCGAAGTGGATGATCTCGACCGGTTGAACCAGACTCTGCCGGCCATGTTGTAATGGCGTTCGATGGCCACCGAGCCTCAGAACGGCGAGTTCCCTGAACAGGCTGACGACAATCGCCGGATATGGAATGCCAACGCCCGCTGGTGGGACGACCAGATCGGCGACGGCAACGCGTTCCAAATCCAGCTGATCGAGCCGGCGACAGAGCGTCTCCTGGCCGTTCGAGCAGGGGACGCCATCGTCGACGTCGCCTGCGGCGCGGGACGATTCGCCAGGAGGATGGCGGATCTGGGCGCCGGCGTCGTCGCGTTCGACTATAGCGAGGAATTCATCGCGCGCGCCCGCGAACGCACGCCGACCGACGCATCGATTGAATACCACGTCGTCGATGCCGGCAACGCACACGCCCTTCTCTCCCTTGGCACGAACCGATTCAACAAGGCCGTGTGCACCATGGCCCTCATGGACATGCCGGAAATCAGGACGCTCTTCTCCACGCTTCCGCGCATGCTCACGCGAGATGGTTCGTTCGTGTTCTCCATCACCCACCCGTGTTTCCACTCCGCTGAGATACAGCGCTTCACGGAGATCTCTGAAGAAGCGGAAGGCAGGCACGCGCTCCGTTCGGGTGTGAAGGTGTCGTCGTACCTCTCATCGGGCGCAAGAAAAACGGAGGGCATCGTCGGACAGCCCGAGCCCCAGTGGTTCTTTCATCGCGCATTGAGCACGCTGTTTCGACAGGGATTCGAAGCCGGCTTCGTGGTCGATGGCCTCGAAGAGCCGCGGCTCCCGGTCGAGCCTCCGCGCAAAGCCGGTGTCCGATGGGCTGACATGCCGGACATTCCACCAATCATGGTCGTGCGGATGACGTTGAGAGCAAGCTAAGACCGGCTCGAACCTCGCCGGGGCCGGCGGACGGCTCTCACCTTCCCGCTCCTTCCTCCCCCGCAGAAGAACTGATCGCCGCCATCGGACTCGAGACCCGATACGCCTACGCCAGGCGGCATCTCGAGTTTCTCCAGGACCTCGCCAGTCTGAGGATCGATTCGCCTCAAGTCGCTCTCGTCACCTTCCCAGGTGCCGTGCCAGAGCTCCCCATCAACCCAGGTGACGCCGGTGACGAATCGGTTGGATTCGATCGTGCGAAGAATCGCCCCTGTGTGCGGATCGATCTGATGGATCTTGCGATCGCGATACTGCCCCACCCAGAGCGTGCCTTCGGCCCACGTCAGCCCCGAGTCTCCGCCGCCGCCGGGCGACGGGATGGTTGCGAGCACACGGCCGGTCTGTGGATCGATCTTCTGAATGCGATCCTCGGCGAGCTGATAGAGGTGCTGGCCGTCGAAGGCGGTGCCCGCGTCCGCCGCGGCATCGAGCGAACGCAGCGTCTTCCCGCTCGCAGGATCCAACGCGTTCAGCTTGTCTCCCGACGCGAACCAGACCTGCTGACCGTCATATGTCACCCCATGTATATGGCTGACGCTCGGAAAGGGGCCATACTCACGAACGATTTCGGCGGTTGAGCGACGCATGCGTTCATCTTAGTCAACCGGCACCGGAGCAGGGAGTAACAACGTCGTCGCGAATCCGGGCACCGGCGGCGTCATCCAACGCCGAGCCCGCCCGCGGCCGTACGACTGCACCTTGCCCGCGCCCGCAAGCGAGTCGAGAGCCCGCTGCACGGTTCGTTGACTCGTGTCCAGCGCAAGAGCCAACGCCGAGCTCGACCACGACTCACCGTCGGCGAGAAAAGCGAGCACTGCCGCATGCTCCTCTTCGACCGGCCGCGCCAGCACGACGACCTCGCGGGCATGGCGCGGAGCCATCGCGAATCCCCGTTTCGTCGCGCTGACGGCGGCCAGCGTCCGGAGCAGCATGCGAAGCCGGCCGATTTCAACGCGCAACCGTGCACGGTGCGATTCGTCGACGAACTTCGATCCGAATGCGCGCGCGACAAGCCTGTCTCTTGCGACGTCGCCCGGCCACGATTCGCCAAGCGCGCGTGCCAGCGCGAACAATACTGGACGCCGGGCAAGCGAGATCACTCGTCCGCCATGACGTACGACTAGTCGACACGCGTCGACAACGAACGCGTCCGACGCGACCAGGGACTCCACCTCCTCGAGCCGGAGGAATCGCTCCTCACCGTTCGCGATCAGGCGCGCCGCGGGCGTGCGCAGCAGAAGCGATGCGCTTTCGACCTCCGCTGTCAGCGCAGGGATGCCAGCGTAGCGCGCCGCACGTTCGGCGCGGGCGAGCGCCGCGCGCGCCGCTTTCGTCCGGAGGCGCCGGATCGCAATCCCGGCAACGACCAGTTCGTGCGCGGTCCGCGATGCGGGAGAAAAAGGCGCGGGGTTGAGATCGGCAAGGGCACGCTCGGCCTCGTCGAGGCGCCCGATCAACAGGAGCCGCCGGACTTCGAGATAGCGCGCATGCGCAGCGTTCACGCGATCACCGTGCTCTTCGAGCGTCACCCGCGCGGCATCGAGCGCCTTCGCGGGCCAGCCCAGGTCGCGCGAGACGAGGGCGATCTCGGCCTCGGCAACGATGCAGCGCGCGCGGGCGACGGCTTCTCTCGGCCCAAAGGCGCGCGCCGCGCGTCGCACCAGCACCTTCGCTCGAACCAGATCGCCAAGCTGCGCCATCGCAATGCCGCGCAGCGCCAGTGCCGGCGCGTCGTCGCGCAGTGCGACTCGCTTCAACGCGCCGAGCGGATCACCGGTCGCAAGCGCGCGCGCCGCGGCCGTGATCATCGAGTCCATCGGAGTCTCGCCACACCGTCTTGCCCCGGAACAAATGTTATCTGCTCCCGACCAGACGGTCTCCCCGAAAGGTTTTCAGCATTCTCTCTATCCCACTGAGCTTGCAAGGCATTGCGCGTAGCAACGAAAGCGGCGTCGTGCTTGCACCACTGACATGTGGCCGAGTCGAGTGCCCTCGGCGAGGGATCGGGAGGATCTCGAACGATGGATACAAATGGAATGTCATCCCTGAACTCGGTCAGCGCAAGAACCAAGACAGTGATTGCGACAATCGTTCTCGCGTTCCTGTGTGCGTGGCCCGCGGGAAATGCGTGGGCAAAGGATTCGATGGCGGTTTCAGTGAGCAATGCCACTGGTTCGCCGGTCATCGTCAACAACGGTCAGGCGGTGGGAACAATCCAGGTGTTCTACACAGTGAACGCCAGCGCGTTCAGCATCGGAGAGTTCGCCTCGTTCGATGTGAACTGGGTTACGAGCGCAGGCTCGGGCAAGGCTACGGACTACAGTGGGGGAATCACGTTCACGCTCAGCCAAGATCAGCAGGGCGGATATGTGGATCTCCTGCCAAGTCCGAACACCTTCGCCTTGACCACGACCGGACAGAACGGGGTCTCGCGGATCACGGTCTACATCTCACCCGATAAGGACGGCAACCTTCCACCCACCGTGGATGGAACCGATCTGGTGGGCAATCTGAAACTCGATGCCGGTTCGAAGGTGGGCACCGTCACCAATATCCAGGTCCATATCCGCCTCGTGCATCCGACGGACTGTCTGAAGGTCTACAACTTCGTCACCGACCAGGACTTCAACCTGGGAATTCTCGATTCGACGTCGCTGAACGTGCCGAAGAATGGCGCAAAGGCCGGCAAGGTCACCAGCTCGCAGCCTGGTCAGTTCTCCGACAACGTGCTGGTCGTCAACACGTGTGGATCGGATCAATCGTTTGATCTTCGCATTGGACTCGATTCCAGCTTCACGACAAACGGCGCGAACGCGGTCAAGACCTACAACGCGGCGGGTGAGTTCGACAGCTCAAACTTCAACACGATCCTGTCCGGCACCGGAACGCCCAAGGGGCAAAGCCTCTGCCTCCAGAATGTGACAGTCGCGGCGGGGACGAGCTTCCTTGCGACTGCACACTCTAAGATCACGGACAACTGGCCGCAGACGTCGCTGCCGGCGGATGGCACCTTCGACTTCGCCGCCAGCCTGTATGAGCAGGTGAACGCCAGCTGCTCGGGCTCGCTCCACTCGCTCGCCTCACCCAATCCGGCGGCCTTCGTCCTGCCGTTTACGATCAAGTAGCCAGTCAGGGCAGCAACACACTGCGCTTCCAAGGTCCAACTCCCAACTCCCACACTCTCTTCGATTGGGAGTTGGGTTTTGGGAGTTGGCGTTGCGGCAAGCTCGTTACGAGGTCAGGCGCTGCAAAATGGCGGCAGCGTCGAGCGGCTGAAGTACCCAGTCCTCGCGCCGTGCCCTCTGCAACTCGTCGTGTGACCAGAGCTCGCGCATGAGACCTGATGGCGCATGCGTGTTGGTCGCGAGGAGCAGGTGACCGATCTCGTGCGCGATGGCACGACCGAGCAGCTTGTCGTGATCGATTTCGAGTTCGCGAGCAAGCCGCATGGTGCGATTCACATAGACGGTGGCCAGCACACCGGTCCGCTTCTCCGGGTCGATCAACGCGTCGCCAAGATGATGATCGCCCGCGCGATCCGGTAGCTGCACCAGTCGAACCACGAGTTCCGTGGGCGATAACGGCGTATCGCACGCAACCAGTGCGCATACCTTCCAGACAATCTGTACCGACGCCGCAGCAAACGTCGCCTGAGCGACCTCCAGCGAGGCTCGCTGTGTGCCGGCTGCAAGGTTCGTCGAACTGTAGACACGCACGGTAACTCGTGCCTTCGAGATATCCGGGGCCCGAAGGGTGTCGACGACGACAGCCGCGTCCCCGCTCATCGCATCGATCTCACCCATGGGCTCGCGCGGCGCACGCTCTCCCGCGGCAACAGCCAGCTGTCGCGAGACGAGGCAGACGACCACCAGCCAGAGATGCGCGCGCATGCGTGCAACATCGAAACATCGCGTCAGTCAGTGAGCAATATGCCGAGTGTCGATCGTTGCTGTTGGTATCAACGAAGCCAGGCAGGGACGAATCCACATCGCTGCGCCGCGACCGACTGGCACCGGTGACGGTTACAGCGGAGTTACTCGTCGGTCCCCAGACTCATCCCATGAAAATGCGTGCCCTTCGTGCCCTTCGTGCCCTTCGTGGCCCTTCGTGGCCCTTCTGGTCTTCGTGGCCTCCGTGGCAACAAATCGCGCCAGAGTTGTCACTCCCACCTGTCGAGGCCCTGTTGCTACATCTAGATCTCGGTGACCCGCTGGGCACGTGGCACGAGAACGGAAGGAGCCACATCCGGATGGAACAAACGGAGAGACAACGATGACAACTCACACGACTCACACGATCGGAACGCGTAAGGAATGGATGACGGCCAGGCTCGAATTGCTCGAGGCGGAGAAGGAACTTACGCGTCGCAGCGACGAGGTGGCGCGACGTCGGCAGGAGCTGCCATGGGTGCGCATCGACAAGGACTACCGATTCGATACCGACGAAGGGAGCGCCTCGCTGGCAGACCTCTTCCGCGGGCGCTCGCAGCTCCTCATCTATCACTTCATGTTCGGGCCCGACTACACGGCGGGATGTCCGTCCTGCTCCGCGATCGCGGATGGGTTCAACGGCTTCGCCGTTCACCTGGCCAACCACGACGTGATGCTGTGGGCGGTCTCGCGAGCACCGCTTGCAAAGCTGCAGGAATACAAGCGCCGAATGGGATGGACGTTTCCCTGGGCGTCGTCGCACGGCAGCGACTTCAACCCGGACTTCAGCGTCCGGTTCACGGAGGAGCAGCAGCGCGAAGGAACCATCGATTACAACTACCGGCGCGAAAAGGCATGGCAGGCACGCGGCAGCAACGAACCCGTGGTCCACATGGCGGCGACGACGGGAACTGACGCCGCGACCTACACTCGCGAGAGGCCAGGCATGAGCGCGTTCGTGCTCGAGGATGGCGTCGTCTACCACGCCTATTCGACTTATGCTCGGGGACTCGATGGCCTGTGGGGCATGTACCAGTGGCTTGACCGCGCACCCAAAGGGCGCAACGAGACCGGCCTCTGGTGGCGCCGTCACGACGAATACGACAAGCGCTGAGCGAGATCGAGGTTGTCGTGACCCGTTTTCTTGGCGTCTCAGTGCTGCTCTTCGCAACCAGCGTGGCGATCACGATCGCGTTGTCGGCATCGATGTCGGCAATGGGCGGGATGCTGATGCCTGGCGGCTGGACGATGTCGATGACGTGGATGCGGCTCCCGGGACAGCCGTGGCCCGGCGCCGCCGCATCATTCATCGGGATGTGGATCGTGATGATGGTGGCGATGATGCTGCCATCGCTCGCCCCAATGCTCCTGTGCTATCGGCAGGCCGTGGGCAGGACACGCGAGACGCACCTCGATCGGCTGACGGCGATCGTTGGCGTCGGATACTTCTTCGTCTGGGGCGCATTCGGGATGGTTGCGTTCGCGCTGGGCATGTCACTGGCTGCAATCGAGATGCAACAGCCAATGATTTCGCGCGCGGTACCGGTCGCGGCCGGTGTGGTTATCTTGATCGCCGGCGTTGTCCAGTTCACGCCGTGGAAGACGCGTCATCTCAAGTGCTGCCGCGAGGAAGCGACACGAGGCCGTCACCTGTCTGCCGACGCCGGCTCGGCCTGGCGGCACGGCGTGCGCCTCGGACTCTACTGCGGACAGTGTTGCGCCAATCTCATGGTGATCCTCCTCGTCGTGGGGATCATGGACCTTCGCGCGATGGCCGTCGTGACGGCGGCCATCACAGCCGAACGTCTCGCGCCTCCTGATGAGCGCGCCGCTCGCGCCCTTGGCGCCATTGTTATCGGAGCCGCGTTGGTACTGATTGCGCGAGCCACCGGGAGGGCGTGACGCATCGTCACCTGCCTCACGAGCGTCCACATTAGAAGGCAGGCGCCTCAGCATTAACCGACCAAGCCGGGGCTGAATACGTCGTAATCAACGATCAGGGAATGGCATTCCCTTTGTGCAAGATTGTTCTGCCCCGTGCGCGCCGAAACCCATAAGGTCAGCAATTCATCGAAGGTCACCATGCCCTGCATCAGAAGAACTTCATTTGCGTGCGCCCTCTCAGCTTGTCTCGCTCTCACTCCCATCGTCACGACGGCCGCTGAAAAATCAGCGTCAGCCGCCTCGGGTCCCGCGCTCTCGAGCATTACGATCGAGAACTTCGGGCAGGTGAGCCCGACCTACTACCGTGGCAGCCAGCCCGACCTAACCGACTACACCGATCTCGCGAAGCTCGGTGTGAAGACGGTGATCGATCTTCAGCAGGACGGCAAGGCGATCGAGCGCCAGCTCGTCGAATCAGCGGGCATGAAGTTCTACCGGATTCCGATGACCACCCGCACAGCGCCCACGGCCGAGGAACTTTCGCTGTTTCTCAATCTCGTCAACGACGCTGCGAATCAGCCTGTGTACGTGCACTGCGCAGGTGGACGCCATCGAACTGGTGTGATGACCGCCGTGTATCGGATGACACACGACGGCTGGACCTCCGATCGGGCGTTCAAGGAGATGAAGCAGTACGACTTCGGACCCGACTTCCTGCACCCGGAGTTCAAGCAGTTCGTGTACGGCTACCGCGTTGCACCAGCCCCTGCGCTGCCCGCGGTAGTTGAACCAGCTCCGGCGCTCACCGCTACGGCGGCAACCGCAGCAAATTGACCAGGCGAAGCCGCGTGCGACGACGCACGGATTGATCAAGGCGGGTCTGCCTTGGACGTGCTCGGGCCACGGAAGACCCGCCTCCACGCCAAGGCCCTTCGACTATTTCAGGCTGACGTCGAGCAGAAGAGGCAGATGATCCGAGTCGTACGCGTGCGACAGCGTCTGACAACTGCGCGTCACGTCTTCGGCAAGCGTGCTGAACATGAAGTCCAGGCGGCCGACCACAAAGAACAGCGGCACGTCGACCCGAAGCGGCCAGCGATTCGTCCGATGCGTTCCGCACGACTCGAGGGGAATATGGCGGCTGACGGTTGTCACAGATCTGTCGCGGAGCCCTCGTCTGGCGTTGAAATCGCCACCGACGATCAGCGGCATCTCGGTGAACGCGGCGATCCGATCACCCAGCGCTTCAGCTTGCATCACCCGATCGCCGTTCGCGTCGAAGTGCGCGGCCACCACACGGATCGGTGCAGGTGTGGATCGCGGGTTGACGATCGCTGCGATCGCAACGCGGCGCTGCTTCCCGAATGGCAATTCGATCGCCTGGACGTCGCTGAGAGGCTCTGTGGACAGGACCGCATTTCCACGATCCTCGCGTTCCTCCAGCGTGGTAGCTGGGCCATTGCGCATCGACGGCACGTACGCCACAGACAGCCCAAATCGCTGGGCGATACCGACGATGTCGGGCGCAGGACGGCGAGGTCGAATCGACGAAGGCACGCGAAGGTCCGACGGATACGATTCGGGCACATCGGCACCGGCGCGAAAGGCTTCCTGCAATAGAACGACGAGACCGGTTCCCTCTTCCGAAGAACGATTCAGCATCTCTGCGATCAGTTCCTCGGTATCGGCCCCCCCGACGTGCACGTTCCAACTCAAAACAAGCAGGCGCGAGATCGCACCTGTTCTTTCGACCGCCGGCGCAAACACCGGTGCACCGACACTTTGACACCATCGATCCAGCGTCTGTTGCTCGTCCTCCCAACGGAGCCAGGTCACTCCGGACACCGGTTCCAGGCAGGCCAGACCCTCCGCGTGTGGTGACTGGGTTGACCAGGGAATCAGAGCGAGAAGGAGCAGAGGCAGCGCGTACCGATGCCTCATGATGTGCTGTTCATGCCAAAGTGATGTGCTGGCGCGCGTCATCCCAGCGCCAGATACTCGCGTTCCCTTGTAAGTGTACCCCGCCCAGCCAGCGATCGGTTTCCAAACAGCCGGACTCTGCGATGGGGTCAGACCTCTTCACGGATCTGCACAAATCGTCCCGCTCAGATATCATTCTTCCCCGCTGGAGGACCACGACCATGGACAACGATGAACTCACACGACGAGATTTCGTAACGACTGTCGCGGCGGGCATGATTGCCGCCGCAGGTGCCGACCTCGGCGCGCAGCAGCAGGTCTCCGAAACCAACGTCGAGATCAAGACGCCCGATGGCACCTGCGATGCTGCGTTCATTACTCCCGCCACGGGAGCTCATCCGGCCGTGATCATCTGGCCAGACGCCTTCGGCCTGCGGCCTTCGATGCGGAACATGGCGAAGCGGCTCGCTGGCGCCGGTTACTCAGTACTCGTACCGAATCCGTTTTATCGAGTTGCCAAGTCGCCGATCTGGGAGGACGCATCCAAGGTGGACTTCGCGACTGAACGGCCGAAGATCACGCCGCTGATGCAGTCGATCCAGGCGGACGGCGCGGTTGAAAAAGACGCCCCTGCGCTCATCGCGTGGCTCGACATGCAGAAGCAGGTCGATCGCAACAAGAAGATTGGTACGCAGGGCTACTGCATGGGCGGCGGGCTCGTCGTCAGGACGGCGGCCGCGGTGCCGAACCGCGTTGGCGCTGGCGCTTCATTCCACGGCGGCGGCCTCGTCACGCCAAACCCGAACAGCCCTCATTTGCTCGCACCGAAGATCAAAGGGCGCATGTACTTCGGCATCGCGACCAACGACGACATGCAGCAGCCCGATGCCAAGACGAAGCTGAAGGAAGCCTTCGACGCCGCCAAGGTGCCCGCGGAGATCGAGGTCTACTCGATGGCGCAGCACGGCTGGTGCGTGCCCGACATGCCGGCACAGGCGAACGGTCAGCCCATTTACAAGATGGACGATGCCGAGCGCGCGTGGGGCAAGCTGATGGCGCTGTACAAGGCCGGTCTCGTCTGAGGCCTGTCAATTTCCAACTCCCAATGCCCAACTTCCAAGCAACCGGGTATTTGGGAGTTGGGAGTTCGAGGTTGGAGGTTGGAGTCACTTCTTCCTGGTATCCGACACGATCCGACCGCCTTTGATGGTCACTGCGACGTTGAGCACGTCGTTGATGTCGATGAGCGGGTTGCCATCGATGAGGACCATGTCGGCAAACTTGCCCGCTTCGAGCGTGCCAATCTGATCCTGCTGGAGCGTCGATCGCGCCGCGCCCTGGCCGAGGATCTTGCTGATGTCGCGCGGTGAGAAGACGAGCCTGAGCGCGCGCAATTCATCCGCGAGCGACTCCTTCGGCGGCCAGCTCGTGTCCGTGCCATAGCCATACGAGATTCCGGCTTCCCACAGCAGGCGTGCGTTGACGGGGCCCTGCCCCGCACTCGAAATCGTCTCCCACGGAAATGGCATCGCGTCGCGGAAGAGCGGAGCGTTGTCCGCGCCGAAGTGCGGGACGAAGACCGCCAGCGTCGAGGTCATCGGGATACCCGCTCCGGCAATCGTCTTCACCGCGTTGGCGTCCTCCTCCAGACGTCCGATATGCGGCGTGTGCACGAGCACGTCAGGCCGCGCCTCGACGGCGGCGAGCGTGTCAATCACCGAGACCGCGTGCGTGATCGTTGGCAGGTTGCGCTTCTTGCCTTCACTGACAATCAGCTTCAGCGTGTCGGTCTCCGGTCCGCCTGGCGTGGTCGTGATGACGGTCTTTATGTAGTCGTACTTCTTGCTGGCGACAGCCTCGACGGCTTTGATCGTTTCAGCTGCCGGGATCGCGCCGGCCGCCACCGTCGGACGCAGGGGCGGCCTCGAGTTGTCGAATCGTGCGGGATCGCCGCCGCGACCACCACCGGCAGGTGGCGCGCCACCTCGTCCTCCAGCAGGTGGGCCAGTTCGCGCGAGCGGAATGATGCTCCCCAGAAAGAGGCGCGGCCCTTTCACTGCTCCAGCCTCGACGCGCTGGCGGAGCTCGAGCGCCTCGTCGGGACAGATCGCGCACAGCACCGTCGTGAAACCGGCGTCGAGGAATTCCTGCATCTGCGGCGCGGCACGCTTCGCGAGCCACTCAGCGGGATCGCCCTGAGCAATATGACGATGCGCATCGATGAAGCCCGGCATCAACGTCCGCCCCTGCGCGTCGATGGTCTGCGCCCCATCGACGTTCGTGGCTGCCCCCGACGACACCGACACGATCTTGCCGTCGCGAACCACTACCGAGCCGCGGTCGATGACTCCGCCCTTGCCGTCGAGGATGCGAGCGTTGGTGACAACGAGATTCTGCGCGGTGGTCGTCCGCGGGAATGCGGCAATCGCGAGCAGCGCCACACAGGTCACGGCGAAGACCGTCTTCATAGAGGACATTCTCCCCGCGGGCATTGTAGGGCCGGTCTGGCTCAAGCCGGACACTACGTACGGTGAGCTGATTTGCCCCTGCCCTGCACCTTCGGTGACAGGGGGAATCGATGATTCGACTTTGCCCGGCCATCGTCGTCGCCGCATGTCTGACCGCGTCGATTTCGTCAGCCCAGGAACGCACATCGAGCGTCGCACTCCTGCCTCCTTCTGCACCGCGCTGGGATATCTCGGCGTATGTCACCTGGCTGGGTGAACGACGCCCGAATGATTTCGGCCCATGGGATCAATGGTTCAACCTGGCCTCCGGTGGAGGCATCGTCGGCTACTACTGGACGTCTCACTTCAAGACCGAATTCGACCTCTCCAGCTCCAGCCAAGACGAAACGTACTCCTTCGAGCCGATCGCGCTG
>Ga0207691_10006116_pt1 | contig 11632 bp, 6 predicted proteins | sample KBSM13metaG_FD_184327 | JGI IMG/M metagenome (GOLD analysis project Ga0207691, IMG submission 184327) | Miscanthus rhizosphere microbial communities from Kellogg Biological Station, Michigan, USA - KBS M1-3 metaG (SPAdes) (version 2) | ecosystem: Host-associated > Plants > Roots > Rhizosphere >...
AGCGACAACATTCCCCCAGGCGCTGTCCCGGCTGAAGCGGTGGTGCTCGATCAGAAGGGTTGCCTGTATGAGCCGCACGTGATTGCGATGATGACTGGGCAGCAACTCATGGTGAAGAACGACGACGAGTTCCTGCACAACGTGCATGCGCTGGCGGAGAAGAATTCGGCCTTCAACTTCGCCCAGCCGAACAAGGACCCCGGCAAGCCGGTGGAAGCGCCCAAGCCGGTGGAAGCCGCGAAGCCGGTCGAAGCCCCCAAGCCCGTCGAGGCCACCGAGCCGGTCGAGGCGCCCAAGCCCGTCGAAGCCGCGCCGGCCGCTCCCGAGCCGGCCGTTGCCGCGACGCCCGAACCCGAGCCGGTCCAGGCCTCCGCGCCCGAGCCGGTCGTCGAGGCGGCGCCCGCGCCCGCCGAACCCGCGCCGGCCGCGCCGGTACCCGAGCCCGTTCCGGCAGTGCCGGCTGTGCCCCGCAGGAATTACGGATTTGCCGACAGCGCCGAGATCGACGACGACATCCGCGAGGTGTTCATCGAGGAACTCGACGAGGAAGCCGGCAACCTCGCCGACTTGTATGCCCAGTGGGCCGCGTCGCCGACCGACGTCGAAGTCCTGCGCCCGCTGCGCCGCGTGTTCCACACGCTCAAGGGCAGCGGCCGCCTCGTCGGCGCGCTCGAACTCGGCGAGTTCAGCTGGAAGTTCGAGGGCATGCTCAACCGCGTGCTCGACGGCAGCCGCCCGGCGAGCCCGCAGGTCGTCGCGCTGGTCGGCGTGGCTTCCGAAATCCTGCCGCAGTTCCGCGCCGCCCTGATGGGCGACAACGACGCGGTGACGGCCGACATCGAAGGACTCAAGGTCACCGCCGACCGCGTCGCCGCGGGCGAGGAGATCTACTACGAGCCCGCGCCGGCGCCGGTCGCCGAACCGGCGGTCGTTGCGCCCGCAGCCCCGGAACCGGTCGCCGAACCCGTCGCCGAGCCCGTGGCGGAGGCAGCGCCCGAGCCGGTGGTCGAGAAGCCCGCCGAAGAACCCGCGGTGGTCGCGGAGGCCGAGACCGTTCCCGATGGCGCGGAGTTCGCGACCGTCGAGCCGGTGCTGCTCGAAATCCTGCGCGCCGAAGTCAGCGGTCACCTCAAGACGATCCAGCACTGGAGTTCGGCGAGCGCGGCGAGCCCGCAGCCGGTCTCCGACGCGTTGCTGCGCGCGATCCACACGATCAGCGGCGCGTTCGCGATGACCGAGGTGCCGCTGATCACCGACGCCCTGTCGCCGACCGAAGGCTACATCCGCCGGTTGCTCGTCCATCGCGAAATGCCTTCGCTGGAAGGCATCGTGCTCGTGCGCGACGTCGCCCGTGCGATCGAAGTCGTGCTGGCCGCGCTGGAAACGCCGCGTCCGCTGATCCCGTCGCAGGACGAGCTGACCGAGCGTGCCATCGCGCTGCGCGACGCGCTGCCCGAACCGACCATGGCAGCCGCTGCACTGGACGAACTCGAGGAACAGCAGGTCGAGGCCGAACGTCTGGCGGCGGAAAAAGCCGAAACCGAACGCGTGGCCGCCGAGAAGGCGGAAGCCGAGCGCGTCGCTGCCGAGCAGGCCGAGGTCGAGCGCGTCGCAGCCGAGCGGGCGGAAGCCGAGCGTCTCGCGGCGGAGCAGGCGGAAGCCGAGCGGGTTGCCGCCGAGCGGGCGGAAGCCGAACGTCTCGCCGCCGAGCAGGCCGAAGCCGAGCGCGTCGCCGCCGAGCAGGCGGAAGCCGAGCGTCTGGCTGCCGAACAAGCCGAGGCAGAGCGCCTGGCCGCAGAACAGGCCGAAGCCGAGCGCCTGGCCGCCGAACAAGCCGAAGCCGAGCGCCTGGCCGCCGAACAAGCCGAAGCCGAACGCCTCGCCGCCGAGCGGGCCGAGGCCGAGCGGCTCGCTGCCGAGCAGGCGGAAGCCGAGCGGCTCGCTGCCGAGCATGCCGAGGCCGAGCGCCAGGCGGTCGAGCGGACCGAGGCCGAGCGCATCGCGGCCGAACAGGCGGAGGCCGAGCGCCTCGCGGCCGAGCAGGCGGAGGCCGAGCGCCTCGCGGCCGAAGCCGAGGCCGAGCGCCAGGCTGCCGAGCAGGCCAACGCCGAACGGCTCGCCGCCGAGCAGGCCGAAGCCGAACGCGTTGCGGCCGAGCAGGCCGAAGCCGATCGTCGCGCCGCCGAAGAGGCGGAGGCCGAGCGGCTCGAACTCGAACGCCTGGAAGCGCAGTACGCCGAAGCGGCCCGCTTGGAGGCCGAAAAGGCCGATGCCGAGCGTCTCGAATTCGAACGCCTGGTCGCCCAGTACGAACAGGCCGAACGCGATACCGCGGCGCAGGGCGCCGAATCCGCGGAAGCCGAGCCGGCCGTCGCCGAGTCCTCGGAAGCTGCACCGGTGGTCGCCGAGGCAGCGGACCAGTCCGCTACGGAAGCGTCGGAATCGCACGAAGCCGTCGCCGAGTCGTCGGAAAGCGAAGCGCCCGCGTCCTGGGAAGCGCAGGCATCCGAGCCTGCCGCGGAAGAAACCTCGCCGGAAACGGGCGAGTACGCGGAAGCCGGGCAGGGCGAAGCCGATCGCCTGTCGGCCGAACAGATCGAGAACGAACGCATCGCGGCCGAAAACGCCGAAGCGGCCCGTGTCGCGGCGGAGCAGGAAGCCGACCGCGTCGCAGCCGAACTGGCCGAAGCCGAGCGCCTCGAGTACGAGCGCCTCGAAGCCGAATACGCCGAAGCCGACCGACTTGCTGCAGAGCGCGCCGAAGCCGAACGTGCGGCCATCGAACAGGCGGAAGCCGAGCGCGCTGCCGCCGAGCAGGCCGAGGCCGATCGCCAGGCGGCCGAACAGGCCGAAGCCGAACGCGCGGCGGCCGAACAGGCCGAAGCCGAACGTGTGGCGGCCGAACAAGCCGAAGCCGAACGCGCTGCAGCGGAGCAGGCGGAATCCGAACGTCTTGCCGCAGAGCAGGCCGAAGCCGATCGCCATGCCGCCGAGCAGGCCGAAGCCGATCGCCAGGCCGCCGAACAGGCCGAAGCCGAGCGTCTGGCGGCCGAACAGGCGGAAGCCGAGCGTGCAGCGGCCGAGCAGGCGGAAGCCGAGCGTGCAGCGGCCGAGCAGGCCGAAGCCGAACGCCTCGCAACCGAACGCGCCGATGCCGAACGCCGGGCGGCCGAACAGGCAGCCAACGAGCGCTTCGCCGCCGAGCAGGCCGAGGCCGAAAAGGCCGAGCGTGCGGAGACCGAGGCCCTCGGAGCGGAAGTCGTGCAGGCCGCGCGCGAAGCGGCAATCGACGTCCAGCCCGAGCCGGCCGCATCCACGGGCGGTCAGGGCGCCTACGTCTTCCCGCAGGACAGCGATCCGGAGTCCAACGAACCGCTGGACATGACCGACGTCGATCCCGAACTGCTCGAGATCTTCGTCGAGGAAACCACCGACATCCTCGACCATTCCGACGGCCTGCTGACCCGCCTGCGCGGGGCACCGACCGAACGCGAACTCGTCGTCGGCCTGCAGCGCGACCTGCACACGCTCAAGGGCGGCGCGCGCATGTGCGGCATGATGTCGATGGGCGAACTCGCGCACGCGATGGAGTCCGTGCTCGAAGGCGCCGCCGACTCGAGGCTCGAACTGGGCCCGCAGGGCCTGGGCATCCTCGAGCAGGGCTTCGACCGCCTGCACGGCATGCTTTCGCGCATCCAGGCGCAGCAATCGGTCGTGCTCCCCGAGCACATGATCGAAGTGTTCAACGCGCTCGCGCACGGTCACATTCCGACCGCGCACGCACCCGCCGCGCAGGCCGCCGAGGCACCCACCGAAGCCGCGAAGCCGGCCGTGGAAGCCCCGCACGCCGAGGAAGCGGAGACGCATGCCGAAGACCGCGTGCCGGCCGAGGAGGGCGAGGCGCCCGCCGAGGTCGCTCCCGCGCCCGCGCGCGGCAAGCCGGGCCTCAAGCCGTTGTCGGCGCCCGTCGAATCGGCGTTCGACCAGGACGAGGACATCGGCGTTCGCGCGCCGCAGGAACAGGTCCGCATCCGCGCCGACCTGCTCGACCGCCTCGTCAACTACGCGGGCGAGGTCGCGATCTACCGCGCCCGCCTCGAGCAGCAACTGGGCAGCTTCCGCACCCACCTCGACGAACTCGAACAGACCACCACGCGTCTGCGCCAGCAGCTGCGCAAGCTCGAGATCGAGACCGAGGCGCAGATCAGCGCCCGCTACCAGCGCGCCGGCGAGGCCGAGGAATCGTTCGATCCGCTCGAGCTCGACCGCTTCTCGACCCAGCAGCAGCTGACCCGCGCGCTCGCCGAGTCGGCGGCGGACATGACGTCGCTGCACGTCTCGCTCGACGACGTCACCCGCCAGTACGAAACCCTGCTGCTCCAGCAGTCGCGCGTGAGCTCGGAACTGCAGGACGGCCTCATGCGCACGCGCATGGTGCCGTTCGATGCGCTGGTTCCGCGCCTGCGGCGCGTCGTGCGCCAGGCGGCCAGCGAGACCGGCAAGCAGATCCAGCTCAAGGTCGAAGGCGCGCAGGGCGAAATGGACCGCAACGTCCTCGACCGCATGACCGCGCCGCTCGAGCACATGCTGCGCAACGCGGCGGTGCACGGCCTGGAGTCGCCGGAAACGCGCCGCGCCGCGGGCAAGCCCGAGGAAGGCACCGTCACCATCACGATGCGCCGCGAAGGATCGGAAGTCGTGATGCTGGTGGCCGACGACGGCCGCGGCCTCGACCGCGACGCGATCCGCCGCAAGGCGATCGACCGCGGCCTGCTCAAGGCCGACGCCGAGGTCAGCGACAACGCGCTGTACGCCTTCATCCTCGAGAGCGGCTTCTCGACCGCCGACACCGTCAGCCGCCTCGCGGGCCGCGGCGTCGGCATGGACGTCGTGCACAACGAGATCCGCCAGCTCGGCGGCACGCTGCAGCTCGATTCGACTGCGGGCAAGGGCACGCGCTTCACGATCCGCCTGCCGTTCACCCTCGCGGTGACGCAGGCCGCCCTGGTCAAGATCGGCGAGACCAGCTTCGCGGTGCCGATCTCGTCCGTGCAGGGCGTGGGCCGCATCGCGCGCGAGGAACTCGAGAAGCAGCTTGCCTCGAGCGAGCCGGTCTTCATGTACGGCGGCGAGCCGTACGACATCCACGACCTCGGCCGCCTGCTCGGCCAGGCGCAGGCGAAGGCGCCGACCAGCCTGCAGATGCCGCTGCTGCTGTCGCGCTCCGGCGACATCCGCGCCGCGATCTGCGTCGACGAAGTGCTGGGCAGCCGCGAAATCGTCGTCAAGCCGGTCGGTCCGCAGGTGAGCTCGATCCCGGGCATCTTCGGCGCGACCATCATGGGCGATGGCGGCGTCATGGTGATCCTCGACGTGGTGCCGCTCGTGCGCCGCGCCGCCGCGGCCCGCCTGGAACCCGAAGAGCCCGTCGTCGAGGCCGCACCGGTCCGCAAGATCCCGCTGGTCATGGTCGTCGACGACTCGATCACGATGCGCAAGGTCACCGGCCGCGTGCTCGAGCGCAACAACATGGAAGTGCTGGCCGCGAAGGACGGCGTGGACGCGATCGAGAAGATGGCCGAAGTCGTCCCGGACGTGATGCTGCTCGACATCGAGATGCCGCGCATGGACGGCTACGAGCTCGCGACCCACATGCGCAACGACGCGCGCCTGCGCGACGTGCCGATCATCATGATCACGTCGAGGTCCGGCGAAAAGCACCGCCAGCGCGCGTTCGAGATCGGCGTCAACCGTTACCTTGGCAAGCCCTATCAGGAAGCCGAATTGATGCGCAACGTGTTCGAACTGCTCGCACCGGTACACCACGATGGCTGACACCGCACCCCGCGTTGTGGTCCTTGGCCGCGCCGGCGAGGCCCAGCAGCAACTGCTCAACGCCCTCAACGAGCTCGGCGCGCAAACCCTCGCGGTCGGCGACTTCGACCAGCTCGAGCCCGACGAGATCCGCGCCAAGCAGCCGGACGTCTGGCTCGTGAGCATCGACGAGGGCACCGATTCGGGTCGCCTGGACCGCTGGCAGCCGCTGTTTGACGATCCCGACGCGACCGTGATCTTCGACGACGCGGACGTCACCGGCCGCCTCAAGGGCTGGGACCTCGCGCGCTGGGCGCGTCACCTCGCCGCGAAGGTCCTCGGTCGCGACGACGTGCTGCCGCCGGTGAGCCCCGACGCCGAACGCCTCCCGCAGCCGTCCGCCGATGGCGAGGCGCCTGCGGTGCCGGTCGACGAGGTCATGCCGTTCACGCCGTCCGGCCACGACACCATGGATTCCGGGTCGACCGGCATCGCCGACCTTACTATCAGCGATTCGGACGCGGCCTTCGCCGCGCTCAACGCGAGCTTCGAAGCGTCGCGGCAGCAGCAGGCCACCGCCGAAAAACCCGCGGTCGCGCTCGACGACCTCCTGAAGGGCGTTGGCTCCGCCGCGCCGGCCGCCGCTCCCGCCGCAACCGCGTCTCCCGGGGCCGCCGCGACAGCCACCGTGGAAGCCCCGTCCAAGCCGACCCTGTCGCTGCTCGGCGAGGACGTGGACCTCACGGTGCAGCGCGCACCGGCCAAACCCGCCCAGCCCGAATCCCGCTTCAACATCGGCCACCTCGAGCTCGAACCGCTCGAAGTGGAAAAGGAACCGGCCAGCGGCAAGGAGAACGTTGCCTCCGCGACCAGCGGCCCGGCCATAGCGATCATCGCCGGCCTCGGCGGACCGGATGCCGTGCGCCAGTTCCTCGGCGCGCTTCCCACCGGCCTGCCCGTCCCGGTGCTGCTGTGGCAGCACCTGGATGCCGGCAAGCACGACCGTCTCGCGCAGCAGATCGCCAAGTCCACGAAGCTGCCGGTCTACCTCGCCAAGCCGGGCGAACTCACGCGCACCGGCGAGGTCGCCGTGATGGGCGCCAGCATGGGTATCGGGTTCGACGACGGCTGGTGGATCCGGCCCGGCAGCCCGAGCCCCAGTCACGCGCTCGCGCCCGCGCTCAAGGACAGCAGGACCGTTCTGGTCGTGCTCAGCGGCGCCGAACCGCTGATCGCCGAGTTCGGGCGCACCCACAAGGCCAACGGCGGTACCGTGCTGGTGCAAACCTCGGCGACCTGCTTCGACGGCACCGCCGCCGCAGCACTGGAGAGCCAGGGCATCGCGTCGGGCTCGCCCGCCAACCTCGCGCAGCGGGCGGTGGAAAAGCTCGCCGCCGGCTGAGCCGGCGGTCGCCGGAACGGGCTTCTGATCGAAGGATGTCGATGAACCACGAACCGCGGGACACGCACGCATGAACACTCCGGCCAGCCAGGACATCCGCGGCGTGCTGATCTCGGTCACGGGCGGCAAGCTCATGCTGCCGAACGCGACGGTCGCCGAAGTCATCACCTACTCGAACCCCGAGCCGGTCGCCGGGGCGCCGTCGTGGCTGCTGGGGCGCGTGCGCTGGCGCGGTTGGGGCCTGCCGATCGTGTCGTTCTCGCGCCTGGTCGGCTGGTCGAACGAATCGGCCTCGCTGGGTGCCAAGGTCGCCGTGCTCAAGGGCGTCGGCAACCACGCCAAGATGCCGTATTTCGCGATCCTGACGCAGGGCTTCCCGCGACTGATCACGATCGTCGACAACGAGGTCCACGAGAACACCGATCCCGAGGTCGAGGTGCCCGATGGCGTCTGGTCGCTCGCGGAATTCCACGGCGACGAATGCGTCGTGCCGGACCTCGAGAACGTCGAGCAGCAGATCGCCGACGTGCTGCAGGGCGCCGGCGCGATGGCCAGCGCCTAGCTAGCCCAGGTCGCCCAGCAGCGCCTGCAACGCAGACACCGCTGCCAGGCCGGCGGTCTCGGTGCGCAGTATCCTCGGACCCAGTTTCATGCCGCGCACGCCCGCGGCGCGCAACTGCGCCAAGTCGCGTTCGGACAACCCGCCTTCGGGGCCCACGACGAGTTGAAGGACGGGAAGCGACTCCGCGCGGGCGATTTCCGCCGCAACCTCGCGCAGCGGCACGCCGCCCGGATCGAGCGCGAACCGCATCGAACCCGACGGCGCATCGGCGAGCCAGGCGGCCAGCGTCCGCGGCTCGGCGATCGCGGGCAGGCGCGCACGTCCGCACTGTTCGCAGGCCGCGGCCGCGACGCCGCGCCAGTGCGCGAGCCGGCGTCCTGCGCGTTCGGCGTCGAGGCGCACCTCGGTGCGCTCCGTCACGATCGGCGCGATCGCGGCGACGCCCAGTTCGGTCGCCTTCTGCACCACCCAGTCCATCTTCTCGCCGCGCGCGAGCGCTTGGGCGAGGACGATCCGCAGCGGCGATTCGGCCGCGTTCGGGGTCGACTCGAGCACGCTGGCCGTCGCGCCGCGCTTGCCTATCGCCGCGATGCGCGCGCCGTAGTCGGATCCGTCGCCGTTGCACAGCGTCAACGCCGCGCCTTCGCCCAGGCGCAGAACGCGCAGCAGGTGCTCGCAGGCTTCGCCGGGCAGTTCGACCGTCGCGCCCGGCGCGAGCGGCAGGTCGACGAAGACGCGCGGGATCCTCATGGCGTCGGGCCGGTCATCGTGAGACTCCATCGCAGGCCGCATCGACCGCTTCGGCGGTGACCGCGGCCAGCAGGGCCAGCTCGTCCTCGCCGATGCAGTAAGGCGGCATCCAGTAGAGCACGTCGCCGAGCGGCCGCAGCAGCACGCCGCGCGACAGCGCATGGCGGTACGCGCGCAGGCCGCGGCGCTCGGACGGATCGAAGGCCCGGCGGCGGCGCGCGTCGGCCGCCAGCTCGATCGCGAGGATCATGCCGGTCTGGCGCACCTGCGCGACGTGCGGATGCGCCGCGAGCGGCGCGGCGAGCGCGCCCATGCGCGCGGCCGTCGCGCGATTGCGTTCGAGAACGGGCTCGGCGGCGAACACGCCGAGCACCGCGCGCGCCACGCTGCAGGCGAGCGGGTTGCCGGTGTAGCTGTGCGAATGCAGGAAGGCCTTCTGGGCGGCGTGCTCGGCATAGAACGCGTCGTACACGCGCTGGGTCGTCGCCACCGCCGACAACGGCAGCATGCCGCCGGTGAGGCCTTTGGACAGCAACAGGAAGTCCGGCGCGACGCCGGCCTGCTCGCACGCGAACAAGGTGCCGGTGCGGCCGAAGCCCACCGCGATCTCGTCGGCGATCAGCAGCACGCCGTGCGCGTCGCACAGCCGCCGCGCCTCGGCGAGGTAGCGCGCATGGTGCATGCGCATCCCGCCCGCGCACTGCACGAGCGGCTCGACGATCATCGCGCCAACCGAATCGCCGTGTTGCTCGAGCAGCTTGCGCAGCCCGTCCGCGGCGCGCAGCGCGCAGGCCTCGGCGTCCTCGTCCGGCCCCGCGAGCCAGGCATCGGGGGAGGGCGCGAACAGCGGCTCGAGCAGCAGCGGCGCGTAGGTGCGGCGGTACAGCGGGATGTCGGTGACCGCGAGCGCGCCGAGGGTCTCGCCGTGGTAGCCGCCTTCGAGCGCGACAAACTTCGTGCGCCGAACGTCGCCGCCATTGCGGTGGAAATGGAAGGCCATCTTCAGCGCGACCTCGACCGCGGCCGAGCCGTTGTCGGCGTAGAACACCTTCGCGAGGCCGGGCGGCGCGACGCGCACGATCGCCTCGGCGAGCTCGATCGCCGGCGCGTGGCCGAAGCCAGCGAGCAGGACGTGGTCGAGCGCGTCGAGCTGACCCTTCAGCGCCGCGACCAGCCGCGCGTCGCGGTGGCCGAACAGGCAGGTCCACCAGCTCGACACCGCGTCGAGGTAACGCTTCCCGTCCATGTCGGTGAGCCACGCGCCTTCGGCTGTGCGGATCGGCAGCAGCGGGATCGCACCCTCGTGGTCGTGCATCTGCGTGCACGGATGCCACAGCACGGCGAGGTCGCGCGCGATCCAGCCGGGGTTGGCCGGGTGCCCTGTTATCATCGCGGTGGAATCCCGGTCGTTCGCAAGGGCGCCATCATCCGGCCCCGTGCCTTGCCTGTCCATGCATGCGGGACGGCCGCGCCGGGGGAAGACCAACGAGCGAACGCAGGGCCCGGGCGACGGTCGCCCCGGGCTTCGGCAACGCAATCGACGAGGCGCGCTGGCGGATGCAACGACATGGTTGACACGAAATCGCCGGACCTTCCGTCCCGCCCCCTGCCGACGATCCACGCGAGCCAGCTGCGCGGCGAGGGCGACCGTCTCGTCGAGGAACTCGACCTCGAATTCGCGAACGGCGAGCGCCGGCGCTACCGCCGCGTCCGCGCGCGCGGCCCAGGCTCGGTGATGGTCGCGGCCATGCTCGATGCCGACACCGTCGTGCTCGTGCGCGAATACGCCTGCGGCATGCACCGCTACGAACTCGGCCTGCCGAAGGGCCGCATGGATCCGGGCGAAACGCCCGAACAGGCCGCCGACCGCGAGCTCAAGGAGGAAACCGGCTTCGGCGCGCGCCGCCTGACCCTGCTGCGCTCGCTCGCGCTGTCGCCGACCTACATGGAATTCTCGACCCACCTGGTCCTCGCCGAGGACCTCTATCCCCAACGCCTGCCCGGCGACGAACCCGAGGAAATCGACGTGGTGCCATGGAAGCTCGCTGACCTGCATGCGCTGATGCTGCGCGAGGACTGCTCCGAAGGCCGCTCGCTCGCGGCCCTGTTCATCGTGCGCGAGCTGCTCGCGCGCCGCGGCGCGACGGCGCAGGGAGCGGCGGCATGAGCGAGTGGAGCATCGAGGACTGCATCGCGATCGCGCGCCGCGCCGGCGCGGCGATCATGGAGATCTACGCGCAGGACTTCGACGTCGCGTCGAAGTCCGACGACTCGCCGCTGACGGCCGCCGACATGGCGTCGCACCGCATCATCTGCGACGGCCTCGCGGCGCTCACGCCCGAGGTGCCGATCCTCTCGGAGGAGTCGGCGACGACCGACTGGGCGACGCGCGGCGCATGGAAGCGCTACTGGCTCGTCGATCCGCTCGACGGTACCCGCGAGTTCGTCAAGAAAAACGGCGAGTTCACCGTCAACATCGCCCTGATCGAGGACGGCGACGCGGTGCTTGGCGTGGTCTACGCGCCCGCGCTCGACTACCTCGTGCACGGCGAGAAGGGCGTGGGCGCCTTCCTGCGCGACGGCGAGCGCGACGTCGAACTGACGACGCAGCGGCCCGCGCCCAATCCGCTGCGCGTGGCCGCGAGCCGCTCGCACCTCGACGCGCGCACCGCCGCGGCGCTCGAGAAAATGGGCCCGACCGAGCGCATCGGCATGGGCTCGTCGCTGAAGTTCTGCCGCATCGCCGAGGCGCGCATCGACGTGTACCCGCGCTTCGGCCCGACCTCCGAGTGGGACACCGCGGCCGCGCAGTGCGTGCTCGAGGCGGCCGGCGGCGTCGTGCTCACGCTCGACGGCCAACCGCTGCGCTACAACACGAAGGATTCGGTGCTCAATCCGGATTTCATCGCGCTGGGCGATCCCGACCTGAATTTCAGGGCATGGCTCGATGACTGAAGGCGATGCGCGCGGCATCGGCAGGCTGCTGGCGATCATGGCCCGTCTGCGCGACCCGCAGTCCGGCTGCCCGTGGGACGTCCGGCAAAACTTCGCGACGATCGCGCCGTACACGATCGAAGAGGCGTACGAAGTCGCCGATGCGATCG
>Ga0207691_10006117_pt1 | contig 11632 bp, 10 predicted proteins | sample KBSM13metaG_FD_184327 | JGI IMG/M metagenome (GOLD analysis project Ga0207691, IMG submission 184327) | Miscanthus rhizosphere microbial communities from Kellogg Biological Station, Michigan, USA - KBS M1-3 metaG (SPAdes) (version 2) | ecosystem: Host-associated > Plants > Roots > Rhizosphere >...
TGGCGGTATGGCAATCAGGCGCGCGTGCGCCAAATATTTCGGCAGCGCCAGGCCCAGGGTAAGGAATCCAGCCGGGATCAAGAGGTCTGGCTCTGAATCATGCAGCCATGAACTCCGGTCCAGGAAAAGGACGATGATCAGAAGCGCAGCAGTCGCCCATAACCCGAGCTGGAATTCCCAATAGGTCGGGAAAATAGTGGGAGCGATGATTGCGACAAAAACGCCTCCGGCTGCTCCGCCGGCCGACAGTAGGAGGTAGAATGAGGTAAGATGTCGGGCCGGTGGTTTGATCCGCGCCAGCTCGCCGTGACAGACCATGCAGGCGGCGAAGAGGATGGAAAGAAATATAACAACTTGTGGAGCGACCCTCATCTCAGTCCCGCGGAATAACGAAATCACCGCGAGCGCGGCGGTGATGACAAAAAGGGGGTGAAAGATAGCCCGCCTATACCAGGATCCATGAAATGTGAGGATAAAGCTGATCAGGTAAACGCAAAGCGGCAGGACCCAGAGCAATGGAATCGGCGCTACATCCTGCGTCAAAAGATTGGTAGTCGCCAGAAGCATGACCGAAGCGGACATGGGCAGGAAGAACCATAACCAGCGTCTCAGCGGAGTTCCGGAGGTCGCGCCTATCGGCGATAAGTCTTCTTCGAGAGGATGCGCTTTTTCGGCCCGTGAGCGATGTACCCGCCATGCGCAAACGGCGCAGCTCAATGCGAAAACCGCGAAGCCACCGCCCCAGATCCAGCTCTGAATTTTCAGACGAAAAGTCGGCTCCAGAAGAAATGGATAGCTTAATAATCCCAGGACCGAACCAGCGTTCGACAAAGCATAAAGAAAATAGGGCGGCTTGTTGTGCTGGCTAAGATCAAGATGGGCATACCAGCTCTGCAATAATGGCCCGGTGCTGGAAAGAAGAAGAAAAGGCAGGCCCACACTGATAAATAATAATTCCACGATTCCCAGGACCGGTGCCGCCCCCGGTGCCGGTTTCCAGGAAGGCCCAGGGAGGACTGGTGAGCTCCAAAAATACCAGACGACGACGAGACAGAGCGAAGTGATCGCCAGGAACGCAAGATGCGCTTTACCCTGAAGCGAGGGGCGAAATGCGCTCGCGATCTGATGCGCATATATATATCCGCCCAGCAAGAGAACTTGGAAAAACAAGAGACAGGTCGCCCAGATCGCAGAAGTGCCCCCAAACCATGGTAATAGAAATTTGCCTAAGAGCAGTTGGACCTGAAAAAGCAGGAACGCACTTGTAAAAATCGCGATGCCAAAGATCGATCGCGACCAGAAGTTCGAATCAGACGATCGGGACATCAGCAGGAATCGATTTCGAATTTCTTCGGCGCGCGCCGTTGTTGCACTGCCACGTCCCCCCGGCGCAACCACCAAAGCACGACAAACAATGGCACGAGTGAAGCGACGAAAAATACCGGGCCGCCGCGGCGATGAATAACGCTATGAATCATCTGCGGGCCAATGTGCACGCAGAGCAACGATATGACGAGAATGCGCAAGCCATTGCGTAAAAGCCCCAATGGAATCACTGCGCACACCAGTAGCGCACGCCGCCACGTTGTGTGCAAGAACATGTTTGCGGCCAAAAGGCTGGTAATCACCAACACCAAGCTCGACCTGATGCCGCTGCATTCCTTGGCCACCTCGATGGTTATTCCGGGGAGCTGGAAAACCGTTCCCGCCCGTAACACCGGGGTGCCGCTGATAAGAAACAACCAGTTGGCTACTTCCGCCGAAGCTTCCTTGGATGCGTTTTCCAGAAAATCCACCGCGGCCTCCGGCAATGGGATCATGAAGGCAAGGAAAAAGAGCGGGAACATGGCAGAGTACGCCCATTTGCCTCCTAGGAAGAGGAAAGCCCCCGCAATTGCGAAACAGACAAACGACAGCGCGATCAGCGTCATGTAATCGTTTTGGCCGAGTTCGGTAAAGTGTAGGTTGGCCAAGAGCGCGCCAGTTCCGGCTGCTGCCGAAAGCAAAGCGTATCCCCAGGAGCTGCTCAGTTCGCGCGAAAGGTGTTTCCATCGAATATATATGAGATAGGCGGTGACGAATGGAATGAGGAGAACGTAGGAATGCACGTCACTGTGGCGTGCATAAGTTGCGAACTCGCGCAATGGCAGAGCAAATGCGCCGCACAGAATGACGAGATAGATACACCAGCCCACGAAACGTTTATTGATCGACACCGGCGCCCTAGACTGGTCGATCACGTTCTCCGCTGTTGGACTTTCAGTATTTGGCAGACTCATAGCCGTTATCTTCCGAAAGGATCTGCGCGAACGATCACGCTTTCCAGATCTTTGCCTTGGATGGCGGGATCGAAGCCATCGCATTGCGAGTATCGACGACGCAATCAGCCCAGTCTGCCAGCTCACGATAGTTCACTGAACTATGATTCGTCGCTATCAAGACCAAGTCGAAACTCCGGACACTCGCCCGATTCCACTTAGTCGACTTCTTTCCGGCCCAGCGCGAATGTTCACGGGTGGGTTTTATGACCGGCACGTATGGATCGTAGTATTCAACTTCCGCGCCGCGGTCCGCCAGCAAGCTCATCAGTAAGTAACTGGGTGACTCGCGCTCATCATCCACATTGGGCTTGTAGGCAATGCCGAGAATCAAAATGCGGCTGCCCCTGACCGCTTTGCTACGAGCGTTCAACGCGTCGGCGACGCGGCGAACCACATACTCAGGCATCCAGGTATTAATCTCGCCCGCCAGCTCGATGAATCGCGTGTTGTGTCCATACTCGCGCGCTTTCCAGGTTAAATAGAAAGGATCAATCGGAATACAGTGCCCGCCAAGTCCAGGCCCGGGATAAAATGGCATAAAACCGAACGGCTTGGTTTTGGCGGCTTCAATAACTTCCCAGATATCAATTCCCATTGCGGCGTAAACCATCTTTAGCTCGTTAACCAGCGCGATGTTGACGCTGCGAAAAATATTTTCCAGGAGCTTGGCTGCTTCCGCTACTCGACAGGATGACACCGGCACGAGCCGCTTGATCGCGATCGAGTAAAGCGCCATTGCCTCTTTCAGGCACGCCGGTGTCAGGCCGCCAACAATCTTGGGGATCGTCGCTACGACACTGTGTGGGTTCCCGGGGTCTTCCCGCTCCGGTGAAAAAGCCAGATGAAAATCGCTGCCCGCTGTCAGCTTCGAATTCTCTTCAATTGTGCGCCGCAAATCCTCGTCGGTCGTTCCCGGATAGGTGGTCGATTCCAGCACCACCAACGCGCCTTTCTGTAAATACGGTGCGATCTGACGTCCGGTCTCAATGATAAACGAGATGTCCGGTTCACGATTTTTACTCAGCGGCGTCGGCACGCAAATAATCACTGCATCGGCTTTTTTTATCCGGCTGAAATCCGTTGAAGCGGTCAGCCGCTTTGCCTTTAAGACCTCGCTGATCGTCTTCGCCGCGATATGCTTAATGTAACTCCGACCGCGATTAACCTGATCAACCTTGGCCCGGTCGACATCCAGGCCGGTTACTTCTGCGCCCGAACGCGCAAACTGAATGGCGAGCGGCAACCCCACATAACCCAACCCAACTATACAGACCTTCACAAGATTACGAGCTACAGGAAATATTGAGGAACAATAATAGCAGGACGGATTCCATACAGGCGAATTTGCGGATGGGTCGTTGGCTTCGCGAAAGTATTAGTCGCGTTTGAGGGCAAAGTGCTTCCACGCAAACACTATGTGCCTTTCTCCTTTGACTCATCACGAGGAGATGCTGGCGCAACGGATCGAAGCCCTTTGGCGAATTCTTTAACCGACACGTGTAATCCCAGGGGGACTTCCACCGTAGCAATAGGTCGCGCCGGATTCCCCTGCACCATCGTCTTGGGAGGGACCGATTTCGTAACGACGCTTCCAGCTGTGACGATGGCTCCCCGCCCTATTGTCACATTGGGTAAAATGATCGAGCCCGTGCCAATAGAAGCATCTTCTTGAATAGTTACGCCTCGCTGTTCTCTGTTATGTGCCATGATGGTTACCCTAATTCCGATCGCCGCACGGTCCCCGATAGCCACCAAGTGCGGGGATGACGTTTCGATTATCGCATCGTACCCTATCCAAACGCCATGACCTATCTTAACACCGCGCCATCGGTGCAGCCACACTCGCCAGGTGGTGGCGCCGGGCGCAGATCGCGCAAGCATTTGAAGCAATCGATTTTTTAGACCAGGAAGTAGTCGCTCAGCCATAAATCGAGATGAGAAAACAGCATGCCACACTCACGCGGTTCAGATCAAGGCATCTAATTCCCCAATCGATCAATTACTCGCCTTTTCTTTTAATACACACACCGCGAGATGCAACCCGACTCCATAATTGACTGCAATATGAATGCGGCCTTCCTCGCCCCGATGATACTTTGCCAGCGAAATTACCGAGTCAGAAGCCATGCAATGCGCCCGCTCTGCCATTCCATCAAGCAGATGCTCAACTCGCGGGTTTCGCAAGTACCGCGTCACCATCTTCCAAGTCTCTGGAAAAATGTTAGGATAATGGACCGTCACATCGCCAGTTGCCAAATCTAGCGCGAGATTCGCCGCAAGCTCCTGTATCATCTGCACAGTTCGCTTCACAACCTCGACAAAGGGTACTCTCGTTCGTGTCGTAGAGTAGTAGCCAACGGCAAGCAGTTGATAGCCGCGCTCATCACGCCCGACAAGAAAAGCGGAGCTGTGATCGGAACCAAGAATCCTTTCCTCCAACATATTGTAGGGGACGCCAGGCGGCATACAATCAGCCATCACACACACCATCGAACCTTCATCCGGCGCTGATGCCAACGCTCCACCAGCTGCTCCTAACAGCGACATAAATCCGCTGCAGCCACTAGCAAAAGAGCAAAAGTAAGGGAGATGATCAACCTGCAGTTGCCGCATCACTTCCGCCGGAAAATAACGCGTTCTCAAAGCGATGTTGACCTCGGCACGGTCGTAGGGCAAAAGCGCGCTCTCCGCATAACAATGTTGAAAAACAAACCCAGCAGGTTTTGGAAAACTTTGCAGGACTCGCGACAAAGGCCCGGAAGCCAAACTCAACAAAGTTTCAGATTTGGCTAAGCCAAAACTATAGCGATATCCGAGTGCAGCTAAATCTTCGGCTTTTCCGACCAGTAGCTTCTCCGCTTGGAGTTGCCCCAAGTCTCTTCGAGTGTTCCCAAGTTGGTAGTGGAACGAATGGACAAAAATCTGCTCTTCTTTAAAGGAAAGTATCACGTTGGATTTGCCTGCGCTACAAGATACATTGGCCGGCAATCACCTGGTCTTGGCATTGCTCGCGACAAAACGAGATAGCGGCCCTACAATTGTAATCTGTTCAGCATCTAACGCCGCCAAGTCCAACTCGACCTGAAATTCTTCTTCAATTGTGCTGATCATTTCAAGTATGCCAAAGGAATCGATAACTCCGTTCAAGAGTAGATCGAAATCATCTGGCAGCTCGGCGGGGATTAGCCCCAGTGCTTCTATCGTTCCAGAGTATTTGACTAGCAGAAACTGCCGGATGTCGCTCGGAGTCACATCCTTCATAAAGTGGTGTTGCAAGATTAGAACGCTGGTGTTTTTGTGTAAATGTAAATCGAGCGAAGGAACCTTTCCGAAATAGCTTGACTGGGAAATCCCTGGCCGGTCGTGAAATCTGCCGGCTGCATGCTCGAGTTCCAATTCGCTCAGATTTCCGAGAATGCTACCGAGGTCATGTTCAGGCTCGAATGAACGGCGCAGCATCTTGATTACAAAAGCATCACGAGCGCCGCAGTTGCGACTCACACTCGAACGCCGCTTTCGACAAGGCGACCACCGCGCGGCCCAAAACAGTTATTTGTGCATCTATTTCGATATGGAGGATTGAGGTGAATCGGAAATTCGTCTTCGATGGACCTGCTCATTTCCCATTTTCCAAAGGAAGCCGACGCCGTGCAGTTAAAAACAAATCGCCGAGAGCCTTTTCGGGAATCTAATTCGAAGCTTCCCAATGTCGTTAAGATTTGCCAATTTTGGCATTGATCGTGTCGATCATGGCCTGAATAGTGACCATCTCGACAATTTCCTCGATATCAAGGGAAACAGAGAAGGTTTCTTCGATACGCGCCATCAGCCGCATATGGGCGGTCGAGTCCCATCCTTTGATATCTTCTGGACCGGAAGTCGGCTGCACCTCATTGGCCGATACTTGAAACTCTTCGGCCGCGAGGTCTCGCACACGCTGAGCAGTATTGGTCATATCTAGTTTCTTTCTATCTCTTGATCATCAATTTTCAGGATCTAATACTCAAGCCACCGTCTACCGTAAAGACCGATCCCGTGGCCAAATTTACGGCATCAGAGGCGATATAACGGACAAAATCGGCGATCTCGGCGGGCAGCGCCGCGCGCTTCAATGGGACGGACCTCACAATCATAGCCATCGTAAATTTGTCTACTAATCCAGTTTGGACCGGGCCAGGAGCTATAGCGACGCACCGGATGCCAGCGTCCGCATATTCGGCCGCGAGAGTGCGGGTGAAATGTATGAGGCCCGCTTTGGCTGCCCCGTAAGCAGCAAGTTTCGGGGAGGGCCTTTCGCCGGCCGCGGAAGCCATATTCACAATAAGCCCGGACTTTCGGTCTATCATACCGGGGAGGAGTTTGCGAGTGAGCCAAATTGGAGCGAGAAGATTGATCGCGAGCTGAGAGTGGACATCGTGCGCATTGAGTGCATGTGTCGGCGTGAACTTCATCGAACCAGCATTATTTATGAGAACATCGATCGCGTTTGCGCGCTCGCCCAAGGCGTCCACAGCGGCGTCGATTCCCTCGACAGTTTCTAAGTCTGCTTGCAATGAATCGAAGCTTTCGCCAAGCCGATCACGAAGCGCCGTAAGCTTGTCTTTACGGCGGCCGATTCCGATAACCATGTCGCCGTTTGCGGTAAAGGATTCGGCGAGCGCGCCGCCAATACCACCGGTAACGCCTGTGATGAGGACTTGGCGAGCCATGTTTACGCTTCTTCCTGATGCCGACTACGAGTATACGAAATGGTGCGAGTCATGCCTTTGACTAGCATCTGGCCATCCCACGGGGAATTGAAAAAATGCATCTGGCCGATCGGTACAATCCGATCTACACCTCGCAACGCCGCCTGTTGCGCCAAGGCCGCTTCGCGCCCAGCGTCGGCAACCGCCACCCCCATCGTCTGCGTCACTCCATCGAGTGAGGCAACGAACTCCTCAAGGCGATCCACAATGGTAACAACCAGTGTCCGGTGCTGGGCCGCTTGCGGCAGCGCTGAACCCTCGCCAACCAAAACCGTCCAGTCAGGCGCAAAACTCATTTGAGCCGTGTGGTCTTGAGCCTGAAGCAGCCAATCCGCCCGTGCCTTCAACACCGTCAAGGCGTCGGCCGGCTCCATAAGCTGCCTCGGTACACGCTTGTTCTGGGCTCGAAACGAGTCCGCCAGATCTCGAACGAATTCTCGAGGATCCTCATTCCCTCTTTCCAGAACGATTGCCTGAGGCGACGAGCACGCACGCTGCTCGTATAACCACACATCGCGAGCCAATCGGTCGCACCATGTTTTGCGCGTCGCCGGATTAGACCATGTCAGAGCATCCATTAGCGCAAGCGAATACCGCGGCCCAAAAACAGCAATGCGCGCCCAGCTCGGAAACGGTAGAGCCCGCACTGCTCTCACAGCTTCATCGCCTCCCCAGATCATAGCGCCATCAACGTGCCGTGCCATCGCTTCATGAAGATCGACTCGATCGCTTGGAAAAGAAATAAAGGCCAAGCGAGATGAAAGCGCGCCTTCGCTATCGTCCTCTGCGAGACATGCCAAGAGCGGCTCGATATGCGCCCGCTGATCCGATGGAACTCGGATCAAGTTCGCATTGCCACCGAGCAGACCGCAAACACCTGACAGCACAGCCTGTAAATCGACATTTCCCGCCGTCCAGTGTCCCACTATCCCAACAGGCTTTATGAACGAGGAGTTTCCCATCGGCTCTTTCGGGAACGCCGACGGAACCCCAAGCATCCCGGAAACTGCACCACCAAAATCGGCCTCTAAAAGACGCTGCAGGTTTTCTCGGCGAAGCCATATCGACAAATACGCGGCCCCCGGAACATTGCAGGCCCGAGAAGCAAGTAGCCGCGCTCCCCACGACGCCAATTTTTCGATTAAGGTTGAAAGTGGAGTTTCCCTGGCGATGCCCTCGCGCAAACGCCGCGCAAGAGGCAGAATCTCGTCAGGATCAGATAGCAAAGTGAGCTTCGACATTAGTTTGAGGCCGTGCGACGTGCGAGTACATCACCACAACCGCGCAGTTCCGCCTTCGGGGACCGGCCCTTAAAGCGAAACGCGAGTCCCGGCCGACCGCAGCCGCAGTGATCGGCGTGCATCACCTCCCCCAGATCCTCTGTTAAGAGCGCGTGGCCGGGAAAGCTGGTTGGAAGTATACTGCACACTTGCACGATACCCGTCTCACCAACCGCGGCGGGTTCCAAAGTCAACGGATTGCGGATAACAACCTCGCCATACGTTGGCGGATGCTTATTACCCTCGACGCAGTCGGGATAAACGATACCTACATTCTCAACCATGCCATAAAAGTCCACTACTCGATCAGCGCCACAACCAATCGCCGTTCCGACGCTTTGATTGAATAAACGCTTGCTCACCGCTCTGTCGATCAGTGTCTTCCAGCCTCCACTGTGCAGTACATGCGCCTGTCGCAACCCCAGGTCGCGTCCTTTTTCGATAAGGCGTTCCAACGCCATCCATATGATGTAGGTAAATCCGTAGATCAGAATCGGCTGTGTCGGGTCGTGTTTTCTTAGAAAATCGTTCAATATTTCAAGGTCAAGCTCGATCGCGTCGCTGCCGGCTTGTCGACCACAGTAAGCGACGCTATGCCCGAACGGCAAAAGGCCACGGATCGCCGCTCCCCGGGCGTTGACCTCACTGGCCCCGCCTACCGCCTTCGGATCATCAATCACCAACATTGGCCGTCGCGACGCACCAATAAAATCCGCAAAAATGGCGGCTGCGCTTCGCGTCATGCGCAAAGATGTAAGTTTGTCGATTACGATTTGCGATGGGATTTGCCCGCTGGTCCCACTCGATCGCAACACTCTTGACCAATTTTCCTGAGGCACGATAGCAAGCGGTGGATCGGTCTTGAACGCGGTGACCGGCAAGAAGGGCAGATCGGCTATCCGGCGCACCTCTGCAAGCGGGATAGGCCAATGTCGAACGTAGTTTGCGTAGCGAGGGTTCTTCGCCGCATGGCCAATTCCCTCACGCAAGGCACGGAGCAGGAGTTCGGCGTGTGAGAAATCTCTTGGCGCGAAGGGTGCGCATTCAAGCAGCTTACTCACGGAATTTTGGCATACATTCATGAGCCACACTTCTCCGCCAATCGCCCGCGCAAAATCTTGCCTACGTCGTTGCGTGGCAACGAATCCACAAAATTGATGCCCGCACAGATCCAAAGTGGGTCGATCCGGCGGGTGAGATCTCTAACGATACCTGCGCGATCGTGCTCCTTCTCAGCAACTACCGCCAAGCCAAATGCCTCCCCATGCCTGGGATGACAGGCGGGAAACGCCGCGATTTCACTAATGCCTTCTGCGAGGCGCAAGCGTGCCTCGATTTCACCGATGGAAACACGCATTCCTCGCATTTTGAGGAAATCGGCTATTCGACCTTCGATCCAAATAAAACCATCCTCATCCACGTGGCCTACGTCACCCGTCAGCAGCGTACCATTTACAAAGCGCTCCGCAGTACCATCTACATCATTCCAGAAACCCGCCGCCACCGAGGCACCGCACACGGCAAGCTCACCCGATCGCCCAGCAGCGAGCGGCCGGAAATCGGCGCCGACAGGAAACACTTTCAAGTTGTCGAGCGGCATTCCTGCGCTGCCTAACTTGGCCGGATGCCGGTGCACCTCGAAGGTCGAAATCCGTGATGTCGCCTCCGTTTGACCATACATGACATAAAAATCGGCGCTTGGCACTCGTGCTACAATGCTCTCAACAACTTGAACATCGAGCTTGCCTCCAGCCTGAAGAAATCGCTTCAAAGAGGATCCGGCCAGGCGATCGAAGTCCGCCGCTGCTATCATCTGCTCATATGTGAAAGGCACACCCGCAAAGCTCGTACATGCGTGGTCAATAGTTGATCCGATTAACCGGTTCGAGAACATCGATCGACGATCGACTACGACGCTACCACCGGCCCAAAGATGGGAGTGCAACACGCTGGCGCCAAAGCAATAATGCAACGGTAATTGCAGCAGCGCCCTATCGTCTGACGTCAACAACTGGCTCCGAACAATTGCCTCGGTATTAGCGAGCAAATTGGCGTGCGACACCATGACGAGTCGTGGCTTACCCGTGGATCCAGACGTTGCATTAAGTACCGCGATATCGGTTGGTTCGGCCCCTACGTTGCCGTCTTGCACATCGCCTTGCGCTACGCCGACAATCACCGGCAACGCACTACTCTCCCGTAACGTGCTCGACCAGATTGCTTTTGCGCCGGTCGCTGCGGCGAAGGTCCTTGCTTCCGCAAAACATTGCGCCGCGGGCAGCGGCACGGCCACGCACCCAGCATACATAGTTGCGAGATAGGCTACGACGGTATCCAGATCCAGTTGCGCTGCCAAAAGCAGCCGATCCCCTCTCTCTAGCCCCGTTTCTCGAAGCATCGCTGCCGAAGCAATTACATGACCTCGCACGTCATCCAATCGCGCTCCGCTCGCTCCATCAATTAAGTGCGGAGCCTTCCCAAGCCGGCATAAGAGAGCATGAGCGAAGTTCATAATTTCGACGGTCCGACTTTGGTTCCTGATATTGGCGGCCAAAAACCCCGAAGGCCTTTAGCGGCTATTGCTCCAGCTATCGCTGCAGAACCAGCGCACGATAGTCAAACGCGCCTTCATTGAGTTCGGAGATGAGTCTAAAGCCGACCTTTTGGTTGAGCCACATAGCAATGCTATTATCCTTGTGGACGTGGCAAGTATAAAGACCAGGGCCTGAGCTGAGCAAAAACCATTTCAAAAGCCGCGCCCCAGCGCCGGCTGTATTCGAACCTGGCGTCGTGGCCAGTCGAGCGATGTAGGTACCGGGCTTGTCAATTGGTTCTAATTCTTTCGCGTAACGCTTGATGTTGCTCATGTAGCACGCTCTTTCTGACCGCTCCAGTTTTCTTATGAAATTCATTGAGCTACCTAGTCGAGCTGTTGTAATTCGATTGTCCCCAACGGCTGATAGAATCGAGGAGACGCGGCCACCGTGGCGAAGAACATAGGTATTTTGCAGCTCTGTGTCCGGTTCACCGATTTGCTCGGCGACCAATGTCAACATCTTCTGCTCGGAACAAGGTAGAAGAGCGTAAAATAGAGGCGCCGCTGAAACGATGAGCTGTGCAAGCACCAGCTTCTCGTCGCCGTTTATCTGAGCTTCGTTAACGTTAGCGACACTTTCTTGCTCGCGCAGATAAGGCATTGCAATTCCCCCAACAGGGGTAAGCTTTATGGCGCGTTGGTAGGTGTAAGCAGAAAGCTCAGTGGCGGAGCCGGAGCGCATATGTG
>Ga0207691_10006118_pt1 | contig 11631 bp, 8 predicted proteins | sample KBSM13metaG_FD_184327 | JGI IMG/M metagenome (GOLD analysis project Ga0207691, IMG submission 184327) | Miscanthus rhizosphere microbial communities from Kellogg Biological Station, Michigan, USA - KBS M1-3 metaG (SPAdes) (version 2) | ecosystem: Host-associated > Plants > Roots > Rhizosphere >...
CATCGCCGATCTCGGAGGACGGCTCGCCGTCCTCGCGCCGGCGCTGCCGCCGCCGGCGCGCGGTCTTGATCTCGTAGGCGGCGATGCCGAGCGTCCAATGGAGCGCGTCACGCCGGTCGTCGAAGACGGCGGCCCGTGCGAACACCTTCACCAGCGCCTCCTGGGCCGCGTCCTCCGCGTCCCCGGCGGGCAAGTAGCGGCTCGCGAAGCCGCGCAGGAGCGGCCAAAGGCACACGAAGACCGGGTGGAACGCGTCGCGGTCGCCGTCGGCGAGACGAGCGAGGTCCCCTTGCAGGGCCTCCCGTCGAGCACGATCCACCCGGGACGACCTCCTAGCAGCAGCCCGGCGGGCAGAGACCGCAGCCGGCCGCGATCGTCTTGACCGCGGTCTCGGCCGCCCGTGCCATTCCGGGCACGGCGAGCAGCAGGACGGCCAGGGCCAGGCCCCTTCGAATCCAGGTCTTCATCGTGTGATCCTCCTCCGGCGGGCGCCGCCCGCCGTCACCGGAGATAGGCGCGAAGCCGCCGGAGCGTGACCGCTCGCGGGCCCGCCGCCTATTTCAGGTCGGCCAGGATCTCGCGGGCCGCGTTCGCGCCCGGACCGCCGGTGACTCCGCCCCCGGGATGCGTGCCCGCCCCGCACATGTACAGGCCGGGCAGGGGACCGCGATAGCGGCCCCAGCCCAGCAGCGGCCGGGCGAGGAAGAGCTGGTCCAGCGCCATCTCGCCGTGCATGGGGTGCCCTCCGGTCAGGCCGTACGTGCGCTCGAGGTCGAGCGGCGTCAGCACCTGCCGGGCCACCACGCGGCGTGAGATCCCCGGCGCGTAGGCTTCCAGCGTGCGGAGGGCGGCGTCACCGACCTCGTCGCGCCGCGCCTCCCAGCTCCCTTCGCGCAGGACGTAGGGCGTGAACTGCACGTACACGGACATCACGTGTTGTCCGGCGGGAGCGAGAGTCGAGTCCCACAGCGTCGGGATCGTGGCCTCGAGGTACGGCTTGCGCGAGATGCCCCCGTATTTCGCGTCGTCGAACGCGCGCTCGAGGTCGTCCACGTCCGGACCGATGTGGATGCGGCCGCGCAGGAAGTCGGGGGCCACCTCGCCGCGGAACGGCGGCAGCGAGTCCAGGGCGAGGTTGACCTTGGAGGCCATGCCCTGCTGGCGGTAGTTGCGGAGCCGGCGCACGTCGTCGGGATCGAGCACGGCCGGGTCGAGCAGGTCCAGGAACGTGCGCTTGGGATCGGCGCCGGAGACGACGGCCCGCGCCGCGATCTCCTCGCCCCCGGCCAGGACGACGCCGGTGACGCGCCCGTCCTTGACCGTGATGCGCTCGACGGTCGCGCTCGTGCGGATCTCCGCCCCGTGCTGGCGGGCGGCAGCGGTCAGTGCTCCCGCCAGCGATCCGAGGCCGCCCACGAGCTGGACCGTGCTCCCCGCACCGTTCCCGTCCGCGGATGCCGCCTGCAGGAGCAGGTTCGCGGTGGTCCCCGCGGACCAGGGTCCGCCGAAGATCCCGTGGATCCCGCGCCCGCAGACGATCGCGCGCATGACGTCGGTGGAAAACCACTCGGTCGCGAAGTCCGCCACCGCCATCGGTCCCCAGCGCAGCAGGCGCTGCGCGTCTTCGCGCCCGAGGCCGCGGAAGCCCATCCCGAGCCCGAGCCAGGGCAGGATCGGTCCCTTGAGCGGCCGGTCGATGTCCGGCGGAGTCAGGGTGAGCAGGCGCGACAGGTAGGCCGCGATCGCGGACAGCGAGCGGTGGAACTCGGGATAGCGGTCCGCATCCGGGGCCGAGAGCTTGCGCAGCTCGAACGCGGTCTTGCCCGCGTCGCCCCACAGGGCGACCCCGCCCCCGTCGGGCAGGGGCGCGAACACGCGCGGCTCGGCCTCCACGAAGCCGAGGCCGCGGTTCTTGAGGTCGAGGTCCTCCACGACGGACGCGCGCAGGGGTCCGAGCACGTGCGCGACGGTGGAGGCCTTGAACCCGGGGTGGAACTCCTCGGTCACGGCGGCGCCGCCGAGGACGTCGCGCCGCTCCAGCACGAGGGGCTTGAGCCCGCCGCGCGCGAGCAGGGCCGCGGTCACGAGGCCGTTGTGGCCTCCACCGATGATCACGACGTCCGCCTTCAAGCGACCTTTCCCTTCTTCCAGTCCTTGAGCAGCTCGAGGGCGGAGATTCGGCCGGGCGCGCCCATGATCCCGCCACCGGGGTGGGTGGCGGATCCGCACATGTAGAGGCCGCGGATCGGGCTCCGGTAGCGCGCCCAGCCCGGCACTGGCCGCAGGAAGAAGAGCTGCTCGAGGGAGAGCTCGCCCTGGAAGATGTTGCCCTCCGTGAGCCCGAACTCGCGCTCGAGGTCGAGCGGGGTGAGGACCTGACGGTGCAGGATGAGCTTCTTGATGTTCGGCGCGTACTGGGCGATGGTGTTCACCACCGCGTCGCCGAACGCGTCGCGCTTCTCGTCCCACGTCCCTTCGCGCAGCTTGTAGGGCGCGTATTGCACGAAGCAGGACAGGATGTGCTTCCCGGGCGGAGCTACCGAGGGGTCGGTGAGCGACGGGATGACCATGTCGATGCAGGGGTGGGTGGAGAACTCGCCGTATTTGGCCTGGTCGTACGCGCGCTCCATGTAGTCCACGCTGGGCGAGATGGACATCGCACCGCGCAGGTGCGGACCCGGCCCCGGCATCGCCGTGAAGTCGGGCAGGCCGTCCAGGGCGAGGTTCACCTTGCCCGAAGACCCGCGCAGCTTGTAGCGGCGCACCTCGGAGAGGAAGTCCGCCTCGAGCACGCCCGGCTCCACCATCTTCAGGAAGGTGCGATGGGGGTCCACGCTGGACGAGACCACGGGGGCGTCGATCTCCTCGCCGCCTTCCAGCACCACGCCCGTCGTGCGGCCGTCCTTGACCTTGATGCGCTCGATGGACGCGGCTGTCCGCACCTCGACTCCGGCCTCCTGGGCCGCGGCCGCGATGGCCATCGAGATGGCGCCGGTGCCGCCGCGCGAGAAGCCCCACGATCGGAACACGCCGTCGATCTCGCCCATGTAGTGGTGGAGCAGGACGTAGGCCGTGCCCGGCGAGCGCACGCCCAGGAAGGTCCCGATGATGCCGCTCGCGGACATCGTCGCCTTGAGCACGTCCGTCTCGAACCACTGGTCGAGCAGGTCCACCGCGCTCATGGTCATGAGCTGGAGGATGTTGTGCTGGTCCGTGCGCGACAGGCGCTGGAAGCGCCGGCCCATGGCGAAGAGGCGCGAGAACCCCGGCACGTCGAAGGACATGGGGTCCGGCGGCACCATGGAGAGGATCGGCTTGACGAAGCGCGCCATGTCCGCCATCGCCTTCGAGTACTCGTCGTAGGCCTCGGCATCGAGCGGGCTGTGGCGGTAGATCTCGCGCCGCGTCCGGGCGTGGTCGCTCATCCGCCACAGGTAGTCCCCGTTCGGCATGGGAGTGAAGGTGCCGTCCAGGGGCAGGATCTCCAGGCCGTGGCGGGGCAGGTCCAGCTCGCGGATGATCTCGGGCCGCAGCAGCGACACCACGTACGAGCAGACGGAGTACTTGAACCCGGGGAAGACCTCTTCCGTGACGGCGGCGCCGCCCAGGACGGGCCGGCGCTCCAGGACGAGGACCTTCCGGCCGGCCCGGGCCAGGTACGCCGCGTGGGTGAGGCCGTTGTGCCCGCCACCGATGACGATGGCGTCGTAGGTCTTGGACATGGGAACGGCCATCATATCCGATGGGTTTGCGCGCGAAAGCGCCACGCTGGGGCGGACCTGCGGCCGTCGCGACCTTCGCCGTGACCGCGCGTCGGCGGCACCTCGCGGTGCCTCCACGACTTGCCGGCGGCCGTCCGGCGACGGACGTGCGGCACGCGGATTGAAGTGAGAGGATGTCCCAGGAGGCTCGAAAACAATGATGCGATCCCTGCGCGCGCTGTCGCGGCTGTCTCTTCTCGTGGCCGCGGGCCTGCTGGCCATCCCTGTCCATTCGGCTTCGGCCGCCGTGAAGGCGCCGCCGGCCAAGGCTCCGGCCAAGCCGGCCGTGAAAGCCTCGCCGGCTCCGGCGGCCGAAGCCCACCTCGTGGATCTCAACACCGCGACGGCGGAACAGCTGGCGGCCCTGCCCGGCATCGGTGAGGCCTATTCCAAGAAGATCATCGAGGGGCGTCCCTACAAGAGGAAGGACGAGCTGGTGACGCGGAAGATCGTTCCCTCCGCGACCTACGCCAAGATCCAGCCGCTGGTCATCGCCAAGCAGTAGCGATGAGGCACAATCGGGTCAGGACCGCTGAGTGGAAGCCCTCCTGGCCCGATACGGCTACCTGATTCTCTTCCCCGGTATCGTGGTCGAGGGGGAGGCCTTCCTCCTCGCCGGCGCCTTCATGGCGCATCGCGGCGTCCTGGACCTGCCTCTCGTGATCGCGGTGGCGGTGGCGGCCACCATGTCCGGCGATCAGGTGTACTACCGCGCGGCCCGCGCACGCGGTCGCGCCTGGGTGGAGCGCCGCAAGGGCTCCCGCGCCAAATACGCGAAGTGGATCGATCTCGCCGAGCGCCGCGGGATCTGGATGCTCCTGGCCAGCCGCTGGACGTTCGGCCTTCGCATCGTGATCCCCGCGGCCTGCGGCGCCGTCGGCATGCGGCCGGCCGTTTTCACCGTCGTCGACTTCTTCGCCGTGCTCATCTGGGCCCTCACCCTCGGGCTGGCCGGCTACTACAGCGGCGCGGCCATCGAGAAGCACCTCAAGGACATCCAGCACGTCGGGGTCTGGGTGCTGCTGGCCGTGGTGCTCAGTGTGGCCGCGGTGATCGGCGCCCGGCGCGTGCAGCGCCAGGCCCGCGTGCGCGAGCTCAACGTCAACGACCTGCACGCGATCGTGCCGTTCATCATCGGCCTCATCGGTGCCTTCAACATCTTCACCGCGCTCGGACCGCGCCGGGCCGCGGCCATCGTGACCCTCGCGCGCTGGATGCCCCTGGACGTTCCCGAAGGCAACCGGCTCGTCATGCTGTTCGCCGGCCTCGCCCTGCTGCAGGTGACGCGCAACCTGGCCCGGCGCAAGGAGCTGGCCTGGTGGGTGGCGACCGCGGCCCTGGCCGTCTCCGTCGCCTCGCAGGTCGGCCCGCACTTCGAGCTCCAGCGCGTGATCGTCGCCGTCCTGCTCCTCGTCTATCTCGTGATCTTCCGGCGGCGCTTCAGCGCCCAGAGCGACCCCGCGACGCTGCGCCGGATGCTGGTGATCGCGCCCGTGCTCGCCTTCGCGATCGTGGCCTACGGCTATCAGGGCCTGCGCGCGCTCGACGCGCACTTCACCTGGCCGCCGGGATCCCAGCCGGCGGGCATGGACCACGTCCGCAAGGAGGTGCGCCTGCGCGAGGCCGTGCGCGGCGGGATCCTGATCAGCGGCCTGGAGGTACGCCCGCGGGACAAGCCGGCGGCGCGTTTCCTCGCCTCGCTGCAGGTCGCGGGCTGGATGGCGCGGCTGTACCTGCTCGTCCTCCTCTTGCGGCCCGTCGTCCTCCGAGACCGGCTGGAGGCGCCGCCGGAGGACGTCGACCGCATCCGGCGCGCGCACGGCCACCGGCCGCTGTCCGCCTTCGCGCTGCGGCCGGACAAGCACCACCTCCTCGTGGCGGACGGGCGCGGCCTCGTGGCCTATGCCGTGCGCAACGCGGTCGCGGTCGCCTGCGGCGGTCCCCTGTGCGCCCCCGAGGACCTGGAGGCGGGCGTGCGCGACTTCGTCGAGCACGCCCACAAACACGGGTGGAGCCCGTGCTTCTACGCGGTGCCGGGGGAAGACCTCCCCGCCTACGCGTCATCGCGGCTCAAGGCCCTGCGTATCGGCGACCAGGGGATGCTCGATCCGCACGTGGCAAGGAAGGGCCCGGGAGGGAACGGCGTGCCCGCCGAGGGTCCGACCCTGGAGGTCTGGCGCTACAATCGCGCGGCCGCCGTGGACACCGTGCTCGACGAGCAGATCGTGGAGGTTTCGGACGAATGGCTGGCCGAGCGCGAGATCGGCGAGCTGCACTTCACGTTCGGCTCCCTCGACCTCGAAGAGCTCGGGTCCCTGCCCGTGTTCGTGTGCGGGGAGCCCGGGGGCCGGATCGAAGCCTTCTGCACGTGGCTTCCCTACGCGAACGGCACGGGGCTCATCCTGAATCTCCTGCGGCGACGCCGTGAGGCGCCGGACGGAGTGCGCGAGCGACTGCTGGCCCGCACGCTCGAGCAGCTCGCGACGGACGTGCGCGAGGTGAGCCTGGGTCTCGTCCCCTCGACCGCGACCGCGGATTCACGCCCCGACGCCGGGCCCTTCGCGCTTGCCGACCGCCTGGGCGCGCTCTACCGGTACGACGACCTCTACCCGGTGAAGGATGCGCTGGGGCCGCGCTGGGAGCCGCAGCACCTGGTCTATCCGGGCGACGCGGACCTGCCGCGGGTCGCGGTGGCGGTCGTGGACGCGCACACGACCCTGCACGAGCGATCGCCGATCCCGCGATTGATCGCGGCGGCGCGCGCCCTCCGGCGGCGCGCCACCCGTCGGGAGCGGAGGTGAGCGCGGGATCCGAGTTCCGGCGCGGCTTCGCGCGCTGGATCGACGCGCTGCCCGCGGGCGTCGTCTTCGCGTTGGCCCTCGGCACGACGGCGGTGGTCGGCATGACGGACGAGCTCACCGGGCCCGACGTCAACCTGACCCTCGCGTACCTCCTGCCCATCTGGTTCGCGGCCTGGTTCCTGGGCGCGGCGGGCGGGCTCGCGATCGCCACCGCGGGCACGATCGCCTGGTGGGCGGCCGACGTCGCCACCCGTTCCTACGGTGCGCCGCGGCCCGCGGTCCAGGTGCTGAACATCGTGGCCCAGCTCGTCCTGTTCGCGGCGGCGGCCGTCGTCCTGGCCGCTCTGCGCAAGGGTGGAGCGCGCGCGTCCGTCCTCGCGCGGACCGATTCGCTGACCGGGCTCCTGAACCGGCGCGGCTTCCTCGAGGTCGCGCGCCGGGAGATGGCGCGCAGCGTGCGCTCCGGCCGTCCGCTCACCGTCGCCCTCGCCGACGTGGACGGTTTCGACGAGGTCAACCGCTTCCGCGGCCACGACGCGGGCGATCACCTCCTGGGCGGGATGGGCTCGGCTCTCCGCTCCGCCCTCCGCGCCGTGGACGCGTCCGCGCGCCTGGGCGGAGACGAGTTCGCCATGCTCCTGCCCGACGCCGACGTCGAGTCGATCGAGTCGGTGCTGGACCGGCTGCGGCTCGTCCTGATGCAGGCGGCGGCGGAGAAGGGGGCCCCCGTCACAGTCAGCCTTGGGGCGGCGACGTTCCAGCGGCCGCCCTCGAGCCTCGACGAGATGCTGCGTGCCGCCGGCCGCATGCTGCACGCCGCCAAGGCCAGTGGCCGCAGCGCGGTCCGCCACGATCGCATCGGCCCGGTGGAGAATATGGAAGCCCTCCCATGAAGCTCCCTCTGAGCCTGCTCCTGGCCCTGTCCCTGGCCGCCGCGCGCGGGGGCGCGGAAGAGCCTGCCCGCCCCTTCCTGTTCACGACGGTCGCGCCCACGGAGGAGCGGGGCTGGGTCGCTCATTACGACGCGGGCTATTCGGAGCGTGCGGACGCGACGGTGGCCGAAAACGGCTTCGAGCAGCGGGTGGGCGTGCAGGGACGCCTGGGACACGGGCTGACCCTGCTCGGACGCGTGGGGCTGGTCCTGGACGAGGGCCGCAACACGGGCGGGACCGGTGAAGCCGAGCTCCTGAAGGACGTGGCCAACTGGGACGGAGTCCGGACGTCCCTGGGCGGCGGCGTGCGGCGAGAAGCGGCGGGCGTGACCGTCCTGCTCGCGCGGGTCGCGGTGGGGAAGACCTTCCCGCGGTCGGCGCTCTGGAGCAACGTGCGGCTGGAGCGGCCGCTCGCCTCCGACCGCGACGCCATCGACCTCATCACCAGCATCGGCTGGACGCGCCGTCTCGGGCGGTCGCTCCATGCGGGGTTGGAGGTGCTGGGGGAGGACCTCGAGGGATTCTGGGAGCCCGAGGAGGCGGAGGGCGGCGCGCGCCTGTTCGTCGGCCCGTCCGTGCGGCTCGCTCCCCCGCAGCGCCGCTGGCAGGTGAGCCTGGCCGCCGGGCCCGTGATCCGCGCCTCGCGCAGTCCGCGCCTCAGCGAGGCGGGCCGTGCCCTGGAGGCGCGCGACGGCTACGCGGCCCGCGCCTCGTTCGGCTACACCTTCTAGCCTCCCGAACCGGCCGCTTCAGTGCCCCTGGTCGTGGGGCACCACCACCGTGAGGGCGGCCGTGCGGGCCTGGCAGGCACGGTCGGTCACCGTCACTTCGAGCGTATAGGTCCGCCCGTTCTTGTCCTTCCCGGCGCGGGCGGCTTCGAGCGGGATCGCCTGTGAAAAGCCCACGCGGGCGAGACCCCCGCCCGCGATGGGGGCCACCTCCGGCTGCACGAGGCCGTATTCGTCGAGGACGCGGAAGGACACGCTGTCGATTCCGGTGCCCGCATCTTCGGCCGCGCCCGCCAGCGTGACGTCCACCGTGCGATGGTTGGGCGGCCACAATTCGCGCGGGCTCGCGCTGAGCACGACCGTCGGGGCTTCGCGGTCGATGCTCACGTCGAAGCGCCTCACCTGTCCCGCGATCACGTTCGTGGCACAGGCGGTCGTATAGGCGGGCTGCCCGGGGGGAGTGACCGTGACGCGATAGGTGCCGGGCGCGAGGTCCACGCCTCCGTAGAAGCCGCCCCCGTCCGTCGCGCCCACGATCGTCGTGCGCGTCGCCGCGGGCGGATCCGCGCCGGTCTCGCGCGCGATGGTGACCGCGCCCGTGTCCACGACCTGCCCCGCCTCGTCCCGCACGAACCCCATGAGGTGCCCGGCCACGGGGTGCGACTTCCAGGGCATGTCGGGCACGGAGGCCTCGGCCGGGAACACCGGCACCGGGTTGGCGGTGAGGTCTTCGTAGGCGCGTGTGCCGTCGAGGGAGCGGCCGGTGGTGAGCGCGGAGGCGAACTCCGCGAAGCTGCGCACGGGGGTCGACTGCCCGGCTGGGATCGAGAACGGGTTGTTGGCCACGGCGATGTTGGACGTCGCCATCGAATAGAAGCTGAGGCCGCTCGTGTGGTTTCCCGCGGCCGACGGTGTGAAGGCCCGCCGCACCTGGCGCAGCGAGCCCTCGATCGCGTTGACGAGGCCGCCCTGGCCCAGGATCGTGGACCGGTTGTAGGCGTGGTTCTTCGTCCACTCGGACCACTGGTCCCACTGGGGGCGGATGCTCGCGGTGTGCTCGGCCTTGTAGGCCATGGGCGCCGCGATGTCGAGGATGCCTTCCTCGGTCCAGGCCCGCCAGTCCTGGTAGACGCGCCAGTAGGCCTCGGCGGAATTCCAGGAGGCTTCCGTGGTGGGGCCCCCTCCGAACGCGATGAGGGAGCCGGAGATCTTGACCTGCGGATTGATCGCGATGGAGCCGAGGTAGATCCGGCGCACGACGTTCGTCACCTGATCCCGGCGCCACTGGTTCCAGAGCGGATCGTTCTGGGCGGGATTGGTTCCGGCCGCGCGCCCGTAATGCTGGTTGAAGCGGGCGACGCTCGTCTCGTTGTAGCCGATGCTCGTGCCCGACGTTGGCGTCTGTCCGGCGATGGAGATCTCGGGGTAGCGGATCCGATCCAGGTGGAGGCCGTCCACCTCGTAGCGCTCGACGAGGTGGGTGAGGACGTCGGCCGTGTAGGCGGCGGCGTCCGGGTGACCGAAGTCGACCCAGAACTCGGCGCCGATGCGCGTGCCCTGGAAGGTGACGCTCGCCGTTCCGTCAGGGATGAGGGTGCGCGTGAGCCAGTTGTCGCGGCCCGTGAACAGCGCGCCCGTCGCCTGGTTGAAGCCGTGCCGGTTGAAGGGATGGTCGGGCCAGGCCGGAGGAGCGAGGATCGTCGGGTGGCGGTTCCAGATGGCGGCCGCGATGACGAACGCATGGACCTCGATGCCCGCGGCGTGCGCTTCCGCGATGAGGTCGGCCAGGGGATCGAAGCCGGGGGCCAGCGGCTTGGCCGGGGCGACGATCTCGGCGGGCCCTTCGAGCGAGTCGAGGTACCAGGAGTCCCCGCGGCGGCGCACCTGGGCGAAAAGGGCATTCGCACGGGCCGCGCGCGCATTGTTGACCACCGCCAGCACGTCCGCGTGGTCGCTGAGGTTGGTGTTGAAGGTGTCCACCCAGAAGGCGCGGTATTGGCCTGCGGGCGGTTCCGCGGCCGCCGCCACGGATGAGGCGCCGGCGGCGAGGACAGCGCAAAACACCAGACGAGCCGGGAGGGATCGGCGCATGGGTGCTCCTTTGGATTGGTCGAGAGCGGAACTCTAGTAGACGATGCGGAAGGCCATCAAGAGGGCGGCGTCACTTTTCCTGCTCGCCATCCATCCCGAAGCGCTCCATCATCCGGTAGAGGGTGCGCCGGTCGATGCCGAGCACCTCGGCCGCGCGCGTGCGGTTGCCCTTGAGGGTCTCCAGCACGTGGGCGAGGTAGCGCTTCTCCATCTGCTCGAGCGAAGGCAAGCCGTCGAACAGCGGCGCTTCCAGGGTCGCGGGGGGACGCTCGCGGAAGACCGCGGGCAGGTCCTCGCGCTCGAGGCTGTCGCCGCTGGCGGCGAGGGCGAGGCGCTCGAGCACGTTCTCCAGCTCGCGCACGTTGCCGGGCCAGCCGTAGCCCATGAGGGCGGCCAGGGCCTCCGGGGAGAGGCGGCGCGGAGGCCGTCCGTTCGTCGCCACCTCGCGCAGGACGTGCGCGGCCAGGAGCGGGATGTCCTCGCGCCGGTCGCGCAGGGGCGGCACCGGGATGCGGATGACGTTCAGCCGGTAGTAGAGGTCCTGGCGGAAGGAGCCCTCGCGCACCGCGCGCTCGAGATCGCGGTTGGTGGCGGCCACGACGCGCACGTTCACGGTGGTGACGCGTGACGCGCCTACCGGCCGGACCTCGCCCTGCTCGAGCACGCGCAGCAGCCGCACCTGCACCGCGGCCGTCGTCTCGCCGATCTCGTCGAGGAAGATCGTGCCGCCGTCCGCCTGCTCGAAGACGCCCTTCTTGTCGCCGATGGCGCCGGTGAAGGAGCCGCGCACGTGGCCGAAGAGCTCGGATTCGAGCAGGCTCTCGGCGAGGGCGCCGCAGTTGACGGGCACGAACGGGCGGGCGGCGCGCCGGCTGTGGTGATGGAGGGCGCGAGCGATGAGCTCCTTGCCCGTGCCCGTCTCTCCCGTGATGAGCACGGGCGCGTCCGAGCCCGCGCCGTGCGCGATCTGCTTGTAGACGCCGAGCATGCCGCGGCTGCGGCCGATGAGCCCGTCCGCGGGCACGGCCTCCACGGCTTCCGCGTGGGCCGTCCCCGCCGCCGGCTGCGCCCGCCGCTTGAGCGCGCGATCGACCGTCTCCTTCACCTCGACGATGTCGAAGGGCTTGCTCACGTAGTCGAAGGCGCCCGCGCGCACGGCCTCGATCGCCGTCTCCAGGGTGCCGAACCCGCTGATGAGCACGACCTCCAGGCGCGGGTCCGCGCGCTTGAACGCGCGCAGGAGGTCGAGGCCGGAGAGCTCGGCGTTGAGGTTGATGTCGGAGACCACGAGGTCGAAGGCCCCGCGCCCAAGCCCGGC
>Ga0207691_10006119_pt1 | contig 11630 bp, 11 predicted proteins | sample KBSM13metaG_FD_184327 | JGI IMG/M metagenome (GOLD analysis project Ga0207691, IMG submission 184327) | Miscanthus rhizosphere microbial communities from Kellogg Biological Station, Michigan, USA - KBS M1-3 metaG (SPAdes) (version 2) | ecosystem: Host-associated > Plants > Roots > Rhizosphere >...
CCCGTTCACCTTCTTGATGACGTCGCCCGGCTGGAGGCCCAGCTTGTTGGCGAGGCTGCCCGCGGGGGCCGCTTCCATGCGCACGCCGCCGCCCGGCGGCATGCCGATCACGCCCAGATAACTCAGCTGGTTCGGGTCGCGCAGCGCGTCGTCCAATTCCTTGCGCGAGAAGCTGAAGTTGTTGCTTCCGGATTTCGCGACGTTCATGCGGAAGCCCACGACGCGGCCTCCCGGAGCGCCTTTCGACGAGGCCATGCTGCGCCCGGCTTCCAGGTCGATGCGCTCGTTCACGCCGTTGCGCGACACGATCACATGGTCCGCCTTCACTTCCACGAGCTTCACGCCCGGCGAGATCTCGCGATCGACGAACACCGCGACGTCCTTGCCGCCGCCGGTGGAGAAGATCGCCGAGGCGATGGGGCCCTCGTCGGGCGCGACCACACCCTTCAGCCGAAGCCCGGCGGTCGATGCGTTGGTGGAGGCGGGGAGCGACGCGCCGAAGAGCTTCGCGATCGCGGCCATGTCCACGCCGGCATCGGCGTCCGGTGTCTTCGCGATTTCCGGGGGTGCGACGAACACCCACGTCCAGTGCGCAAGCTGGAACGCGAGCACGAGCGTGAGCGCCACGATCGCGATCGTGCCGATGACGCCGTTCTTCTGATCAGTCGCTGCCGCTGCCATTCATTTTATTAAAGCATGAACACAAAGGGCACGAAGACACGAAGCACACAAAGAAAACAATGCCAGTGTGTCGGTGGACTGCGTGATCCATTGCGGATCCATTCATATCGGTTTTCTTCGTGTGCTTCCTATCTTCGTGCCCTTTGTGTTGAGCTTTAGTTTTTTGGTTGCCGGGCGGTGTCGATATCGAGATAGCGCCACGGCTCGTGGGCGAACGGGTGCTTGCGGTAGTTGAGGAGCCAGGGCTGCATGAGGATCGTCTCCTGCTTGTAGGTCTCCACCATCCACGGCACGTAGACGCAGATGAGCTTCACCATCTTCGCGTAGAGGGCGTTGCGCTCCGGGCCGTCGGGCATGCGCTTGGCGCGCTCGTAGAGCGCGTTGTACTCGGGCAGGTCGAACATCGCGTAATTCGCCTGGCCGATGGAGCCCTTCCACATGAGCTGGAGGAAATTCTCGCCGTCCGGATAGTCCGCGATCCAGCCGTAGCTGAACGACTGCACCTTGCCCACGCGCGCCTGCTTGCGCAGCTCCGGGAGCTTCTCCACGTTGTCGAACGTGACGCGGATGCCGATCTCGTCCATGGAGCTCTTCCAGAGCTGGTTGCGCTGGCGTTCGCGCTGGCGCGGATACCACGCGTGGTCGAACGCCAGGCGCGAGCCGTCCGGATTCTCGCGGTAGCCGTCGCCGTCGCGGTCGATGAAGCCGAACATGTCGAGCAGCGCCTTGGCCTTCGCCGGGTTGTACTCGAGCGTCGGGCTCACGAAGGCGGGATCGTGGCCCGCGACCGCGGGCGGCAGCGGCGAGTACGCGCGCCTTGACTGGTTCTTGTCGAGGAGCGCGATCTGGTCGTCGATCCGGTACGACATGGCGATGGCGCGGCGCAGCGCCACGCGCTCCGGCGTGTAGCCGCCCACGTCGTTCCTCTTGCCGTCGATCTCCGTCTGCATGTTGAAGGTCGTGTACGTCGTGTACGCGATCTCGTCGGGTGTCGCCGTGATCCCTTTCTTCTGCAGGTTGGGCGCCACCTTCCCGCCGGGAAGCGCCAGCTGCGCGAAATCCTCGGGCACCGGGCGGATGTAGTCGTGCTCGCCGTTCAGGAACGCGAGCCAGCGCGGCTGGTCCTCGTCGATCACGTAGATCTCGATGCGCCCGGCGATGGGGATGCGTTGGCCCTTCAGGCGCGCGTGGATCTCGCGCGAGCGCGCATCCTCGCCGGGGTCGCCCTCGAAGAATTCCTCGCGGTAGCCGGGGTTCGCCTCCAGCACCAGCTTCGAGCCGCGCGTCCAGCTCTTCACGAGATAAGGGCCGGTGCCCACGGGGTGTGCCGCGATGTCGTCGCCGTAGAGCTCGGCCACCTCGCGCGCCACGGCGGAGGTCGCCTGGAGCGCAAGGACGTTCGCGAAGCCGAAATCGCTGTTGTTGAGCTCGATGCGCAGCGTGTAGCGGTCGAGCGCGCGCAGCCCCTCGATGGGCCGGTCGTAATCGTAGCGGTTGGTCTTGCGCGCATCCGCCATCACCGCGTCGGCGCCCTTGATCTTGCCCTCGACCAGGAAGAGCCACTGGCTCTTCAGCTTCGGGTCCATCAGCCGCCGCAATGAATAGACGTAGTCGGCGGCGGTGAGCTCGCGCGGCTTGCCCTGGAACGCGGGATCGGGCGTGAAGAGGATTCCCGGCTTCACCTTGAGGACGTACACGGTGCCGTCGGCGTTCACTTCCGGCAGCGTCGCGGCGGTGCGCGGGCGCAGCTTCGCGGGACGCGCCAGGTAGTCGTACTGCAGCAGCGAATCGAAGATCGACTCGTTGATCGAGCCGGAGGCCTCGTCGCTCTCGGATTGCGGGTCGAGCTTGCTCTCGGCGCTCTTCATCGCGTAGCGCACGACCTTGCGAAGGTCCGCGGCGCAGGCATCGATCGCCGCCGCGGCGAGGCACACGCCGAGGAAGACAGCGGCGAAGCTCCGGCGAATCAATGCAGGGTGTGCGAGGGCGCGGCCGGTTCCTCGGCGCGCGCCTGTTCTTCCGGCGCCGGGGTCGCATGGTGGACGACCATGCGCCAGCCGCCCTCGGTGAGCTCGTAGATGTTGGTGGCGAAGACCGGCGTGGGCGAGGCTTCGCCGCCCGGAGGCGACACCAGCTCGATCACGCTGTGAACGGCGAGCGCCTGTCCCGCGAACTTGCGCGTCTCCGTGGTGCGCACCTTCAAGGTCGCGCCGCCCGCGAAGATCTGCACCCAGCTTTCGCGCACCGCGTCGAAGCCGGTGAGGCGCGGGCCGCGCGGATGGATGCACACGATGTCGTCGGTCTCGTTCCACACCGCCATCATGAGCGCGATGTTGGCGCGTTCGAACGCATCGTAGAACGCGTTCTCGGCGTCCTCGGGCGTGGGGAAGAGCTTCGCTCGCGTGCGGGGCATGGGGTCGCCAACGTAGCATAAAATGGACGCCTCCCCGTTTCACTTTCCGGTCCCAAACCCCATGGCCAAATTCTTCCTGAACGGCGAAGGCATCGACTTCACCGCCGGCAACGACGTGCCCCTCCTCTGGGTGATCCGCGACTGGTTCGGCCTCACCGGCACCAAGTTCGGTTGCGGCATGGCGCAATGCGGCGCCTGCACCGTGCACGTCGACGGCAATCCCACGCGCTCGTGCGTGACGCCCGTGGGATCGATCGAGGGCAAGCGCGTCGTCACCATCGAGCACCTGCCGGCAACGACCCAGGGCGCGACGTACAAAGCCGTGCGCCAGGCATGGATCGACAAGGACGTCGTGCAGTGCGGCTACTGCCAGTCCGGCCAGATCATGTCGGCCGTGGCGCTGCTGCAGAAGAATCGCTCGCCATCGGATGCCGACATCGATGCCGCGATGAGCGGCAACCTCTGCCGTTGCGGCACGTACCAGCGCATCCGCGAGGCCGTGAAGGTGGCCGCGACGTCGCTGCCTGCCGCAGCAAGCGCGCCGAAGGCCGCGCCGAAAGCGGCGCCCAAGCGCGAAGGGAAGAAAGCATGAAGAAGATCTCCCGCCGCGATTTCATCAAGTCGTCGGCCGCCGTCGCGGGCGGCCTCGTCATCGGCTTCCAGCTTCCGGAGGGCGGCAAGCGCGCGTTCGCGCAGCCGCAGGTGGCGCCGTCCGCCCCCAACGCGTTCCTTCGCATCGCCAAGGACGGCTCGATCACCGTGATGGTGAAGCACCTGGAGTTCGGCCAGGGCGTGACCACGTCGCTGCCGATGATCCTCTGCGAGGAGCTGGAGTGCGACTGGACGAAGGTGAAGTACGCCCTCGCGCCGGCAGGCGCCGAATACGCGCACACCATGTTCGGCATGCAGATGACGGGCGGCTCCTCGTCGGTCGTCAATTCGTGGGACCAGCTGCGCACGGTGGGCGCGCAGGCGCGCACGATGCTCATGCAGGCGGCGGCCAAGCAATGGAACGTGGATCCGTCGCAGGTGCGCGCGGAAAACGGAGCGATCCTGGGACCGGGCGGCAAGCGCGCGACCTACGGCGAGCTCGCCGACGCGGCCGCGAAGCTTCCGGTGCCGGCCGGCGTGAAGTTGAAGGACCCGGCGAGCTTCAAGCTGATCGGCAAGCCCACGCGCCGCATCGATTCCGCCGAGAAGACCGACGGCAGCGCGGTCTTCGGCATGGACCTCAAGCGCAAGGACCTCCTCATCGCCATGATCGTGCACCCGCCGGTGTTCGGCGGCACCCTCAAGTCGTTCGGCGCGGACAAGGTGAAGCAGGTGCGCGGCGTCACGCACGTGGTGGACCTGGGCAACGCGGTGGCGGTGGTCGGCAACCATTTCTGGGCGTGCAAGAAGGCGCGCGAGGTGCTCGAGACCGAATGGGACCTGGGACCCAACGCGAAGCTTTCCACGGCGGCGCTCTCGCAGCAGTTCCGCGAGCTCGCGAAGACGCCCGGCACCGTCGCGAAGAAAGGCGAGAACCCCGCCGCGGTGGATTCCGCGCCGAAGAAGATCGTGGCCGAGTACGAGGTGCCTTTCCTCGCCCATGCACCGATGGAGCCCCTGAACTGCACCGTCGAAGTGCGCGACGACGGTGCCGAGATCTGGGTCGGCTCCCAATTCCAGGGCCCGGACCAGCAGAACGCCGCGAAAATCCTGGGCTTCAAGCCCGAGCAGGTGAAGCTCAACACGCTGCTTGCCGGCGGCGGATTCGGCCGGCGCGCCAACCCGGTTTCCGACTACATCATGGAGGCGTGCGTCGTCGCCTCCAAGGTGAAGAAGCCGGTCAAAGTGGTGTGGACGCGAGAGGACGACATCAAGGGCGGCTTCTACCGTCCCATGTACGTGCACCGCGTGGAAGTGGGAATGGACCCGTCGGGCAAGGTGATCGGCTGGAAGCACGCCATCGTCGGCCCCTCGATCGTCGCCGGCACCGCCTTCGAAGGAATGATGGTGAAGGGCGGCGTCGATCCCACGTCGACGGAAGGCGTCTCCGACACGCACTACGCGATTCCCAACATGGACGTGCAGCTGCACACGGTGAAGACCGGCGTGCCGGTGCTGTGGTGGCGCTCGGTGGGCCACTCGCACACGGCGTTCGTGATGGAGACGATGATCGACGAGCTCGCCGCCGCGGCGGGCAAGGATCCGGTGCAATTCCGCCGTGAATTGCTCTCGGGGAACCAGCGCATGCTGCGCGTGCTGGACCTCGCCGCGTCGAAATCGAACTGGGGCTCGGCGCTTCCCGCCGGGCGCGCGCGCGGCATCGCGGTGCACGAGTCGTTCGGCAGCGTCTGCGCGCACGTGGCGGAGGTCTCGCTGCAGGGCAAGGACATCCGCGTGCACAAGGTCACGACGGCGTTCGACTGCGGCCTCGTGGTGAACCCGCTCACGGTGGAGGCGCAGCTGCAGAGCGCCATCGCGTTCGGGCTTTCCGCGGCGCTCTACAGCCAGATCACGCTGAAGGACGGGCAGGTCGAGCAGTCCAACTTCCACAACTACCGCGTGCTTCGCCTGAACGAGATGCCGCAGGTGGAAGTGCACCTCGTGCCGGGCGGCGAGAAGCCCACGGGCGTGGGCGAGCCGGGCACGCCGCCCATCGCCCCGGCGGTGGCCAACGCGCTCTTCGCCCTCACCGGAAAACGCGCGAGGAGCCTGCCGCTCACAGCGTCGCTTTGAGAGTAAAGTGATCGCACCGCGCCGGTGCAGCGCGCGGAACGAAACTTGCATTGAATCCTTCCAAGGCCGCACGGTCGCAGACTGGGGAGGGCACAAATGGTGGTTCGAAGGCATCTTGGTTTCAACGATTGGCGAAACGCGTTCTGGAAGATCGTCAGGAATCCGGCCGTCGAGGTGACGGCCGCCATAGCGGTGGTCCTGCTGGCCGCCTGGGTGGTCGTCTCGACGGAAGTCGACTCGAAGAAATCCCTCTTTCCCGTCCCCGCCGCGCAGGGTCACCTCTAGGCTCGCGCCTCGCGCGCGCCGGCCTCTTCATCTTCGCCGTCGCCATCGGCGGCTGCGCGTATCTCTCCGAGAAGCAGGGCGAGCTCATCTTCCGCCCCACGCGCGACACGTTCTGGGGCTTCAACAAGGACGCGCTGCCCGCGTTCCAGGATCACTGGGTGAATGTCGGCGAAGGCCAGCAGCTGCATGGCTGGTACCTGCCGTCGCCCGATGCGAACGCGCCCGTCGTCCTCTACCTGCACGGCGCCCGCTGGAACCTGACGGGCAGTGTCACCCGCATCGAGCGCTGGCGAAAGCTGGGCTTCTCGGTCTTCGCGGTGGACTATCGCGGCTTCGGGCAGAGCGCCAACGTGGCACCCACCGAGGCGTTCGCGTACGAGGATGCGGAAGCCGCGTGGGATTACGCCACGAAGCTCGCGCCCGGCAAGCCGCGCTACATCGTCGGCCACTCGCTGGGCGGGGCCATCGCCACCGAGCTCGCGCGCCGGCATCCGGAAGCCGCGGGCCTCGTGCTCGAGGCGACCTTCACCTCCGTGCAGGAGATGGTCGAGCAGTCGCCGTGGGGCTTCCTGCCGGTGGGACTCATCCTCACCCAGAAATTCGACACGCTCTCCAAGATCGGGGAAGTGAAGGTGCCGGTGCTCATCGCCCACGGCACGCGCGATTCCATCGTCCCGGTCGCGATGGGCGAGCGCCTCTACGAGGCGGCGAAGGAGCCCAAGCGCTTCATCAAGGTCGAGGGCGCCGGCCACCACAACCTCTCGGGCGCGGGCTTCGACCAATACCGCTCCGCCATCGCCGAGCTCTTCCACAAGTAGAATCAGGGGCATGCAAAGCCTCGACCTCGACGTCCTGGAGCGCGCGCTCGAGTGGCGCAAAGCCGGACGGCGCGTATGGCTCGTCACCGTGGCGCAGACGTTCGGCGCGAGCCCGCGCCCGCCCGGCTCGCTGGCGGCGATCCGCGACGACGGCATCCTCGTGGGATCCGTCTCCGGCGGCTGCATCGAGGACGACCTCGTCGCGCGGCGCGAGGAATATCGCGGCCGCAAACCCGCCTTCGCCGCCTACGGCGTGACCGCCGAGGAAGCGCGCCGCTTCGGCCTGCCGTGCGGCGGCGAGCTGGAAGTCATCATCGAGCCGGACGTCGCGCCCGCGCACATCGCAGCGCTTCTCGAATCCATCGGCTCGGGACGCATCGTCGCGCGGCACGTGGACCTCGTCACCGGTGACTGGTCGATCGAGCCCTCGAACCCCGACGAGGAAGCGCAACGCACGAGCGCGCGCTTCACCAGCATCCACGGCCCGCGCTGGCGCATGCTCATCATCGGCGCCTCCGAGATCGCGCATTACCTGGCCGAGATCGCCGCCACGGTGGATTTCCAGGTGCACGTGTGCGACCCGCGCGAGGAATACCGGACCGCGTGGCGCGCGCACGGCGCGAAATGGATCGACGGCATGCCCGACGACGCGGTGATCGCGTTCCGCCCGGATCCGCACAGCGTGGTCCTCACCGTCTCGCACGATCCGAAGCTCGACGACATGGCGCTCCTCGAGGCGCTGAAGTCCGAGGCGTTCTACGTGGGCGCCGTGGGGTCGTCGCGCACCAGCGCCGAGCGGCGCAAGCGCCTGGCGGGCTTCGACGACCTCACGCCCGCGCACATCGCGCGCCTGCGCGGCCCGGTGGGTCTGTCCATCGGCTCGCGCACGCCGCCCGAGATCGCGGTGGCGATCCTCGCCGACCTCATCGCCTCGCGCAACCACATCGTTCTCGAAAAAACAGAAGCCCAAACCCGGAGGAAGACTTCATGAAGCGCCGTTTAATTCTCGCGGCCGCCGCGGCCGCGCTCGCCGCCGCGTCCGGCGCGTGGTCGCAGGGCAGCGCGTTCCCGAACAAGACCGTGACGCTCATCGTTCCGTATGCCGCGGGCGGGCTGCCGGATACGGTGGCGCGCGTCGTCGGCCAGCGCCTCTCGGACAAATGGGGCCAACCGGTGGTCATCGAGAACAAGCCGGGGGGAAACGGCGTGGTGGCCGCGCAGGCGCTCGCGACCAAGCCCGCCGACGGCTACACGATGCTGGTGACGGACATGTCGATGTTCTCCATCAACCCGTTCGTCTACAAGTCGCTGCCGTACGACCCGCAGAAGGACTTCACCTTCGTCTCGCTCACGGCGCGCGCGCCGCTTTTCCTCGCGGTGCATCCGTCCGTGCCCGCGAACAATTTCGACGAGTGGGTCGCGATGGTGAAGGCCAATCCCGGCAAGTACTCGTACGGCTCGTCGGGCATCGGCAGCATCCACCACCTCACCGTGGAGTCGATCAAGTCGGCGCTGGGCCTGGACATCCTGCACGTGCCCTACAAGGGCACGGGCCAATCGGTGCCGGCTGTGGTCTCGGGCGACGTCTCGGCGGTGTTCTCCGCGTATCCGTCGCTCGCGGGCTTCGCGAAGGAAGGAAAGCTGAAGCTCATCGCCGTGAATTCCGAGAAGCGCTCGTCGCTGGCGCCGCAGATCGCCTCCATCGCCGAGACGTCGATCCCCGGCTTCGAGTTCGCGCCCACCATCGGCTTCTCGGGCCCGGCCGGCATGCCGCCCGACGTCGCGAACAAGGTCGCCGCCGACGTGGCGAGCGTGGTGCACGAGCCGGCGATGGTCGAGCGCCTGCGCGTGCTGGGCATCGATCCCATCGGCGGCGATTCGCGCATGTACACCTCCACGATCGCGGCCGACCGCGTCCGTTACGAGAAGGCGGTGAGGGTCGCCGGCGCGAAGGGCGAGTAAGCCTGCCCACCACGCTGCTCCTCTGCGGCGGGCGATCGAGCCGCTTCGGCTCGGACAAGCTGCTGGTCTCGCTGGAGCGCGGCGGTGCGCGCCGCGCGATTGCCGCGTGGTGCGCGCGCAATGCCATCGAAGGAACGGGCAGCGCGATCGCGGTGATTCCGCCCGGCGCGCGCGCGCTGCGCGCGGCGCTGGAAGGGGAGGGCTGCGGAATTCTCGAAAGCGCCGACACCTCGCGAGGGCTGGGTGCCAGCCTCGCGGCGGGCGTGCGCCACGCGCGCGATGCCGATGGCTGGATCGTGGCGCTGGGCGACATGCCGTTCATCGCTTCGGCCACGTTTGCCGCCGTTGCGAGAGCGTTGCGCGAAGGCGCGCTGATCGCGGCGCCGGTGCATCGCATGAGCAAAGCACGCGGACACCCTGTGGGATTCTCGCGGAAACTCTTCGCTGAGCTCGAGAAGCTGGACGGTGATGAGGGGGCGCGCTCCGTGATCTCGCGTCATGGGGCCGACGTTTCGTTGATCGTCGTCGATGACGCCGGCATCACTCGAGACATCGACACACCTTCAGACCTTCCGCCCTAGAACCTCTGCGCCCTCTGTGTTGGGCTTTACTTGGGCGTGAACTGGCCCGTGCGCGGATCGATGTAGCCGTTGGGCGTTTCGTGGAGCAGGTGGCCCGTGCGCGGATCGACGGCGGCGCCGGTGGAGGGAATGACCACGCGGCCCGTTCCCGGCGTGATGCCCGGCATCTTCGACGGCACGGTCACTTCCATGGTGGCGACATCCGGCGCCACCGCTTTCGGATTGGGCATGGGCCGCACCAACGGACCGATGGGCTCGATGGCGGCGCGCGGCGCGGTGTGCGGCACGCGGCCCGTGGCGCCCGGGCTTCTCAGGAGCCGCGTGAGCTCCGCGCGCGCGGCTTCCCTCTCGGCGGCCGACGCATCCGCGCTGCCGATCGTGCCCTGCAGCTCGCGCATGCGCGCGGCGACTTCATCCGTCGGCGGCCATGGCGTGTTCTCGGCCGCGAGGCCGGACAGCGCGATACCCGACGCGATGAGTGCCAGCAACCTCATGTTCAGCTTTTCAGCGGCGGGTACTTCTCGCCCGCCTCGATCTTCACCTTGAGCTGGTTCTGCTTCGGCGGCAGCGGGCAGGTGGTGAACTCGCTGAACGCGCAGGGCGGGTTGTACGCGCGGTTCAGGTCCAGCGTGAAGCGCGTGTTCGGCAGCGGCTTTTCCTCGACGTAGAGGAAGCGGCCGGGCTTGTACGTCGTATCGCCGGCGGTGGCGTCGCTGAAGATGATGAAGAGCCCGCCATCGTCGTCCAGCGCATCCAGGCGGTAGGGCCCGCGGCCGGCGATCTCGAATTCCACGTAGCCCGCGACGGGCTCATCCGAGACCTCGTCCAGGACATTCACGATGGAGATCTTCTTGCCCGGCTCGTAGGGGACGAACTTCGCCGGCACGCGGTAGTTGTCGTTCACGTCGTACCAGACGCGGCCGCCGAACTTCCTGCGCACTTCGCTCTGGTTGTCCGCGAGGCGCATGACCGTCTTGCCGTTCACCTCGATGAAGTGGAAGGCCACGGTGCCGACGCTCACCCAATCGCGCTTCTCGACCGAAGTGCCCATGTCCCGCTCGCTGTACTCGATGCCGTCCTTGCGCATCTTCAGGCCCGGGACCATCTTCACCGTGACGCGGCCGGGCTCCACGAACACCGAGCCCATGCCCGCGGAACCGACGCCCTTCGGGAACACGATGTCGTTGCCGGGACCGCTGCCGAAGGTGTTCTCGCCCGGCTTCAGCACGTAACGGCCGGCGAGCGTGAGCCAGCCGTTGTCCGCGCGCAGGCTTTTCTCCACCTTGGCGCGCCAGTCCGTGACCGACTTGGCATAGGCGGGATCGGCCGCCTGGGCGGATGCAAGGCCGGGGACGGCCAGGGCGGCGGCGAGGGCGAGGCAGGCGAGCTTCATGTTCATTCGACCATTCTAGAGGTTCAGGAATTCAACGAGCAGGCGGTGGAAATGGTGCACGCCGCGCTCGCGCGTGGGCGAGTATCGGCCGCGATTGTAAAGCCGCGAGCGCACGCCGCGCTGCACGGCCTGCACCACTGCCTCGTCCTCCGCCTCGACGCGGTCGAGCCCCGCGCCGGCGCCGGTCTCGAGCTTCGAGGCGTCCCACACGAACGAGCGGAACTGAACGCGCGTGCGGTCGATCGCGAGCGGCTGCACGAGGTTGAGCGAGAGTCCCCACGGATAGAAATTCAGCATGAGGTTCGGGAACACCCACCAGTACTGCGCCGCGGGCGTGCCGTCCTTGGCCTGCGCCAGCTGGACATTCGAGTAGCGGTGCACGCGCGTCTCGTAGCTGCCGTAGTCCACGACCGTGTTGAGAGCCGCGTGGACATAGGGGATGTGGAAGCCCTCGAGGTAATTCTCGACGTAGAGGGCCCAGTGCGCGTTCACCTCGTAGTCGTGGCTTCGCGTGGCGTCGGGCTGCATGCGCGCGAGCGGCAGCTGCGAGGTGGCCACTTGCACGTCGTCGAAGAAGTCGTCGAAATTCGCGGCGGGCGAGAGCGACGCGAAGGCGAGCCCCGCCCATTCGCCGAACGCGACACTCGGCAGGTGGTCGCCGGCCGAAGGGAAATCCTTCGCCGCGCCGAACTCGGGCATGAACGTCATGCGACCCGCCAGGTTGAAGCGGCGGGAGTGGTAGCCGCAGCGGATGTCCTTCGCCACGCACGGCG
>Ga0207691_10006120_pt1 | contig 11630 bp, 9 predicted proteins | sample KBSM13metaG_FD_184327 | JGI IMG/M metagenome (GOLD analysis project Ga0207691, IMG submission 184327) | Miscanthus rhizosphere microbial communities from Kellogg Biological Station, Michigan, USA - KBS M1-3 metaG (SPAdes) (version 2) | ecosystem: Host-associated > Plants > Roots > Rhizosphere >...
GTCCCCGCCGCAATCGAGGCGCCGCTCGAATCCGGCTTCGCCATCGTCAGTGGCATGGCGGCCGCGAACGGAATCCTCGCCGTTCCCGCCGGTCGCACTCTGAACACATGGCGCCTCAGCCCACCTTAGAGCAGCGGAAGAACGCGGCTGCGGGTTCGGGCCCCCTCTCCGGCCTGCGCATCCTCGAGTTCGAAGCGATCGGCCCCGGCCCCTTCGCCGGGATGATGCTTGCCGACATGGGCGCCGACGTTCTCCTCGTCGACCGCGCCATCGAGGGCGAGCTCGGGCTGCTGCGTGATCGCCGCTTCGACGTCATGTTGCGCGGCCGGCGTTCGCTGACGCTCGACCTCAAGCGCGAAGGCGGCGCCGAGGCGGCCCTGCGCCTGATCGAGAAGGCCGACGCGCTGATCGAGGGCTTTCGTCCCGGCGTGATGGAGCGGCTCGGCCTCGGGCCCGACGTCGCGCTGGCGCGCAATCCGCGCCTGGTCTACGGCCGCATGACCGGCTGGGGACAAGAGGGACCGCTCGCCGCGCGCGCCGGCCACGATATCAACTACATCGCCCTCGCCGGCGTGCTCGGCGCGATCGGCCGCGCCGGCGAGGCGCCGGTGCCGCCGCTGAACCTCGTCGGCGACTTCGGCGGCGGCGGCATGCTGCTCGCGTTCGGCATCGCCTGCGGCCTGATCGAGGCGCGCGGCAGCGGCCGCGGCCAGGTCGTCGACGCAGCGATGGTCGACGGCGCATCGCTGCTGGCGACGATGTTCGCCGGATTGCTCGCCTCGGGACAGTGGCAGGACACACGCGGCGCCAACTGGCTCGATTCCGGCGCGCCCTGGTACGACACCTACGAGACCAGCGACGGCAGGCATGTCGCGGTAGGCGCGATCGAGCCCAAGTTCTACGCCGCCTTGCTCGAGCGGCTCGGCATCGACGCGGCGCGCATCCCGGCCCAGCACGACCGGGCCGCGTGGCCCGAGTTGCGCGCCCTGCTGGCGCAGCGCTTCCTGACACGCACGCGTGACGAGTGGTGCGGGCTCTTCGACGGCACCGACGCGTGCGTCGCGCCGGTGCTGTCGTTCGCCGAATCGCGCCGCCACCCGCACGTCGCCGCGCGCGCCGGCAGCATCGCCCTCGCCGGCATCGAGCAGCCCGCGCCGGCGCCGCGCTTCGATCGCACCCCGGGAGCCGCACGAACGCCGCCGCCCGAGCGCGGCGCCGGCGGCGGCGAGGCGCTGCGCGATTGGAGCTTCGACGACGCCGGCGTCACGGCGCTGCGCCGGCTCGGTGTCGGCTTCACCGCGCGCGCCTAGACAGACACCACGGAGGCGAGCGTCGCCGCGGCGCTAGGACGTCGCTGCTTCGCGCAGCGACCAGCGCCCTGCCGCTTCGGCGGCGCTGCCGTCGTCGCGCAGCTTGAGCAGGTGCGCCGTCAGCGAGCGCAGCGCCATCGAATGCAGCTTCGCCGGGACGTCGGCATAGACGACCGGCAGCAGCTCGTCGGCGGCCGCCGGACCGTGCGCGCTCAACGCGGCGACGACCTTGGCCTCGCGCTTCAGCCGATGGGCGACGATCGCCTCCACCGCCGCGCGCGGCTCGGCCATCAAGAAGCCGTGGCCGGGCGCGAGCCAGTCGAGGTCGAGCTCGGCGAGCGTGCGCAGCGAGCGCAGGTACGCTGCCATGTCGCCGTCGGGCGGATTGATGACGACCGTCGATGCTTGCATCACGTGGTCGCCGGTGAAGAGGGTGCGCTCTTCCTCGAGCAGGTAGCACAGGTGGTTGCTGGCGTGGCCGGGCGTGTGGATCACGCTCAGGTGGGTTGTCGCGCCCAAGGCGATGCGCTCGCCGCCGTGCAGCGTGACGTCGGCGGCGAAGGTCGGGTCCTGCCATTCGCGATGACGCGGCGACAGGCCATGCACGGTCGCGCCGGTGCGCGCCTTGAGCGCGATCGTCGCCGGCGAGTGGTCGTTGTGGGTGTGGGTGACGAAGATGCTATCGATCGGCCCCGGCGCCGCGGCGAGGATCGCCTCCACGTGGGCGTCGATCGCGGGCCCGGGGTCGATCACGGCCCAGCCCGCGCCGTCGCCGCCGCCGATGAGATAGGTGTTGGTACCGGGGCCGGTCATCATGCTGCCGTTGCCGGCGGTGACGCGTATCACGCGAGGCGAGAGCCGCACCGCGCGGCCGGCGAGCAGGTCGTACCAGCCGTGGCCATGCCCGGCGGGATCGATGCGGCCGAGCTCGTGCCACGCCGGCTCGTCGGGCATGACCGGACGAAAGCCGTCGGGGCCGTTGGCGACGCGCGGCATCACGAGCGCGACCTCGCGCGGTGCCGCCGCCCACGCCATCAGCTCGGCGACATCGGCAAAGCGGGCGAGCGTCGCGAGGGTCTTCTGCGTCGGCGTCAGCAACTTCAGCGAGGCGCTGCGCGCGAGCGCCTCGGCGGGCGCGATCCAGAGCTGCTCGAGCAGCTCGGCGCCGTCGTGAACGGCAGTCTGCGCCGCCGGCGCCTCGGCGACGAAGAAACGAGTGTCGAAGCGCTTCGGCCGGCCGAGCGGCGTCAGCCAATGGCTGAGGTAGACCAGCCGATCGACGGCCAGGGCCAGGCCCTCGGCGGCGCAGAACTCGGCCATGCCGCGCTCGCCCCGGTGGAGCGCGCCGCGCCACGGAACGAGGCGCGCCGAGTCGGCGCCGTCCAGGTCGACCAGCGCGCTGCCGGGGCCGCGGGCGAAGAGCAGGCCCGACTCCTCGAAGCACTCGCGGACGGCGGCGACGTAGTAGTCGAGGCCGCCTTGCGCCAGGCCCAGGCGGCGACTGGCCTCTCGGTCGTCGAGGCCGGCACAGGCCGCGTGGGCAAGCGAATCGGCCTTCTCGACGATGCCGCCGGGAAAGACCCAGGCCCCGCTGTTGTGGTCGCCGCGCTCGGCACGACGCGAGAGCAGGACCTCGATCCCCTCGGCGCCGTCGCGAAGGACGACCAGCGTCGCCGCCGGACGCGGCGGCCGCTCGGCGCCGGCGCTCGCCTGCGGCGCAGGGAAAGCGGAAGCATCGACGGGAGTTTCAGGCATGGCAATGGCGGTTCGGAGCGATGTGCGTACCAGTGTGGCACGACGCATCGACGCCGGTCGACGTGGGAGCGGTCCGACACGGCATGCGTCGCGCACCCGACACGGGATCGGCCCGGCCGCCTATCGCTCGGGGCGCCGCGCCCGGAGAAGATCACGTCGCCCCATTCGCCCCCCGCGGGCTCACTTAGGAGTTGTCACTCATGCTTCACTATGCCGTCGTGTTCTTCGTGATCGCGTTGATCGCGGCTCTGTTCGGCTTCGGCGGCATCGCTGCCGGCGCGGCCGGCATCGCCAAGATCCTGTTCGTGGTCTTCATCATCCTGGCCATCGCCACGTTCCTGTTCGGCCGCAACCGCGGCGTCTAGCGACGGCGATCGACGAGATCGCTTCGGGCCCCGCGCGTCTTGGGACGCGCGGGGCCTTGTCACGTGCGCAACCCGTTCGCCGGAGGCGTCAAGCCGAGCGCGGCAAGGGTCGCCACCGCTGCGGCCGGGGCGCGCTCCTTGGCGCCGCTGATGAAGAAGAGGTAGGCGTCGCGCGGCCGCGTCTCATCGGCCACTGGCGGCGCTACCCGCGCCAGCCCGGCCGGCTCGCGACCCAAGGTCCAGTCGCGCGCGCGAGCCGCCCAGGCGGCGATGCCCTCCGGCGCATATCCGCTTTCGAGCTGCGGCTCGGTCTTCATCAGCCGCGCGTAGATGAAATCGGCGCTGGCATCCGCGAACGACGGGTACTCGTCGGAATCCGCGAATACCGTCGCGACGCCGTGTCGGCGCGCCAGCGCCAGGTACTCGGGCGTCATGAAGCTCGCGTGCCGCACCTCCATCGCATGGCGCAGCGCGAGGCTGCCGAGCCGGTCGGGCAGGAGCTTGAGAAACGCCTCGAAATCGAGGGGGTCGAATGCCTTGGTGGTCGCGAACTGCCAGACGACGGGTCCAAGCTTCGATCCGAGCTCGGCCAGGCCGCTGCCGAGGAAACGCTCGATCGATTCGCCGGCCTCGCCGAGGACGCGCCGGTTGGTCGCGAAGCGATTCGCCTTGACCGCAAAGACGAAGTCGTCTGGCGTCGCATCGCGCCACTTCGCGAAGCTCGCGGCGCTCTGCGTGCGGTAGTAGGTGGCGTTGATCTCGATCGCCGTGACGCGACGGCTGAGGTACTCGAGCTCGCGAGCGTGCGCCAGGCCAGCGGGATAGAAGTTGTCGCGCCAGGGCTCGTAGACCCAGCCGCCGACACCGACGCGAACCCGCGCCGCGGCCTCAGGAGCGGCGCAAGCCGTTGGCGTCGACCCGGACCCGATCGCCGACGTGGAGGTTGCCGATGCTGGTTCGCTGGAACGTGCGCGTGTGGCCATTGTCGAGTCGAACGTTGACGCGGTAGCCGACGACCGCGGTCTTGTAGTTGCGTTCGACATTGTTGCCTGCGATCGCACCGCCCGCTGCGCCGACCCCGGTCATCGCGGCGCGTCCAAGGCCATGCCCGAACTGGTTGCCGACGACCGCGCCAAGGACGCCGCCGACCACCGCGCCGGTGCCGGTTCCCTGGGGTCGCTCCTTGATCGGTTCGATGCTGGTGATCGACCCGACCTGCACGCTCGGCGCCGGTCGCACCGGCGGAGCGACGGGCGTGGCGCCGGGGTGGGACTGGACCCGCGGCGGATCGGCGGGGTAGGTCGGGCTCGTCGCGAGCACCGGCTGCGGTGCCGCGGCATAGGCGCTCGGGGGAGGTGCCGGCGGCGCCACGGCAGCGGGCGACGGGGGAACGTAAGCAGGCGCCGGTGCGGCGGCTGCCAACTGGGTCTGCGCCGGCGTCATAGGCTGCGCCATCGGCACCGGTTGACCGTTCGTGGTTGGCGCCGGAACCCCGGTGGAACCGCCGCCAGCAAGCGCCGTCTCGTCGCGCGGACCGCAGGCGGTCAAGGTGGTCGCAGCGACGGCGGCGATCAGCGCGGCGGCCGCGAACAGGGTTCGATGCGTGCGCTTCAGGGTGCCAGCGCGGGGCAGTGTCTTGCTCATGACGGTTCCTTCGCCGGCCACGAAAGCCGATGCCGAAGCGTGGCCGAGGCGGCGTCGGCCGTGTGTCGCTCGCGCTCGCGAGCGCGCGTGGGCAGGCGCTGACTCGCGCTGTCGGAAGCGACCGACTCGATTTCCGCGCCGTGCGTTCACCGGCGCGTCACGGTCGGCGCGCAGGATGTGGTGCGTGGAACCGTAGGTCGATTCCTACCGGCATTCGAAGCCCTCGCCGATGGCCAGGAGTGGGCATGGATTGGACAGTCGCACCACGGCCCACGGCAATCGAAAGCAGGACATCATGGCGAACGATGAACAATGGGTCGAAGACGTGAAGCGCTGGTACCGCGCCGGCGGCGCGACCGCAGCGAGCGAGACCGGCGACGGCGACGAAGAGGTCGCTATCGGCTACGAGGCGGCGCAACCGGCGCTGCAGGCGCGCCACTGGCCCGACGCGCCGCTCACCAGGGATCGATGAAGCGGCCGCCCGGCTCGGGCAGCCTGGCCGATTCGAGGATCGACAGCAGCCAGCGCCGGCTCTGGGCCGGGTCGATGACGGCATCGATCTCGAGCGTCGCAGCGACGTTGAGCGCCTTGCCCTTGTCGTATTGCTCAGCCACCAGGCGTGCCCGCAAGGCATCGCGCCCGGGGCCGGCCGCGGCCGCTGCGAGCTCTTTGCGATAGCCCAGCTCGACCGCTCCTTCGAGTCCCATCGCGCCGAATTCGCCGCTCGGCCAGGACGCGGTCGCGACCGGGGCGTGCATGCCACCCCCGGCCATCGCCATCGCGCCCAGGCCGTAGGCCTTGCGCAGGACGAGGGCAACGATCGGAACGCGCAGCTGCGCGGCGACGACGAACATCCGGCTGACGTGGCGCACCTGGCCCCGGCGCTCGATCTCGGGACCGACCATGAAGCCCGGCGTGTCGATCAGCGAGACGATCGGCAACGCGTGCGCGTCGCAGAGCTGCATGAAGCGCGCCGCCTTGTCGGCGGCATCGGCGTCGATCGCGCCGCCGAGGTGCACCGGGTCGTTGGCGAGGATGCCGACCGGCCGTCCGTCGAGATGCGCCAGCGCCGTGACGACGCCGGCGCCGAAGCCGCGCCTGAGCTCGAGCGGCGCGCCGCCGTCGACGAGCGCGGCGATCACCGCGCGAACGTCGTAGACGCGCAGGCGATTCGCCGGCAGCAGCTCGCGGAGCGCCCTCGGATCGGCGGCGGCAACGGTCGCCGCTCGGCCGCGGAAGAAGGCGAGATAGCGCCGCGCCGCGGCCACGGCCTCGGCCTCGTTGTCGACCAGCACGTCGATCACGCCGGCGCGCGACTGGACCTCGCTCGGGCCGATGTCTTCGGCCCGGAACGTGCCGAGCCCGCCGCCCTCGACCATCGCCGGGCCGCCCATGCCGATCGAGCTGCCCGCGGTGGCGATGATGACGTCACAGCAGCCGAGCAGCGCGGCGTTGCCGGCGAAGCAGCGGCCGGCGGCGATGCCGACCAGCGGGACCCGGCCACTCAGTCGCGCCAGGCTGGCGAAGGTCGGCACGTGCAGTCCGGCGACGACCGGCATGTCGACGTCGCCGGGACGGCCGCCGCCACCCTCGGCGAACAGCACCACCGGCAGGTGCTCGCGCGCCGCGACCGCGAGCAGGCGATCGGTCTTCTGGTGGTTGCGCATGCCCTGCGTGCCGGCGAGCACGGTCGCGTCGTAGGCCATGACGACGGCGCGCGAGCGTTCGGCGCCGAAGCGATCGCGTTCGATGCTGCCGATGCCGGTAACCATGCCGTCGGCGGGGGTGTTGCGGATCAGGTCGTCCAGATCGCGCCGGCTGCGCTGGGCGGCATAGGCGAGCGCGCCGTACTCGACGAAGCTGTCGGCGTCGCACAGGTCGGCGATGTTCTCGCGCGCGGTCCTGAGGCCGAGCGCATGGCGTTTGGCGACAGCTTCAGGGCGGGCGGTGTCGTCGAGCAATCGCTCGCGCGCTTGCAGCTCTGCGAGATCAGGGCGCAGCGGTGCGAGCACCGCCAGTGCCGCGTCGGCCGCGCTCACCCCCGTCGGCGAAGTCGTCGCGGCCCGCTCGATCAGCGCCAACAGATCGCCCTCGGCGACCACGTCGCCGAGGCGCGCGCGAAGCGCGAGCACGGTGCCGGCGCGCACGGCCCGGACTTCGTGCTCCATCTTCATCGACTCGATGACGGCGACGATCGCTCCGGCCGCGATGCGCTCGCCCGACGCGACCGGCAGCGCGACGACGCTGCCGGCCAGCGGCGCGCGAATCTCGAGCGGCGGCGAAGCCATGACCGTCGTCAGCCGGCTGCCGCCGCGCCGCCGTAGCGCGCGATCGTCAGGCCCGCGAGGTCGATGCCGGCGCTGCGCCCCGAGATCAGGTCGGCGATGATCCGGCCGGTGCCTGCCGCCATCGTCCAGCCGAGGGTGCCGTGGCCGGTGGCGAGGTAGAGATTGGCGATCGCCGTCGCGCCGATGACCGGCGTGCCGTCTGGCGTCATCGGCCTGAGGCCGCACCAGAACTCGGCCCGGGCCAGGTCGCCGCCGCCCGGGAAGAGGTCGCCGACGACATGGCCGAGCGTCTTGCGCCGGGCCTCGTGCAGCTTCAAGGTGTAGCCCGCGAGCTCGGCGGTGCCGCCGACGCGGATGCGTTCACCCAGGCGCGTCACCGCGACCTTGTGGGTCTCGTCCATCACCGTCGATTCCGGAGCGCCCGCCGGGTCGATGATCGGCAGCGTGATCGAGTAGCCTTTGACCGGATAGACCGGGATGCGGACGCCGACCGGCCGCAGCAGCAGCGGCGAGTAGCTGCCGAGCGCGACCAGGTAGGCGTCGGCCTCGAGCCGGCCGACAGACGTGTCGACCGCCGCGATCCGGTCACCGCTTTGCGCCAGCGAGGTGATCGTCGTCCCGAAGCGGAACTCGACCCCGCGCTTGGTCGCCAGCGCGGCCAGTCTCTGCGTGAACTTGAAGCAGTCGCCGGTCTCGTCGCCGGGCAGAAGCAGGCCGCCGACGAACTTCTCGTGCACGCGCGCCAGCGCCGGCTCGTGGCGGATGCAGCCGGAGCGGTCGAGCAGCTCGAAGGCGACAGCGCTCCGGCGCAACACGGCGATGTCGTCGGCGCTGCCGTCGAGCTGCTTCTGGGTGCGAAACAGCTGCAGCGTGCCGCGCGTGCGCTCGTCGTAGGCGATGCCGGTCGCAGCGCGCAACGCACGCAGGCTGTCGCGGCTGTATTCGGCGAGCCGCACCATGCGCGTCTTGTTGATCTCGTAGCGCGCGGCGGTGCAATTGCGTAGCATCGCCAGGACCCAGCGGACCAGCGCCCAGTCGATGTTCGGCCGGATGACGAGCGGGCGATGGTGCATCGCCAGCCACTTGATCGCCTTCAGCGGTACGCCCGGCCCGGCCCAGGGCGCCGAGTAGCCGGGAGACACCTCGCCGGCGTTGGCGAAGCTCGTCTCGAGTGCCGGCTCCCCCTGGCGATCGACGACGACGACCTCATGCCCGGCGCCTGCGAGCTCGTACGCGGCGCTGACGCCGATGACGCCGGCGCCGAGGACGAGGACCTTCAACGGGCCGCCTCAGGCCGCGGCTCGGGCGGCGCGAGGGCGATGGCACGCTTCGCTGCGGCCGATGCGGGTCTCCGAAGCGGGATCGTCATCGCGGTACGGCATCATTCGACGGTGCGGGCGATTTTGCACGCACGCCACTCACGGATCTCCGTGATCCAGACGATCGCCTCGAAGTGACCCTCGTCCCGCCTTTCATCGCCCCTGCCCACTTCGCCGGCGCCGATGCCGCGCTCGCGCGCGTGCAACAGATCTATGCCGCGAGCGTCGATCACCTGCGCACCGCCCTGCAGGCCTTCGTCAACGGCGTCGCTCCCGTAGGACGGGTGCGCGCCTGCTACCCGTTCGTTCGCGTCCACACCGATACCGTTGCCCGCGCCGACTCGCGTCTGAGCTACGGCTTCGTCGCCGGGCCCGGCACCTACGAGACGACGCTGACGCGGCCCGACCTGTTCACGAGCTATTACGGCGAGCAGTTTCGTCTCCTGCTCGAGAACCACGGTGTCGAGCTCGAGGTCGGCACCAGCGTGCAGCCGATCCCGGTCCACTTCTCGTTCGCCGAGCACGACCACATCGAAGGCAGCCTGACCGCCGAGCGGCGCCTGCTGCTGCGCGACCTGTTCGACCTGCCGGATCTGGGCGCGATGGACGACGGCATCGCCAACGGCACCTACGTCGCGCGCGCTGGCGAGGCGCACCCGCTCGCGCTATTCACCGCGCCGCGCGTCGACTATTCGCTGCATCGCCTGCGCCACTACACCGGCACCGACCCCGAACACTTCCAGAACTTCGTCCTGTTCACCAACTACCAGTTCTACATCGACGAGTTCGTTCGCCTCGGCCACGAGGCGATGGCGGGCGCGCCGGGCAGCAGCGGGGGCTACGACGCCTTCGTCGAGCCGGGCAACGTGATCGAGCGGCCGAGCGGCGCGCCGGCACGTCCCGGCGACGATCTGGGCTCGCCACCGCCGCGCCTGCCGCAGATGCCGGCCTACCACCTCGTTCGCGGCGACGGCAGCGGCATCACGATGGTCAACATCGGCGTGGGCCCCGCCAACGCCAAGACGATCACCGACCACATCGCCGTGCTGCGGCCGCATGCCTGGGTGATGCTCGGACACTGCGCCGGCCTGCGCAACACGCAGCAGCTCGGCGACTACGTCCTCGCCCACGGCTACGTTCGAGAGGATCATGTGCTCGACGAGGACCTGCCACTCTGGGTGCCGATCCCGGCACTCGCCGAAGTGCAGGTCGCGCTCGAGGAAGCGGTCGCCGAAGTGACGCAGCTGAAGGGCTACGAGCTGAAGCGGATCATGCGCACCGGCACGGTCGCAAGCACCGACAACCGAAACTGGGAGCTGCTGCCGTCGCGCAACGTGCTCACCACGCCCGAGCGGCGCTTCAGCCAGAGCCGGGCGATCGCCCTCGACATGGAAAGCGCGACCATCGCCGCCAACGGCTTTCGCTTCCGCGTCCCGTACGGCACGCTCCTCTGCGTCAGCGACAAGCCGCTGCACGGCGAGATCAAGCTGCCCGGCATGGCGAACCACTTCTATCGCGAGCGCGTCGACCAGCACCTGCGCATCGGCGTGCGCGCGATCGAGCTGCTGCGCGAAGCCGGCGTCGACCAGCTGCACAGCAGGAAGCTGCGCAGCTTCGCCGAAGTGGCGTTTCAGTAGCGCGAGCGTCGTCGGCCCGGCAGGCGCAAGATCGGGGAAGTCGCATGAGCACCACCTTCGCCGTCGGCCGGACCGACTTGCGCCGCACCGCCTGGCTCGACACACCGAGCCCGGCGCTCGGCCCCGGCCAGGTGCGTCTCTCGATCGACAGCTTCGCGCTGACGTCGAACAACATCACCTACGGCGCGTTCGGCGAAGCGATGCACTACTGGGACTTCTTTCCCACCGGCGACGCCGAGCTCGGTTGCATCCCGGTGTGGGGCTTCGCCACGGTCCGCGAATCGCGAGCCGAAGGGGTCGCTGTCGGCGAGCGCTTCTACGGCTATTGGCCGATGGCCGACGAAGTCGTGCTCGGCCCGGTCCGCGGCGGCAAGAGCGGCTTCGTCGACGAGGCGGCGCACCGCGGCGTGCTGCCCGACGCCTACAACCGCTACCTGCGCTGCAGCAGCGACCCGCTCTATCGCCCGGACCAGGAGGCACTGATCGCCTTGCTGCGGCCGCTCTTCATCACTTCGTTCCTGATCGACGACTTCCTTGCCGACAACGACTTCTTCGGCGCACGCACTCTCCTGATCTCGAGCGCATCGAGCAAGACCGCGTACGGACTCGCGTTTTGCCTGCGCCGGCGTGGCGATGCCCGGAACATGCCGACGACGATCGGCCTGACATCGCCGGGCAACGCCGATTTCACGCGCTCGCTCGGCTGCTACGACCGGACGGTTCTGTACCGCGACATCGATACCCTCGCCACCGACACGACCGCCGTCTACGTCGACATGAGCGGCGACGCGGCACTCCGCGCGACCGTTCATGGCCACTGGAAGGACCAGCTCGCCTACAGCTGCTCGGTCGGCGGCACGCACTGGGAAGCGCTCGGCGGCGGCAAGGGACTTCCGGGACCGCGGCCGGTGCTCTTCTTCGCACCGGCGCAGATCAAAAAGCGGGCGGACGACGGGCGCGGCATGCAAGGCGTCGCCGAGGCGTGGGCGCTATTCGTCGCCCGCGTCGCGGACGTCGATCGTCCTTGGCTTCGGGTTGTCGCAACGGAGGGTCGCGACGCCGTCCTCGCCGCCTACCAGGCGCTGCTCGAAGGGCGCGTTCCTGGCGACGAAGGCCGGATCCTGGCCTTGTGAGCGCAAGCGCAGGTCGGCACGCCCTCAATCGTCGTTCCGTGATGCCGATATGCGGGTAGCAGCAACACGTCCGGAGGCCCGATGACGAGCTCGATGCCCGCGCCGGGAGAGCTGGTCCGACCGCTCGCCGATCTCTCGGCGTGGACGGCCCATTTCCGCCGCGCGGAGATTCCCGTCAT
>Ga0207691_10006121_pt1 | contig 11630 bp, 6 predicted proteins | sample KBSM13metaG_FD_184327 | JGI IMG/M metagenome (GOLD analysis project Ga0207691, IMG submission 184327) | Miscanthus rhizosphere microbial communities from Kellogg Biological Station, Michigan, USA - KBS M1-3 metaG (SPAdes) (version 2) | ecosystem: Host-associated > Plants > Roots > Rhizosphere >...
TACCAACGGCCGCATCTCCGCGGTCGGCAAGGCGGGGACGGTTCAGGTGCCCGCGTCCATGCGCACCATCGACGCGCGCGGAAAGTTCGTCATCCCCGGCCTGATGGACTCCAACCTGCACCTCTTCCTCAACCTCGACCTCGAGACGCTCATCAAGTACGAGGGGCGTTACCACGAGGTGGCCATCGAGGGAGCGCAGATCGCACTCAAGAGCGGGCTGACGACCGTCTTCGACACCTGGGGACCGCGCGACGCGCTCATCAAGGCGCGCGATATGATCAACTCGGGCCAGCAGCAGGGCAGCCGGATCTACCTCGCCGGGAACATCATCGGGTTCGACGGTCCCCTCGCGGCGGACTTCCGCGCCACTGCGGCGCCCTTCGTGAGCAAGGCTTTCGCCAAGCGAATCAACGAGGCGTGGGAGCTCGGCACCGGCCGCAAGCTTCTATGGATGTACCCCCAGGAGGTGCGCGACTCGATCAGGAAATATGCGGCGAGCGGCGTGGACTTCCTCAAGTACGGGGCGAGCGGCCACGTCGACATGAACTTCCTGACGTTCTCGCCGCGTGCGCAGCAGGCGATCGTCGAGGAGGGGCATCGTGCGGGGAAAACGGTCCAGGCACACGTGACCTCGCCCGAAAGCGTCGACCTTGCCGTCGAAGCCGGTGTGGACATCCTCACGCACGGCGACATGTCGGGGCCGACTCATACGATCGCCGAGGAGACGTTGAAGAAGATCAAGGCGAAGGACATTTCGGTGTCGGTGTTGTCGGTGACGAAGCGGCATCGCGAGGCGATCGAGAAGAACATGCCGGAGGGTGTACTGACCCCATTCTACAAGATCTCGCACGAGAACATCCGGAACTTCATTACACACGGCATCCGGGTTCTCGTGTCGACCGACGCCGGCATCGAGCATCCGGTCCTGCGCAGCGAGTCGCGCACCATCGCCGCCGACACGATCGATCCCCGCGTTAGGCTCGGCGAGGGTCACTTCAACGCCCTCTACGCGCTCGAGGAGCTCGGGATGGACCGGATGGAGATCCTCAAGACAGCGACGAGCAACGTCGCGTACGCGTACAAGCGTCGCGATCTCGGGTCGCTCGAGGTCGGGAAGATCGGCGACGTGGTGATCCTCGACGCGAACCCGTTGGAGAGCGCACGCAACTACCGGCGGGTCAACGCCGTGATCAAGGACGGCAAGGTGGTAGACCTTGGCGCGTTGCCGACCGCGCCGCTGATCTCCGCGAAGACGAAGTCGTAGGCGCTCACTGCGTCTGGACAACGCCAAAACCGCGATCTACGTTGGCCAGAACTCCTCGGTCCATGACATGCGTTGTGACATGCGTTGTGACATGCGTTGTGACATGCGTTCAGAACGTCGCCACCGCCTGATCCTGCTCGCCCTCGCGATGTTCTCGAGTGCGTGCGCCTCTCGCGGGCAGCGCGGACCCGCGCCCCCGAAAGTCGAGGGCAAGGAGCACACGCAGTTCACCATGCGCTACATCGACCTCGCACAAGGCTCCGGCGCTGAAGCTGCGCCTGACAAGTGCTATTACGTCCACTACACGGGCTGGCTCACCGACGGCAAGAAGTTCGACTCGTCGCGCGACACCGCGAGCAATGGACAGCCTCGCACGCCGCTCTCGTTCCAGCAGGGTAAGCGGACCGTCATCATCGGCTGGGACCAGGGCTTCGAGGGGATGAGGGTCGGGGCGCGTCGCCGCCTCATCATCCCCTACCAGCTCGCCTACGGCGTGAAGGGCCGCCCACCGCTCATCCCGGCGAAGGCGACGCTCGTCTTCGACGTCGAGCTCATGGACGTCCGCGACGGTCCGCCGCCGGCACCGCAGGGCGCCCCGCCGGGCGCCCCGCCGGCGCGTTGCCCCGCCTGGTCATAGGGAATGGCATGCGTGCCGGCCTGACCGCCGCGCTCGCCGCCGCGATGGCGGTCGCGTCCCCGCTCCGCGCGCAGTCGCTGCCGCACGTAGTCTTCCGGACCGAGCGCGGCGAGATCGAGGTGGAGGTCGACACGATCCGCGCTCCGGTCACCGGGAAGAATTTCCTTCGGTACGTCGATGGTGGCTTCTTCACGAACGGCTCGTTCTACCGGGTCGTGCGCGCGGACAACCAGCCTAACGACTCGATCCGAATCACGGTCATCCAAGCGGGAGCGAGCCGGGAAAAACGCGGCCAGGGCTTCCCGCCGATCGAGCTGGAGCGAACGTCGGTGACTCGCCTGAGGCACATCGATGGCACGATCTCGATGGCGCGGGCCGGAGTGAACAGCGCGACGTCGAGCTTCTTCATCTGCCTCGGCCCGCAGCCCGCGCTGGACTTCGGCGGCATGCGGAACCCCGACGGGCAGGGCTTCGCCGCGTTCGGGCGCGTGGTGCGCGGTCTCGACGTCGCCCGCCGCATTCAGAGCGAACCGGCGAATGGCCAGAACCTCGTAACGCCGATCGTCATCCACGAGGCAGTGCGCAAATAGGGGCGGGACCTAACGGGTCCCGCCCCTATGGTGTCATCCCACACGCCCGATTACGGATTCTTGTCGGTGCACGTCCGTACGGTCGGGTTCGCCTGCTCGGAGAGTGTGAGGATGAACACCACCTCGTCCCCGTAGCTGACCCCACCTTTGTACGGTCCCTTCGGCCACGTCTGCGCTTCGGCGCGACCATACTGTCGGAGGAGGCGACGTAGATCGCCCATGCGGTGACCCGTTCCGTACAACCAGAACGCGCGCTCGCGGAAGAGCAGGTTCACGCGTGCATCGAAGCTTCCCGGATCCGCCAGCGGAGCCATCGCTGGCGTGATCGCCGTCGCTCGCAGGTTGTTCAGGATGCCTAACCAGCCGTTGCCAGTGGGCGACGTATCGTTTCGGTTCGCCTGCAACGCGGCTTCTGCCTCGATCAGCCGCGCTTCGACGCCGGTGACCATCGGGATCGGGGATGCCTGCCCGGAATACTTCCCGAAGATGAAGACGTTCGTCACGCCGTCGCCGCCCACGCCATTTGCGATCGTGGGGACGCGCGGATCGGCGGCGGTCACAAAGTTCAACCCGTTGCCGCCTTCGCGTTCAGCTACTGTTGCCGTCTTCAGATTGTTGCCATTCCAGATCAGGTTGATCTGGTTCGCAACCGCCAACGTCGCTTCGGCATTGTACACGTAGTTGGTCGGCACGCCGGCCACCGCCGCGCCGGCCTGCGCGTACTGCCCGCGATCCAGCAGCGCGCGGCCGCGCCCGACCTTCGCCAGATTGAGCACGCGCGCACTGTCCGCCGCGTACACGAGCGCCGAGTCGAAGTTCGTGATCGCAACCTTCAGGATGCTGTCGCTCGTCAACGGGCCACTGAAGATCGGGTCCGTCCCTTCGATGTCGGTGAGCGGCGTGCCATTGCAGCTCGTTTCGCCGAGGAACAGCTCGGCGAGCCCCTTCGTGGCGAAGAGCTGGCCGATGCGAGCGCGCGGCGTTGGTGCGAACTCCTTGCGCGAGTCGATGGCCTGCTGCGTCTGCGTCCGAACCCGGTGCATCAGGGTCGGGCCGTATTCGTTGAAGGTCAGCGACTGCGTTCGGAAGTCGATGTCCGCGAACGAATTGAACGCCGTCGCGAGCTTCATCTCATCGCTGAAGACCGACGTGTTGTACGCGAAGGTCATGAACGGCGACATGATCGAAGCGAGTGCACCCGTCGTCAGCGCCTCGGCACCGGCGGCATTGTTCAGCTGCTCCGGCTGAACCACGTCTGGCGAGTCCACGTCGGTCAGCGACGAGCAGCCTAACGTCACCGTCAGTGCGGCGGCTATGGGGAGCCGGGAAATTCGTGAGGTCATCGGTCGGCTCCTCACAGTCCGAAGGAAAGACGCAGGATGAAGTACTTCGGCAGCGGCGAAACGGGATTGTCGTATCCGAGATCCCACACGGTGCCGAAGTTACCGGTCAGGTCGGGGAGCGCCGTCACTTCCGGATCCAGACCGGAGTATTTCGTCCACAGCGCGAGGTTGCGGCCGCTGAACGTGACCGTGGCCGACCGATTGCCAAGCGCGCGCTTGAACTGGCGAGTCGCATCCCACACGATCGACGCCTCCGCCCAGCGCGTGAACGTGCCGTTCTCGGCGTAGCCGGCATACGTCAAGGTCGAACCCGCGAACCCCGCATACGGCGCTTGTTCCGCGATCGATGCTTTGGGGTCATTGCGCGCCTTGCACGCCCCGAAGCTCGCGCACTTGTTCAGCTCCGAGAAGTTCGTCTGAATGAAGTTGCCTTTGTGGACGATCATCGAGGTGAGGTGAATCGTCCCGTTGAACAGCGAGAGACTCGGACTGAACGTGAGCAGATTCGTAGGGTTCGTCTCGCCGATGAACGTGACCGAATCATCGACCTGGACCTCACTGATCTGCAGGACGCCGTCGTTGTTGGCATCACTGTAGCCACGAATCTTTCGATCCCACATCCCGAAGAGCGGGTAGCCCTGCACGAACTTGATGAAGCGGTCTTCGGGTGGACGCGTGCTCTCGTCGAGCTCGAGAAGCTTGGAGTGATTGATCGAGCCGTTCAGTGAGACGTTGAGCTCCGTGCCGCCCGTCCTGAAGACCATGGCGTTGAGGACGCCTTCCAGTCCGCGGTTGCGCACGCGACCCACGTTGTCGAGCTGACCGGTCGCGATCAGCCCCGCCGAGCGCGGATAGGATCGCTGCACGAGCGCATCTGTGCTCCGCTTCTCGTACGCCGTTGCCTCGAGGCGCACGCGACCATCGAAGAAGTCGATGTCGATGCCACCTTCGAGCTCCGTCGTACGCTCGGGCGCGAGATCGGGGTTGCCGAGCGTTTGCAGCTGCGCGCCGGAACCCGTCGTGCCGTTGACGAACACCGTCTGCAACTGGAGGCGCGTGAGCGCGGCGTCGGCCGGCGGCTGCACGCCTGACGAGCCGTACGCCGTGCGGAAGCGGAGGCTCGAGATCGCCTTCGTCTGCGGGAACCAGCTCTCGCTCGAGAGGACCCACGAGACACTGCCCTTCGGGTAGTACGCGGTCTTGAAGTTCTCACCGAAGGTGCTCGCGCCATCGGCCCGCAGCGCACCCGTGAGGAACAGTCGATCGTTCAGCGCGATCTGCTGCTCGACGTAGCCGCCAGCCACGACCGATTCGATGGTCGCCTCGCTGTTAGTGACCGTGGCCGCACCGGCGAGCGTGCTCGAGCCCGGCGGCAGGTTGGTGCCGACGGCGGTCGTGATCCCGCGGTCACGCCGATTGTACTGGGCGCCGACGGAGGTCTTGGACGCGATCGACGGCGTTAGGCTGAAGCTCGCCGTCGCACCGGCGTCGCCCGTGATGAGCATCGTGGTCGACCGCACGTCGAGCCGGCGTCCGAGACTCGGTGCGAGCGCAGTTCCTCCTTCGCCGCGACGCTGCAGGTTGTCGGAGAACACCGAGCTGGCATCCACGCCGATCGTGGCCCGAGTCGTCAACCACGAGGTTGGCGCGAAGTTTCCGTTGGCCGAGCTGGTGATGCGAAACAGTTTCTCCGCCGAGCGCACCGCGAACGTTTCGCCCGGCCGACGCTGCTGGCCCCAGCCATCCCACGCGTCCTTGTAGCCCGAGCCCCACGCCGCGTCGGTGAAGACGGTGTTCAGGGGGATCTGGCTCTTCTGGAATTGGACGCTGTTCGAGAGGTTCAGATCGCCCTTCGCGCCGAGCATCGCCGACCCGTTGGCACGGAGCGCCGTACGATGCAGGAAGTTCGGGTGGATCTGGTCATCCGGGATCTCGCCGGTACCGCGCTCGGCCTTGAGGCGCTCGATCTCGACGTCCGGCAGCTCGAGGTAACCGCGCTCACGCTCCCAGTCGGAGCCTACGAAGTACCGCAGTTGCTGCGTGCCGCCGGAGACCTGAGCACCGAGTTGCCGACGATTGCCTGTCCCCACCGGTGAGCTCGGAGCATCGCTCATCGGGCTCCAGACGCTGACGCTGTCCAGCGTACACTGTCCCGCCGCGCGTGCGAGGTTGACGCATTGCATGGCCTGGCCCGTGGGGCTCTTGCCAAACGCGTAGTAATTGTCGTTCCACGTCGTCGGACCGGGAATGAGACCGCCTTCAGCGTAGAGATTCCACTTCGGCGATCCGGCCGTGCCGCGTTTGGTCCGAATGACGATCACACCGTTCGCTGCATCCGTTCCGTACAGCGTTGCCGCAGAGGGTCCCTTGACGATCTCGACCGACTCGATCTCCTCGGGATTCATCGCGGTCACGGATCCGGCGGTCCAGCCGTACGACTGGACGTTCGTGCCGCCCCCGTTGCCCGCGCCGGTCGTGTTGTCGACGCGCGTGCCGTCGACGATCATCATCGGGTTGTTAGGCTGCGACAGCGAGTTGAAGCCGCGGATGCGGATGCGTGGTGCTGAGCCCGTCATACCGGCATTGGCGAACGTGAGCAGCCCCGCGACGCGGCCCTGAAGCATGTCGCCGACGGAGGTGATCGGCGCTACCGCAACGAGCGAATCGGCGCGCAGCGTCGCCACCGCGTTACCGATCTCCACCTTCCGCTGATCACCGGTCGCCGTGACGACGACCTCCGAGAGCTGCGACGCCGAGCGCTGGAGGGTGAAGTCGCCCGTGACCTCACCGTTGTCCGTGACGGAGACCGTGTCGCTTTTCGGCGCGAAGCCGAGCATGTGCACCGTGAGCACCTGGCTCCCTGCCGGGACCTGAGTGATGGTGTACCGACCGTCGTTGCCCGACATCGCACCGAGGCGTGTGCCGCCGACGGTGACCGTGGCACCGACGATGGGTGCGCCAGAGCCCGCCTCGACGACGCGCCCTCTGATGGTTCCTGCGAAACGAGCAATCTCCGCCTCCGAGACAAAGGAGTTCGGGTGCTCCGGGGTGCCTGGCCGCGCCGACGGTGACGCGAGGGAGAGCGGTATCAAGGCCGCTTTCAACACTGAAGCGAGCTCCATAGGATGCTCCTGGCACTGAGTGGGAGCGAGTCGGCGCGACACACGTCGCGACGAACGAAGGGGAGTGCGCGTCGGCCGATCGTTTCGAGGCGAAGATCCGTTCGTGAGTAACAACCGTCAAGACTGATCGTCCATTCGTGCCCGCGCATGCTTGGCGTACGGCTGGCCTGCGCGAACGCGTCGACGCATATTCGCCGCCCAAGCAGGGTCCCCATCGACCGCAGGATGCGTTCATTGCGACTCTACGCCCTTTCACTCGGCGCGATCGGCGCGATGCACCTCGTCGTCGCGCTCCCGGCGCAAGCGCAACGATTTCTCGACACGCTGCCGGCATCGGCATACGCGCGCGCCGAACGCTTCATGCAGCACCGCGCGGCCGACAAGATGTACCGCAACCGCGTCGAGGTGCGCTGGCTCGCTGACGGCTCTCGGTTCTGGTATGCCGTCGAGACGCCGGAGGGGACCGAGCGATACCTGGTCGATCCCGCCCGGAACACCAGGCGGTTGCTCGTCGACCGTGGGCTGCTGTCCCAAGGGATCTCGGCCGCACTCGATTCGGTCGTCGAATCGCGACGCCTAACGCTGGCGGACTTCGAGCTGTCGAAGGATGAGAAGCTGGTGAGCTTCACCGTCGGCGCGAAGCGCCTGTCCTGTGACGTCGGGACGCACAAATGCTCACCCGTGGCGGCCAAGCCACGGACGGACCGCGGCATGCGTCGATCGCCCGATGAGAAGTGGGACGCGTTCGTGCGCGACAACGACATCTACATCCGGCAGGTCGGGTGCACGAGCGGCGCCTCGTGCGAGACGCGCCTAACGACTGACGGGTCCGCCGAGTGGGCCTACGGACGCGCTGGCACGTTTCAGTCCATCAGCCTGAGGCGCACCGGAGAGCCGCGTCTTCCGATGGTCGTGTGGTCGCCGGACTCGAAGAAGATGGTGGTCATGCGTTGGGACGTCCGCGGCGTAGAGAAGTTCTACTACATCTCATCGACGACGATTCGACCCGAGCTCTTCGCGGTGCCGCAAGCGATTCCGAGCGACTCTGTCGTCGAGCGCCATGACCTCTACGTCATCGACATCACGGACAAGTCGAAGATCCGCGTGAATACGGAGCAGATCCCGTGGGTGCGCGGCGGCATGACCGAGACCGCGGCATCGGCACTGTTCGCACAGTGGGCACCGACGTCGGACCGGTTCTTCTTCCTGAGCAGCAACCGCGGCCCCAACAGGCTTGCCCTGATGACGGCCGACGCCAGGACGGGGGCAGCACGACGGATCGTCTCGGACAGCAACACGTTCCGCTACGGTGCCATCAGTGAGTACGTCGTGGGCAGCGGCATCTGGCGCCTGAGTCGTGGCAACGACGTGTACTGGTACTCGGAGCGCGACGGAGCTTCACACATCTACAGGTACGACAGTACCGGGAAGTTCATCGGCAAAGTCACCGAGGGCGCGTGGAACGTGACCGACGCCGCGATCGACAGCACCAGGAGCACGCTCTTCGTGCGTGGGAACGGGCGCGAGGCGAACACGTTCAAGGGACACACGAAGTTGTACCGGATGCGCGCTGACGGCTCCGGTCTCGCGCTGCTGACCCCGGAGACAGGCGATCACACTACCACGATCTCACCGAACGGACGTTTCTTCGTCGACACCTATTCGTCGACCGACGTGCCGCCGGTGACGGTCGTACGATCGACGGACAACGGACGCGTCATCCGCGAGCTCGAGCGCACCGACATTTCGACGTCGACGTCGCTCGGGTGGAAGCCGATCGAGATCCACACGCTGACCGCGAGCGATGGTGCGCCGCTCTACGCGGCCGTCTACAAGCCGACCAACTTCGACTCCACCAAGCGGTACCCCGTCGTCGATCACATCTACCCGATGCCGCTTGGCGCCATCAGAGGATGGAGCTTCATCGGCCCGTCGAGCGAGCAGCAGGCACTGGCGGAGCTCGGCTTCATCGTTCTGCAGATTCAGCCGCGCGGCGTTCGTGACCCCTCTCCGGCAATACGGAATTACTATCGGACGCAGTACCAGGGTCGATATGCCGAAGCCACCCTCGCCGACCACGTGGAGGCGATCAAGCAGTTAGGCGCGCGGTTCTCGTGGATCGACCTGGACAAGGTCGGTTTGTACGGCTTGTCGGGCGGAGGACTTTCCACGACGGTCGGAATGCTCCGCTATCCCGACTTCTTCAAGGTCGGTGTGGCGTTCGCCGGCAACCACGACGATCGCAGCGAGCACACCATCGTCGGTGAGTCGTGGCGTGGCATGCTGCACAAGGACTCTACGGGCAAGGACAACTACGAGGGGGACGCGAATTATCTCCTCGCGAACAACCTGCGCGGGAAGCTGATGCTCGTGCACGGTGACCTGGACGAAGCCGTACACCCGTCGATGACAATTCGCGTTGCTGCGGCGCTGATCGATGCGGGCAAGCGATTCGACATGATGGTGTTTCCGGATCAGGGGCACTCGAGCGGCGGGTGGTACGGGAGCCGCCTCATTTTCGACTACTTCGTGCGGAATCTGATGGGTTACGAGGTGCCGGAGTACACGTTCACTGGCGTCGCGGACCCGCTCGCGAACATGCGGCGGCGCAAGCTGCCTGTGCCCTGACCATCGTCGTCGTTAGGCATGTTCGGTGCATCCCGCCTGTATCACCAACGAGAGGTTCACTCATGCTTCACCTTCGACCGGTCGTGACATCCCTCGCCTTCGTTGCCGTGGCCCTGTCAGAGGCCGCTGCGCAGAACCCGCCGCAGCCGTGCGCCATCGCGATCGTCGGCGTCACCGTCATCGACGGCAACGGTGGCGCGCCACTCGCGGACGGCACCGTCCTGGTGCGCAACGGCAAGTTCGAGCAGGTGGGCAAACGCGCCGACGTGAAGGTTCCCGACTGCGCGCAGAAGGTGGACGGCACAGGCAAGTTCGCGACGCCCGGGTTTGTCGACACGAACGTGCACAACGGCATGCCCACGAGCGCCGCCGAGTACGCGCGGTACTGGGAGAAGCTCACGGACATAGCGATCGAAGGGGCGCAGATGCACCTCAAGTACGGCGTCACGTCGATACGTGACTCGTACGGCACGATGATGCCGCTGCTCGCCGCGCGCGACGCGATCAAGAGCGGCAAGGCCGTCGGCGCCCGCATGTACGTCGCGGGCAACATCATCGGCTGGGGCGGCACGTTCTCGAAGACGTTCCGCGGCCGCGATCCGGAGAGTTACTACGAGGAGTGGCTCAACGACCAGATCACGCAGGGCGCCGGTGAGCTCATGCCGTGGTTCGGTCCCGATTCGCTGCGCGTGATCGTCAACAACTACATCGACAAGGGCGTCGACTTCGTGAAGATCGGCGGGACGGTGCACTCACAAACCGAACCTGGCCTCGTGTTCAGCGAGCGTCAGTTCAAGGCGATCGTGGACGCGGTGCACAAGCGCGGTCTCATGGCGGAGACGCATGCGACGACGCCGGAAGGCATGTACATCGCGCTCGTGTCGGGGGTCGACCTCATCCAGCATCCCGAGGTCGGGGGTGTGCCGATCACGGACGAAGTGCTCAAGCTTCTCGATGAGAAGAAGCCGTTCTGCTCGATCCATGGCAACAACCACTATGGGCGTGCGTACCAGGCGGCGCAGGCGCGCGCGAGCGCCACAAGCGGCGGTGGAGGCGCTGGAGGTGCGGGGGCGAACAAGGAGCCCACGGAGCTTCGCAGCTGGCCGAAGCCGAAGATGACCGAGAAGATGATCGAGGATTCGATCCGCGCCACGAACGCGCGCGTCATGCGCGCCAACGCCCAGAAAATCGTGAAGACGAGCTGCCCCATCACGACGGCAACGGACAACCAGGTGGCCCAGGCGATCGAGTTCTCGCGCGACCCGAACCAGTGGGGCGCGCGAGAGCCCGGCATCGGCACGCTGGCGTCGATCGAATCGCTCGTGGACTTCGGGATGACGCCGGCGCAGGCGATCGTCGCCGCGACGAAGAACGGCGCGAAGGCCCTGCCTCATCGCATGGGCGACTCGTTAGGAACGATCGAGCGGGGGAAGATCGCCGACGTGGTGATGCTCGACGCGGATCCGCTCCAGGACATCAAGAACATCCGGAAGATCCGGATGGTGATCAAGGACGGCGTGATCATTGACCGCGACAAGCTTCCGACGAACCCGATCATCTACAAGCGATACCAGCCGTGAGTCTTCGGCATACGACATTTGCCACCGCCGTCGCGCTCCTCGACGCCGGAACCAGGACCGAGGGTCAGACGTCTCCATTCCCGAACGTCGTCGGCCCTAACGACTAATCCGCCAAGCCAACTATACAGCTTGGGGGCGGCTATTCTCCCGCACGCGCGCTGGGAGCACCTCTGTAATCCGCGACGGCCGAGCAGAACGACCCCGCGCAGCGGCTCTTCGCGAGGGTGGGCTTCCGCCGCACGATGATCGAGATGACGCGCGAGCTCGACGACCCCGCCTCGTGACCACCGTGCCGTCTTTCACCGCGGCCCAGCGCGCCTAACGCGGCTTACACCTCGGCGGCGACGGGCCGGCTCACGGCGAGTGCAATCGCGCGGATACGACGCAGATCTTCCTTAACCAGTTCTCGAGTTCCTTCTTCGCTCCCTCCGCCCTTGCTTCTTTGATGACCAGATACTGTCCGTCC
>Ga0207691_10006123_pt1 | contig 11630 bp, 11 predicted proteins | sample KBSM13metaG_FD_184327 | JGI IMG/M metagenome (GOLD analysis project Ga0207691, IMG submission 184327) | Miscanthus rhizosphere microbial communities from Kellogg Biological Station, Michigan, USA - KBS M1-3 metaG (SPAdes) (version 2) | ecosystem: Host-associated > Plants > Roots > Rhizosphere >...
CCCGCATGCGCGCCGTCGTCGTTGCCGTCCCAGACGCGATCCGGGCGCAGCAGGTACGCGTTGGCGGCAAGCAATGGAAAAGCGATGAAGGCCTGCGCGCAGAACAGCGCGGCTGCGAGCCACCGGCACCATGCGACGTTGGATGTGGCCATTACAACTCCCGCAGGTAGAACGTGTTGCAGCCACCGTGGCCGGTGTCTCCCATCGGCGCGTCGATCCGGCGGAAGCCGGAGCGTTCGTACAGCTTCATCGCGGCATCCATGCCGCTTAGCGTCTCCAGGTAACACTGGCTGAATCCGAGTTCGCGCGCGGCCTCCAGGCAGCGTTCCATCATCGCCGCGCCCGCGCCGTGTCCGCGCGCCTGCGGCAGGAAATACATCTTTCGCAACTCGCAGGTGGCGACGTCGCCGCCTTCCAGCGGCGCGATGCCTCCGCCGCCCAGCACGACGCCTGCGTCCTCGACCACGAAATACGCACATCGCGGCTGCGCGTACGCGCGGCTCATCCAGTCGACTTCCGGATCGTTGATGGCGAAGCCGCAACCGGTCGCGCCGAATTCGGGCATCACCGTGCGGATGATCGACGCCATGCTCGCGTCGTCGCGTGGTTCGATCGGTCGTATCCGCATCGTGCCTTCAGGCTCCGGTGACAAGGGAAGGCTGGTCGAGCCGTCGCGCGAACTCGTCGGGCAGCAGGCCCGGTGCGAACAGGAAGCCCTGGCCGACCGGCACGCCGAGCTGCAGCAGGAACTGGCGCTGCGCTTCGGACTCCACGCCTTCGGCGACCAGGCCCAATCCAAGGCTGCGAGCGATGCCGGAGACGGCCTGGCAGACGGCGACATCCGATTTGTTCGACGGCACGCCATGCACGAACAGCTGGCTGAGCTTGAGCCCATGGATCGGCAGGCGCCGCAGGTAATTGAGCGCGCTGTAGCCTTCGCCGAAGTCGTCGATGGTCAGCATCACGCCGAGCGTGCGCAGGTCGGCGAATGCCTTGATCGTGTCCGGCGCATCCTCGATCAGCACGCGCTCGGTGAATTCCAGTTCCAGCGCCGAGCCGGGCAGGCTGAACTCCTGCAGCACGTTGCCGACGACCTGTGCCAGGTCGTCCCCCAGGAATTGCCGGTACGACACGTTCACTGCGATGCGCACGATCCCCAGTCCCGACTCGCGCCATTCGCAGACCTGGCGGCAGGCCTCGCGCAAGACCCAGGTGCCGATGCGCACGATGTCGCCGGTCACTTCGGCGTGGCCGATGAAGTGGTCCGGCCGCATCTCGCCCAAATGGTGGTTTTCCCAGCGGATCAGCGCTTCGGCCGCGACGATCCGGCCATGGCGGAGATCGACCTGCGGCTGGTAGACGAGATGGAATTCGTTGTTGTCGGCGGCGCGGCGCAGGTGGGTCTCGACCCGCAAACGATCCTGCTGCGTCTGCGCCAGCGCCGGGGTGAACGCCTGCCAGCCATTACGGACGCGCCTCTTGCTGTCGTACATCGCCGCGTCGGCGTTCTGGATCAGCGTATGCGGCGTATCGCCATCGACCGGGCCGCGGGCGATGCCGATGCTGGCGGTGATCGAGAATTCCTCGCGGTCGAAGCGGAAGCTGTCACCGAACGCGTCCAGGATCACTCCCGCAACGCGCTCGGGACGCTGGAGGTCATCGCCGAACGTGCAGACGACCAAGAATTCATCGCCGCCGAAGCGCGCGATCAATCCTTCGGTGCCGACGGCCTGGCTGATCCGGCGCGCGGCCGAAACCAGCAACTCGTCGCCGGCGCCGTGGCCGAGCACATCGTTGACCACCTTGAAGCGGTCAAGGTCGATGTACAGCACCGCGACCTGCGATTGCGAATCGTCGCAGAGCCGCTCGGCGAGTTCATGCAGGATTGCGTCGCGATTGAGTAATCCGGTCAGCGGATCGGTGCGCGCCTGCACGCGCAGTGTTTCCTCCGACTGCTTGCGGCGGGTGATTTCCTGCAGCGTGCCGGTGACGCGTTGCGACAGCGGATGGTGGCCCGCGTCCGGCTCTGCGATTGCGCGGACCCAGAACGCATGCCCGTCGCTGCGACGTCCCTGCAGTTCGAGGTCGAATGCCGTGCCTTCGGCGAGTGCATGTTCGACCGCCGCGCGCAGGCGCCGCCGGTCCGGTTCGACCAGGCAGGCCTGCATGGCGTCCATCGATGTCGGGATGATGCTGGCGTCGAGGATCCGGACCGCTTCGTCGCTCAGGTACAGGCGGTTGCGCCCGGCATCCCATTCCCAGCCACCAATATGCGCCAGCGCCTGGACGCGATCGAACAACGCGCTGTCGCGCATGAGTTCGGTAACGTCAGAGAACAGCGACAGCACCTGGTGCGGCCGGTCCGCGCCATCGACGAACTGGGGCACCGCGGTCACCGAAAGCCAGGTCAGCTGGCGTTTGCCGAGGTTGTAGAAGCCGAGCACGGTGCTGTCGACAACCTGGCCGGAACGCAGCGCGCGGAAGGCGGGCAGGTCCTGCACGTGCAGCACGTTGCCCTCCTGGTCGATGATTTCCCAGTCGCTCGGCTGCAGCACGTCTTCCAGGGGAAGGCCTTCCTCGACCTTGAGCAGCCGGCTCGCGGCCGCGTTGGCATACACGATGTTGCCGTCGGCGTCGCGCACAACGACTCCCTTGTCGACGACCTCCATGAGCTCGCGATACTGCAGGTCGCGTGCGGTGCGTTCGCCGATCTCGCAGAGGATCGCGAGCAGCGCCGGCCGGCCGTTGAACGTGAATTCGCTCCCACGGATCTCCACCGCGAAGCGGCTGCCGTTCGCACGGCTGCAGATCGCCTGCGTCCGTGAACCGCGGAGGCGCTCGAGATAGTCCGGCGGCAACGCATGGACGAGATCGGGGAACGAGTGGCCGACGATGCCTTCGCGCGGCCGTTGCAGCAACTCGAGAGCCGCTGCGTTCGCGTCGAGCACGACGCCGTCGTCCAGGACGATGGCTGCATCCGGCAGCGCGTCGAACAGCGAACGATCGACTCTCGTCACGCGCAGGCTTGGCACCGTGGATGCCGCGTCGTTCATTGCGTCGCCAACGCCCGTCCGACCTTGCTCCCGCTTTCGCGCCCGAGCAAACCCGCGAGCCAGCGACCGGTTTCGGCCAGCTGCGCCAGGTCGACACCGGTTTCGATGCCGAGCCCGCGGAGCATGTAGACCACGTCCTCGGTGGCGACGTTGCCGCTGGCGCCCTTCGCGTAGGGACAACCGCCGGTACCCGACACGGCGGCGTCTACGACCGAGACACCCTCCTCGAGGCAGGCGAGCAGGTTCGACAGTGCCTGGCCGTAGGTGTCGTGGAAGTGCACGGCGAGCGCGGACATCGGGACGGCTCCGGCGACGGCGCGCAACATCTCCCGCGCCTTGCCAGCCGTGCCGACGCCGATGGTGTCGCCGAGCGAAATCTCGTAGCAGCCCAGCCCATGCAGGCGTTCGGCGACGCGAACCACGTCGGCGACCGGTACCTCGCCCTGGTAAGGGCAGCCCAACACCGTGGAGACGTAACCACGCACGCGCACGCCGTCGGCATTGGCGCGCTGGAGCACCGGACGGAACCGTTCGATGGACTCGTCGATCGATGCGTTGATGTTCCTGCGGTTGAACGCTTCGGACGCAGCGGTGAACACGGCGACTTCGCTCGCGCCGACCGCACGTGCGCGTTCGTAACCCTGCTCGTTGGGCACGAGCACCGGATACGCGACACCGGCGGCGCGATGGATGCCGCGAAAGACGTCGCTCGCATCGGAAAGTTGCGGCACCCATTTCGGACTGACGAAGCTCGTGGCTTCAATCGTGCGCAGCCCGGTGGCGGACAGCCGGTCGATCAGTGCGATCTTGTCGGGGGTCGCGATGACGTTCTTTTCGTTCTGCAGTCCGTCGCGCGGACCGACCTCGACGATGCGCACGCTCGCGGGCATCGCCATGTCAGGGCTCCAGCGTGACGAGCACGGCGTCCGCTTCGACGAAATCGCCCGCAGCCGCGCGCAATTCGGCGACGACGCCGTCGCGCGGCGCTTTCAGCCCGAGCTCCATCTTCATCGCTTCGATCACCACCAACTCCTGGCCCGCGCTCACGCGGTCGCCGGGTTGCGCCTTGACGACCACGACCCGGCCCGGCATCGGCGCCTGCACCCGACGGTCGTCGCTGCCTTGCGCAGCGTCCTGACGACGATACACCCCGACCGGTTCCAGCTGCAGGCGTTGATCGCCGTCGTGCACAAGCACGCGCTTGCCGTCCGCGTGGACGGCAAAGCGGCGCGAGACAGAGTCGATCCGGACGCTCAGCAGGCCGTCGACGTACTCCGCACCCGTCAACGTCGCAGTGCGCTCGGCCTGCGTGATCCGATAGTCGCCGCCGCTGCCTTGTGCGACGAGTTCGAAGCGCTCGCCGCGGTGCAGGAAAGCCAGTGATCGCTTGCTGGCATGTCCGAGCCGCCAGCCGTCGGCGATGGCCCATGGCGATGTCGGATCGGATGAGGCTGCTGCCCGCCCACGCTGTTGCCTTTCCTGCCGCAATAGTTGCGTGGCTGCGGCCGCGAGCAGCATGTCGTCGTCCACCTGCTCCCGAGGCATGAATTCGTCGAGATGCCGGTCGAGGTAGCCGGTGTCGATGGTGCCGGCGACGACGGACGGATGCCGCGCCAGGCGTTCGAGAAATCCGATGTTGGACTTGGGTCCCTCGACCTCGCATTCCACCAGCGCTTCGCGCAACCGGGCCAGCGCGCCCGCCCGGTCGCTATCCCACACGATCAGCTTGGCGATCATCGGGTCGTAGAAGATCGTCACCGTGTCGCCTTCGACGACTCCGGAGTCGATGCGCACATGACCATTGGATGCCGGCAGGCGCAGGCGCTCGAGCTTGCCCGAGCCCGGCAGGAATCCCGCCTCCGGATCCTCCGCGTACAGCCGCACTTCGATCGCATGCCCGTCCTGCCGGACCGCATCCTGCGTGAGCGGCAGGGGCTCGCCGGCGGCGACGCGCAGCTGCCATTCGACCAGGTCCAGCCCGGTCACGAGTTCGGTCACCGGATGCTCGACCTGCAGGCGGGTATTGATCTCCATGAAATAGAAGCTGCCGTCCGGTGCGACGATGAATTCCACCGTCCCGGCATTGGCATAGTCGATCGCGCGCGCGGCCTGCACGGCCGCGGCGCCCATCGCCGCGCGCAACTCCGGCGTCAGGAACGGAGAGGGCGATTCCTCGAGCACCTTCTGGTAGCGGCGCTGCGCCGAACATTCGCGCTCGTTGAGATGGATCGCGTTGCCGTGGCGATCGCCGAAGACCTGGATCTCGATGTGGCGCGGCTGCTCGACATAGCGTTCGAGCAGTACCCGATCGCGGCCGAATGCGCTGGCGGCTTCGCGTTGGCAGCTTTCCAGGTTGGGCAGGAATTCACCGGCGCTGCGCACGATGCGCATGCCCTTGCCGCCGCCGCCGTGGGCGGCCTTGATCATCAGCGGATAACCAATCCGCGCCGCCTCGCGTGCAAGCAGGTCGGCGGACTGATCGGCGCCGGTGTATCCCGGTACCACCGGCACACCGGCGGCCTGCATCAATTCCTTGGCACCGGCCTTGCTGCCCATTTTCCGCATGGATGCGGCCGTCGGGCCGATGAACGCCAGCCCGGCCGCCTCGACCGCGTCGGCGAAATCCGCGTTCTCGCTGAGAAAGCCATAACCCGGGTGGACGGCCTGCGCGCCGGAGCGCCGCGCGACATCGATGATCGCGTCACCACGCAGGTACGAGTCCTGCGGCCGCGGACCGCCGATCGGATAGGCCTCGTCCGCCTGCCGGACGTGTTGTGCGTCGGCGTCGGCCTCGGAATACACCGCCACCGTGCCGATCCCGAGCCTGCGCGCCGTGCGGATCACGCGGCAGGCGATCTCGCCGCGGTTGGCGATGAGGATTTTCCCGAACATCCGCGGCGCGGAAGGCACGTCTGGCGCCATCGTTTATTCGCCTTCCCAGTAGTTGCGCGCATCCTGCGCGCGGCCGACATGGCGGAAGCGCCAGTCGCCGGGTTTCCCGCTTTCGCCGTACACGGACACCGCGAACTTGTCCGAATCCGGGTACAGGCACACTTCGGGCGACAACTGCGTGCTGACGGCGAGGTATTTCAGTTCGATGTCGCCGGTGTTGACGAACTGGTGCGCCGTTTCCGGGCCGCCCGGCGGGCACGCGACGATGTCGCCGGCGCGCACCGGGTGCGTGGCGTCGCCGAGCCGCAACTCGCCGTTGCCCTCGAGCACGAAGAACATCTCTTCGTTGACCATGTGGTTGTGGAGCGGGAACGCACGCTTGCCCGGTGGCACGGCGGTGATGTTGTAGCCCAGCAGCCTGGCGCCGATGCGCGTGCCGACCATGCCCAGGCGCGCGTCGAAACGCTGCGCCGCATCGCCGCTTGCAGCAAAGGCGGGCGGTCGTGGCTGGAGTTCGACGTCGGCGATGTTGAGGATCGGACGGGGTGGGTTGGCTTCGTCCATGGGTCGCTCCTTATGCGCACCAGGCAGGTTTGCGTTTGTCGAGGAAAGCGGAAATGCCTTCCTGGCCTTCGGGCGACACCCGCAGTCTTGCGATCAGTTCGGCATTGGCATCATCGGCAGTCGCCGAATCGCCAGCCGTGACGACCCGGCGCACCAGCGCCTTGGCCGTTGCGGACGCCACGGGGCCCGCTTTCATCAGCAGGTCGATCTGGCGTTGCACGGCGGCGTCGAGCTGGTCGCTCGCGACGACCTGGTGCAGCAAGCCGATGCGCAGCGCCTCGGCCGCGTCGAAGATTTCCGCCGTCGCGAACCATCGACGCGCCTGCCGCGCGCCGATGGCTGCGATCACATAGGGGGAGATCACCGCGGGCAGCAGTCCCAGCTTGCTCTCGGTGAGACCGAATTTGGCTTCCGGCGCGCCGATGGCGATGTCGCAGCACGCGACCAGTCCGACGCCGCCGCCGAATGCCGCCCCGTGCACGCGGGCAATGGTCGGCTTGGGGAGTTCGTCCAGCGTGCGCATCAAGCGGGCGAGAGCGAGCGCATCGTCGCGATTCGCCGCCTCGCTGGCCGCAGCCATGCCGCGCATCCAATTGAGGTCGGCACCGGCCGAGAACGACGCACCAGCGCCTTCCAGCACGACGACGCGGACGGCGGCGTCGGCACCCAACGAATCGAGCGTCCCGTTGAGCGACTCGATCAATTCAGCGTCGAAGGCGTTATGCAGCTCCGGCCGATTCAGCCGCACCCGGGCCACGGCCCCGTCGCGTTGCAAGGACAGCGAGTCGCTCATCGGCCACGCCAAGGTGGGGAAGCTGGCAATGATAGCCGCTGGCCACGGATCGACCGCGACGGCGGATCGATGGACGCTTGCCCGGCGAGCGGGGGAGGGACAGCTTCGAGCAACGAACCAGGGTGGCGGCGGGGCTTTCGCCTAGTGCCGACGCTTGGCCTTGGTGCCCGTGGCCTCGGTCATTTCCACCTGCAGCGTGAAGGTGCGCAGCTCATCGGGATACAGCGCGCCGACGCCAATTACCTGGCGGGTGGTTTCCTCGCCGCGTTCGTTGCGGATCGACAGCACCATCGAATACTCGAACGCGATGTCGCCAGCCGGTGGTGTCAGCGTCCCTTCGACCGTCAAAGGCGAGATGCGCGTCTTCTCCCGCTGCAACGCTGCCTCGTCGTAGCGCAGGTGGCCCCGGCAGGCGGGGCACACGCTGGCGCTTTCGAGGATGGTCGTCTTGCAGTGCGGGCAGACGCGGGTCGCGCCCGCCGTGCCCGGGCGCGCGATGCTCATGACGCGGCGTGCGCTTCCATGCCGTTGGTCGACGTGCTGGTGGCCGAGGCGCCGTGGGCACCCTTCTTCTCGTCCCAACCGAAATCGGCCTGGCCGCGCATGCGCGAGCCCGCCGCGACGGTGAGCGATCCGGCCTTGACGTCGCCGATCAGCACGCCGCCCGCGAGCAGCTCGACGTGCGCGGCGCCTTCGATGTTGCCTTCGAGTTCGCCGGCAATGATCACGCGCTTGGCGCGTACGCCGCCGGCGAGCTTGGCGCCGGCCTCGATCGTGAGGTCGCCCTGGACGTTGACGTCGCCCTTGAAGCGGCCGGCGATGCGGACGTGGCCGGTGCCTTCGATCTTGCCTTCGATGGTCAGGTCGGACGCAATGAGCGATTCCTTGGCCTGGGTGTCGACGGCGCGGCGTGGCACCGCGGCGACGGGGGCCGGATCCACGGGCGCAGGCGACTCACGGAAAGGCGCGGGATCCGGGGTGAAGGGGGCCGCATCCTTTTTGGCCGTGGTGTGTTGGTTGAAAATCGCCATGGCGCTGTTTCCTCTTGCTTGTACTGGTGGCTCCCCCGGACCTTCGAGCCTAGCACGGGCCTATGCCGTCGGCGCTGTGACGCGGGGCCGCAAAACACGGCATCCGCGACGGATTGCTACATGCGGAATACGCCGAAACGGGAGCGCGCGGCGTGCTGGACGGGAGCATGCGCATTCATCGCCGCCGAAAGCCCCAGGCCGAGCACGCGGCGCGTATCGGCGGGATCGATGATGCCGTCGTCCCACAGCCGTGCCGTCGCATACCACGGACTGCCCTGGGATTCGTACTGCTCGCGGATCGGCGCCTTGAAGGCCGCCTCGTCGTCGGCGCTCCATTCGCCGCCGCGCGATTCGATGCCATCGCGCTTGACGGTCGCCAGCACGCCCGCGGCCTGCTCGCCGCCCATGACGCTGATCCGCGCATTGGGCCACATCCACAGGAAGCGTCCGCCATAGGCGCGGCCGCACATCGCGTAGTTGCCCGCGCCGAAGCTGCCGCCGATGACGACGGTGAACTTGGGCACCGACGCGCATGCGACGGCAGTGACCATCTTCGCGCCGTCCTTCGCGATGCCGGCATTTTCGTATTTGCGTCCGACCATGAAGCCGGTGATGTTCTGAAGAAACACCAGCGGGATGCCGCGCTGCTCGCACAGCTCGATGAAATGCGCGCCCTTGAGCGCGCTCTCGGAAAACAGGATGCCGTTGTTGGCGATGATGCCGACCGGATATCCGTGCAGGTGCGCGAAGCCGCACACGAGCGTCTTGCCGTATCGCGCCTTGAACTCCTGGAACTCGCTCCCGTCGACGATGCGCGCGATCACTTCGCGGATGTCGAACGGACGCCGTGTGTCCTTCGGCACGATCCCATACAGCTCTTCGCTCGCGAACAAAGGCTCGCGCACTGGCTGCGTCGCCACCGACAGCACCTTGCGGCGATTGAGGTTGGCGACGAGGTTGCGTGCGATTTCAAGCGCGTCGCGGTCGTCCTCGGCGAAATGGTCGGCGACGCCGGAGATCGACGTATGCACGTCGGCGCCGCCGAGCGATTCGGCGTCGACGATCTCGCCGGTCGCGGCTTTCACCAGCGGCGGGCCCCCAAGGAAGATCGTGCCCTGTTCCTTGACGATGATCGACTCGTCCGACATTGCCGGCACGTACGCGCCGCCGGCGGTGCACGAACCCATGACCACGGCGATCTGCGGAATGTTCTCCGCGCTCATCCGTGCCTGGTTGTAGAAGATCCGGCCGAAGTGTTCGCGATCCGGGAATACTTCGTCCTGCAACGGCAGGAACGCGCCGCCCGAGTCGACCAGATAGATGCAGGGCAGGTTGTTCTCGCGCGCGACGTCCTGCGCGCGCAGGTGCTTCTTGACGGTGATCGGGAAGTAGGTGCCACCCTTGACGGTGGCGTCGTTTGCGACCACGACGACCTCCTGTCCCTGCACGCGGCCGATGCCGGTGACGATGCCCGCCGCGGGGGCCGCATCGTCGTACATGCCTTCGGCTGCGAGCGGCGACAGTTCGAGGAATGGCGAACCCGGGTCGAGCAGCGCGGTGATGCGATCGCGCGCCAGCAGCTTGCCGCGTTCCGTGTGCCTGGTCCGCGCCTTTTCGCCGCCGCCGTCCGCTGCGCGCGCGAGCCGGCGATCCAGTTCCTCGACGAGCGACCGGTGCCATTGCGTGTTCTCGCCGAATTCCTGCGAGCGTGGATCGAGCTGCGAACGGATGACAGGCATGTGCGGGCGAACCTGGGCCGGAAGCGGCAAGGATATCCGCAGTCGCGGCGCCAATCCTTTCGAGCCCGGCCGCGGCCAATGCCGCAAACAAAAAAAGACCCGCCGAAGCGGGTCTTTTCGAACGGCGCGGATGAAAAGAATTACTTCTTCTCTTCTTCCGTCTTCGCCTGCTCGGCAGCGGCGTCGGCCTTGTCGGCGACGTTCTGCGCAGCATCGGCGGTGTTCTGCGCTGCATCGGCCGTGGCGTTCGCGGCGGTCGCGGCGGCATCGGTCGCGGCGGCGGCGGTGGCGTCGGCAGCCTGCTGCGTGTTGGCGGCGACTTCGCCAGCGGCTTCGCCGGTGGACGCGGCAGCGGATTCCACGCCCTGCTGGGCGGCATCACCTGCGGCCTGCGCGGCGTCGGCGGCGGCGGCGCCAGCCTGGTCGGTCGCGGCGGCGGCTTCTGCAGCCTGCTGCTGGGCTTCCGGGGTTTCGTTCTTGCAGGCCGACAGGGCGAGGACGCTGGCGGCGAGCAGGATGCAAAGCTTGGTGTTCATGGTGATCTCCGTTAAAGGTTGAGGGGCACTTGGCCGGCACGCATCGTACGCCAAGGCGGCGCCTGCGCGCGCATCGGTCGTCGTTCGACGCCTGATGGCTGAAAAGAAAAAAGCCGCCGGAGACCGGCGGCTTTTTTTGTACCTACACCGATGATCGATGTATTACTTCTTTTCCGGCGCGGTCTCGTCGGCCGGCTTGGCGTCAGCCGAAGCCGCGGCCTGCTCGGCAGCGTCCTTGGCCTGCTCGGCAGCGTCGGCGTTCTGCGCAGCAGCGTCGGCGGCGTCGTCGGCATTGCTCATGCTGCCGGTAGCATCGGCGGCGTCAGCCGAGGTGCTGGCGGCGTTGGCAGCGGCGGAAGCGGCGTCGGCGGAAGCCTGGGCAGCGTCGGCAGCGGCGGTGTCGCCAGTGGCGGCGGTGGCGTCGGCAGCCTGCTGCGCGTCGGTAGCAGCGGCGTTAGCGTCAGCAGCCGCGTCGGCAGCCTGCTGCTTGTTGGTGCACGCGGCCAGGGCCAGGCCCATGGCCAGGGCGAGCAGCGCCTTGTTGGTCGTCATGATTTCATCTTCCTCGTCGTTAGTTAGGCAACGCGCAACTGCGCGCCGATAACATGATGACAAGCTCCTGTCGCCTGTCAAGCGGGTGCTTGTATGTTTTTGGTTAAGTGAGCAAAGACATTCACAGGATTTCGACGGCAATGGCCGTGGCTTCGCCGCCACCGATGCACAGCGACGCGACACCGCGGCGGCCACCGCGTGCCTGCAGGGCATGCAGCAACGTCACCAGCAGGCGTGCACCGCTCGCGCCGATCGGATGCCCGAGCGCCACGGCACCGCCGTTGACATTGAGCTTTTCATGCGGGACGCCGAGTTCGGTCATCGGCGCCATCGCGACGCACGCGAAGGCTTCGTTGATCTCGAACAGGTCTACGTCCGCCACGGTCCATCCGGCTTTGTCCAGCACGTTGCGGATGGCATGGATCGGTGCCGTCGTGAACCACTCGGGATCCTGCGCGTGGCCGGCGTGG
>Ga0207691_10006124_pt1 | contig 11629 bp, 3 predicted proteins | sample KBSM13metaG_FD_184327 | JGI IMG/M metagenome (GOLD analysis project Ga0207691, IMG submission 184327) | Miscanthus rhizosphere microbial communities from Kellogg Biological Station, Michigan, USA - KBS M1-3 metaG (SPAdes) (version 2) | ecosystem: Host-associated > Plants > Roots > Rhizosphere >...
CACTCGGTGACACTAACAGGACGTCTATATCATCCGGGAAGGTGTGAGTAAGGTTCGAAAGCGTGACTGTCACCTTATTTATAGTCGTTGATAGACCACTGACAAGAATGTTGGACGGGTAGGGGGTTGCCACGCCGACACTTGGAATGGAAATCGGGGAAGAGTTTGTAAAGGTTGCAGGGGCGCCGGATGTTGGCGTACCTACTTGCACGTTGAAGGTGACCGTGCCGAGATTGGTGGCGCCATCCTGCAATTGCAGAACCAGCGTCAGCGTGCTGCCGCACGCTGAGTTCACCGTTAACGCAAAGTCTCTGGCGGCACTCCCTCCAACAGGTATCGCGCCATAGCTTGCCGGGCCACTTGGTGCAATAACGCTTGAGCTCGGTTGCAGAGTGGCCACGAGGTTAGTTGTGGCAGCTGTTCCCGTATTTCGCAGTTGGAGGTTCAGAGAAACGCGCTCATTCGAATCGATCGCGTTATTGTCCGGCGGACAACTCTCCTGAACGAGTGTCGAGGTCCCCGCAATGATGTTGGGAGTCCCGGAGAATCCGCAGCAGGCAAATCCATCCGTCACCCTGATCGTGTCAATGTTGTGGCCCGTCGCACCGACACTGCAATCCGACCCAAGACGGAATCGTAGTTTGATTGTTTGACCCTGAACGTTGGGTCCCAGATTAGCTATGGTGGTGATGTAACCCCCGGAGTTACCGGACCATGCCTGACGACCCCCAATTGGACTCAGGAAAGAATTACTGATCGTATCTGTGTAACCACCTGTGACGAAACTTCCGCCGACTGCAGCGTCCGTAATATCGGTAAAAGCTCCGCCATTTATGTTCGGTGAAGACACTTCCAGAACAGTGCCGTCGAAAGTGTCCTCGAGATTGAAGCTATGCCTGAAACTGACCTGTGCGGCAGTTGTAGTGATCAGGAAGCTTGGGCTATCAAGGACATTATTCGAAACGCAGGATGGATCGTTATGGAAGGCGGAATTAGGTGCTGTATCGCTTGACGTATTCACCGTTGTCCAATTGTTGCCGAGTGCGCACAGTGCACCGCCGACAGTGCAATCGCCATCTCCGTTTGTGAATGATGTTGACCAACCTGCGGGCAGAGCAGGTGCTACAACTCCGTCGAAGTTCTCGCTCGACACTACATTGAGAACTCCCATGGTAAAGGTGAACGTTACAGTTCCCAGATCAGTTGCACCATCTTGTAAATGGAACGTTGCTGTTAGTGTTCCACCGCAAGTGCCATTTGCTGTGAAGGTGAAGGGACGAGTGGCGGAACCGCCTGTCGGAATTGCGCCGTAATTCTGTGGGCCGCTGGGAGACGTTACTCCGCCCGTGGCGTCAAGAGTTGCAACGAGATTTGTTGTTGGTGCAGTTCCTTCGTTGTTGAGCGCAAAGTCGATTGTTACCGTCTCGCCGGGATCGACAGCGTTATTGGGTGGAGCACAGCTTTCAGCGGTTATTGTCGTTGGGCCAGCAGCGATAACGGGCAACGGTGCTTCGTTCGCGTTGTACACGACAAGGGCAAAATCCTGATCCAGCGGATCAGCATCACCCGGGACTCCATTACCCGCGATGTTTGTGCCCTTAACCTTTATCCCAAAATTTCCACTTACGCCTGCCGGTATGAAGACGCTCTCCATATTGTTTCGCGAATCAGCCACACCGCCTGTCGTGGAAACCGCGCCTGCAAAGACATTGCCCTTGTAGGTCTGGCCGCCGACGGTAACTTCGAGATCAAGGTTATTAACAAAGGCATTACCTGAGGTGGGGCCCGGTGTGTCGGTCCAAACGAGTGATACGCGAAATGGTTTTGTGTTGTCGGCTACTATGCCAGTGATGACTCGTTGTTGACCCGAAGCTGTGAACTTCTCCAGTGGAAGTTGGTCATGCAGTATGTGAGCAGTGGCAAACACATCGAAGAAACTATTGATGTTTGCTTCGCCCATTCCTTGATTGTTTGACGGGAGAGTGTCGCCCGCGCCGGCGCCGGTCATATAGCGAGCCGTATTAACCATCAGCGCTTTAGTCATGGCAGGAGTTGGTGGCGTCATTCCCAGGTTAATAAAGAACTGTCGCATCAAAGCAGCGAGACCCGAGATAGCTGGCGTTGAGTGACTGGTGCCGGATGATGCTGTGTAATATTGTTGTCCTGCCGGAAAGAAATTAATACCGACTCCGCCACACACTCCCTCTCCACTAAAGCAAGCGAGGTCGTCGCCGGTTCCACTTCCCGTCGTTAATGTCTGTTGTGCCACGCCGCCTGTGACGTGCGTTCCAGGCGCCATGATTTCCGGCTTCTGACGACCGTCATCAGTTGGACCACGAGATGAGAAAGAGATGATGTCATTCGCACTGTCGGCACCCGAGTCTCCGATTCCACAAAAATCACTTCCCCCAAATGGGTGGACGTTTTCGGCTGCACCAACTGTGATCACGTTCTTACCAGTACCTGGCGAGCCAACGGTATTTGCGCCCGAACCTGCATTGCCGGCGGCAAACACGATCACGTATTCCTGGTTTCCCGCGACCGCGAATGATGATCCGGTCGGCTGAGCATCGCGAACTAGCGCGTCGTAGCGCTGAGAGTCGCTGTTGTAAGCGCCACCTACATTCGCGCCCCAACTATTTGAACTAATGCGCATGCCGTCGTTGTAGGCTTGGGATTCAAGATCCTCATAATCGGGGTCGGTGAATGTGTCAGGATCGAAGATTACTGAAGAGCCCACCTTCACGAACGGTGCTACGCCCAGGCCATGGCGAAAGCCTGACGCGTCTGCATGAGGGAATGCGGCAAAGTTAACGCCACCTACTGTGCCCGTCGGCACGTAAGCACTCACAATGTTTGCGTTTAGATTGCCGTGCCCATCGCAGCCCTGGATTGTGGATCCCGGATTAGGTGTACCCTCCAGCCGGTTGTAAACGACGCGACTGTTCGCTGGGAGGAGGGAATTACCCAAAACGTACAAAGCAAAATGATTCGGAGTGGTAGTACCGTTATCGATGCCGCTATCCGAAACGTTCACACCGAACGTCGAAGGGACAGCAAAATTGAATCCGTGGGAAATGAGGTAAGCAAGATAATCACCAGGAGTTGATGTCAGATTGCCTGCGAGGACCCAGTCCTGACGTTCGTCGAATTTTACCGGGGTTGGGCGCGCCTGGATTGAAACGACGTCTCCACGCTTTGAGAGTTCAGTTACTGAATCAGTCGTCATTCGCACCACAAGGTCAACATAATTCAAGACCTCGGCCTGGCTTTTGATTGGCTCGAGCTTGAGTGTATCGATCAACTTGAGTGTTACGGCGTTCTCAGCTTCGTCCTTCACGAGTTGAATTGAAAAATATCCATCGTTCTCCTTTGCTTCTTGAGTGGGAAGCGCCGCCTTTGCTCGCGCGGCTGTTCTCGTGACTGACGGATCGATGCGGAATTCGCTCTTGTATTCGCCATCCCACTGAACCGTATTCGATCTGGCAGCAAACGACCGAACCCGTCTTAAACCCCGTAAATCGCCATACACTAAATACGTGTTGTTGGGGATATAAGTGACAACCTGGACTCCAGTATCCTGCAATGCTTTATACCATTCAGGTTTGATTGGGCCAGCAAACTGAATGAGGTGCATGCGTTTGCCGGAGAAGCTTTGGATATCTGGTCGATTTGCTCTGAGCTCGTCCTTCGCAGTATCGATGTGTCCCGCATTAAGTTGAATAACATTGTCTTCGTCACGCAACTGGACTTGTGGATCTCCGGAAAGCGAATTCATAAGGGCGGAATCTGCTTCGTAAATTTTGTAAGTGGAGTAGTCGGCGATTAAGCGTCCACCCCCCGATTCAATCTTGCTTGCCGTTCCAGGATCGCTCGCGAGCAATTTGTGACGGTTGCCTGGACTCTGGTAGGTGCCACGAGTTGAAGTCGGTGGTTTGGTCTGATCACGATCGTTCCCCAACTTCGCCCGCTGTGCACTGCTCTCCGGTAAAAGTAAGGAGAGAAAAGTTAGAGCGCCAATTCCAATGATGATGAGCCAAACATTTCGAAGTGTTGGTTTCTTATTGGAGGGGGCATTACCTTTGGCCGGAAGTATGAACAGACGGCGTTTCATTGGGCGCTCCTTATTGAGGAAATATCGCTTACCAGATTGCGAGTTTTTGGGTACGCGTTGCGTTTGAAGCGTCGGGAAAGGAAAACAAACGCAAACGCTAGTTAAAGAATGTCGGAGGTAACTTAACCCTAATGACCGGCGGGGGACTGTCGTCTAAAACTGAAAGGCTGAGAATATCCGCGTACTGAGACTTCAGAGGGTCGCTAAAACTTGGGGGATGATTTCAATCGAGGCTTTGTTGGTACGAATGTGGTTCGTAGTTTTGATCCAATTATCGTGCCGTAAAAAGTTGAAGGAATGAGAAGTGAAAACCGCCCCAAAAAATCTAATAATCGAATTACGTCAAGCCCGCGATTTTCTGGTATCTGGATTTCATGTCTAGACTCCAGACGAGATCTCAGCTGTAAAAGTACGCGCGTGTTATGAGTGAGATTCTAACTGAATCGTCGACTTATTAGTAGACATTAAGTGCGCATCTTGGGTTCTTTTAGTCACAATTGGATGCGTCAAAAGTGTTCCCAACAAAAACGACAAGCCGCATAATAATACCCAACGCTTTAATCACACCGAACCTGCGATTTCTTGAGTAGATATAACGCGTCTCGCTTATCGCAGCTGTGACGAAGGGATATCCACCTTGGGAAACACTAGTCAGAAACTCAAAGAGAAACATACTGAACTAGGACGCCTTTTCCTGACGTCGAAAATGGTTTGGTTCAGCCTCTTGCTTGCGCTAATGAGTTTGATCATTTCCGGTCTCTGCCTGGGACAAAAGCCTGCAACCAAACAAGCGACATCTATTCCCAAAACCTGGGACGACCAGGCAATGATGTCTCTTCAGCTTCCGCCCGCAGACCGACGCGTGTCTCCAAAACTCATCTCTTCGGACTACTACTACCGCATGCCGGTGCGTCCTGTGTACAAGAGTTATCCGGTCTACCGTCCTGATCGCGAACCACGCGGCTACTTTGACGAACTGAAGCGCAAAGAACCTCAGATTATCTTTGACGCCTCGAAATTCAAGTCAGAAGCTGATTGGACCAAAGCCGGTGAGATGGTATTCGACGCGCCGATAGATTTTGAGTCTGAAGGCACGCTGTATTCAGAGGTTCGCGGGATGGACTGGTTCACTAAGAACAATGTGCTTGTAACCAGCGAAGGTGTGATGCCTAACATGCGGTATGTGGTGAGAGAAAAAGGCAAAGTCGAGCTCGGGTTTGGTGCTTGCGCCGGCTGTCACACCCGTGTGATGCCAGACGGTTCGGTCATCAAGGGAGCTCAGGGAAATTTCCCTGACGATCGTACCTTTGGCTATGAGCAGCGAATCCTGGAAGCAAAAGCGAAAAACAAAGATGCGATCCTTGCAAACCTACGCAGCTTTATCCGTCGCAGCTACGGAGCTCCTTGGATTAAAGATGATGCGAGTGCGCGGGCAGATCGAATGTCAGTTTCCGAGATAGCTTCCGTGCTGGAGGCGATCACGCCCGGCACATGCGCGCGACAGGGCACCAGTCCATTCTATCCGTCCGCAATACCGGATCTGATTGGTCTGAAGGATCGGAAATATCTCGACAGCACTGGCCTCGTCCGTCAGCACAATATCGGTGATCTGATGCGATACGCCGCATTAAACCAGGGTGCAGATCAGCTCACTCTCTACGATCAGTTTCGTCCAGCGGGTGAACTGCCCAAACCGTCCACACGCGAGCGCTACAGCGATGAACAACTCTACGCGCTGGCGCTCTACATCTACTCCCTCAAACCGCCTGACAATCCAAACAAGTTTGACGCGTTAGCTAAGCAAGGCTATGAAGTTTTTATGACTGAAGCTTGCGACGTCTGTCATACGCCGCCGCTTTACACAAACAACATGCTGACACCGGTGGCCGGCTTCAAAGTGTCCAAAGAAGATCGAATAACGAACGACGTCCTGAACCTACCGATCGATACTGATCCAAACTTGGCGCTCGACACTCGCAGAGGTACCGGTTATTACAAGATCCCTTCTTTGAAAGGTCTCTGGTATCGTGGCCCCTTCGAGCACAATGGATCGGTAGCAACGCTGGAAGATTGGTTTGATCCACGACGACTGCGAGATGATTACGTGCCCACAGGTTTCCGCGGTTATGGTGTAACGACGAGGGCCGTCAAAGGACACGAGTTTGGATTGAGTCTCACACCCGAAGAGCGCAAGGCGCTGATCGCGTTCTTGAAAACACTGTGACGGACTTTCAATTGGTATTGGCGTTAATTCCTAAAGGTCGCTAAAAACTCATCCTGAGCTTCCAGAGATCTCCAACCAAGCAAGTGGAACTCTCTATCGCAGTCCTACCTCGGCGCGCCGTGCTAATATCAAACGTCAACGTGCCAGCCGCACCAAATCGGTCCGGCGAATCTTCGTAAAGCCTCGCTGCATGTTCAGAACCTCGCGACGAGCTGCAAGTTTTTCCATCAGAAGGGCGTGCGCTCCGGCGCTATTGGCTCTCCTCTTCGTAATCATCCCCACCTCTGCTCAGCAAGCACGAAATCAGTACCGCGCAGACTTTTGGACCACCGATGAAGGGCTGCCGCAAAACTCTGTGCGCTCGATCCTCCAGACACGCGATGGGTATCTCTGGTTCACGACCAACGATGGACTCGTCCGCTTTGATGGAGTGCACTTCCGTGTCTTCGGCAAGGGCAACACGCCCGGGATCGTAAGTAACCGATTCACCACCCTTCATGAAGACGCTCAGGGCGACCTCTGGGCTGGAACCGAGGATACCGGTGTGACCCGTTATAGCATCGGGCGTTTTCAGTCGTTCACGACCGCGGAAGGGCTGCCACACAATCGCATATTGGCAGTTTGGGACGACGCCGCGAGTGGAGTCGTCATCGGCACCATCGGAGGCCCGGCGCGATGGCGCCGCGATCAGCCGGACCAGATAGTACCGTTTCGATTTGAGGGCGCGCCGCCCGGGGGCCAAGGCACTTTCTCCGACGCGGGCTCGCTCTGGGCGTTTCAACTTGATCACGCAGTGCGCTTCACGGGCGACAAACGCGAAGAGTTCGGGCCTCTCCCCGGAATGCGACCTGGCGTCGAAGCGATCTCGATTCATGATGAGGCAGGTGATGTGTGGATAGGAGCGTCGGACGGCAGACTCTTTCGCTTAGACAATCTTTCATGGATCGTTTACGGCGGGAAGGAGGGTCTTCCGGGGCGGCGTATCACAACGATCTACAAGGACCGGCAAGGTCGGCACTGGATCGGGACACTCGGTGGCGGCTTGTACTTATTTGAAAGCGGCCGATTCGTAGCCTATCTCCCGGCTGTGGGCACCGATAGCGAAGCGGTCGAGTGTGTTTATGAAGACCGCGAGGGCACCATCTGGCTCGGCACGCGCAATCGCGGTATTGCTCGCCTGAGTGCGAGACCTGTCACCAACTACGGCAAGCGTGATCAACTCTCTTCTGACAACGTTTATACAGTCTATGAAGATGGCGAGGGCCGCATGTGGATTGGAACATGGCCGGGCGGTCTAAATATGATCGTCAACGGCATCGTCACCGACTACACGCGAAAGCTTGGTCTGCCGCTGCATTACGTTACCGCTCTACACGAAGATCGCCTGGGCAGACTGTGGGTCGGGTCGTTGAAGGGAGTCGGCTGGTTGAAGGACGACCGGTACACTGATATGTCGGATAAGCTTGGAGTCTCTGGTAGCGCGGTCCAGGTGATTCAAGAGGATCGCGACGGCAGGCTTTGGATCGGAACCAATCGTGGTCTCATTCGATTCGACGGCGCGCAACCCACTAACTTCACAACGCGCGATGGATTGCCCGGCGATAACGTTAAGGACATCTTGCAAAGTGCGAGTGGTGCGTTGTGGATCGCGACTTACGGTGGTCTCGCGCGACTCGGTAACGATGGCCGAAGTTTTGTCGCTCTTACTGAGCGCGACGGACTTTCGAGTAACCACGTAAGAACACTCCACGAGGATGCCAACGGTACAGTCTGGGTGGGAACTTACGACGGCGGGCTGAACGCACTGCGCGATGGTCGTGTAGCAGCTCGCTTGACGACCGCGAATGGTCTCTTCAGCGATGGTGTCTTTCGCATTCTCGAAGACGGCGCCAATAACTTCTGGATGAGTTCGAACCGCGGCATCTTTCGCATCGCACGCAGCGAACTGGACGAGTTTGTCAGCGGCCGGAGCACGCGCGTTAATTCAGTTGCGTACGGGCGAGCGGATGGCATGGAAAGCGCCGAGTGCAACGGCGGCCACCAGCCGGCGGGTTGGCGCGCGCGCGACGGAAGGCTCTGGTTCCCAACACAAGAGGGCGTCGCCGTCCTTGATCCTAAGTTGATTACTTCGAACTCACTTGCGCCGCCTGTGGTTGTCGAGGGCGCAATGCTTGATCGCCAGGCCTCGTCGATCACACCGGAACTGCGCGTCACACCCGATCGCGAGAACGTCGAGATCAGCTACACGGGTTTGAGCTTTGTCAAACCCGAACAGGTGCGGTTCCGCTACCGTCTCGCCGGGGTTGATAGCGACTGGGTGGAAGCGGGCACGCGCCGCGTCGCTTACTACTCACATCTGCCGCCTGGCTCCTACACTTTCAACGTCATCGCAGCCAACAGCGACGGCGTTTGGAACACCCAAGGGGCGTCGGTGCGTGTGGTGGTCGTTCCTCCGTTCTATCGTACCTGGTGGTTTCTGGCGCTTTGCGTTGTGAGCATTGCGGCAGCGGGAGTGCTTTTCTACGAGCGGCGACTTGCGCGTCTGAAGAGCGCGAGAGAGACGCAGGCAGCCTTTTCGCGGCAGCTCATCGATTCGCAAGAGACGGAACGAAAACGCATCGCGGCGGAACTGCACGACAGCATCGGCCAGAGCCTCACGATCATTAAGAATCGTGCTGCCCTGAGCCTTAGTCGGACGAGCGATCATGAAGGGGCGTTCGAACAACTCGGTGAAATCTCTGATGCAGCTTCGTGCGCGATCGAAGAGGTACGCGAGATCGCGCACGACTTGAGGCCCATCCAGCTCGACCAACTCGGACTGACAAAAGCTATTGAATCGCTGATCGAGAAAGCTTCCTACCCCGAGGCTTTGCGCTTCGCTCACGACTTAGATCCACTCGACGGTGTGCTCAACAAAGAGCAGGAGATTAACCTCTATCGCATCGTGCAGGAGGCCATCGCCAACGTCATCAAGCACTCTGGCGCAACTGAGGCGAGTGTGGCTCTGAAGAGGCGCGACCGTTCCGTCGAAGTTATCGTTCGAGATAACGGCAAGGGCTTTGCCGCTGGCGACGGACGCCGAGGTTTCGGTCTGCGCGGTATTACAGAACGTGCGCGCATGCTTGGCGGGCAGCCGATTGTTAACTCCTCGCCAGGACGCGGCACCAGTATCAGCGTTACCATAAACCTGAAGGAGCGAATGAATGGACAGTGAGATCGCGATCCTCATCGCCGACGATCATCCCATCGTGCGCCAGGGCCTGCGGCAGATGATCGAGGCGAGCACGGATTTAAAAGTCATCGCCGAGGCGGGTGATGGTCGCGAAGCGCTCGAAAAGATCGAGGCTCTCAAGCCATCAGTCGCGGTTCTCGACATTCAGATGCCCTTGATCGACGGCTTCGGCGTCGCACGTGCCGTACGTGAACGATCTATTGCGGTCCAACTCGTCTTTCTCACTGCCTTCCGTGAAGAAGATCTCTTCAACGCGGCGCTCGACCTCGGCGTGCGCGGCTACGTGTTGAAGGAGAGCGCCGTCACTGACATCGTGGCGTGTGTTCGCGCTGTCGCTTCCGGGCAGCACTACGCGAGCCCGGCGCTTACCACGCACCTCGTAAACCGAGCGAGACGCGCCGCTTCACTCGCAGCCGACAACCCCGGTATCGCCACCCTCACCCCGACCGAGAGGCGCGTGCTTGCACTCATCGCCGAATACAAGACGAACAAAGAGATTGCCACAGCACTCTCGGTCAGCCCGCGCACCGTCGAGGCCCACCGCACAAACATCTGCCACAAGCTCGACATCCACGGCAGCCACGCGCTCATGAAATTCGCCCTCGCTCACAGGTCGGAACTCAACTGAAAAGCCGGAACCGAATTAAGATCTCAGATTTCAGATCTCAGATCTCAGAATTTCAGATCTCAGAATCGCGGAGCGTCTGAGATCTGAGATCTGAAATTTGAGATTCGCAAAGCACTCCTACGCACTAATACGTAGACGATTTACGTATTCAACCGAATACTCGACTACCTCCATCCCGTCCATACTCCCGCCGACCTCGCAGTCAACTCTCTAACGAATGGAGGCAACGACGATGACCACTTCTCTATCCGCATTTTTCGGCAAAGACAAAAACAAAGCCTACTTCTTCAGCGGTGACCGCTACATCCGCTACGACAAGTTGGCCGACAAAGCCGATGATGGCTATCCGGCTCAGATCAAGGCCAATTGGCCCAACCTACCCTTTGACCAGATCGATGCCGTCGTCAACTGGGGCGATGGAAAAGCGTACTTCTTCAGCGGAAATCTCTATGCGCGCTACGACCTCAAGAAGGACCGCGCGGACGAGGGCTATCCAGCGCCAATCGGGAACTGGCGGGGCCTGACCTTCGATTCCGTTGACTCGGTCGTCAATTGGGGAAACGGCAAAGCCTATTTCTTCAAGGGCGATCAGTACGTTCGTTACGACATTAAGAACGACCGCGCTGATGAAGGTTATCCGCAACCCATCAAGGGAGGAAACTGGCAGGGGCTGACTTTCGACTCCGTGGACGCCGTCGTCAACTGGGGCAACGGCAAAGTTTTCTTTTTCAAGGGCGACCTGTACACGCGCTACGACATCAAGGCTGACAAAGCCGACCCAGGCTATCCACGTCGAATCGACGCCAGGAATTGGCCCGGCCTCGTGTGGGGTCAGAAGCAGTACAACTGGATGAGCGACCTTCCCGGCATTGATTCGAAGAAGATTTCGGATCTCACGCTGCCTGCGACTCACAACAGCGGCGCCTACGACTTCATCTCCGAGATCGCTCCGGTCAACGATCTGCCGTCGTGGATCCCGAAGCTTAAGAAGGCTGCCGATTCAATATCGAATATCACGGGTGTTGACCTATTCCTTAGCAAGAAGGTCATCTCGCAATTCATCGTCGACCTAAATTTCGACTTGGGGCGGACGCAGAACCGAAGCGTAGGTGAGCAACTGGCCTATGGCGTAAGGTCGCTCGACCTTCGAGTCTGCTCGTTCAAAGGCGAGCTCCGCACTTATCACGGTCTAGTGGCCGTCCCCGTTAAGAAGGTGCTTGACGAGATCAGAGATTTCCTCGACACGGCACGGCGCGAAGTGGTCTTTGTCAATGCTTCTCACATGAGCAACCTGAAGCCGGAGGAACACCAGAAGTTCTTCGGAATGATCCACGGAACATTGGGTGAACGCCTCTACAACTACGACTCGACGAAGAATATCGGTGAGGTCACCGTCGGCGAGATCGTCCGACGCGGTACGCAGTCTTCTTC
>Ga0207691_10006126_pt1 | contig 11628 bp, 11 predicted proteins | sample KBSM13metaG_FD_184327 | JGI IMG/M metagenome (GOLD analysis project Ga0207691, IMG submission 184327) | Miscanthus rhizosphere microbial communities from Kellogg Biological Station, Michigan, USA - KBS M1-3 metaG (SPAdes) (version 2) | ecosystem: Host-associated > Plants > Roots > Rhizosphere >...
CGCGCGCATGTTCTCCAAGTAACTGCGTTCTTCTGCACTGTCGAGGGACAGATTATTCGGATTTGAGTGCTCGCTTCGATTCGCGACCTCGAGCGAGTCAGTTCGTTAACTGGCGGCGGGCTAGCGGTGACGCCCGAAGCAACGGTGAGTTCTCACCGAACTCATGCCCTCCGCGGACGTCGGGCCCCCGCCAGGGCTCGAGCATGACCGGTTCGGCGGGGCCGCCGTAGACTGCGATCGCCGTGGGGTCTTCTCCGCCGGTGACCTCCGCCGCGACAGCGAGCCAGCCGTCGGGCGTGAGCGTGGCGGCGGTGGCGCGGTCGTTGGTGACGGCGCGTTCGTAGTCGCCGGGCACCGAGCGGCCGTTGTAAACGTCTGTCGTCTGCACCCAGTAGCCGCTCCCGGGGCGGAAGTAGAAGACGAACAGGTCGCGTTGAAGCCCGAGGGAGACGTGGGGCTGCTCGACGTCGCCGACGACGTAAACTTCGCCGTTGCGCCCCGCCAGCACGTCCGTGACGTGCAGGTCAGCCAGCGGGTCCGGCGGCGCGTAGGAGATCACGCCGCCGGGGGCGAAGCTGGTGTCGGGCGAGCCGTCGGCGTTGAGGGCGGAGAGGGCGAACCCGTCGCCCGCGAGCCGCGTGAAGACGACGACCTTGCCGGTGTCGGGGGCGACGGTGGCGGCAGCCCACTCGAACGCGGGGACGGGCGGCACGAACGTGACACGGCCGTCCCCGTCGGCGCCGCCGGGCCCGAAAGTGCGGTCGAGCGACCCGTCGGCGTTGAAGCGGGCGAGAAGGAGGGCGCGCTTGCCGTTGGTCGACGTGCCGATGCCGAAGGCGACGACCTTGCCCTCCAGCCCCGCCACGCCCGCGGGCACGGGGGACACCCCTCGCCGCTCGACGGCGCCCGTCGTCCCGGGGAATGACGTGGCTACGATGCCGTCCCCGCCGCCGAAACTCGTGTCGAGCGACCCGTCCGCCCGGAACCGCGCGAACCCGGGTCCGCCGGCGTCGGACGCGGCCGTGACGAACCCGCCCGCCGGCATCGCCTCAACTTGCCCCACGGGGAAGGGCGTGGCCGTGAGGACTTTGCCGTCGCCGCCGCCGAACGTGAGGTCCAGCTCCCCCGCCGAGAGCAGGACGCGCCGCTCCAGCGGTTGCACACTCGCCCGTACGGCCCGTTCGTCCCGCGCCCGCCTGACGGATGTTGACCAGCGCATCGGATTGTCCCTCTGGCTCGGATGGTGTTACAGGTGTCGGACTACGTTCTCACGCCGCACGGAGTCGTCGGCGCGTCTATGTTCGCGCCGGGAGGTCTTAAACGAACTGGGTCGGGCTTGGATCTGTGTCGGCTCTCCCCTCACACCTTGTGCACGATCAGCGCGTCGACGTTCGGGCCGCTGAAGCCCATCGCCTCCAGGCGGATGTGGTAGGTCCCGGCCGTCAGGGTCGTCGAGGCGCCCGTAAGGCCCCACTTGCTCCACGAGCCGGTGGGCTCCATCTGGAGCGTGAACGGGCCGTCGCCGGAGATGATCATCTTCAGCGGGCGGTTGGTGCTCCCGCCGTTGGCGTAACGGAACTCGAACGAGTACTGGGCGGTCTCTGCAAGATTGACCGTCCAGTCGATCGCGTCGCCGGTCGTGTGGTTGAAGTCGACGTAGCCGGTGCCGGTGTAGCCGGCGTTGGAATGGCTGATCGAGGCGCCGGTGACGCTGGCGTCTTCCGCCTGGAGCGTGCGGTCCTGCGTCGACCCCGGAACCGGCGCGACGGCGAGGGAATCGATATTCGGCCCGTTGAAGCCGTTGCTCGTGAGGCGGACTGTGTTGGCGGCGAGATGGAGTGGGAAGTCGACCGAGACCGTGCTCCACTTCGCCCACCCGCCCGTCGGGGGCAGCGACAGGTGCGACTTGGCCAGCGAGCCGCTCAGCTTCAGCTCGAGCGAGCGGTCGGTCGCACTGCCGTTGGCGTAGCGGAAGGTCAGGCGGTACTTGCCCGCCGAGGGGGCGTTCACGGTCCACTCGACGAAGTCGCCGCTGGCGTGCACGAAGTCGGCGTAGCCGGTGCCGGTGTAGCCGGCGTTGTCGTGGGCGACGACCGCGCCCGACAGTCGCGCCGACTCGGCCTGGTACGTGACCGAACCGCCCGCGGGCTGGGTGAAGGTGCCGACGTAGCGCGCCAGGGCGAAATCCTGATAGGCGCCGACGCCCCCGTCCCTGCGCCCGCCGATTTCGACGTGACCGTCGGGGCGGACGGCAATGGCGGACGGGACGTCGTTGCCGCCGAAGTCCGCCGGATCGGCGCCCGCAAAGGCGGGGTCGCTCGAGTTATCGGGCCGGTACCCGGCCAGCCCGAAATTTCCGCCGCGCGTGCCGGCCACGAGCACCCGGGCGTCCGGCATCACCGCGAAGTCGCTGATCACGTTCAGCCCCGGCGGGTCGAGGCGCGTCGGCGAGAGCCCGTTGGCGGGGTAGCGCAGGACGACCCCGTCCTGGAACGCGCCGTCCTGGTCGTTGCCGCCGACGAGGATCGAGCCGTCGCGGAGCGGCTCGACCGCGGTGCCGGTGTCGAACGATCCGATGTCGACCGTGGTGTCGCCGAAGAGGTTGGCCAGCGAGACGCCCGCGGCGGTGTCGCCGAAGGTGGCGTCGCGCTCGCCCGACGCGGTCAGGCGCACGACCATGACGTCGGTGGCGCCGGTGCCGCGCGGCCCCACGCCCGCGGTGCCCACCGCCACGACCTTCCCGTCGGCCGCGATCGCCACGTCTTTGAGGCTGGAGCCGAAGTAGTCGTCCTGCGGGCCGAACACGTCGATGCTGGTGTGCCCGTCGCCGCCGAAGCTGGGGTCGGGCGTGCCGTTGACGTTGTAGCGGGCGACGAGGGCGTTGCTCTCGTCGTCGCGCCCGGCCACGACGATCTTCCGGTCGGGCTGCACGGCGACGCCACCGACTCCGAGGTTCTGCCGACCGGCGGGATTCTCGACGACCTTGCCGCCGCTGCCGAAGGACGTGTCGGGCGAGCCGTCGGCGTTGAAGCGGGCGATCACGATGCCGACGTCGGGGAGCCCGGGGTCGAAATTGCCTTCTCCGGCAACGACGATCCTGCCGTCGGGCGCGACCGCCACGGCCGAGGGCGACGCGGTCAAGGCGCCGAAGTCGGCGGTGGCCAGCCCGTCCCCGCCGCCGAAGCTCTTGTCCACCGACCCGTCGGCCTTGTAGCGGTGGAGGCCGAAGACGATCCGGTCGCCAGGGACGCGGACGCCGCCCGCGGCCACCCACCCGCCGCCCGGCAGCGGCGCGGCGTCCGTCGTGATCTCGAAGTTGGCGGGGGTCAGCACCTTCCCGTCCCCGCCGCCGAAGGTCGTGTCGAGGTCACCGGCGCTGAAGAGCATGCGCCCCTCCAGCGGCTGGAACAACGCCGCGCCGCCCGCGGAAGGGCGACTTGGTCCGGTCCGACGACGGTCGGCACAGCTCGGGCGAACGGAGAAGCCGCGCGAGATCGAAGCGAGCAGTGATCGCATGGGAAATCCACCCCTCGAGGACGCCGGCGTCGCGGGCGAAAAACACTTGCGCCGCTGAACGAAACCGACGGGTGTATTTTGGGAAGCGCGCTCCGACGGCGTCAACGATGTGTCAAAAGTTTCCCACCGCCTCTGGCCGTCACAGCCGCGCGACCAAACGAATTCCCGCTGAAAAAACAGGCGTGAAACAAGCGCGACGACATCTGGGGCGCGGCAGGAGTTGCCCGGCTGGCGTCGGTGGGTAAATCCGTCACACGTGGGAAAAAACGATCCACCCCGCGGCCGGTAGCCTGCCTTAACGCGCCCTCACTCCGGCCGGCGCAGCCGGTAAAGCACCTGCCGCCGGAGCGGGTGGCCGGGCGGGATGTCGGGGTGGTCGAAATCGTCCGCGGGGTCGCCCGTCATGCCCAGTCGTTCCATCACCGCGCGGGAGCGGACGTTGGCCGGCACCGTGAACGCGACGATCTCGTGCAGCGCGAGCGTGGCGAAGCCGAAGTCGAGAGCCGCACGCGCGGCCTCGGTGGCGTAGCCCTTGCCCCAATGGTCGAACGCGGGCCGCCAGCCGATTTCGACGCAAGGTGCGAACGGCACGTCCGCCTCGAACATACTCATCCCGACGCGCCCGACAAAAGGCGCGACGCCCGGCGCCTCGATCGACCAGACGCAGAAGCCGTGCCGCTCGATACGTCGCCGGTTGCGCTCGATCACCGCCTCGCTCTCGGCGCGGGTCAGCGCCTTGGGAAGGAACTGCATCACCCGCGGGTCGGCGTTCATCGCGGCGAAGGGCTCCAGGTCCTCCTCCCGCCAGGGGCGGAGGAGCAGGCGCGGCGTCGCCCCCGGCGGGGCGCGCTTACGGGCAGGGCACCCGGTCGTACGTCGCGCTATTGTGGCCGTTGTGGAAGTAGTCGTTGTGAGACTTCACGACGCTCTGGGCCATGCCCTGCGTGTTGAACTTTCCGCATTGCGGCTGCTTGTGGTCCGAGCAGTGCGCGAACCACGTGACGACGTCGTCCGTGCCGCCAGTGACGGTCGGGTCCAACATGTCGACCCCGGGCGCGACCGCGAACGGCGCCATCGGCTTGGCGTGGCTCTTGGCGGCACAGCCGCCGGAGGCAATCAGCAGCAAAACGGCACCCGATACGGCGAGCATCGTCCCCGTCCAACCGGCGAAGCATCGAACCATGCATCGGACCATCGATTACCTCAGTTAAAGTGGCGGGGATTGTGACACACGGGAGGCCCGGCGTATAGGACGCCCGACGGCTGGGGCTTCGCCTCGAGCAGCGGCTGACGCCTCCCCTACGCCGAGCCGCGCGCGTCGTTTTCTGATTGCTCCCCGTCCCCGGTCGCCCCGCATTCGGGGCAGCGGCCGGACTGCCCCGCAGGTCGTACCCAGGCGCGGCACCTTCCCGGACTCTCGCAGTCGCGGCGGCGGCGGTGGGCGACGGCCCACCACGCTGCCGCCGCCGCCAGCGGGAGCGCGATCCAGCCGAACGGGATGACCACCACGAAGTGGGCCGGGGAAGAATTGCCGTTGTTGCCGAGCACCTCGACCCCAAGGCACCGGAAGTCGATTGGCATTGTCCTTGGCCCTGCGAACCGATTCCAATAACCGGCGGGCGCCGTAGTTCTCGGCGTTGCGCGGCTCGAGCCACACGGAGTTCAACCCGTTCACAAAAAACAGCACCGCGCGGCCGTCAATTGCGCGGCAGTAAAAGTCTTCGGGCGCGTAGCTGCGCACCCACACCGTCAGCACCAGCGCCAGCAGCGGTACGGGCAGGAACGCGGCGACCCGAACCAGGCGACGCTTCATCGCCGCGATCATACATCGCCGCGACAATATGAGGCTTGTCTAAACAACTCCCAATGATCCACCGCGCGAGGTCCTGCCGCTTTGGGGTTGGGTCCGCCGGGCCGGACACAACGTTGCCTACCGCGCTTGCCTCTTCGCGGAAACACGCGAGATCGTTTCAAGACGTGGCACGCCGCGGGCGTTGATCGCTCACACGCCCAGGTCGCTGGTGGTGAACAGCGCCTCGAACTTGTATCCCGCCGACTCGATGTTCTGCCGCGCGCCTTCCTGGCGGTCGAGGACGCCGAGGATGCCGGCGACTTTGGCCCCCGCGCTTTCGAGTGACTTGACCGCCTCCAGCACCTGGCCGCCGGTGGTGAGGACGTCTTCGATGATGACCACGGTCTCGCCGGGCTCGACCTTGCCTTCGAGCAGTTTGCCGGAGCCGTAGCCTTTTTTCTGGTTGCGCACGATCACGAACGGCTTGCCGCTGGCCATCGACGCGGCGGCGGCGAGCGCGATGGCGCCCAGTTCGGGGCCGGCGATTCGCGTGACGCCGGCCGGGATGCGCTCGGCGAACATTTTGCCCAGCTCGCGCAGGATGTCCGGCTGCGTTTCGAAGAGGTATTTGTCGAGGTAGTAGTTGCTCTTGCGGCCGCTGCGCAGGGTGAATTCCCCGCGCAGCAGCGCCACGTCCGCGATCCGCCTGGCCAGCTCGTTTCGAGTCATGCCGCCACTATCGGGGAGGCGCGCACCGCGCGTCAACCCGGGCGGACCGGTCCGCCGCGGCACCGTTAGATTTGAACCACGAAGTCACGAAGGGCACGAAGCGGTGCCCGAACTGCCCGCGCGGCGCGAGTATTCTCGCATCTTGATAGCATTCATTTCTGGACGTCACCTCGCGTTGCGGCGCAGGACGTCGGGGCACCGCTTCGTGCCCTTCGTGACTTCGTGGTTCAAAATCTTTTCCGGGCGCTCGATTCCAAAAGCCAGCTCCGTTTCTACCCCGCCCGCGCCGGACGATACGTAAAATTGGGAGTAAATGATTCCCGAAAGGAGTTTGAAGCAGGGATGAGCACCAAGTTTTACAACAACGCAAAAACCGCCCTTCTGCTCGGGCTGCTGACCGGCGGCATCCTCGCCATCGGGTCGATCTGGGGCCAGCAGGGCGTGATCGTCGCGGTCGTTTTCGCGGTCGTCACGAACATCGTCGGCTACTTCTTCAGCGACAAGATCGCCCTGGCGACGATGCGGGCGCAGCAGGTCGGGCCGGAGTCGGAGCTGTACCAGATCGTGGCCGAGCTGGCGCGGCGCGGGAACCTTCCGATGCCGCGGGTGTACGTCTCGCCGCAGGCCGCGCCCAACGCGTTCGCCACGGGGCGCAACCCGCAGAACGCCGCGGTCTGCGCGACGGTTGGTCTGCTGGAGATGCTGAATCGTGACGAAATCGCCGGCGTGATGGGCCACGAGCTGGCGCACGTGAAGCACCGCGACATCCTGATCCAGACCGTAGCCGCCACGATCGGCGCGGCGATCAGCATGTTCGCCTATATGCGGTTCTGGATGGGCGGCAGCCGCGACGACCGCGACGTGCACCCGCTGGTGGGGCTGCTCGTGCTGATCCTGGGGCCCGTGGCCGCCGGGCTCATTCAAGCGGCGATCAGCCGCTCGCGCGAGTTCAACGCGGACAAGGTCGGCGCCGAACTGGCCGGTGATCCGATGTACCTGGCGACGGCGCTGGAGAAGATCCACGCCGGATCGAGGCAGATCCCGATGGACGTCAACCCCGCGTTCAACAGCCTGTTCATCGCCGAGCCGCTGAGCGCGTTGGGCGAGGGCATCGGCAACCTCTTCGCGACACACCCGCCGCTGGAAAAGCGCCTGGTGAACCTGATCGGCCGCGAGAGCACCGGTGCCACGCGACCTGCCCGGCGCGGCTACGGCTTCGCGGCGTAACTTCCTTCCCTCTCGTCGCCAGCTCCCTTGGGTTTAGGGGAGAGGGATGAGGCTCACATCCAATGGGACTGCGTTGCGCCGCCCGTTGCCCCGAAACCGCTTGACCCTTGCTCCGCCGGGACGGAACATATCCGGGATGACCACCCCATCGCTCCGCCAAATGGCGCGCGCAGCCGCCGTGTTGCTCGCCGCTTCCGTCGTGTTCGCGGCCGACTCGCCCGACCCAACGAGTCACTCCCCGCGCTTCAGAAAGATCACCCTCTCCAAGGAGTTCTGGAGCGAGGGCGCCACCGTCGGCGACTTCAACAAGGACGGGAAGCTCGACTACGCGGCCGGCGGGTTCTGGTACGAGGGGCCGGACTTTCAGAAGAAGCACACCTACTACCAGGGCTCCCCCGTCGACCCGCACGGCTATTCGAAGAACTTCTTCGGCTTCACCGACGACTTCAACCACGACGGCTGGGACGACATCCTGATCGTCGGCTTCCCCGGCGAAGACACGAGCTGGTACGAAAACCCCAAGGGCAAAGACGGCGATTGGCCGCGCCACCTGGCGCTGAAGGTCACCGACAACGAGTCCCCGACGTACGGCGACTTGAACGGCGACGGGAAAAAAGAGCTGATCTGCAACTCCCAAGGCCAGCTCGGCTGGGCCGAGCCCAACGCGCAGGAGCCCAACGCCCAGTGGACGTTCCATAAGATCTGCGCGAAGGACGACCACTTCCAGCGCTTCACCCACGGCCTGGGCTACGGCGACGTCAACAACGACGGCAAGCTCGACCTGCTCGAGGCGCGCGGCTGGTGGGAACAGCCCGCCAGCCTGGCGGCCGACCCCGACTGGAAGTTCCACCCGCAGCAGTTCTACAGCCCCGGCCACGGCGAAGGCGGCGCGCAGATGTACGCCTACGACGTCAACGGCGACGGCCAGAACGACGTCATCACCAGCCTCCAGGCGCACGGCTGCGGGCTCGCTTGGTTCGAAGCGAAGAAGGACGGCAATGGCGAGATCAAGTTCGAACGCCACCTGATCCTCAGCGACAAGGTGAACGAGAAAATCAACGGCGTGCAGTTCGCGCAGCTCCACGCGGTCGACCTCTACGACATGGACGGCGACGGCATCAAGGACATCGTCACCGGCAAGCGCCACTGGGCCCACGGCCCCGACGGCGACATCGACCCCAAGGCCCCGCCGGTGCTCTACTGGTTCCGCCTGACGCGCGAGGGCGGGCAGGCGAAGTTCACGCCCCACCTCATCGACGACGACTCTGGGGTCGGCACGCAGGTGATGGCCTGCGACCTCAATAAGGACGGCAAGGGCGACGTCGTCGTCGGCAACAAGCACGGGCAGTTCATTCTGATCCAGGAGCCCGAAAAGACGGCACAGAGGTAGTTGTAACTTCAGTCAAATGAAGGAAATGCGCCAAAGCCCAGCGGTTGCCACCGCTGGGCTTTTCATGGTCTTCTTGACGACGTGCCGGTTTATCTGTATATTCTGTTTAGACAGAAATAAGGAAACGGCAATGGAAAAGCTCTCCCCCGTCGCGACGAAGTTCATCCTCCACTGGGGGGAGATGGGCACGCGCTGGGGGATCAACCGCACGGTGGCGCAGATCCACGCGCTGCTGTTCCTCTCGCCCAACCCGCTCAACGCGGAGCAGATCGCCGACGCGTTGTCGGTGGCGCGGTCCAACGTCAGCACCAGCCTGCGGGAACTACAAGGCTGGGGCATCGTGAAGATCGTGCACGTGCTGGGCGACCGGCGCGACCACTTCGAGAGCGTCAAGGACGTCTGGGAGCTGTTCCGCCAGGTGCTCGACGAGCGCAAGCGGCGCGAGGTGGACCCGACGCTGACCATCCTCCGCGACTGCGTGATCGAGGCCGAAAAGGCCGGCAAGGACGAGACCTACGCCAGGGCCCGTCTGGCCGACTTGCTCGACTTTTTCGAGACGACCACCGCGTGGTACCAGCAGGTCCGCAGGCTGCCCACGACGATGATGGTGAAGTTCATCAAGATGGGCGACAAGGTGCTCAAGCTGGTCGGAATGGCTTGAGCCGATGATCGAACGAGACGCGGGCAGAAGGAGCTGCCTTTTTTTGGGAGACGCCGTTTCTGGTTATACAGAAATGACGGACGAGACGGACTACGGAGGCTTCCATGTTGACCGTCACCCGCCCTCGCCCCGATGCCCCGACCGCCCCCGCCCGCCACGCGCGACGGTGCGAAGCGCATGCGACGCTTGGCCAGGGAGGGCGGTCCCTCCGCCGCATGGCCCGCGCCGGCGAGCGGCCATTCTGCCTGGCGGACTGGTCGCGCGTGTTGTTCGTGCACTACGCGGTGGACCCGGCCGTCCTCCAGCCACACGTCCCGTTTCCGCTGGACCTGTTTAACGGACGCGCGTACGTGAGCCTCGTGGCGTTTACGCAGGAAAACGTCCGCCCGCAGTTCGCGGGCGGACTGGGGCGGCTGGGCCGGCGCGTCGCCGCCTGGTGCGCCCGGCCCGTGGCCGGCCACGCGTTCCTCAATCTTCGCACGTACGTCCGCTGCCGCGGCGAGCGCGGGATTTTTTTCCTGGCCGAGTGGATCAACAACCGCCTCGACCGGGCAATCGGCCCGGCGACCTACGGCCTGCCCTACCGGCTCGGGCGACTGGTGTACGCCTACGACGCCGCCGGTCTCCCCATGGACGGTGAGGTGCGCGCCGGTGCCGGCGTAGTGCGGTTCGACGCGAGCGTGAATCCAGCCGAACCGTTCGCCCCCGCTCCGGCGGGGCTCGACGAATTCCTGCTGGAGCGCTACACGGCGTACACGCGCCGGGGCGGGACGCTCCGCCGGTTCCGGATCTGGCACGAGCCGTGGACACAGGCGCGGGCGACGGTGACGACCCGCGCGACGGATCTCATCGAAGGCGTGGCGCCGTGGTTCACAAACTGCCGTTATGCCGGGGCACATTTTTCCCCGGGCGTCACCAACGTGCGCATCGGCCCGCCGCGCAAGCTCCCGCCGACGCCGCCCCGAACGCCGCGTGAGCCGGGCCGTCCCGGCCCGGGTTCCACTGCCACCGTCCTGGCGCTGACGGCGCTACTTCCCCTTGTCGTCGTCTGCACGAGCGCCCCGCGCTGGGCGCTGATGTGGTCGATCGCCTTCGGCCTGTTCTTCGCCTGCAAGGGGATCACCTGGCGCCGCGCGACCGGCCCGACGCGCCCCGGCGGAAACGCCCGCTCCCTCGGCTACCTCTTCGCCTGGGTCGGAATGGACGCTCCTGCTTTCCTCGACCCGACTCGCAAGGTACGTCCTCCCGCCGCGCGCGAATGGCTCGCGCCCGCGCTCAAAACAATGACAGGCGCGGCGCTCGTCTGGGTCATCGCCCGGCTGATCCCCCCGGCCCACCCACTCCTCGCCAGCTGGGTGGGCATGGTCGGCCTGGCACTGCTGCTCCACTTCGGCACGTTCCACCTGCTCGCCCTGGCGTGGCGCCGCGCCGGCGTCGACGCGACGCCGCTCATGCGCCAGCCGGCCCGTTCGAAGTCGCTCGCCGAGTTCTGGTCGGTCCGCTGGAACCGTGGCTTTCATCAGCTCGCACACGACCTGGTCTTCCGCCCCGCCACGCGCGCCGGCCTCCGCCCTCCGGCGGCGCTGCTGGCGACTTTCCTGGCGTCCGGCCTCGTCCACGAAACGGTCATCACGCTCCCCGCCGGCGGCGGGTTCGGTCTACCGACGCTGTACTTCACGATCGAAGGCCTCGCCGTCTTGCTCGAGCGCTCCCGAATCGGTCGACGCGTCGGCCTCGGCTCGGCCCTTCGCGGCAGGCTCTTCGCCCTGGCGGTCGCCGCAGCGCCGCTGCCCCTGCTGTTCCCCGCGCCGTTCGTGGGGCGCGTCGCGCACCCGTTCCTGCGCGCCGTCGGAGCCTTTTGAAAGGAGCAACGCCATGACCGCGACCACCCTTTCCAACCTGCTCGTACTCGGCGGCGTGTGCCACTTCGGCATCCTGATCGCCAGCGCGCTCGTCCCGCGCGTGCTCGACTGGAAGGGCGAGCTTCGGAGCCTCAGCCCGTTGTCGCGCCATCTCATCTGGACGCACGGCGCGTTCATCGTGCTGACGATCGTCGCCTTCGGGCTGATCTCGGTGACCAACGCGCACGACCTGACCAGCGGCTCGCGCCTCTCGCGCTCCGTCTGCGGCTTCATCGCCGCCTTCTGGCTGGCGCGGCTGGGGATCCAGCTGTTCCTGTTCGACGCCCGGCCGTTCCTTAAAGCCACGTTCCTGAAGCTGGGCTACCACGGCCTGACGGTCGTGTTCACGTACCTGGGCGTCGTCTACGCGTGGGCGGCCGTCGCGCCGCCGGGGGGAGGTGCGCTCTGAACG
>Ga0207691_10006127_pt1 | contig 11628 bp, 13 predicted proteins | sample KBSM13metaG_FD_184327 | JGI IMG/M metagenome (GOLD analysis project Ga0207691, IMG submission 184327) | Miscanthus rhizosphere microbial communities from Kellogg Biological Station, Michigan, USA - KBS M1-3 metaG (SPAdes) (version 2) | ecosystem: Host-associated > Plants > Roots > Rhizosphere >...
AGGTTTGCGCGTACGCGGCGAGGGGCGCGCCGGCGCAGAGAGCGGCCAAAGCAGCAAGACCCTCACGCCTGTTCATCGTGCTCCCCATGCGGCGGGGTACTGCGCCGCCGCGAGGCCACGTGATGTGCAGCATGCAAGTCGCCCTCCTTCTATGTCACCCGAAGAGCGGCGCGATGTTCGATCGCATAACGCCGGTATTTTTTGGATTGGGTTTGGCTTCATCCAGCGGCCGGGGCGCCGGAGATCGGCTGTTCAATGGGAGAAGGAGCCGCCGCCTCGCGCAGGCGCGACCGCAAACCACCGAACCGGCGCCGATATTGCGCCGGCGACATCATCACCTTGCGCCGGAACAGCCGGTTGAAGAAGCTTGCGTCGCGATAACCGACCTCGGCTGCGATCGACTCGACGGACGCGTCGTCCGACTCGAGCATCTGCTTGGCCTCCTCGAGCCGCAGATGGTGCACGTAGTCGAGCGGCCCCATGCCGGTGGCCTGCATGAAGCGGCGCTTGAAGGTGCGTTCGGGGAGCCCCGAGATGGCGACCATGCGCGCCACCGGCGTCTCGTGCTGGTAGTTTTCCGCGGCCCAGGCCTGGGCCACCGCCACCGCCGGGTCGCTCGACTGCGCGCCATGGCGCAACGACGCATAGGCGATCGGACTGGTGGCCGCGCAGTCGATCAGGTTGATGCGGGCCACCTGCATCGCCGCCTCGGCGCCTGCGAAGCGGCTGATCAAGGCCATCACGAGCTGGTGCCACGCGATGCCGCTGCCGGCCATGACGATGCGCTGGCCGGCACCGGTGAACAGCAGGCCGCGCTCGGGGAACCAGCGCGTCCCCGGGTACTCGCGCCTCAGCGCATCGCAGTAGCCCCAATGCGACGTCGCATCGAGCCCCTCCAGCAGCCCGGTGCGCGCGAGCAGCACTGCTCCCGAGCACGACGACGCGAGGATCGCCCCCTGCGCGTGGCGCGCGCGCAGCCACTCGACTTCGGCGTCGTACGTTGCGCCGAGGGGCTCGCCGGGAGGCACCGCGATGTCGGTCACGCACACCACGTCGACAAGGCCGCACGTCGAGAACGACACGTCCGGCACGATGCGCACCGCGTTGGCACCCTCGACAGGCTGGCCGTCGCGGCTCACGACCATCGAACGAAACGGTGACTCTGCATGACCCCCGTGCAGCATCGACCAGTCGCGATGCACGCCGCAAAAGCAATCGTGGAATCCGTACAGCGTCGCGGCGGTGACACCGGGCATCGCGAGCAACGCCACGGCGATCGGTCGATTCGACATGACGGCGGGGCGTGGCAGGAATGGACGGATTCTTGCCGAAATGCCGCTTTGCGGCGAGCCGCCGCGTCCCCACACTCACCCCCTCGTCGAACCTCGACGACCACTTCCGGAGCCTTCCCGATGCCGACCTCTCTCGAACCGTTGCCGGATCCGGCCACCCTGACCCTCCGCCAGATCCAGCTCCCCGGCCGCTTGCGCCTCGCGTTCGCCGAACAGGGCCGCGGCTCCGGGACGACGGCCATTGCACTGCACGGTGTCACGGACTCGTGGCGCTCCTTCGAGCCGCTGCTGCCCGCAGCGACTGTCTGATCTCGGAGGACTCGACGATGCCCCACCTCACCGACACCCACGGACATCCGGTGAGCGGCGCCACCGCCGCCGCACTGGACCACTACGAGCAAGCCGCGCAGGAGCTGCGCTGCCTGGTCGGGGACCCCCTCGCCACGATCGACCGCGCGCTCGCCGAAGCGCCCGGCATGTCGATCGCGCATACGCTGCGCGCCTGGCTGCACGTGCTCGGCACCGAGGCGCAGGCGCTCGCGACCGCGCGGGAGGCGGCCGAAGCGGCAGCACGCCATGCCGGGACCGATCGCGAGCGGATGCATGCGCGCGCTGCGGCGCTCGTCGCCGCCGGCCGCTGGCGCGAAGGCGCGCGCCTGCTCGAGGACCTCTCGGCACAGCATCCGCGCGACCTGCTCGCGCTGCAGGCCGGCCATCAGGTGGACTTCTTCACCGGCGATTCGCGCATGCTGCGCGATCGGCCGGCGCGCGTGCGGCCGCACTGGAACGACGCCATGCCCGGCCACCACGCCGTGCTCGGCATGCACGCCTTCGGGCTCGAGGAAACCGGCGACTACGCGCAGGCCGAGCGCATCGGACGCCGGGCGATCGAGCTGCAGCCTCGGGACGCGTGGGCATGGCACGCGGTCGCGCACGTGCATGAGATGCGCAACGCGCCGGACGCGGGCATCGCCTGGCTCGAGCCGAATGCGATGCACTGGTCTCGCGACAGCTTCTTCGCCGTGCACAACTGGTGGCACCTGGCGCTCTTCAAGCTCGAGCAGGACCGCCACGACGAGGTGCTCGCGCTCTACGACGCGTCGATCGGCGGGCCCGGTTCGAGGGTCGTGCTCGACATGATCGACCAGAGCGCGCTGCTGTGGCGGCTCGCGCTGCGCGACGTCGACGTCGGCGAGCGCTGGCAGCCGCTGGCCGAACGATGGGCGCCCCACGCCGCAGCAGGCAATTACGCGTTCAACGACGTCCACGCGATGATGGCATTCGCGAGCGCGGGACGCGGCGACCTCGCTGCGCAGCTGCTCGACAGTCAGCGCGAGGCGCTGGCCACGGACGGCGACAACCGAGCGTTCATTGCCGAGGTGGGAGAGGCGGCGACACGAGCGGTGCAAGCCTTCGTAGCAGGCGACCATGACACCGTCGTCTCGCTCGTGCGCCCGATCCGCTCGAGCGCGCACCGCTTCGGCGGCAGCCACGCGCAACGCGACTTGCTCGATCTGACGCTGATCGAGTCGGCGCTGCGCAGCGGCGATCGGCCGCTTGCCGCGGCATTCGCGTCCGAGCGGGTCGCACTGCGACCGTCGAGTGCGCTTGCCCGGCGTTTCGTCGGCCGAGCTGCATCCTGACCGCCTGCTAAGGGCGAGCCTTGAGCGACTCAGAAGCGCTTCTTCTGACCCCGCGACCGAGCCAGCCGTAGAGCACGCACACGAGGAAGATTGTCACCAATGAGCTGCCTGCCATGGCAGAAGCCGAAGGAGGAGGCGGTGCGACGGTCATTCCGACCACCGTGAACGCGAGCACAAGCAGACTTATTGCGGCAAAGACGAGCCTCCTGGCGCGGGACATGCTGCTGCCAGCGAAGAACAGGCAGAGGCCGCCGATCACGAGGGCGGCTTCAACCGCGAGAGCGACCGTCATAGCGCTCCACAGACCAAGACCCAGCTGACGTGAGCCCGCAGGGGTTACCGGCAACTCCGGCCCATGGACCAGTGCGTCAAGAAGCCAGTGCGAGACGACGACCACAGCCAGGACAAGCGTCGGTCGCAACTTCTCGGCCGAAGAGCCCCCGAAAAGCAAGAACACAAATGCGCCTGCGGTCGCGGACCAAACGCCGCTGGACAACAGGCTGTGAGAGTACGGAAACACGAAGCGTGGTTGATGCGTTTGCTGGAAGTCGGCCGGGATGACGACTGTCTCCCAGCCCAATAAGACGAAGAGCCAGAGCAGAAGATCGAGCAGAAGCGAAGCGGCGACGAGCAGGCCAACGTTGAGACGCGGCTCGACGCGCGAAGCAGCAATGGCGACCCCGATGTGTCCAGCGAACATAGTGGCTCCCGACGCTCAAGACAGCCGGCGCGGGCGCCCAACCCACAACCGGCAGCGAGTGTGACCCGCGCGAGGCAAACTCTCGTGGCCACCGACTCGGACGAGGCTCCGCATGATCACCAAGCGCATCGACGTCGAGGCGTTGCCGCCTGTCATCGGCACGCTCTACCCATCGCCGCTGGACGAACCGTGCCGAACGCGGCGCCGAACGCGAATCGGCAATGCCGCGGACCTGACCCAGTTTGGCGTCAACTTCGTCCGGCTGCCGCCAGGCGCCTGGTCGAGTCAGCGGCATTGGCACACCGAAACGGACGAGCTTGTCTACGTGCTCAGTGGCGAACTCGTCCTCCTCACCGAGGGCGCTGAAGAGATCCTGCGAGCCGGCGAAGCCGCCGGCTTCAAGGCGAATGATCCCAACGGGCACCATCTGCAGAACCGCTCTTCCGAGGATGCGACCTTCCTCGAGATCGGCACGCGCGTGGCGGGCGACGCGGCCACGTATCCGGATGTCGACCTGCTCTCGCCGCCTCATCAGCAGCCTGCGCTGTATACCCACCGGGACGGAACGCCGTATCCGAAGCGGGAGCGGAGCGGCCCGGGCACGACCTGACGCACGCTCGACTGAGCTGGCCCACTTCGGACCGGAAGGATGCGCGACCAGGACGATCTCTTCGCGGCGCTTGACCAGTCGAGCTTTCGGGGTCGATTTGCGCTCGGCCCGAAGGAACGCGCGTACCTGGCTGCAAAGGGGCTGAGCACCGTGCTCGAACACGCGCGCGAATTTGTCGCCCGGAGGCTGGCGCCCGCGATGCCAGCTCACGACGGCAGGCAGACGCCGCTTCGCGGTCACCCCGTCTTCATCGCCCAGCACGCGACAGCCACATGTTGCCGCCGCTGCCTGGCGAAGTGGCACGGAATCCCCGTGGGCCGGCCGCTCAGCGCCGAAGAGCAGGCGCATGCCGTATGCGCGATTGCCCGTTGGCTCGAGGCACAGACCCGCGAGCGTTGAGGCACTCCGGTGGGTCGTTCTGGTCAGCGGCTTGGCGAAGTGATCGACATTGAACTGCGCCATGGGTCCGCTGGTCGCGAAGCTCCGCGAGCGGCTGCCTCACTGGCCGGCGTTGCGTAGCGGCAGCGTTTCGGGCCCGCAGGTTACGAGCTTGCGCCATGCCGCGCGTCGCGCCTAGAGCGGAGCTGCCACGGCCTCGGCCGTTCCCATGAAGCGCGGCCCGGACAGCGCCTCCGCGCCGTAGCCGCGGTTGACATCGAGGCCGGTCACGCGCCAGTCGTGCGCCGGCAGCGCGACCGGATGCAGCACCCGCTCGTACGAGCGCATCGGCCAGACGACGCCGAAGCGGCTCTGGTGGTCGTAGGTGTCGACCTCGGCGACGGCGCCGCGCGTGCCGGCGAAGCCTTCGAGCGTGAAGCGGACGCGCCGCATGAGGCTGTCGCCGCGATCGATGCACACGGCGATGCGGTCCGACGCCGAGCGGCCGAGGCCGGGCGCGAGCCACGCCTCGACGACGTCGCAAAGCCTCCCATCGACGCGCTCGACGCCGGCCATGCGCATCGGCATCGGTCGGTCGGCGAGCCAGAGCGGGCCGAGCAGGAAGAGGTTGTAGCCCTCGGTCACCAGCGCCGCCGCGTCGTCGGCAGCGGCATCGGCGCTGCGCACGCCGTTGAACCACACGGCGACCTCGCCGCGCGTGTCGGCGCCTGCCACCGGACGTCGCCAAACGACCGTCTTTCTTCCACGTTCGCCGCTGTACGCCTGCGCCGACAGTCCGGCCTTGGGCATGAGCCGCTCCTGCGAGCTGCCGCGAAAGCCGGCGTCGACGATCTCTGGCTGGATTCGGCCGATCAGCGGCCGCCACTGGCCGTCGTACGAGACGTTGATGTCGTCGAGCTGCCGGTAGCGCGCGAGACCGTGCGCCTCGGCGCTCTCGCGCAGTCGCGTGGCCGCGGCGGCGTCGGCGTCGGCGTCGACCGGCCGCGCCTCCCCGAGCGGCAGCGGCGTGCTGCAGCCTGCGAGCCAGGGCAGCGCCAGCGCGCCGAGGACAGTGCGGCGGGCGAGGCCCCGCGCCATCACGCCTTCTTGGCCCATGCGCTGCACCAGGCGCTGGCGAGGACCTGCTTGCCGGCGAAGAGCGGGCACGGCGCGGCCGCGTCGGTGGGCGTGCCCTGGTAGAGCGCGCAGTTGCTGCAGCGCTGGCCGGCGGCGTACTTCGGGAACTTCTTCGCGTCGGCCTTGGTGGCGTCGTTGACGTAGCCGAGGGCGACCGCTTGCGGATCCTTCTCGTCGACCTTGGCGGGCTGGGCGAGTGCCGCCGTCTCGAGCAGGGCCGCACCGGTGGCGGCGACGGCGAGGAGGAAGGTTCTGCGGCGCTGGATCATGGGGTCGGCTCGGCTGTTGGACTTGACCAACTGTAGCGATGCACGATTCAATCTCGCTTCACGGAGCGATTTGCGGGGGTGATCCGCTCCGGTATTCCGACTCAAACACGACTCAATTTGGATCGACGATGACATCCGGAAAGCGCCCCCTGCCGCCCCGACAGGCGCACGACGACGCGGCGACGCCGCGCTACCGCAGCAGCGCGGTCGCGCGCATGGTCCGCATCCCGGTCGCGACGCTGCGCATCTGGGAGAGCCGCTACCGGGTGTCGGCGGCGGCGCTGAGCGGCGCCGGCCATCGTCTCTACTCGGCCGCCGACGTGCAGCGGCTGGCGCTGCTAAAGCAGCTCACCGACGTCGGCCACGCGATCGGCACCCTGGCCGCGCTCGACATGGCGCAGCTGCGCGACGTCGCGGCCACGCACGCCGGTGCGCTCGCCGGCGCGCGGGCGGGTCGGACGCCGACGCGGCCGTGGCGCGTCGCGGTCGTCGGCGCCGAGCCCTGGACAGAGCGGCTGCAGCGGCCGGCGGTCGTGCGCCGGCTCGACCGGCCGCTCGTCGTCGCCGCCGCCTTCCCGACGCTCGACGAGGTCCGGTCCGAGGTCGCGACCGTCGACGCGCTGCTCCTGCACGCGCCGATCTTGCGCGAGGGCGACGTGGGCGCGCTGGAGGCGGCGGCGGCATCGCTCGGCACGCGGCGCGTCGGCGTGCTGCACGGCTACGCGACGACCGCGGCGTGCGAGGCTTTCGACCGGGCCGGCGTCTCGCTGCTGCGCGCGCCGCAGGACGACCGCACGCTCGCCGCCTGGCTGCAGTTGCTCGCGCGAACGCGCGCCGCCGACACCGTCGCCGCGCGCCGGATGCCGGCCGACCCGGGCTGGCCGGCTCCGGCGGTGGCGCCGCGCCGGTACGACGACGCGACGCTCGCCGACTTCGCGGGCCTGTCGTCGACCATCGCCTGCGAATGCCCGCGCCAGGTCGCGGAGCTCGTGGCGCAACTCTCCGGCTTCGAGGCGTACAGCGCCGAGTGCGCGAGCCGCGGGCCGCGCGACGCGGCCCTGCACCGATACCTGGAGCAGGTCGCTGGCGCCGCGCGCGCCCTGTTCGAATCGGCGCTCGAGCGGGTCGCGGTCGAGGAAGGACTGGTGCTGCGGCCGGTCACGCGAGTGGCAGGTCGAGCACGCCGAGCGCCGCCGGCCGGTCGCGCAAGACGCTGAAGTAGCGCTCCAGGCGCGGCCACGGCGGCGGTCGCACCGTTTGCTCAAAGTCCGTGCACACGCCGGGCTCGCGGATGCGTTTGTGGCAAGCTTTTATCGCTATGCGCCAGCGCCCGCCCGAACCCGCCTTGTCCCGCCGCTGCCTGTTGCGCCTGATCGGGGGCGCAGCCACGCTGCAGATTCCGACATTCGCGCTGGCTGGCTTCGATTTCTTCCTGAGCGAATACACCGCTACCACGGCGGAGCTGCAGGCCGAGATGGCCAAGCGCTTTCCCCTGCAGCAACGATATGCGGAACTCTTCACGGTGACCTTGCGCGATCCGCAGCTCGGCCTCGATCCCGCGAACAATCGCCTGGGCGTCACCGCCCTGCTGAGCATCGCCAGCCCGCTGCTGCGCCCGGAAGGTGTGGAAGGCCTGGTTTCGGTCAGCAGCGCCCTGCGTTACGACGCACGGACCCGCGCGGTGCGCCTGGTGCAGCCACGGGCTGACCGCATCGAGATTCAGGGCCTGAGCGGACGGGATGCCGAGCGGCTGCAGCAGATCGGGGCGGTGGTCGCGCAGGAACTGCTGCGCGACCAGGCGCTTCACACCTTCGACGCCAAGGACCTGACGGTGGGCAGCAAGGTCTACGAGATCGGTGACATCACCGTGCAACAGGACGGCGTCAAGGTGCAGATCAAATGAACACTTCCCACCCACGCCGGTTGGCCATCAATCCAGGCCCCTATCGCGTGTGAGTCCTGATGTACTCGAGGCGCGGCAAGGGACTCGAATGTGTAAGCCAGTCCGATTCCCTCGAGTGCGGCGTCCAGGCTGAAGACGGTGTTGCTGATCGTCAGGTTGCCCTTGACTTCGTACCGACGGGCCGCTCGTCGAAGCGATAGCAGTCGCTCTCGAGGCGGCTTCCGGCCGATGGCAGCCATCGGCCGCGTCACCTCAAGCGCGAAGCAGCTTCTGCATGGATCGGCCTCGACCCGAGTCCGGGAACAACACTTGCGCCGTGCGATCGGGCTCGATCCCGAACGTCTCGGCGCACGCCGACGCCAGCAGCCGGTCCAGTGCCAGCGTGGGCTTGAGATCGCGACCTTCGTGCAGGCTCGTCGGGGCAAGACCGGGCCAATCGGCGATGACGGTGCCACCTTGCACGGCTCCGCCCACCAGCATGGCGACGGCGCCGGTGCCGTGGTCGGTGCCGCCCGTGCCATTGGCGGCCACGGTTCGCCCGAACTCGGTGGCGACCAGGACGACGGTCTGTGACCAGGCGCCTCCCATTCCCTCGCGCAGTGCGGCGATCAGGTTGTCCAGGCCCTTGAGCTGGCCCGCAAGGCGTGCGTTCTGTCCGCTGTGCGTGTCCCAGCCCGTGGTCTCGATCATTGCGATGCGCGGCCCGTCGGCTCGCGCGAGGAACCCCGCGGCCATGCGGCCGAGCGCAGCCGCGTCCTGCCGCCTTTCGCTGCCGCTCATCTCGCCGGCCATGCCGCGCGCATCGAGCGCCGCGGACCAGAGCCCGTGCAACAGCGAATCCTTGGCATAGAGCTGCTCGACGCTCAGCATCAGGTCGTCGCTCGCCTGCGGCAGAGCCGAGGGCGCATAGGTCGTGACCTCCACCGCCCCGCGCAGCGCCATCGGCACCGCGGGTGAGAAGGCGATAGCGTCCTTGCCCCTGCGCGGCAGCATGCTCACCAGCCGGTTCATCCAGCCGTCCTTGACTTGATACGCGGCGCTGCCGCCGGTCTCCAGCACGTTCTGTCCATCGAAATGCGATCGGTCGCGGTACGGGGAAGCGATCGCATGGAAGAAGCTCGCCTCGCCGGCGCCGTACAGCTCGCGCAGCTTGGGCAACGAGGGATGCAGCGCAAACGTTCCGTCCAGCTTCGAGGAGCTCTCGGGGTCGACGGCCAGCGCGCCGCGCAGGCGGGCATAGGCTGGCTCCGCATAGGGGATGACGGTGTTCAGGCCGTCGGCCGCGCCACGCTGGATGATGAAGACGAAACGACGTTCGGTGACGGCCTGCGCGAACAGCACCGGGGATGCCGTGAGCAGCGCGGCGGCGCCGAGGAAGCTGCGTCGGTCCAGGGTCACGGTCATCTCCTCAGGAATTCGGGGCTCACCAGCAGCAGGGCGAGCGCGGTGCTCCCGCTTTCGGCGCGCGCGATCGCGCTCGACGTGTCGTCGCTCAGGGCGCCGGGCAGCACGCGCGGCGCCAGGGAACGTGCATCGACGGCGTTGCCCGCTTGCATCGCGATTCGTTGCGCGACCTCCACACGGCGCAGCAGCGCATCCGGCGCTGCCCAGGTGGCGGTCAGATCGTCGTACCCGGCCGGCGAGCCGGGCCGCCAGACCGGCTGACCCAGCTGGTTCATCAGGTTCGCGGCCTGGGCCGCGGGCATCTCCTGCCTGCCCAACGCGCGAAAGCTCGAGAGGGCCCAGTCCCAGGGCGACTTGAACTTGGCACTCGGCGGCTGCCACGCCTCCTCGGACGCCACCAACTCGCGGTAGAGGCTCGGCAGGTCGCCGCCCGTGCGTTCGAAGGTGTTCGCCAAGCGTCGCACCAGCTCGGTCGGCGGCTCGTCGGCGACGAAGTGGCGCGCCAGTTTGCGGGCAAGGTGATGCGCTGTCGCGGGCGCGGTGACGAGGTCATGAAGGATCGCCCGCGCCTGCTGCTCGCCACCGTCTGGGTAGCTGCGGCCGAGTACAGCCCGTGCGCCGGGCTCGTGAAGCGCAGGCACGAAGCGGAAGGTGCTTGAGGCAGGTGCCGAGGCATCGTCGCCCGGGAGCGTCCAGCCGGTCAGCGCGCGCGCGAACTCGGTGACGTCCGACTGCGTGTACCCGCTGCGAACGCCGAGCGTGTGCAGCTCCAGAATCTCGCGCGCCAGGTTCTCGTTGAGGCCGCGCGGTCGCTGCTGGCGCTCGCCCGCGCGCATGCCGGCCAGGCTGCTCGGGCCGATCGACTGCGCCTGATCCAGGTACAGCAACATCGCCGGATGGCGAACGACGGCCAGCAGCAGATCTTCGAAGCGGCCCAGCACGTTCGGACGAATGGCGTCGGCCTCGAAGCCGCCGGCCAGTCCCACCACCAACAGCTTGTCCACCGACACGGCGAAGTGGTTGGACCAGAAGTGCACCAGTCGCTCCACGAAGGGGGTCGAGGACTGCAGCGCGCTGCTGGTACGCGCGCCGACAGCCGCGATGTACGCATCGCGCCCCTGGCGAAGGTAGGCTTCGCGGATACCGCTTCGTTGTCCTTCGGGCGCCTGCCGGGCAGCACGCTGTTGCACAAGCCAGGTCTCGACGAGAGCGGCGGTACGCGGCAATGGCTGCCAGGGAGCGGGAACGGGCTCATACGCATCGAACTGCGACAGCAGCCAGCGCTGAGGCTCCGGCGGCGATCGATCGTCGGGCCGGGCGCCGAGGCCGAAGCGGTTCAAGGCGATGGCAGGCGCGCTCATGGCGCCAAATTGTCGACCTGTGAACGCAACCCTGGATGTCGGCTTTGTGGCGGAGCGTAAAGAAGGACTGACTGGACTCACTTCATCGAGTGCCGCGTGCAGGTCCTCAAGCAGGCCATCCCCGCTGCGTCAGCCGCCAACGCCGCCGTTTCTTACGGTGGGCCCCACTGCCGACTTGTCCTTGAAGCATTGCGCCGGGGACTGCTTCGATCCATTGCCGGTCATCCGGCAGATCTCGAGCTTGTAGTATTTCTTCGCTTCGCAGTCGTTGCGATAGTGACGTTTCGAATCTGCGCGCATGCAGGGATCGGCCGTGATGATGTCGTCGCTTCCGACCTTGAACATGCAGTAGTCGGCCTGCCAGCGGATCCGAAGTCCTTCGACCGGACATCCACCCGCCCGCGCTGGGAAGGAAACAGCCGCCAATAGAGAGAGGACCCACAACAGACGCATTTCGCGCACCCTTCCATGTTGTCGCGGATTGCGCCGCGCAGCTAGGCCCGTTCGAACAACATCGGCGCGTCGACCGTCCCGTTCCCGAAGGCCGCTCCTTCGCTGATGAGACGCCGCAGCGCGCTCGCGTCGACGCTGCCTTCCGCGCGCTCGGCGATCTCTTCGGCCAGCGCGCGCATCTGCCGCGTCGAGAAGCGGATGCGCTCACGGAAGGCGCCGTCGCCGAGGCGGTCGAGCAGGCTGCGGTTGAGCTCGGCGAACCACGGCAGCGCGGCCTGATCGAGCATCACCGCCGGATTGGCGACCGTCGCGCCCGGGCGCGACGCCGACCAGGCGCGCAGCAGCGCCTGCACTTCGAGGTTGAGCGCCTGGCAATGGGCGAGCTCGGCGCGCAGCACCGACAGCGAGGCGAGGTCGGCGAGGCGGCGCTGGAAGAAGAACTGCGCCAGCACGCCCCAGTAGTAGGTGTAGTCCCAGA
>Ga0207691_10006129_pt1 | contig 11625 bp, 8 predicted proteins | sample KBSM13metaG_FD_184327 | JGI IMG/M metagenome (GOLD analysis project Ga0207691, IMG submission 184327) | Miscanthus rhizosphere microbial communities from Kellogg Biological Station, Michigan, USA - KBS M1-3 metaG (SPAdes) (version 2) | ecosystem: Host-associated > Plants > Roots > Rhizosphere >...
TTTCTTTCTGTTGACAGTGTTCGCACGTGAAACGGAGATACCATTGGCCGGGGGTTAGCGTACGCATTGCTTTGGTCCTTCGATTTCTAGTTCCGGGCGCGAGGAACGGGGCGAGAGCGGCGAGGAATCCGTGCAGCCCCACGACACTGGCCGGTGGGATGACGAAGATTGCGATCCACAAAAGCCACGCGACGGCGGAGGTTGTATCGGATCCGCGCGAGAACGACGGCAGAAGCAACCCCGCTCCTGCCAGAGCGAGCGTCCCGACGAGACCGCAGCTCATGGTCAGCACGAACAGTACGCCGAAGTACTGCTGCACACTCGGCTGGCCGGGACATGGGCTTTCCGCCGCCATCGGCGGTAATTGGAGTGACGAGCTGAATGCGACCGGTTCCGGGACCCTGCGTTCCAGCCAGTCCGGGAGCGGAGCAATGGACAGCGTGAGGCACTGGAACGCGCTGGACTTTCGTGCAACGTAGGGGAACACCCCCGCCCAGAGAACCATCGTGAAAAGCAGGACGCCTATCGAGGACCAGGCCAGGACGAGGCGTCCCGTACGCAGGGCCGTCCGCGCTCGACCGCGTCGAGCGTCTGCGGCGGCGGTGTCCCCGGAATCACCGTGCATCCTGGTTGCGACGTAGCCGGCCAGAGCAATAACCACGGCCAGGAAGCAGAGCATGAACCAAAGCGCTCTGAGTGACACCCACTCGACCTGAATGGTCCACAACGTCGCCTGCTCCACCGAGCCTAACGCGGCGGTCGGCAGCAGATTCACCGCTGCGCCTGGATAGTAAATCGCTCGGTGCTGGGCGCCGCTGGCGGCGAGGCACCACATGAAACCCGCCGCACAAGCGAAGTACAGGAGATGCCCCAACCAGAGTGCTCCCGGCCTAACGCGATCGTACTGCCGGAACACGAGGTGAGCGAGCGCCCACCCGGTGAGCCACCACTCGACCGCGGTGAGGATGGGGCGTTGCGACGGTCCGGCAATCTTTTCCAAGGCGACGCCCAAGCCCCCGCCAAGTATGATCAACGCTACCGGAGGAATCGCACTCCGGGACAGCCCGCGCTCGAAGAGCGTCTCGACGATTGTCTTGTGGAACAGCGCGTACGCAACCGCCCCGCCAATAATTCCCCCAAGCATGGCCGACGCAATGACGGGAGCAGTGTCGGAGAGCAGCCGAACCACCACCGGACCGAGCGACCCTAACAACAGAATGGCGGTCAGCAGGGCAATGGGGAGTACGAGTAGCCGAACCGCATACGCCTGCATCCTAGAGATCCACCGCCACGTCCGACTGCCTCGATGCTCCCGAGCAGCGTCGTCAACCGCCTGCCGCCCGAGATCCGCTACTTGCAGCACGAGCTGATACAGGGCGCCGAAAAACGCCCACGGACCCTTGGCGATTCGCAAGAGGTCCGCCGAATACACGTCGAACACGTCGACGCGGGTACCGTCCGATCGCTGGCCTTCGAGACGCGTTGTCAGGTACGCTGCTTGTTCGCCTGCTCCCTTGTAGGCCACGAGGCGCATGCGCATCGACTCATGCGCGACACAGGCGGGGTCACTGATAGGGGTCGCCTCGACGGATGAGCACAACGCCTTTTCGCGGTCCGCGATTTCAACCGGGTGGAGCGGGAGATAGACCGGTTGCTCATGGAACCGGGAGTACCGCGCATCCGGCAGCGATTGCAGCAGGCTCGCCACGTCGACGGCGAAAGCCCCTCGCTGTTGTTTCACGTCGCCCTGGACAGTGATTATCGCAATGCGAGCGCGGCTAGCGGTACATCCCTCTTCAACTTCGGCGCTCGAAAATGGAGTACCAACGGTACCCATCGATGCCTCGTCGTTCGAGAACACAGCCAACCGTCGCGGAACTGTCCGTGATGAATGAAGCAGTTCCAGCAGTAAGTGGCCAGACCCATGCTGCTGTGTCGGTATAAGGAAGCATGTGACACAGCGGCCCCGGGACGCGTTCGCGTCCCGGGGCCGCCTGCCGTTCCCGATTCCCCATGCGGGGTTTCAGCCGATCTAGTACCGGTAGTGATCCGGCTTGTACGGGCCGTCGGCCTTGACGCCGATGTACGCCGCCTGCTCCGGCGTCAGGCGCGTGAGCTTCACGCCCAGCTTGTCGAGGTGCAGCAACGCCACCTTCTCGTCCAGGTGCTTCGGCAGCACGTACACCTTCTTCTCGTACCGCTCGGTGTGATTGAACAGCTCGATCTGCGCCATCACCTGGTTCGTGAAGCTCGCTGACATGACGAAGCTCGGGTGGCCCGTCGCGCAACCCAGATTCATCAGGCGACCCTCGGCCAGGATCATCACCGAGTGGCCGTCAGGGAAGACGAACTCGTCGTACTGCGGCTTGATGTTGATCCGCTTGAGTCCCTTCACCTTCTTGAGGCCGGCCATGTCGATCTCGTTGTCGAAGTGGCCGATGTTCGCGACGATCGCCTTGTCCTTCATCCGCGCCATGTGGTCGGCGGTGATGATGTTCAGGTTGCCCGTCGCCGTGATGAAGATGTCGGCGGTCGCGACGACGTCTTCGAGCGTCGTGACCTGATAGCCCTCCATCGCGGCCTGCAACGCGCAGATCGGATCGATCTCGGTAATGACGACACGTGCGCCCTGGCCCTTGAGCGCCTGCGCGCATCCCTTCCCGACTTCACCGTAGCCGAACACCACGGCGACCTTGCCGGCCAGCATCACGTCGGTCGCGCGATTGAGACCGTCGATCACCGAGTGACGGCAGCCGTAGATGTTGTCGAACTTCGACTTCGTCACGGAGTCGTTGACGTTGATCGCGGGGAACAGGAGCGTTCCCGCCTTCGACATCTCGTACAGGCGATGGACGCCCGTCGTCGTCTCCTCGGTCACGCCCTTGATCGCAGCCGCGACTTTCGTCCACCGACCAGGATTGCGCTCGGCTTCCTGGTTGAGCAGGCCGAGGATGACGCCCCACTCCTCTGGGTCATTCGCTTCGTCGAACGCCGGGATCTTGCCGGCCTTCTCGAACTCGGCGCCCTTGTGCACGAGCAGCGTCGCGTCGCCACCGTCATCGAGCAGCATGTTCGGGCCGCCGCCATCGGGCCACATCAGCGCCTGCTCGGTGCACCACCAGTACTCCTCGAGCGTCTCGCCCTTCCACGCAAACACGGGCACGCCCTTCGGATTGTCGGCGGTCCCGTTAGGCCCGACGACGACCGCGGCCGCGGCGTGATCCTGCGTCGAGAAGATGTTGCACGACACCCAGCGCACGTCGGCACCGAGGTCGACGAGCGTCTCGATGAGGACGGCCGTCTGTACGGTCATGTGCAGCGAGCCCATGATCCTCGCGCCCTTGAGCGGATGCTTGCCGCGATACTCCTCGCGGATGCTCATGAGCCCCGGCATCTCCTGCTCTGCGAGACGGATCTCCTTGCGCCCGAACTCGGCGTCGGCGAGATCGCGCACTTTGAACGCCGGCCGGTCGAGCGCCGACTGCGTCGTGGGCTGTACAGTAGTCGTCATCCAGTCCTCATCGTTAGGTAAAGTGAAACAGGCGAGCATTGTACTATCAGACAGCAGCCATCAGCCATCAGCTTCCGACGACTGACGGCTCCGAACATCAGCAGCTACGACGAACAGCGCCGGGCCGTTCGCGTCCGCATCGACCGGCAGCGGCATGTAACGCACGCGAGTGAAGCCGGCGGCGGACAGCCACCCGGTCATCTGCTCGGACGAAAAACCCTGCCACACGTGGCCCATCTGCTGGCGGTATTCCTCGCGGTCGTGTGGCATCATGTCGACCACGATCAGGCGGCCGCCCGGCCGTAGCACACGCGCCGCCTCGCCTAACGCCTTCTGCGGCTCGGCGATGTAGTGCAGCACGAGCGACATGACGGCCGCGTCCATCTGACCGGGCTCGATGGGCAGCGCCTCCAGCTCGCCCTGCCTGATCTCGACGTTGCTCAAGCCATCGAGCCGGCGGCGGGCGGCGGCGAGCATCGCCGCCGACGCGTCGACGGCGATGACGCGCTGCACGAACGGGGCGAGCGTCGCCGTGAGCGGGCCGGTGCCGCAACCCAGGTCGGCGATGCGCCAGTCGGGATCGACCAGCGCGAGCATGCCGGCCAGCGGCGAGCGATCGCCGAACATCTCGCCGCGCACTGCGTCCCACTGTCCCGCGACGGACGAGAAGAACTCCTGCGAGCGCGACCGGCGTTCGCTCAACACGCCGTCCACGCGGCGCGAGTCCTGGCGCCCGGCGGGACTCGCGGCCACCTGGTCACGCACGATCGTCCAGAGCTGGCGCGCGGCCGAATCGAGCGCCGTCTCCAGTCGGTAATAGCGGCTGGTGCCATCCGCTCGGGACGCCACCCACCCGTCGTCGCTCAGGATCTTGAGGTGGCGGCTCACCGTGGATTGCGGGAGCTGCAGCACCGAACAGAGCTCGGTGACCGTGAGCTCGCGATCCTCCAGCACGTGAAGCAGCCGGCTCCGTGTCGGGTCGGAGAGCGCGCTGAGCTGGTCGAAGACGCCGGGGCGTAGAGTGGTATTCATCCGTATATCCGGATGTAACGCTACAACCGTCTACCCCGGGAGTCAAGCGGCTGTGAACTGCGAGGTGGCGTGGGAGCCTGAACAGCGCAGCGGCCAGGTCAGCGACAACCGGCGTGAGGCGGAAGTTCCGGAGCCGCCAGATTGTGTACGGCGGCACATGGCAGCGCCGGGGTCAACCATCTATAGTTCCGTCCGTTCCATGCCTGGCGCTGTTGCCGGCATTGGGTGGAGTCCCGTTCGAGGAGTAGTGCCGCGAATGATTCGACGGAGGGTCGTGCTCCTTCCGCTGCGCGCCGCACGTCTCGGTCGCCTCGCGCTGCTGCTCCTCGGCAGCGCGATGGCGTGCGAATCCGCACCCGCCTCAAACGCGGATTCCGCCGTCGCACAGGCGCCGAAGGACACGAGCCCAGTCACGGACAAGTACGTGCCCAGCGTCGATGAGGGCCTTGGCGCGTCGATCGCCATCCTGATCGACAACTCCGGTTCGATGAAGAAAGCGGCCGAGGGTGACAGCCAGCCGAAGTACGTCGTCGCGCGTGAGGCGCTGGAAGCAATGCTGGCGTCCACCGACTCGTTCGTGGCGCGACAACCGGACTTCCCGATCAACGTCGGTCTGTACCGGTTCTCGAGTCGCGTGACGGCGATGGCGCCGATCGGGCGCTACGACCGGGCCGCCCTCAAGGCGGCGCTCGACACGATGCCCGAACCCGACGGCGGCACCGCGATCGGAAGGGCCATGGACGTCGCGCGTGAGGACCTCTATCGCGCCGGGACATTCCGGAAGTACATCCTTGTCGTCACCGACGGCGAGAATACGGACGGCGTGTCACCTCGCCGCATTGCCCAAGAGATCAACCGGCGCAGTGAAGGCGCGGTGCGCATGTACTTCGTGGCGTTCGACGTCGATGCCGAGCGGTTCGGCTTCGTGCGCGACGTGCGAGGCGAGGTGGTCGGCGCCCGCAACGGTGACGCGCTCCGCGCACGACTCGACGAGATCTACCGCGGGAAGATTCTTTCCGAAGCAGTGGATGCCGGCGAGACCCGGCCAGCAGCGGCCGATTCGGCCGCACGTGATTCGGCCGCGCGCGATTCGGCCAAGCCTCCGACGACTCCGAGGAAGGACACACGACCATGATCATGGGCAAATTCTTCAAGGCGTTCCGGGCGCAGCTCAACAAGATCGCGAACATCTTCTTCGAGTCTGACCCGATCGCCGTGATGCAGCTCGAGGTGGACAGTGCCACCGACCGTCTCAAGGAAGGCCGGAAGGGACTCGAGATGTACCGCGGCCTCGTGGAGACCGTGGCGCGTCAGGTCGCGGCCGGAAAGTCGAACATCAGTCAGCTCGAGGCGCAGATCAAATCGCACCTGAAGGCAGGCAATCGCGAGATGGCTGGGCAGCTCGCGATTCAACTGCAGAAGGCGCAGACGGAGCTCTCGAACAACGAGAACCAGCTCCAGATGCACGAACAGGCGTATCAGAACAACCTGCTCAAGATTCAGAAGGCGAACAAAGACATCGTGAAGGTCCGCGAGAAGATCCAGCAGTACCACGCGGAGCTGAAGATGAGCGCGGCGGAGGCGGAGATCGCGCAGATCTCCGAGTCGTTCGACATGAACGTGACGACGGACTTCGGCGAAGTGGAGTCGATGATCCAGCGGAAGATCGACACGAACCGCGGCCGCGCGCGTGTGGCGAGCGACATGTCGTCGAGAGGCATCGAGGTAATCAAGGCCGAGGAAGCCGCCGAGAAGGCGATGGCCGAGGACCTTCTCTCGAAGTACGAGGTGCAGCTGGGGCTCAAGTCGCCGGAAACCACGCCGGTGGCGGAAACCGTAAAGAGTCTCGGACCCGCGGTTCAGAAAACCACCGAATAGCGCAACAACAAGCGCTGGTAGCTGGGTGCTCGTGCTTGTTGCTGGGTGATGCTGAGTGACCCGCACGCAAGTCCACCCAGCGTCACCTAGCGACCAGCACGAGCACCCAGCCACCAGCTAGCAGTTTCCAGTCTCTAGTCCCTGTCTCCATGGCAAACGGCCGACCGAAACCGGCGTTCTTCCTCGTGATGTTCGCAGTCGTCGCGGGGCTCATCTACTACGGCGTCTCGCGCTTCGGCGGCATCGGAAAAGGCGGCGGCGGGACGGACAGCAGCGGAGCCATCTCGCCGACGGATCTCGCGAACAAGGGCGGGCCCGAGGCGCCTGACGCGAACAGCGTCACGACGGTCAAGGAGTACAGCTACGTCGCGAGTGCCAAGCTGCCCGAGGTGAAGGGCACGTCCGCGTACACGCCAATGGCCGACAACACCGTGCGGATGGCGCTCAACGTCTGGGCGGGATGGGCGCCGGTGATCCACGCGAACAACGGCTTCAAGGCCGGCAAGGTGTGGAAGGCGCCGGGCGGCAAGACGTTCAAGCTCGAGCTCGTGCTGATCGACGACCCGATCGCCATGCGCGACGCCTACGCGTCAGGCAAGGTGCACATCGGGTGGGCGACGCTCGACATGATACCGCTCTTCGTGGAGCAGCTGCGCAAAGACTCGCGCACGATGCCGCGCGTCTACCAGCAGATCGACTGGTCGAACGGCGGCGACGGCATCGTGTGTCGCCAGAGCGTGAAGTCCGTTGCCGACCTGCGCGGCAAGACCGTCGTGCTCGCGCAGAACTCGCCGTCGCACTTCTTCCTGCTCAACACGCTGATCAGCGGCGGCCTGCAGCCGGCGGACGTGCAGTACAAGTTCACGGCCGATGCATTCCAGGCGGCCGCGGCGTTCAACGCCGACAAGAGCCTGGCCTGCGCAGTGAGCTGGGCGCCGGACATCTACAACCTCGCGGACGCGAGCGGGAACAAGATGCTCGTGAACACGCAGACGGCGAACAAGCTGATCGCCGACGTGTGGTTCGCGCGTGCCGACTTCGCCAAAGACAACGGCGCGATCATCGAAGGGCTCGTCCGCGGGATTTTCGAAGCTATGGAAAGTCTGAAATCCCAGGAGGGAAAGGCGACGGTCGCGAAGCTCATGGCCACCGGGTACTCCATCCCGGAGAAGGACGCGTTAGGCATGCTCGGCGACGCACACTCGACGAACTACGCCGAGAACCGAGAGTTCTTCCTCAACCAGAACAACCCGACGAACTTCGAGCGCACCTGGAACACGGCGTACTTCCTCTACCGGAAGATCGGCAGCGTGTCGGGGAATCCGATCCCGTTCGACCAGGTGATGGACTTCTCGATCATCCAGAAGCTCGCGAACGAGCCGGTCTTCGCGAACCAGAAGAACGAGTATCAGGTGCAGTTCGTGCCGACGTCCGCGTCGACCGTGCAGGCCGAGAGCAACGAGATTCTCACGAAGAGCATCGTCATCCAGTTCTACCCGAACTCCGACGAGATCGAGAAGGTGATCGAGAAGACGGTTGACGGAAAGACAGTCCAGGAGAAGTACGATCCTAACGCGCCGTTCGTGGTGGAGGAGGCGGGCAAGCTGGCCGGACAGTTCGGCGCGGCCCGCATCGTCATCGAGGGCCATACCGACGGCTCGATGAAGAACTCGGGAACCGTGACGGCGGCCGACGTGCAGGAGCTGTCGCTCAGGCGCGCGAACGCCGTGAAGCAGGCGCTCATCCGCAAGTTTCCGTCGCTGCAGCCTAACCAGTTCACCACCGCAGGCCGCGGGTGGGATCGGCCGGCCGACCCGAGCGATCCGACCAACAACGCGAAGAATCGGCGCGTCGAGATCAAGGTTTATCCGCTGGAGTCGAAGTAGGTCCGCGCAGTGACTGAATCGGTAACGACCCAAACACCGACGGCGGCCGCGCCGCCGTCGGTGCAGGCCGCGCCGCGGTCGCTCATGCGGCGGCTGTTCACGCTGCGCGAATCGCCGCCGCCGCTCGTCAAGCGGGCAGTCGGGATCGCCGGCGTCGGCATCGGCGTGCTCGTCTGGTTCCTGCTCACGCTCGGCTCCACGCCCGAGACACGCGTCGTGTCGCCGGTCGTGTTGCCGAGTCCCATGGAAGTGCTCCGCAGCATCCCGACGCTGTTCACCGAGCGCGGCCTCGTCGCGAGCACGGCGGCTACCCTGCGTCGCGTTCTCAGCGGCTTCGGGCTGGCCATCCTCGTCGGCGTGCCGTTAGGCATTCTGGCCGGCGCGTATCGCATCCTCGACGCGCTCACAGGGCCGATCTCCGTGTTCCTGCGGAACATTCCGGTCGCGGTGTTGATCCCGCTCACGATCCTGTGGTTCGGTATCGACGAGACGCAGAAGACGATGTTCATCTTCATCGCCACGGCGCCGTTCGTGTTCTTCGACGCGGTGCGTGCGGTGGCGGGGGTGCACGACCGCTACGTGGAGACGGCGCAGACGTTAGGTGCGTCACCGCGCCAGGTGGTGACGAAGGTGCTCATCCCGCTCGCGATGCCCGACGTCTACGACAGCCTGCGCAACCTGTTCGGGCTCGCGTTCGGCTACATCATGCTGGCCGAGCTCGTGAACGCGGAGCGTGGACTGGGCAATCTCCTGATGACGAGTCAGCGGCGCGGGCTCACCGAGCACATTTTCGCAATCCTCATCGTGATCGGGCTGCTCGCGTACGGAATCGACCGGCTGCTGTACTGGTTCCAGCTCGGTCTGTTCCCGCACCGCGCGGAAGACGAATGACTCAGCCTGTAGCGCCCGCTGCGGCCAAGGCACCGCCGGTGGTGTTGTTCGACCACGTGACGAAGACGTACGACAATGGCTTCACGGCGATCAAGGACGTGTCGTTCGTCGTCGAGGACATTCCGGGGAAGATGGAGTTCATCACCATCCTTGGTCCCTCGGGATGCGGGAAGTCCACCGTGCTGCGTCTCATCGCGGGACTGCCACCGCAGTATCCGGCGACGTCAGGCACGGTGCTCGTCGGCGGGCAACCGGTGCTGAGTCCCGGGTCCGATCGCGGCATGGTGTTTCAGGACTACTCGTCGTTCGATAACCGCACGGTGGAGGACAACGTCGCCTTCGGGCTCGAGTGCCGAGGTGTTCCCGCCAGCGACCGGCGTGAGCGCGCGCGTGAGTGGATCAGGAAGGTCGGGCTCGACGTAGATCGTGACGCGGCCAAGTATCCACACCAGCTCTCGGGCGGCATGCGTCAGCGCGTCGCGATCGCGCGCACGCTCATCCTGAATCCGCGCATCATCCTGATGGACGAGCCATTCGGCGCGCTCGACCCGTCGACGCGCCTCAGGATGCAGGACATGCTCGTGTCGCTGTCGCGTGAGGCGCAGGCCACGGTCTTCTTCGTCACGCACTCCATCGAGGAAGCCGTCTATCTCGGCGACCGCACGTACGTCTTCTCGTCGTGCCCGGGAACGATTCTCAAGGAGCTCGCGGTGCCGCCACCGGACTTTCCGGCTAAGCAGATGCAGCGACAGCCCGAGTTCATGGAGATCGTGTTCGAGATCCGGGACATGGTGGAGTCACTCGAGTCTTCGACGCGCGCGGGGGATGAGTGAGCCTCGCGAGCGCGTTCCGGTCACCGATCGGGGGAGCTCGTCACTGATGGCGCCTAACGAACAGCCTGGCGCCAAACTCGGCTCCTATGTCAAGCACGCGTTTCTCTACCCGTGGAATCTTCTGATATTCATGGGCGGAACCGCGTTGGCGGCAATGTCACCATACCCCGGCGCATTCCTCCCGATCATCGGCGGTCTCGAGCTCGCGTACCTGACAGGCCTCTCCGCGATTCCACGCTTCCGCACCGCCGTCGACGCGAAGATCGCGGCGAAAGCGCGAGAAGCGACGAGCAAGGCGGCACCGTCGGCTGGCAATCAACAGTCGCTGGACCGAATTCTCGAGTCGCTGCCAGCGCCGGCACTTCGACGCTTTCTACTCCTGCGCCAGCGCTGCTTCGAGATGCGGTCCATCACGTCCGGCATTCGCGGTCAGACCGATGACACTCCCGACTCGGCCGAATCGATTCGGACACCGGCGCTCGATCGTCTGCTCTACCTGTTTCTGCGCCTGCTCGTGTCGCAGAATGGGCTCGATCGTTTTCTGCGAAGCACGAGCGAGAAGGATCTCGACGCGAAGCTGACCGACATCCGCGCGCGCTTCGAAGCGGCGAAGCCGGCCGGTGATGAACGCGTGACGCGATCGCTGCAGGACAGCCTCGCGGACGCTGAGTTGCGCCTCGACAACTACAAAAAGGCGGCGAAGGACGCGGAGTTCGTCGCCATCGAGCTCGATCGCATCGAAACGAAGATTCAGGCGCTGATCGAGATGGGTGTGAGCCGCCAGGATCCCGACTACCTGAGCCATCAGGTGACGGCGGCGGCCGAAAGCATGCAGCACACCGAGGACGCGGTGAACCAGCTCCAGCATCTGACAGGCCTCGCGGACGAGATCAACGAGCCGCCGGCGATTCTCGAGGCGAACATTGGCGGTTTGGTGGCCCGTGACCGTTGACGTCCTGACGGCCGAGCGGGCATCAGCCGAGCTGCCGGCGTGGTACCCACCGTGGGCGCGCTCGCTCGCGGAACAATACTTCTCGGGTACGGCGTCAGTGTTCGTGCTCACCGGGAATACGTACGACCTCGTCCCGCTCGTCGACCCTAACGCGGACGGCGCGGCGGACTACGGATCGGTATCCGATTTTCTGGCCGAGCAGCTGTTCGGCCGCTGGGATCTGGTGCTGCACTACGATCTCGGTCGAGGGCTACGCTCGTTCGCGGGGAGAAGCGAGAAGCGGCTCAAGGACATGGTCGCGCTGGCGACGCGCCGTATCGGTGACCTGTCCACGGTAAAGAACGATCCGGCGATCGTGATCGGGCTGCTCGATCTGCTCGTGCGCGACAACGTGATGGCGCCGCCGGAAAAGCGACTCAGGATCGGCATTCTGATCAATCAGGCGTCGTTCCTGTTCCCCGCTGGCGAGCCTGGCCGCACGAGCTTCGCCGCGTCAGGCATGCTCGTGACGCTGCTGAACTGGGCGACGAGCACGCACGTGAAGCATCTCGAGATGGCGTGCGTGCTCATCGACGAACGGCGGAGTGACGTGAGTGACCGCGTGACCGGCAACCCGCACGTCGCGACGGTTGAAATGCCGCT
>Ga0207691_10006130_pt1 | contig 11625 bp, 10 predicted proteins | sample KBSM13metaG_FD_184327 | JGI IMG/M metagenome (GOLD analysis project Ga0207691, IMG submission 184327) | Miscanthus rhizosphere microbial communities from Kellogg Biological Station, Michigan, USA - KBS M1-3 metaG (SPAdes) (version 2) | ecosystem: Host-associated > Plants > Roots > Rhizosphere >...
CACGATCGGATACGAGACGCCGTTGTCGGGGTTGAGCCAGTAGGTAGGCGACACCTGGCTCGAGCCGGCGAGGTTCACCACCATGCTGTTGGTCACGTCGCGCGCGGTCACGCCGGCATACTGCGCGCGTGTGCGATCGAGACGGACGTCGAAGCCCGGGCTGTTGAGCGACTGCTGGATGCGCGCGTCGGCAAGCCCCGGAACGAAGCGCAGCTTGCGTAACAGCTCCTGCGCATAGGCGTAGTTCGCCTGAAGATTTGGCCCGCGGATCTGCAGGTCGATCGGCGCCGGGGCGCCGAAGTTCAGGATCTGGCTGATGATATCGGCGGGCAGGAACGAGAACGTCACGCCGGGGAAGCGCGCGGGGAGTTCCTCGCGCAGCGCTTTGACGTATTCGGCGGTCGGGCGGTGGCCCTCGCGCAGCTTGATCTGGATATCGCCGTCCGCCGTGCCGATCGTGCCGGTGTTGTTATAGGTCATGTTGATGCCGCTGACCGGCATCCCGATATTGTCCACGATGGTGGCGACCTCTTCGGGCGGGATGATCTGGCGGATCGCCTTGGTGATTTCGGCAAATTGATTCGCGCTTTCCTCGACCCGCGTGCCGACGCGCGTGCGCGCATGCATCAGGATCTGCCCGGCATCGACCGAGGGGAAGAAGTCGCGCCCGAGGAATGGCGTCAGCGCGAACGAGCCGGCGACGAAGAGCAGGAAGCCGACCACGAATACCGCGCGGTGCGCGAGCGCGAGCATCAACAGCTCGCGATAGGAGCGGCGGAAACGCTCGAAGCGCCGCTCGAAGGCGCGCTGGAACTTGACCAGCGGATTGCGCGTCGGCGGCTTGTCCTCGGGCGAGCCATGCGCGTGCTTGCGCAGCAGATAGTTCGCGAGCGTCGGCACCAGCGTGCGCGAGAGGATGAACGAGCACACCATCGCGGCCATCACGGCTTCCGCCATCGGCACGAACAGGAAGCGCGCGACGCCCTGCAGGAAGAACATCGGCACGAAAACGATGCAGATGCAGAGCAGCGACACGAAGGCCGGCGTCACGATCTGCGCGGCGCCGTCGAGGATCGAGGTCTCGACCTCCTTGCCCTGTTCGAGGTGCCAGTTGATGTTCTCGATCGTCACCGTCGCGTCATCGACCAGGATACCGACCGCGAGCGCGAGACCGCCGAGCGTCATGATGTTGAGCGTCTCGCCCAGCGTCCACAGGATCGCGAGCGCGCCGAGGATCGAGAGCGGAATCGAGGTCGCGATGATGACGGTGGAGCGCCAGCTTCCGAGGAAGATCAGGATCATCAGGCTGGTGAGCGCCGCCGCGATGATGCCTTCGTGAATGACGCCGCTGACCGCGGCCTCGACGAACAGCGACTGGTCGCCGATCAGCGAGATGGTGAGATTCTCCGGCAGGATGGCCTTGAGCTGCTCGACCCTTTCCTTGATGCCGGCGATGATCGCGAGCGTCGAGACCGAGCCGTTCTTCAGCACCTGCATCAGCACCGAGCGGCTGCCGTCGACGTGCACGATGTTGTTCTGCGGTGGGTTGCCGTCGCGCACGTTGGCGACGTCGCGCACATAGACCATCGCGCCGTTCGCGCTCTTGATCGGCAGGTCGCCGAGCTCGGAGATCACCGACGGCGCGTTGTTGAGCTGGATCGTGTATTCGAGGCTGCCGATCTTCTGCATGCCGACCGGCGTGATCAGGTTCTGCGCGGCGAGCGCGTTGGCGACGTCCTGTCCCGAGAGTCCGCGTGCCTGCATGGCGACCGGGTCGAGATCGATCTGCACCTGTCTGACTTTTCCGCCATAGGGAAACGGGATGGCGGCGCCCGGCACGGTGACGAGCGGCGTGCGCACCACGTTGAGTCCGAGGTCGGCGAGCGTCTGCTCGGACAGCCCCGAGCCCGACAGCGCCAGCTGGATGATCGGGACGGTCGAGGCGTTGTAGTTGAGGATCAGCGGCGGCGTTTGCCCCGGCGGCATCTGCCTGAGCTGCGTCTGCATCACCGCGGTGATCTGCGCATTCGCGATGCGGATGTCGACGTTGGGCTGGAAGAAGACCTTGATGATGCCGAGGCCGTTATACGAGGTCGCCTCGATGTGCTCGATGTCGTTGACGGTGGTGGTGAGGCCGCGCTGCGACTGGGTAACGATGCGGCCCGCCATCAGGTCCGGCTGCAGGCCGGTATAACCCCAGATGATCGCGATGACCGGAATGCGGATGTCGGGGAAAATGTCGACAGGCGTGCGCAGCGCCGCGAGCGGGCCGACGATCAGAATCGTAAGCGCGAGCACGATAAACGTGTACGGCCGCCGCAACGCGATGCGGACAATACCGAGCATGCCGAGAACGCTCCCAAGTCACGAGACAAGTCTCGCGCCGCCCCCGACGTGCGCGCGTTATGGCCGCCATTGGCCATGCTGCGCCGCACAAAGCAGCGCCGGCATGGTGTCGGATTTCGGCAGGTTCGTCCAGTTACCAAGGCGTGAGCGGTCAGCCGGGGACGGGCGGCGGGCTGCGGCTGGGTGGCGGGCCCGCCAGCCTGACATCAGACGGAAATGTCGACAGAAGCGGCTAAAGCATGATCCCGAAAAGCGGACACCGGTTTTCGGAAAAGATCATGCTCCACGCTTTAGTGAACGCTCACCGCTTCGAGCTGATGGCCCTCGGCGTCGCGCGTCGCTTCCGCAAAGCTGTCCGTGATGGCGAGCGGGGTGCCGTCGGCGGCGTGCAGGACGAACACCGTCAGGCCCGGGATGAGCTGCGGCGCCTGCGGATAGAGGATTTTGGCCTCTTCGGAGCGCATCTGCCGGACATAGCCGATCGAGCTTTCCCCAAGCGACGCGAACGCGTCGGGCGACAGCAACGGGTGGCGTCTGGCAGTGCGGGTCATGGCACAAGCTCCTCCGCCTATTGGTCGGCGCAGAAGCATGACCGGTTCATGCGGAACGGCGGGCCGATCCGGCCCGCCGTGATAACGATGCAGTGAACAGCCCGTGCGTCAGTGCACGCTCACCGTCTCGAGCTCATTGCTCCAGGCGTTCGCAACCGCCGCCTCGCGGCTGTCGGTGAGCATGATCGGCGTGCCGTCAGCCGAGTGCAGCGCATAGAGCAGTCCGCCGGGCGGAAGCTCGGGCGCCTGCGGGAAGTGTTTCTGCACGTCCTCGGAGCGGATCGTCCTGACATAGGCGAGTTTGCCGCCGCCAAGACCCTGCAGGGCTTCCTGCGAAATCTCGTGGATGTCGTAGTTATTCATACTCATGGCCCTCGACTCCTTTCCGTCGATGCCTTGTTGCCGTCACTCATGGTTCCTGATGGCGACCGTCTTGACCACGCGCTCGGGCTCCGGGCGCGCCAGATCGATCGACAACAGACCGTTCTTCAGGTCCGCTCCCAGTACCTCAATGCCGTCAGCCAGCACAAAGGTCCGTTGGAACTGACGCGCCGCGATGCCGCGGTGAAGATACTGTCTCGCTTTGTCGTCCTGCTGCCGGCCGCGGATCACCAGCTGGTTTTCCTCGATCGACACGTCGAGCTGCTCGCGCGTGAAGCCGGCAACCGCCAGCGTAATGCGCAGCCGCTCTGGATCGCGCTCGTCGCGCGGCACCCGCTCGATGTTGTAGGGCGGATAGCCGTCGGCCGCTTTGGTGACGCGGTCGAGGACGCGCTCGATCTCATCGAATCCGAGCAGGAACGGACTTGATAGTGACGGAACTCGGGACATTCGTTCCAAAGCCCTCCTGCGAGCGACTTTGAGAGGCCCGTGAGGCGCCTCTGCCGGCGCGGGTCGGCACACTGCCGCTCCCGGTCCGGTAAGCCCAAATATGGGGGGTCCGGGTTAAGGGTTCAAGAAACGCGGTTTCGGATTGTTTTTCAGCAAGTTACCTAGAGCCGCCGCTGCCCGTCGGCGCTGAAAACATGCAGATTTGCCCGGTTTGCCAGCGCAATCGCCCGCTCGCCCGGCGCCGGCGCATGGGTTCCCGGCACCCGCACGATGATGTGATCCCCGCGGTCGAGGGTTCCGTAGACGAAGCTTTCCGGGCCGACGCGCTCAACCGCCGAGACCGTCAGCGGCAGCGTGATGGCGTCTGAAGGCTTGGTGCCCGCGGCGGCGAGTTCCAGGTCCTCGGGGCGGATGCCGATGATCGCGCCCTCGGCCGGGATGCCGGCATTGCCGAGCAGCAGTGCGGGCTCCGCGCCCGACATCGTCAGCAGGTTCATCGCGGGCGCGCCGATGAAGGTCGCGACGAACGTCGTCGCCGGCTTCTGGTAGACCTCGAGCGGCGCGCCGATCTGATCGACCTTGCCGCCATTCATCACCACCAGCATGTCGGCGAGCGTCATCGCTTCGAGCTGGTCGTGGGTGACGTAGATCGATGTCGTGCCGAGCGCCTTCTGCAGCTTCTTGATCTCGACGCGGGTCGAGATGCGCAGCTTGGCGTCGAGGTTCGAGAGCGGCTCGTCGAACAGGAACGCCTTCGGCCGGCGCACGATCGCGCGCCCCATCGCGACGCGCTGGCGCTGGCCACCGGATAATTGCCGCGGCTTGCGATCGAGTAGCTGCTCGATCTCGAGAATGCGCGCGGCCTCGCGCACGCGCGTCTCGATCTCGTCCTTGGGGGTTTTGCGGTTGCGCAAGCCGTAGGCCATGTTGTCGTAGACGCGCATGTGCGGATAGAGCGCGTAGTTCTGGAACACCATCGCGATGTCCCGCTCGGACGGCTCGACGTCGTTCACGGCGCGCTCGCCGATGCGCACCTCGCCCGACGTGATGGTCTCGACGCCCGCGATCATGCGCAGCAGCGTGGACTTGCCGCAGCCGGACGGGCCGACCATGACGCAGAAATGGCCGTCCGGCACGTCGAAGCTCACGCCTTTCACGGCCTCGACGCCGCCGGCGTAGACCTTTCGGACGTCTTTCAGGGTGACTTCGGCCACTTATTTCTCCGTCTCGACCAGCCCGCGCACGAACAGCCGCTGCATCCCGATCACCACCAGCACCGGCGGCAGCATCGCGAGCATCGCGGTCGCCATCACGAGCTGCCATTCGGTCAGCGCGTCCGACGTCACGATCATCTTCTTGATGCCGATCACGATCGTCTGCATGTCGTCGCGGGTGGTGATCAGCAGCGGCCAGAGATATTGGTTCCAGCCGTAGATGAACAGGATCACGAACAGCGCCGCCATATTGGTGCGCGAGAGCGGCAGCAGCGTATCGAAGAAGAAGCGGAACGGACCGGCGCCGTCGATGCGCGAGGCTTCCACCAGTTCGTCCGGTACCGTCATGAAGAATTGCCGGAACAGCAGTGTCGCGGTGGCGGAGGCGACCAGCGGCAGCGTGAGACCTGCGTAAGTGTCGAGCAGGTTCAGGTCGGCGGCGATCTTGTAGGTCGGATAGATGCGCACCTCGACCGGCAGCATCAGCGTGATGAAGATGATCCAGAACGCGCTCATGCGCAGCGGAAACTTGAAATACACGATCGCGTAGGCCGAGAGGATCGAGATGAAGATCTTGCCGCACGCGATCACCATCGCCATCACGAACGAGTTGAGCAGCATGGTGTAGACCGGCTCGCGGGTCGTGCCGCTCGTGCCGATGAAGATCGTTCGGTAGTAGTTCTCGAAGAAGTGCCCCCCCGGCGTCAGCGGCATCTGCCCGTTGGAGATGATGGTCGGCTCATGCGTCGAGCCGACGAACGCCAGATAGACCGGGAACGCCACGATCGCGATGCCGATCCACAAGATGAGGTGCGGCAGCAGATTGTTGAACGGGCGGTTCTCGACCATCAGGCCCACATCTCGCGGTTCTTCAGCGTCGCGGCGAGCCCTTCGGCACACACGGCGAGCAGCTTTTTGCCCTTGTCGGCATTGGCGCGGCGCGCATCGCCGATCACGCCGCTTTCGGTGATGTTCGTGAACGACTGGAAGCGCGACGCAGGATATGCCTTGCGCGGATCGCCGTTGAGCATCCCGAACGCCTGCGGCAGCCGGTCATGCTTCACGGTGTCGGGCGCGACCACCATCATCATTGAGGTCTCGACCTCGCAGGCGTGGTGCACCGACTTCTGGTCTTCGAGGAACTGGGCGAGGTCGTCCTTCGAGAGTTCGAAATAGGTCGTGGCGTAGAGCGTGAGGCTCGTCTCGCGTGAAAAGTCCGGCAGGAAGGAATTGAGCGCCGCGATGTTGCCGCCGTGGCCGTTGACGATGAACACGCGCTTGAAGCCGTGGCGCTCGATGCTCTTGAGGAATGCGAGCAGCACGGCCCGGTAGGTCGGGATGTCGAACGTGAACGTGCCGCCGAACGCCATGTGATGCTCGGCCATGCCGCACCACAGTGTCGGCGCGACCACGACCGGAACGTCCTTCACGGCAAGCTCGGCGCCGCCTTTGCAAACGGCCTCGCACAGGAAGGTATCGACGCCGACCGGGAGGTGCGGCCCGTGCTGCTCCATCGAGGCCACCGGCAGCACCACGATCGCGTTTGCGGCGGCCTTCGCGCGCAGATCTTCCGCAGTCAGCTCTTTCCACATCACGGACGGCATCAGTAGGTCACTTTCTTTTCGACATAGCGGAACTGGATCGCGGTCAGTGCGATCACGATGATCATGAGAATGACGGATTGCGCGGCCGAGCCGCCGAGATCGCCGCCGAGCCGCCCGTCGGCATAGACCTTGTAGACCAGCGTCTCGGTCGCCTTGGCGGGACCGCCGCCGGTCATCGCGTCGATGATGCCGAACGTGTCGAAGAACGCGTAGACGATGTTGACCACCAGCAGGAAGAACGTCGTCGGCGAGAGCAGCGGAAACACGATGGTCCAGAAGCGCCGCATCGGCCGCGCCCCATCGATCGCCGCCGCCTCGATCACGCTGCGCGGTATCGCCGCCAGTCCTGCAAGGAAGAACAGGAAATTATACGAGATCTGCTTCCAGGTGGCGGCGAGCACCACCATGGTCATGGCGTGGTTATCGTTCAGCAGCGGGTTCCAGTCGATGCCGAGATAGTCGCGCAGGCCGCGCGCCACGACCCCGAGCGAGGGCTGGAACATGAAGGCCCACAGCACGCCCGCAACCGCGGGCGCGACCGCGTAGGGCCAGATCAGCAGCGTGCGATAGACGCCGGCGCCGCGCAGCTGCTTGTCGGCCTGTGTCGCCAGCAGCAGCGCGCAGGAGAGCGAGAGCACCGCGACGAGGCCGGAGAACACGAGCGTGGTCGTAATCGTGCGGTAGTAGGACATGTCCGCGAAGAGCTCGCGGTAGTTCTCCATCCAGATGAACTTGGTCGAGAGCCCGAACGCGTCCTGCAGCAGGAACGACTGCCACAGCGCCTGGCTCGCCGGCCAATAGAAGAACACCACCGTGATGATGATCTGCGGGACGAGCAGAGCATACGGCAGAAGGCGGTTGGAGAAGATCGCGCGTTTTTCCATGAACCCGGACTGTCAGCGGTGCGTGCCCTGCGCACCGGCCTCTCACTCCCTCCCCCGCTTGCGGGGGAGGGTGGGGTGGGGGCAGGCGTAGGATCCCCCTCCCGCCATGCTTCGCATGGCGACCTCCCCCGCAAGCGGGGGAGGATAAGCAAGAATTACTTCGTCACCGTGCGTTCGAACTGCCGCAGCATCGTGTTGCCGCGCGCGACCGCCGCGTCGAGTGCTTCCTTCGCGCTCTTCTTGCCGGCGAGCGCAGCCTCGAATTCCTCGGCCCACACGTCGCGCAACTGCACCATGTTGCCGAGACGAAGCCCGCGCGAATTCTCGGTCGGTTCCTTGTTGGTCAACTCGAGCAGCGGCGTCTCGAGATACGGGTTCTCCTTGTAGAAGCCCGACTCCTTGGTCTTGGCGTAGGCCGCCTTGGTGATCGGCAGATAGCCCGAGGCCTTGTGCACCTCGACCTGGCGGTCGGTGTCGGACAGGAAGGTGAAGAATTTCGCCACGCCCTTGTATTCCTCCGGCTTCTTGCCGCCCATCACCCACAGCGATGCGCCGCCGATGATCGAGTTCTGCGGTGCGCCCGCCTGGTCCGGATAATAGGGCATCGGCGCATTGGTCCAGTCGAACTTGGCGTTGGCCTTCACGTTGCCGAAGAAGCCCGACGAGGTGAGGAAGATCGGGCATTCGCCCGAGGTGAAGCGGCCTTCGCCGGTGTTGGTGCGCCCGGAGTAGCTGTAGACCTTTTCCTTCTCGAGCTCGATCAGGTTCGCCAGGTGCTTCGTGTGCAGCGGGCCGTTGAAGTTGAGCACCGTGTCGAAGCCGTCGAGGCCGTTCGCCTTGGTCGAGAGCGGCACGTTGTGCCATGCCGACATCTGCTCGACATTGACCCAGGTGACCCACGCATTGGAGAAGCCGCAGGTCGCATGACCCGACGCCTTGAGCTTCTTCGCCGCCTCGAACACCTCCGGCCAGGTCTTCGGCAGATTGACCGGATCGAGCCCCGCTTTCTTGAAGGCGTCGCGGTTGATCCACATCACGGTGGACGATGAATTGAACGGCATCGAGAGCATCTCGCCCTTCGCGGTCGAGTAGTAGCCGGTGATGCCCGACAGATATGCGCTCGAGTCGAACTTCTCGCCCGCCTCCTTCATCAACACGTGCACGGGCTTTACGGCGCCGGTTGCCGCCATCATGGTGGCGGTGCCGACTTCGAACACCTGCATGATGTGCGGCGCATTGTTGGCGCGGAACGCCGCGATGCCGGCATTCATGGTGTCGGGATAGCTGCCCTTGTAGGTCGGCACCACCTTGTATTCGCTCTGCGACGCGTTGAAATCGTTCGCGAGCTTGACGACGACCTCGTTGTTGCCGCCGGTCATCGCGTGCCACCACTGCAACTCGATGACGGCGTGGGCGGGCGTTGCAGCGAGTACAACGGAAGTGGCCGCTCCCAGCATGAAGCCACGAAGCATTGTTTTCTCCTTGGTTTGTCGAACCTCCCGCGGGCGTCCCACGGGCGATCGTTCCGCCTAAACGCGGGCGGTGACGCTCCCATGACGCGCGTAGCACATTGTAATGCGAGGGAGAAATGAGACGAAAGGTCTGTTTTCTTGCCTGCCGCTAAGGATTCGCCTTCTCGAAACGGCGCAAGATCTCGTTCCCGCGCCGCACCGCGGAATCGAGCGCCGCCTTCGGCGCGACCTTGCCGCTGATCGCCTGCTCCAACTCGTCCTCGATCACCTCGCGGACCTGCACGAACGAGCCGAGCCGCAGCCCCTTGGTGTTCGGCGTCGGCTCCTTGAGCGTGATCTGCTTGATCGAAATGTCGGTGCCGGGATTCTTCTCGTAGAAACCCTGCCGCCGCGTCAGCTCATAGGCGGCGCGGGTGACCGGCAGATAGCCGCTCGCCTGGTGCCAGCGCGCTTGCACCTCCGGCCGCGACAGATAGGCAAAGAACCGCGCCACGCCCTTGTATTCGCCGATCGGCCGCGCCTTCAGCACCCACAGTGTTGCGCCGCCGATGATCGCATTGTGCGGCGCGCTCGGCACCTCCGGCCAATACGGCATCAGCCCGTAGCCGACCTCGAACTTGGCGTTGGCCAGAATGTCCGGCCGCGTCGCCGACGAGGACACGTACATCCCGCATTGGCTGCCGTGGAATCTCGCATCCGCGCGATCCGCGCGCCCGCCATAGTCGAAGATCTTTGTCTTCTGCCATTCGGCCAGCGCCGACAAATGTTTCACCGCGACGTCGTTCGCGATCACCAGCTCGGTGTCGAGCCCGCCGAAGCCGTTCTGCTTGGTCGAGATCGGCTCGTTGTGCACCGCCAGCAGGTTCTCGACATTGATCCAGGACGGCCAAGCGGTGGTGAAGCCGCACGGCACGCCGGCGGCGAGCAGCTTCTTCGCCGCCGCCTCGACCTCAGGCCAGGTGCGCGGCGGCGCCTCCGGGTCGAGCCCGGCCACGCGGAACTGGTCCTTGTTGTAGTAGAGGATCGGCGTCGAGGCGTTGAACGGGAACGACAGCATGTTGCCGCTCGCGTCGGTGTAGTAGCCCGACACGGCCGGCAGATAGGCGGCGGGATCGAACACCGCGCCTTGCTCGCGCATCAGCTGATAGACCGGATAGGTCGCGCCCTTCGCCGCCATCATGGTGGCGGTCGCGACTTCGTTCACCTGCACGATCGCCGGATGCTTCGCCGTTCGGATCGCGAACAGCGCCGCCGTCATCGTCTCGGTGTACTGTCCCTTGTATTCGGGAACGATCTTGTAGTCGGCCTGTGAGGCGTTGAAGTCGGCAGCGAGCTGCTCGACCAGGCGGCCGAGCTCGCCCGCCATCGCGTGCCACCACGCGATCTCGGTCGCGGCGCGCGCCGGCGTTGCCAGCAGGGCGCTGACCACGCAAATTCGCATGAGGCCGGCGAAGCTCGGCCCCTTGTTCGGTCCCCGTGACATCCTCTAAGCATGCACCCCGGCTGGAACCGCACAAGGGCGCGGACGCCGCAGGACGCCGATGCCGCGCCATTGCGGCTCGGGGGCAACACGAGGGACGTCAGCGATGAAGATCGCCATCATGGGTTCGGGCGGCATCGGCGGCTACTACGGCGCGCGATTGCAGCAGGGCGGCGCCGACGTGACCTTCGTGGCGCGCGGCGAGCACCTGAAGGCGATGCAGGCAAACGGGCTTGCGCTGGAGGGCGAGCGGCCGGTTCTCCTGCCAAAGGTGAAGGCGACCGACGATCCCGCGACCATCGGAAAGGTCGATATGGTGATCTTCTCGGTGAAGCTGCGCGACACCGAAAGCGCTGCGCGCCAACTCCTGCCGGTCATCGGACCGGACACCGGCATCATCTCGCTGCAGAACGGCGTGCAGAAGGACGACATGCTGGCCCCGATCGTCGGGCGCGAGCATCTGCTGGGCGGCGCGGCCTATATCGGGGTGTCGATCGCGCGGCCGGGCGTGATCCGCAAGGCAGGCACGCCGGAGCGTCTCGCCTTCGGCGAATACGACAACAAGGTTTCCGCGCGCGCACAAGCGTTCCTCGATGCCTGCAAGGCGGGCGAGATCAAGGCCGATATCCCGGGCAACATCACGCTGGAGCTGTGGCAGAAATTCGTGTTCCTGGTCGCGATGTCGAGCGCGACCGCGTCGATGCGCTCGACCGCCGGGCCGATCCGTTCCAATCCGCTGGCGCGGCAGTTCTTGATCGACCTGATGGATGAGGTCGCGGCGGTCGGCCGCGCCCATGGCGTGCCGCTCGCCGAGAACTACGGCACGGCGCGTATCGGTCACGCCGACGCGATGGCGCCGGAGATGCGCTCCTCAATGGCGCTCGATCTCGAACTCGGCAAGCCGCTCGAACTGCCCTGGCTTGCCGGCGCGGTGGTCGATCTCGGTGCGCAGAAGGGCGTGCCGACGCCGTGCTGCCGCGCGGTGCGCGACATCCTTGCGCTGTATGTGGACGGGAAGCCGGGCTGAGTTCGTAGTTCGTAGCCCGGATTGAGGGAAGCGAAACCCGCGGACGGCTCTGCACCGGACGATCTGGATTTCGCTGCGCTGAACTTGTCCAGGAGAATTTTTGAAGTGTTGCCAGACGACTAGTGGATTGCGTCTGACATTTGAATCCCGGCGGGGATTCCCCGCGGAGCGGCCGCGTGCGAGTCTGGTGCATGCGCACTGGAATTTCCATCATTC
>Ga0207691_10006131_pt1 | contig 11621 bp, 8 predicted proteins | sample KBSM13metaG_FD_184327 | JGI IMG/M metagenome (GOLD analysis project Ga0207691, IMG submission 184327) | Miscanthus rhizosphere microbial communities from Kellogg Biological Station, Michigan, USA - KBS M1-3 metaG (SPAdes) (version 2) | ecosystem: Host-associated > Plants > Roots > Rhizosphere >...
GATATCGATTGACGTTCTGCGCTCAAGCTCGCTTGTGGGCTCGCGGTCAAGCTCGATCTCCAGAAAAGCTTGCAAGCGTTGCCGGAGCCTCAGCTTCAGCTCGTCGGCGGCTTTGTTGGTAAAGGTCAGCGCGACGATCTCGGTGATTTTTAGCGGCTCGGGATTACGCAACAGTAGATGAACCAAGCGCTCGATCAATAACGTGGTCTTGCCGGTGCCCGCTCCCGCCGTGACGACGACGCTGCGATCGAAGGTGGTGACGGCCGCGCGCCGGTCGGCGGCATCGGCAAATTCACTCGCACTCTGGGTCATGCTCATCGATTTCGAAACTTTTTTCGCGTAAAGCGCGATGGAGCTCGGTTACGGGATCTTGGGCGGCCCGCCATAAGCTGGGCGGATGATTTTTACGGCAGATCGGCGCCGCATCGCATTGCCCGCAATATGCGCCGCGATTGATAAAAAAATGACCGCTGCGGACGCCGGCGGCGAGGTAAGCGAGCGTCTTTTTCGTTTCGGCGCCGGTTCTGCCGGTGAGCGCTTCGCTGGCGTACGCCTTCGAGCTCAAGGGACCTTCCAACCAACGCGGTGCAATATAGAAAAAATTCGCCGCGATACTCGGCGCTATGCTTGGCATGCGCTCCTTGGCCCAATGCTGCGCAAGCATGTAGTAGAAGGGCGGTTGCAGGCGCTCGCCGCGGAGCGCGGCGCGGATAAGATTTTTGTCTTGGATTGCCGGGGTCGCGCCGAATTTGAACTTATAATCGATCACCCGCACAGCGTCATCTTTGCAGTCGATGCGATCCAAGCGACCGCGGATCAGAAGATGATTCAGCGGTTCCGGCCAGTCGGCCGGCAACTGCGTGCGCAGGTTATTTTCCAAGCTCACCGGCGCAAATCCCGACGCCTTCAACTCGCTAAGATCCTGGGCGACGACTGTGCGCAGCAGTGTGAGAATATTCTGTTGCAGAATTTCCCAGGCGAGCGGATAACCGATCGGATGGTTTTCCTGATACTCGGCGAAGACCTGGTTTGCCGCGATTTGGAGTTCGTGATCGACGTCGAGCGGTGGCTGAGGGTCGGTAAAATAGTGCGCTTCGATCAGGGCAGCGTAAAACGAATGTAGAATTCCATGGCCGAGCTCACCGAACTCAGCGGGACGCGGTCCGAGGACTTCTTCGGGCCGGTCGAGGGGTGCCAATCCGAGTACGTGACGCGCAAAAAACTGAAAGGGACAGCGAGCATAGGTTTCCAGCGCGGTGGGCGAGATCCCGCGCGCGGAATAACGCTCCCAATAATTTTCAAAATCCGTAAGCGCTCCGTCGTAGCCCGACAACCGATCGCCGCTGCGGTCGATTTCGGCGACAACCTTTCGTCCCTGCCGGTAAATTGCCGGCAGTGGAGCGAAGGCTTCAATCAGTGCAGTTGGATCGCGGCGCTGAAGGCTCAGGCGAATTGCCCACTCGGATGGCAGCAGCAGATCTTCTCGCTGGTATGGCACGGTTGCGGCTTTCTCGGTCACGCTGCGGGGAATGTCGACAGTTTCGCAGGGCCGATGACTTTCCTCCTCGAGAGCGCGCTCGAGTTCGTCGAGGTACCAAGATGGTGCCAATGCCCTGCCGTTCTCGTCCGCGCGTTGAAAGGAGCAATAGAGTCGTTCGCGCGCGGCGCCGACCAGCAGCGTGAAGAGCAATTTTTCCTCATCGAAAGCGGTGAGTTTTTGGCTGACCTTATATCCTAGGTCGCGTTCGAGCACTTCCCGATCACGATCGCGCAGAAAAGCGTCTTCCCGGATCGCGCGCGGGAAAACTCCTTCGTTCATGCCGAGCACAAAAAGTACACGGAACGATAAGCCGCGCGCCGCAGTAGCATTGAGCACCGTGACACCGTCGATGTTGCGCCGGTCGTCGATGCTGCTCGAGCGCTCGAGCCAATGCTGAAACGTATGAACAAAGTCGCCGAGGGTGACCCGATCCTGCACCGGGTCGAGACCGGCGAGCTGGTTCAACGTTCCGAGAATGGTTTCAGCGGGTTTCGACGACGCCACGGAGCGTGTCTCTGTGCATTCGGCGATACCGAGGTATTTGTCGAGGCATAACTTCCAGGCGGCGGCGTATTCCCGCCATGAAGCTTCGGCTGGCAAGCTCAGCAAATCCGCGATCAAAGTCTCGACCGTATCGGCGAGACATATAAGATCGGTGGAGCGGATGCGAATCTTACGCGGCGCATCGTCGTGGGATACCTGCCGCAACTCCAGATCCCGATGGCGAAAACGGCGCAGCCGGCGCCACTCGCCGATCCCTTTGCAGATGGCAAGCTCACGGGTGGCGAGATCCCAAAGATCGGGCCGAACCGAAGCTGGATGGGGTTCGATGTTTTGGAATTGAAAATAAGGCGATGAGAGCAGGTCAATAACCTGGCTGCGCACGAAGTCTTTGGCCGGTAGATTCAGCAGCAGGATGACCGACTTGGTCAACGGCTCTTGTGCTAAGGGTTCCTCGAGCCGGCCGGAAACAGGAATGCAGTGCTGGTGGAAAATAGTCTTGATGATCGGTGCATAGGACTCGAGAGTTCGAGCCACGACGCCGATCTCGTGAAATTGTATCTTGCCACGATCCAACTGCTCGAGAATTTGTTTCGCGACTGTGGCGACCTCGTCGTGGATGCCGAAAGCGCTCGTGATTTGGCAAGCCCAGTCATTTGGAAACGCCGCGAAATTCCTGTTGCGCATAGTGTCGAAGAGTCGGGCATGCGCTGGCAAAAAGCTCGCGGAGCTCAGCTTTTGAGTCGAGCTGCTGGTATGACCTTCGATATAGCGCTCATAGAATCGCTCCGCGAAACGCCAGGCGTCATGACTCGGGTTGGCGGCGAGCAAAGGAAAGAACAAGGTGGTTGGAAAGTGGCGCCCCACGGCGTGAAAAAAATCCAGCTGAATTTGCGTCAAATCATAAAATCCGTAATAAAACACGCGGCTAAATTGCTTCAGATATTTCGAAGAGGGAACTTGCTCGGTGGCAGAGCGGTTCAGGTCCGATTCACTGGTGACGTTCTGCTCGCCGCAAAAATGTTGAAAGCTGTGCAAGAGATGCAGCAGCGCCGATGTCCGTTCCGCCGTAGGACCAAAATGCCCTTCGGCGAGGGCATCGAGGGCGACCGTGGGGTCAACTAAACCGTCGCGGAGATCGCGCAACGTCTGCCATAGCGCCGCGCAGCCGCCGGCGCGTTCTTCGAGACCGAGAAACGGTTCTGCGCCCGAACAACGGCTCCGAATCAATTGTCGGAGTGCTTCTTCGAAAAACAGATCCTGTTGCAGGTCAAACGGCGGTTCATTGCTGTCTTCGCGCAACCGTAAGGCCAATTGATGGAAAGTCAGTAGTTGGAGATTGAGCAGCGAGAGTCCGCGCTCACGAGCCAGGAGAAATTTTAGCCGACGGCGCAGCGAATCCGAGGGAGTAACAACCAAAAGCGGTGAGAGTAAGTCCTGCGCTTTGCAGGTCACGATTTCATCGACAAAGGCGGTTTCGAGGTCAGGATGAAACGGTCCCAGAATGGTTTGCATACCTGCGATAGCGATCGACGGAGAGGTAGTCGCATTCAATATGAGATAAGCTCCCGATAAGCGCAAGTGAAAATCGTGGTGGCGCGTCGTTCAGCCATCGATGGCGTGCATACTAAGTTGCAAATCAGTAGACAAAGCTTTAAACCAAACTCGTCTTATTGAGTCTGATATGCGATTTCGAATCTTTTTCTCGTCGGTTTTACTCTGCACTTTTATTGCCACCGGAGCCGGTGCGCGGACGCTGCAGTCGAGCGCCGGGCTCGTCGTTGCCGACAGCGAATTGGCGAGTGAAGCCGGAATGGAGATCTTGCGGCGCGGGGGGAATGCCGTGGATGCGGCGATTGCCACTGCTTTCGCGCTGTCGGTGGTCGATCAAGCGTCGTCGGGTCTAGGCGGTGGCGGATTTATGGTGATCTATCGGGCCAAAGACCAACAGGCGTTTACGCTGGATTTTCGCGAGACGGCTCCGCTCGCGGCACGGCGCGAGCTCTATATGAAGGACGGCAAACCCGTGGCGGCGCTGAGCCTGACAGGTGGACTGGCCGTCGCTGTGCCGGCCGAAGTGGCGGGATTGGTCGAGGCGCGCCAGCGCTTCGGCACGCTTTCATTGGCTACCCTGGTTGCGCCGGCGATCAAGCTTGCCAATGAAGGTTTCGCGCTCGACCCGGCGCTGCGGGTCGCAATCGAGCGGCAACAGTCCGCGATGAAGCGCTTCGCCGATCTCGGGCGGGTTTTTCTGCCGAACGGGATAGTTCCCAAAGAGGGCGACATTATTCGCCAACCGGATCTGAGCGCGACTCTCAAAACCATTGCCGAGGACGGCGGCGAGAGCTTTTATCGCGGACGCATCGCTGCGGCGATTGTCAATACGGTGCAGTCCAGTGGCGGCGTGATCACCCGCGATGACCTCAAAAACTATAAACCCCTTTGGCGCGAACCGCTCATCGGAAGCTACCGAGACCGGCGCGTCATCACGATGCCGCCGCCCAGTTCAGGCGGAGTGGCAATCTTGCAGATGCTCAACATCCTCGAAGGATACAACTTGGGTCAGATGGAGCACGACTCGTCGGCATATTTGCATCTGGTGACCGAGGCGATGAAACATGCATTCGCCGACCGCGCCCAGTTTCTCGGCGATCCCGATTTCGTCCACGTTCCAGTGGGCAAGCTGACAGCCAAAGATTACGCCGCGTGGGTGCGCCGAAGAATTTCCCCGGAAAAAACGCAGCCGACGAGTTTCTACGGCTACTATCACTACAATGCCGAAAAAGGCGGCACGACTCACTTTAGCGTTGTGGATCGGTTCGGCAACGCGGTGTCATGCACCCAAACGGTCAACACACGTTTCGGTTCCAAACTGCTCGCGGCGGGAACGGGAATCGTGCTCAACAATGAAATGGATGATTTTGCCATTCACGGGGCAGTCGGAAATGTTTATGGGCTCATCGGCAATGAGGCTAACGCGCTTCAGCCGAAGAAACGGCCGCTCAGCAGCATGGCGCCCACCATCGTGCTCCGTGCGGGTCGTCCCGAGCTGGTGGTTGGAGCCGCAGGCGGTCCGCGGATTATTAGCGCGACTCTGCAGACGATTCTGAACGTGCTCGATTTTCACATGCCGGTTAGCTCGGCAGTGGAAGCGCCGCGCATCCATCATCAATGGATTCCCGATCGGCTGAATTTCGAAGCCGGAATCAGTCCTCAAACTAGAAAGGGGCTCGAGGAGCGCGGTCACACGCTGAGAGAACAGAGCGCCCTGGGTGTAGCCCAAGCGATCGCGCGACAAGGCACGCAATTCACTGGTGCGGCCGATTCGAGGAAGGTCGACAGGGCACGGACGGAATAGCTCGAAACATCAAGAGTCGCGGCGGCGCCTTACCCACCAAAGCCAGAGCGGCAAGACCAGCTGGCGAAGTTTGAAAACTAAGCGGGCGGAGCGAAACAGATTTTTGCCAAAACCGCTGATGACAAAACTCGATACGCCTGCCGTCGCCAACGGATGCGCGCCGAGCATCCGAACGATTCGAAAAAACGTTCCTTGCGTATCTAGGGGCGAGCGGATTTGCGCGACCGCGGCGGCGAGCTCGAGCCGCTCGAGTCGAATCTTGTCGATCAAGGCTTGTTTGCGTCGGGCGATGTCCGCAAAACGGTTAGTCACGAAGTGACTTTCTCAACTCTTCACAATCCTTGCCGAGCTCGGCGAGGATGGCCGGAAAAAGCCCGGAACGGCGAAGGATAGCGCTACGCAATTTAAGAGCGGCGCCGACAGCGATGCCGAAGTACAACAGCGCCAGGATGCCGATCGCGGCGATCCAGCCATGCTCCCAAAAAAGGGCGACAAGAAAGATGTTGATCAGAGCAAAACCGAAGGCGAGCCCGAAAATGACCAGCACGACCAAAATCAGAGCTTGTTTGAGCCGTTCCCGTTCTTCTTCGAGCTCGGTGACAAATAAGTCGAGACGGGTATGCAGCGCCGAGGCAAGACCCACCGCAAAAATTTTCAACGTCTGAAGAAAACTCGATGAGCCGTCCTGGTCAAGGTTGCTGCCCGCGTCGTTCATCGATGAGAGTTTATTTGCCGCGAATCATAAGCCCAAACACGAGACCGACGGCCGCTGCCATTCCGACTGCGCTCCAGGGATTTTCTCGGACATAATCATCGGCGATTTCGGCGCATTCTTTCGATTTTGTTACTAACGTCTGTTCGGCGTCAGCCAAGGCTTTTCTGCCTTCCGTGAGGCTTTGCTCGATTCTTTGGCGCGCCGCGCCGATCTTTTCGCCGGCCTGGCTAGCCGTCACCCTGAGTAGCTCTTCAGCATCAGTCATCAGCGTCCTCAAGTCGTTAACCAGTCTTTCTTTATTATTGAATCCTTCGCCGTCCATGGTCTACCTCCCGTGTCTTAGCTTCGGATTCATGCATGATAATCACGGGTGCTCTGGTATTCAAGCCGCTGGATGAATCGCTGCCGTGACCCCGATATCACAACCTTCGTTCTCGATTGATTTACGAGTTCTAAATGGTATCCGTGCTTTGGTCCGCAGCGGGCAAGGAGGTAATCGCAATGATTCATTGGGCTCGGTTTTACGGAATCTGCACCACGCTGATGCTTTTGCTGATGGAACCCCTGATCGCCACGGCACAAGGCAGCCCCGATCAGAAGATTATTGATGCGGCAAAAAAAGAAGGCGAGTTGATCTACTACACGACGATGACCCTCGATCAGAGCAAGATCGTCGTCGATCGGTTTCAGAAGAAGTACGGCATTAAAGCCACGCTGTTTCGCACCGGCGGCGGGCCCTTGCTGAACAAGATTTTTACCGAGGCCCGGGGCGGCCGCTATGACTGGGACATCGTCGTTGGCCGTGGCGAAATGGTGCTGCCGTTGATCGAGCGCAAGCTGGTGGCATCCTACCGTTCGCCCGAAACCAAAATGATCGAAGCGGAGCTCTTCGACAAGGAAGGATACTGGACTGCGTATTACGTGAACAGCTACGTTCTCGGGTGGAATACCCAGCTGGTGAAGAAGCCCGATGTTCCGAAAACATACGAAGAGCTTCTGAATCCCAAATGGAAGGGCGGGCAAATCTCCGTCGATACCGAAGCCTACGGAATGCTCGAGGGATTGAAACGCGTGTGGGGCAAAGAGAAGGCAGTGGATTATTTCAAGCGTCTCGCCGCCCTCGATCCGGTCTTGAAGCGAGGGAATACCGAGCGCGTTCAGCTGGTCGTCGCGGGCGAATATCCCCTGATCCTGGCGTACAATCAGACGATTCAGCGCATGAACTCGCGCGGCGCGCCGATTGATTGGCTGCCGCTCGAGCCGGCCGTGACGCAGGTCAATCCCGTGATGCTCGCGGCCAAGGCGCCACATCCAAATGCTGCGCGCTTGTTCTACGACTTCGTTCTGTCCAAGGAAGGGCAGGAGATGCTGCGCGGTTTCCAGCGCATACCGGTGCGCAAAGATGTCGAACCCGATCCGCCGCGACTGTTCCGCGGGTTTAAAATCGCCGTCGAGGATCCGGAAGACTACAAGGACTTCGACGCATCGGTGAAGCAGTACCTGGGGATTTTCAAATTAAGATAAGCGTAGGCGCTTCACTCGAACGGGTTTTTCAGCAGAATGGTTTGCTCGCGGCCGGGCCCGACGGAGACGAGGATGATCTCAGTGCCGATCACTTCTTCAATGCGCTTAACGTAGGTTTGCGCGGCTTTCGGCAGGTCGGAAAAACTTCGCACCTTATCTAACGGCTCCTCCCATCCGTCCAGCTCTTCATAGACCGGAGCTGCGCGTTCCATAACTTTGCAGCTCGCGGGGAACTCGCTCACGAGTTTTCCTTGATAATCATATGCGGTACAGATGGGGAGTTTTTTGAAGCCGGTAAGGACATCGAGCTTAGTCAACGCAATGCCGGTCATGCCGTTCATGCGTACAGCGTGACGCACGCCCACGGCATCGAACCAGCCGCAGCGGCGCGAACGGCCGGTCGTGGCGCCAAACTCGGCGCCTTCGCGCCTGAGGGTTTCACCTTCGGCGCCGTCGAGCTCCGTCGGGAATGGGCCGCTGCCCACCCTCGTCGTGTAGGCCTTCGAGATGCCAATCACCTGCTGAATTTTTTGCGGACCGACGCCTGAGCCCGAGCAGGCGCCACCGGTGATGGTGCTCGAAGAGGTGACGTACGGATATGTACCATGATCGACATCGAGCAAGGTTCCCTGCGCGCCTTCAAAGAGCACCCGCTTGCCAGCGCGGATTTGCTCATCGAGCAGCACGCCGGTATTGGTGACGTAGCTCTTCAGAATTTCCCGGAACCCACCATAGCGCTCATGAATCTCCTCGAAATCGAGCGCCTTTTCTTTGAGAATCGCCTTCAAATAAAAATTCTTCTCCTGAATGTTGCGCTCGAGTTTTTCACGGAATGTGTCTTCCTCCAGGAGATCGACGAAACGAATACCGACACGGGCGATTTTGTCCTCGTAAGCGGGGCCAATCCCGCGCCCGGTGGTGCCGATCTTGCCCTTGCCGCGCAATCGTTCGCGCGCGAGGTCGATGGCTTTATGGTAGGGCATGATGACGTGCGCCTGCTCGCTAATACGCAGCTGATCACCGCTGGTGAGATGGCCTTGAGCTTTCAGCGCCTGAATTTCTTCGATCAGGACCTCGGGATCGACGACGACGCCATTGCCGATGATGCACAGTTTGTCCGAATGTAATGCGCCGGAAGGAACCAGGTGTAAAACAGTTTTTTTCCCGTCGACGACCAAGGTATGGCCCGCGTTGTTGCCACCCTGAAAGCGCACAACAATATCGGCTTGGCGGGTGAAGAGGTCGACGACCTTGCCTTTGCCTTCATCGCCCCATTGGGCGCCGATGATTGCGACGTTGGACATAATTGCATTTTGGATTTTAGATTGGCGATTTTGGATTGGAATCGAAAATCCAAAATCTGAAATCTAAAATCGATTCATAATTTTACCAGGGTTGCGGAAACGATTTGCGGCAGCGCGCGGAGCTCATCGAGAGCTTTTTTGCTTACGGCTTCATCGACGTGGGTGAACGAGATCGCATTCCCACCCTTTTCACTGCGGCCGAGCTCCATGCCCGCGATGTTCAAACCGTGATTGCCCAGAATCGTGCCGACGGCGCCGACCACGCCAGGAACATCCTTGTTTTGCAAAACTAGAATATATCCTTCGGGCACCGCCTCGAGGTAAAAACTATTGACGCGCACGATGCGCGGATGCTTGGCTGCGAAGATGGCGCCTTCCACTTCCAAAGTCTCTTTGCCATCTTTCGCTCGGACGATAATCGAGCTGGCGAAATCGGTCGCCTCTTCGCCCTTTGACTCGACGATCTTCATGCCGCGCTCTCGCGCCAGAATCGGGGCATTCACATAATTCACGGCAAATTCCATCACCGGAGACAACAAACCTTTCAAGACCGCAAGCGTCAACGGCGCGACATTATATTGAGTGACATCCCCGCGATACTCGACCTGGACTTCTTCCGGGAGCGCTGCGGCCATTTGCGCGTGCAAACTGCCGAGCTTTTCGCCGAGAGTCAAATAGGGACGCAATACCTGTAAAAGCTCGGGGCTGACCGACGGAACATTCACCGCATAACGCACCACGCCTTTGGCAAGGAAATCAACCATCTGCTCGGCGACCGCGATGGCAACATTCAGTTGCGCCTCATCCGTCGAGGCGCCTAAATGGGGCGTCGTGATGACCTGATCGAGATTGAGTAAAGGGTGTTGCGGTGGCGGCGGCTCGTCAACATAGACATCGAGCGCAGCGCCGGCGACTTTGCCGTGTTTGATCGCTTCGGCGAGATCAACTTCATCGACAATTCCGCCGCGCGCGCAATTGATAATACGCACGCCCCGTTTCATTTTCGCGAAAGCAGCTTTATTGATCAGTCCCTGGGTGTCCGGAGTCAACGGCACGTGAACCGTGATGAAATCGGATCTGGTAAAGATATCGTCGAGGGTTCCAGGCTGTACGCCCATGCGAGCGATGTTTTCAGCGGCGATGAACGGATCGAAGCCGATGACTTTCATCCGGAGTGCGGCGGCGCGCTCGGCGACGATCCGACCGACGTTGCCGAGACCGATGACCCCGATGGTCTTATTGCACATTTCAACGCCGACGAACTTATTGCGGTCCCATTTACCGCCCTTCAAAGACGCGACGGCCTGGGGAATGTGGCGCGCCAGCGCCATCATCAAAGCGATCGTATGCTCGCCGGTGGTCACATTGTTGCCGCCCGGCGTGTTCATCACGACGATGCCCTTTTTTGTCGCAGTATCCGCGTCGATGTTCTCGTACCCCACACCAGCGCGGCCGATCACTTTGAGATTTTTAGCGGCTTCGATCAGGTCGGCGGTAATCTTGGTGCCGCTGCGGATTACCCAACCGTCATACGCATGGCAAATTTTTTTGAGCTCTTCGGGTTTGAGTCCGATTTTGACATCGACTTCGAATCCTTCGGCGTTTTTGAAAACTTCCAGACCTTCAGGGGCGAGCGGGTCGGTGACTAGGATCTTCATGGTTCAGAGTCGATGATGGAGGATCGAAGAGAGAAAATTGCGATTTTCTATTCTCGATTCTCCATTTTCAATTTTATTGCAAAGCCTCCATGAGAATTTCCTGTGCCGCCGCAACACCGCGGCCGAACGGTATCTCGGCACCGAATTTTCTGAGCGCCATCTCCAGCGCTGCAATGGCGGTAATGACATCGAAGGATCCCATGTAGCCGACGTGCGCAATGCGGATCGCTTTGCCTTTCAGCTGATCTTGACCTTCGGCGAGGGTGATATTCATTTTATCGCGCAAGTAATCGAGAACCTGATCGGCGTCGATGCCATCCGGCAGATAGATGCCGGTTGCCGCGGGACTAGGATCCGTCGGAGCCAGCAGTCGCAAGCCCAAGGCGGTGGCGGCCGCGCGGGTCGCGCGGCTCAAACGTGCGTGACGTGCATAAACGTTCGCCAACCCCTCGCGCTCGAGCATGTTCATCGAAGCGCGCGCGCCGAAGATCAATGAAACCGCGGGGGTGAAGGCGCCGGAACCCTTCTGTTGGTTCTTGCGCTCGAGGTTCAAGTCAAAATAAAAGCGCGGTAACTTGGCCTGTCTGGTCTTTTCCCAGGCGCGCTCGCTGAGCGCGATAAAACCCAAACCGGGCGGGAGCATCAAAGCTTTCTGCGACCCCGTCACCAGCACGTCGAAGCCCCATTCGTCCATCTGCAACGGAACGACTCCTACGGCGGTGACTCCGTCAACCAGAAACAGCGGGCCGTTTTTCGTGAGCTTGGCGATTTCTTTCACGGGGTGAAAAACCGTGGTCGATGTTTCGCTCGCTTGGATCATCACGCCCTGGATATCGGAGTGCTGTTTGAGCTGGCGCTCGACATCCGCGACTTTAACCGCCTGCCCCCATTCCACTTTGAGCTCGATCGGGTCCAATCCGTAGGCGTTCGAAATATTGAGCCAGCGCTCGCCGAATTTTCCACCGTTTACGACCAGGACTTTGTCGCCGGGCGAAAACAGGTTTGCCACCGAAGCTTCCAT
>Ga0207691_10006132_pt1 | contig 11621 bp, 11 predicted proteins | sample KBSM13metaG_FD_184327 | JGI IMG/M metagenome (GOLD analysis project Ga0207691, IMG submission 184327) | Miscanthus rhizosphere microbial communities from Kellogg Biological Station, Michigan, USA - KBS M1-3 metaG (SPAdes) (version 2) | ecosystem: Host-associated > Plants > Roots > Rhizosphere >...
TCGAGCGAAGAGACGTGGCGCGCCGCCCGGCTCGCGCGCGAGTTCCCGAGCGTGCCGTTCTTCGGTCTCACGACGCTGCGTGCCTCCGAGTCGCCGGCGCTCGCGCAGTGTGCCGCGCTCGATTTCGCCGACGTGCTCGTGGAGTCGGTCGACGACACGGTCCTGCGCCACCTCGTGCTGCGGCAGGCGTTCTCGACGCGATTCGCCGTCGCGCTGTACGATCCGCCGGAGGCGCTCGCGCTGTCCACACCGCTGCAGCAACAGGCTTGGCGGAGCATCGTCGGATGGGCGGGGCGCCCGGTCCGCACCCAGCTTCTCGCCGACGCCCTCAAGGTCACGCGCGAACACCTGAGCCGGACCTTCGCTGCCGAGGGCGCACCGAACCTCAAACGCGTGATCGATCTGGTGCGGCTGATCGCCGCGGCGGAGCTGGCCAAGAACCCGGGTTACGACGTCCGTGACGTCGCCGAGGTGCTCGACTTCGCCAGCTCGTCGCATCTGTCGAGCACGGCGCAGCGGATCGTGGGGACCAAACCGACGTCACTGGCGCGCCTTCGCGCGGTGGATCTGGTCGAGCGGTTCACGCGTGGGCACGGGCGGAGTCGCGGGTAGTCGTCGCTTGAGCGGCCGGAGGGGCGCCCGGTGATGCGCTCGAGTCCCGGTCGGTGATCTGTCGGTCCAGGTAGGCGAGGTAGCCGGTGAGCAGGCGTGCGACCTGGCCGGCGCGGGAGGCGATGTCAGCGAGCGAGCCGCCCGCGACGAGCTCCGCCTGGCGCGCCACGGCCATCTCGGACTCGAGCCTGAGCAGTGCACGCTTGGCCGCCAGGTAGGACTCGTGCTGCTCGGCCGGGGATGGCCGGGCGAAGCCGTCGGCGATGTGTGAGGCGACGGAGATCGCCGTGGTCATGAGGGCGTCGGAGACGACCTTCGTCTCGCGCCGGATGGAGGGGCGTACGGCCCGGACGACATCGGCGGCGAGGGCGACCGCCTCTTGCCAGACCCTGAGATCACGAAGGCCGGAGGACATGGGAAAGCATCTTAGGCCCGTCAGTTGCGGGCGCGTGACCCGATCTCGGCCGGCAGGTCCCGAAGTACGCCGAAGGGCCAGTGTTGCTTCCGATCCCGCCTTGTGATAAATTTCACAAGCTAAACCCTCCACGCTCCTGCCGCTCCTTTCCGACCACTCGTATGGCTACCGAAACCACGCTCCGTCCCGGCGAGATCAAGGACATCCTCCTCAGGGAGATTGAAGCCGCCGACCTCCATGAGCTCGACGTCGAAGAGGTCGGGTCCGTCCTCGAGGTGAAGGACGGAATCGCGCGCATCTACGGCCTCCAGAAGGCCATGGCGGGCGAGATGCTCGAGGTGCTCTCGAGTGAGACGGGCAACACCGTCACCGCCCTCGCGCTCAACCTCGAGGAGGACAACATCGGCGCCGTCATCCTCGGCGACTACCTCCAGCTGAAGGAAGGCGACGAGGTCCGGCGCACGGGACGCGTGCTCGAGGTGCCGGTCGGCCCCGAGCTCGTCGGGCGCGTGGTGGATGCGCTCGGTCGTCCGATCGACGGCAAGGGTGACATCAATGCGCGCCACACGCGCAAGGTCGAGAGCGAGGCGCCCGGCATCATCGTCCGCCAGCCGGTGAAGGAGCCGCTGCAGACGGGCATCAAGGCGATCGACTCGATGATCCCGATCGGCCGCGGACAGCGCGAGCTGATCATCGGCGACCGCGGCACCGGCAAGACCGCGATCGCCGTCGACACGATCATCAACCAGAAGGGCCAGGGCGTCACCTGCGTCTACGTCGCGATCGGCCAGAAGGCGTCGACCGTCGCCTCGGTCGTCGAGCGGCTCACCGCCGCGGGCGCGATGGAGTTCACGATCGTCGTCGTGGCGTCGGCCTCGGACCCCGCACCCATGCAGTACATCGCACCCTATACGGGATGCGCGATGGCCGAGTACTTCATGTACAACGAGGGCCAGGCCACGTTGTGCGTGTACGACGACCTCTCGAAGCAGGCCGCCGCGTACCGTCAGCTGTCGCTCGTGCTGCGCCGCCCACCCGGTCGCGAAGCGTTCCCGGGTGACGTGTTCTATCTCCACTCGCGCCTTCTCGAGCGCGCGGCCAAGCTGTCGGCCGACCCGAAGGTCGTCGACGGTACGAACATTCTGAAGCCGGGCGGCTCGCTCACCGCGCTCCCGATCATCGAGACGCAGGCCGGCGACGTGTCGGCGTACATCCCGACGAACGTCATCTCCATCACCGACGGGCAGATCTTCCTCGAGGCCGACCTGTTCTACGCCGGCGTGCGTCCGGCCGTGAACGTCGGTATCTCGGTGAGCCGCGTCGGCGGTTCGGCGCAGGTGAAGGCGATGCGCTCGGTGGCCGGGCGTCTCCGGCTCGATCTGGCGCAGTATCGCGAGCTCGAGGCATTCGCCTCGTTCGCGTCCGATCTCGACGCGGCGACGAAGCGTCAGCTCGAGCGCGGCGCGCGCACGGTCGAGGTGCTGAAGCAGGGCCAGTACGCGCCGATGCCGGTCGAGCAGCAGGTGGCGATCATCTACGCCGTGACGAACGGCTTCCTCGACGACGTCGACGTGAGCGCGATCCGGGAATGGGAGCGCGGCTTCCACGAGTTCATGGGCGCGCAGTACCCGCAGGTCGGCGAGCGGCTCCGCTCGGAGAAGGTGCTCTCCAAGGAGATCGAGGCCGACCTCAAGCGCGCCATCGACGCGTACAAGAAGGTCGCCGTCTCCGGCAAGCCGTCGTTCACGGCCGCGAGCCTCTAGCCACTACTCGGATCACCCTTTGAGGAATCATGGCTAAGGGCCGCGAGCTGAAGGGGCGCATCAAGTCCGTCGAGAACACGCGCAAGATCACGCGCACGATGGAGATGGTGGCGACCTCGAAGATGAAGCGGGCGCAGGACCGCGTGGTGGCCGCACGGCCGTACGCGAACGCGCTCACCGACGTGATCTCGAGCCTCTACTCGTCGGATCTCGCCGAGCGGTTCCCGTTGCTCCGTCAGCCGGCGACACCGCGCCGGGTCGCGCTGGTGGTCCTCACCAGCAATCGCGGTCTTGCCGGCGGGTTCAACGCGAACCTCATCAAGGAAGCTCGCGCGCGGATCGCGGAGCTCGAGCGTTCCGGGCTGCAAGTGGACGTGCACGTGATCGGCAAGAAGGGGCTGGGCTACTTCAAGTACGTCGGGCGCGCGCTCGCCTCGCAGCGCATCGACATCACGGACCGTCCCACGGCGGAGAACGCGGCGGAGATCGTCGACCAGCTGATGAACGACTTCATCGCCGGCCAGATCGACGGCGTGTACGTCACCTACAGCAAGTTCAACTCGGTGCTCAACACGCCGCCGACGACGGACCGCGTGCTGCCGGTGACACCGCCGGAAGCGAAGGCGGGTGGCGTCCAGCGCGACTATCTGTTGTTCCCGAACGCCGAGGCGATCCTCACCGAGCTGCTTCCGTCGTACGTGCGCAACTCGGTGTACCGCGCGCTCGTGGAGACGGTGGCGGGCGAGCAGTCCGCGCGCCGCACGGCGATGAAGAATGCGACCGACAACGCAGGGGACATCCTCAACGTCCTCCGGCGTACCTATAACCGCGCCAGACAGGCGCAGATCACGCAGGAGATCGCCGAGATCGTCGGCGGCGCTGCGGCTCTCCAGGGCTAATCCATGGCTACAGCGATTGCTACGCAGCAGATCGGAAAGGTCGTCCAGGTCATCGGACCGGTGCTCGACGTCGAGTTCGAGTCGGGCCATCTGCCCGAGCTGTACAACGCGCTCGAGATCAACGCGACCACGGACTCGGGACAGGTCATCCGCGTGACGGTCGAAGTGCAGCAGCACATCGGCCGCAATCAGGTTCGTGCGGTGGCGATGAGCTCCACCGACGCGGTCGTGCGCGGGATGGAAGTCGTCGACACCGGCGGTCCGATCTCGGTGCCGGTGGGCGCGACTGCGCTCGGCCGCATCCTCAACGTCCTCGGCGAGCCGGTGGACAACGGCGCTCCGATCCCGAAGGACGCGCCGCGCTGGCCGATCCACCGCAAGCGCCCGGACTTCGTGAACCTCGAGCCCAAGACCGAGGTGTTCGAGACGGGCATCAAGGTCGTCGACCTGATCGCTCCGTTCGTGAAGGGCGGAAAGATCGGTCTCTTCGGCGGCGCCGGCGTCGGCAAGACCGTCGTGATCATGGAGCTCATCAACAACGTCGCGAAGGGGCACGGCGGCAAGTCCGTGTTCTGCGGCGTGGGCGAGCGCACGCGCGAGGGGAACGATCTGTACCTCGAGATGCAGGAGAGCGGGGTCATCGACTCGTGCGCCCTGATCTACGGCCAGATGAACGAGCCGCCCGGTGCGCGGCTCCGCGTCGGCCTCTCGGGGCTGACGGTGGCCGAGTACTTCCGCGATCAGGAGAACGCGGACGTGCTCGTGTTCATCGACAACATCTTCCGATTCACCCAGGCGGGTTCGGAGGTGTCGGCGCTGCTCGGCCGCATGCCGAGCGCGGTCGGTTACCAGCCGACGCTGGCGACGGAGATGGGCGACCTGCAGGAGCGCATCACCTCGACGCGCAACGGCTCGATCACGTCGGTGCAGGCGATCTACGTGCCTGCCGACGACATCACCGATCCGGCGCCGGCGACGGCGTTCGCGCACCTCGACGCGACGGTCGTGCTCTCGCGCGCCATCACGGAGCTGGGCATCTACCCCGCGGTCGATCCCCTCGCGTCGAGCAGCCGCATCCTCGATCCGCAGTTCCTCGGCGCACGCCATTACAAGGCGGCGACCGACGTGCAGAAGATCCTGCAGCGCTACAAGGAGCTGCAGGACATCATCGCGATCCTCGGGATGGACGAGCTGTCGGAAGACGACAAGAAGATCGTCGGTCGCGCGCGCCGTCTGCAGCGCTTCATGTCGCAGCCGTTCTCCGTCGCCGAGCAGTTCACGGGCATCCCCGGGAAGTACGTCAAGCTGGAGGAGACGATCTCGAGCTTCGAGCGGCTGGTGGCGGGTGAGTTCGACCACCTGCCCGAGCAGGCGTTCTTCATGGCCGGCGGCATCGACGACGTCGTCGAGAACGCCAAGAAGCTGCAGGGCTGATCGTGCTCACCGTCTCGGTCATCTCGCCGGAGGCCGTGCTGTTCGAGGGCACGACGGACTCCGTCATCGCCCCCGCGTTCGACGGCGAGGTGGGTATCCTCACCGGCCACGCGCCGATGATGACGCTGCTCGGCCAGGGCGATCTGCGGCTCGGCACAGGGGGAGGGCAACGCTTTCGGGTGCAGGGGGGCTTCCTGCAGGTCGTGGACGACCAGGTCCGCGTCGTGACGGAGCACGCCTCGAAGCTCTGAAGCTGCGGCGGGCTCATGTACGGAGGGGCGCCCCATCGGGGCGCCCCTCGGGCGTTGGGAGGGCCCGATTCGCCTCATCCGTTTAGCCTGGGACCCAAGCCAGATCTCGCTCCCACCGGTAGATGGTACCCGACTTGCCTCTCCAGGGCATGAGGGCCCATTCGGATCAGCCATGCAGTAGACGCGGGAGCGTATCCGGTGCACACTGGTGATGCGGGACTACCGCCGATCCTGGTGGTAGACGACAATCATGACAACGCGGAGATCATCCGGCAGTATCTGGAGATCCGCGGATACCCGATCACCGTCGCTCACAACGGCGACGAGGCGCTGGCGGTGTACGAGACCGTGCGTCCGGCGGTGGTGCTTCTGGACGTGATGATGCCGGGTCGGGACGGCTGGGAAGTGTGCCGGATCATGAAGCAGCACCCCACGCTCGGGAAGAACGTCCGCATCATCATGGTCACGGCACTCGATGCCTGGGACGACAAGCGTGAAGCGCTTCAGCTCGGTGCGGACGACTACGTGGAGAAACCCTTTGATCTGCCGACGCTCGCCAACACTGTGCAGCGAAACCTCGCTCAGATGCGCGCTGCGTCGTAGACGGGTTCAGCACGTGCTCGCGCGGATCGCGTGAGCGAGTCGATCCTCCTCACCGATACCGACGTCGCCGCGGTCAAGGATGCGGCGGCCCTCCTGGACGGCTGGCGCGCCGAGGCGCGCGCGCTGCCGGAGCTCGCATCGGCGCTCGGTGAGCTGGGGGTTCGCGCGTTGCTGCTCACCACCAGCGACCCGTCCCTGCTGCGCTCGAGCATCGAGCTGTCGCACGCCCGGGGCGTGCCGGTCGTCGTCGGCTGCGCCGACGAGACGGCGCGGCGTCGCGCCGTCGAGTTGAAGGCGGAGGAGTGGTATCAGCTGCCTGGCACGGCCACGGAGATCTCCGCCCGGATCTGGTCCGCGGTCGCACGCGGCGCGTCGCTCGGCTCGGCGATGGCGGAGCGCGTCGATCGCGTCGAGTACGAGCAGATGCTTCACGACTCGCTCACCGGCCTGCCGACGCTGCCGGTCGCGATCGAGCGCTCGCGCCAGCTGTTCAAGGAGCGGGGTGAGCTCGTCGTCCTGTACTTCAGCTTCGTGCGCTACTCGAAGATCGAGGAGATCTACGGCTGGGAGAAGCTCGACTCGGTCCTCGAGACGACGGCGAGCGCCGTGCGCGACTTCCTGGACGACGACGATCTCGGCGCGTCGCGCGTGATGGTGAGCTTCACGAACGACGACGACTTCATCTTCTTCCACGTGCCGGCGAGCGGCGTCGCGGCGGCGACGGAAGGCGAGATCACCGAGATGACGACGCGCCTCCAGCGTCACGTCGGCGCGAAGATCGAGGAGGCGCACGGCGAGGACATCGCGGCGCTGTTCGACATCTACGTCGGTCGCGCGCACCTGTACTACAATCCGAAGATCCGCCTCGAGCGCCTCATCTACCGCGGCATCCGGGAGGCGGCGAACGCCTCGCGGTCGTTGGAGCAGCGGGAGCGCGCACGACGCGTCGCCGATCTGCGTACGAGCCTGCGCGACCGCATGGTCTACGTCGAGTACCATCCGATCGTCGTGGCATCGACACGCGAGATCTTCGGCTACGAGGCGCTCGCCCGCGGCCAGATGCGCACCCTGCGCAGTCCCGAGGTGATGTTCGACGTCGCCGCCGAGGCGGACCTCATCTGGGAGCTGAGCCGGCTCTGTCGGGCACGCGCGCTCGAGGGGATGGAGACCCGCCTCGCGCCGGGCCAGCTGCTCTTCCTCAACGTCGATCCGCACGACTTCTCCGACCCGGCGTTCAACGAGAAGGAAGTCACCGATCCGTCGCGCATCGTCATCGAGATCACGGAGCGCACGGCGATCAAGGACTACCCGAAGTTCCGCGAGCGACTGAAAGCCTTCCGCTCGCTCGGCTACCGCTTCGCCGTCGACGACGCCGGCAGCGGCTACGCGGGGCTCGGCTCGATCGCCAACCTCGAGCCCGATTTCATCAAGCTCGACATCTCGCTCATCAACGCCATCGACACGAACTTCATCAAGCAGAATCTCGTGCAGACGATGGTGCGCTTCGCGGACGACCACAACGCGATGGTGATCGCCGAGGGCGTGGAGCGGGCCGAGGAGTTCAAGACGGTGCAGGAGCTCGGCGTGCATCTGGTGCAGGGGTTCTTCCTGCATCGTCCGCAGTCCGCCAGCGCTCCGCTCCCGAGTCCCGCGAAGGTGGCGAGCGCGTAGTCGCGCGCCGAAGCCCTCAGCGCATCAGCGCCGCGACCAGCTCGTACGATCGTTCCGCCGCGCCCAGCCCGGCGCGGACCACCTCGCGCGCGGCGTCGCCGGCCGCGCGTCGCGCTGGCGGATCGTCGAGCCATGCCTCGAGCGCGGCCTCCAGCGACGTGGCATCCTGCGCGATGGCGGCGGCGCGTGCATCGAGCAACAACCCCGCATCGCGGCTGTTTCCGTGCCTCGGACCGAAGACGACGGGCGTGCCGAATGCCGCCGGCTCGAGCACCGAGTGCAGGCCCGCGGCATGGAATCCTCCGCCGACGAAGGCCACGTCGGCGAGCGCATAGAGATCGCCCAGCACCCCCACCCGGTCGACGATCACGAGGTCGGCCTCCGGCGCCTCGGCGCCACCGAGCCGCGCGCAGGTCAGCGATTCCTGTGTGCACCACTGCTCGATCGGCGCGAGGTGCGCGGCGGTCGGCTCGTGTGGCGCGACGATCATCCGCATCCCCGGATGTCGCGCGCGGATCCGGCGCCATGCTGCGAGCAGGTGACGCTCGTCCGCTGGCCAGGTCGAGCCGGCAACGAGGGTCGGCCTGCCGCCACGGAGTGGAGCGAGCAGCGGCGAATCGAGCCGCGCGGCGGCCGCGCGAGCCCAGACCTGATCGTAGCGCGTGTCGCCGGTGACGCTGACGTTCGACGCCGGAACCCCGAGTCCGACGAGGCGCTCGGCGTCGTCGTCGCTGATCGCACCGACCCGATCCAGTCGAGCGTATGCGTCGCGCAGGAGCGCCGCGGCGACGCCGCCACGGCGTGACGACCGATCAGCCAGCGTCGCGCTGATCAGACCGAGGCGCACCCCACGACGAGAGGCCTCACGCGCGAGCGTCGGCCACACATCGAGCTTGCTGAAGACGAGCGCCGTGGGAGCGAGTGCCTCGAGCGCGGCACGGGCCTCCGTCGTCGCGTCGAACGGGAGCACGTCACGGAAGTCGACGTCCAGCGACTGCGCGAAGCGCTCGGCGCTCGGCGAGAAGTAGGTGTACGCGATCTGCGCGTCACGCAGACGTGCACGCGCCAGCTCGAGCACAGGGCGAGCCTGCAGCCCTTCGCCCACGCTGGGGGCGTGCATCCAGAGGAGCGGGCGGGCCGGCCGGCGGGCGAACGCGGCGTAGCGGCCGCGCACTCCGCGCCGCGCGGCGAAGGTGCGAAGGAGCTTGCCACCCGAGGCGGGCGCCACCGCCGCCAGGGCGCGGGCGAGAAGTGCCGCGCCCTCGTAACCGACGCGGAGGGGAAGAATCATGCGCCTCCGCCTCGGGGCGTCAGCGCGGAGCGGACTTCAGCTTCGCCAGCGCCTGGTCGATCGCGACACGGAAGGTGTCGACCGGATACGCGCCGGCCAGCGCGCGCTCGCCGACGAAGAAAGTCGGCGTGGACTCGACTCCCGCCTTCGCGCTGCGATCGCGATCGGCCTCGATGAGCTTCGCCGTGGAGTGCGCCGTCATGCACTTGTCCCACGCCTTGAGCTCGACGCCCGCGGAGCGCGCCAGCGAGTCGAACACGACGATCGGCGTCTTCGCCTCGGCCCACTTGGGCTGCGACTGGAAAAGCGAGCTGTGGAGCTCCCAGAACTTTCCCTGGACGCCGGCGCACATCGCGGCCTCGGCGGCAAGCTGCGCGTTCTTGTGGATGCGAGTGAGGGGGAAGTTCAGATAGGCCATCCGGACCTTCCCCGTCTTCACGTACTCCTGATCGATCTTGGCGAACGTCTCGTCGTGCCACTGCTTGCAGAACGGGCACTGGAAGTCGCTGACCTCCACGAGCCACACCTGCGCCGTTTCGGCCCCGCGGATCCGGGCACGGTCGGCCTTGATGCTCAGGGAGTCCTCGGGACCCGACGCGCCGGTCATCGGGGGGGCGACTTCGCCCGTGGACGTGGTCACCTGATGCGCCTGGGCCGACGGCGTCTCCGGCCGAGAGCAGGCGGTGGCGAGGATCGCGGCGAGGAGCGGGAGCAGGCGGACGCGAGTGTGCAGCATGACGGCGGCAATGGAGGGAATGAGGGCTCCGGAAAGGTAATCCAGGCCGCGTGGGCAGGGCGAGCCGAAGCAGACTGGCCCGCCGGTTGCCATCTTCACCAGTCGAATCTTCCTGCGTTATATCGCGTACTGTCGTTATATCGCGCTGGTGGCACGTCCCTAACGACCCGACATGCTCCACCCTCTCGCTGGCCGCGTCGCATTCCTCGCAGCGGCCATGCTGTTCCAGAGTGGCCTGCAGATCCCGCCTCCGCGCGGGCTCGTCAACGACTTCGCGAGCGTCCTTCCCGCGGCGTCCGTCGCGCGGATCGAGCACATCGCGCAGGACGTCCGCGACAAGTCACGCGGAGAGATGGCGGTCGTGACGCTCACGGACCTCGGCGGGCGCGACCCGATGGACGTCGCGTTGCAGATCGGACGCGAGTGGAAGGTCGGGAACATGGCGCCGATCGGCGACCAGTCCCGGAACGCCGGGGTGGTCATCCTCGTGGTGCCGAAGGAGAAGGCGCCGGACGGGCGTGGGCGCTGTCGCATCCTGACGGGGCAGGGAACGGAGGGCTTCATCACCGACGCGACGTCGGGCACGATCTGTCGCGAGGCGACCCCGCTGTTCCAGGCCCAAGACTACGGTGCGGGGCTGGAGCTCGTGACGCTCCGCGTCGCCCAGCGCTATGCGCAGGAGTTCGGGTTCACGCTCGACACGACCCTCGGCGCACCGGCTTACACACCTTCGCGTCGTCCGGTCGAGCGCCGCGGAGGCGGGATCAATCCGATCTTTCTGCTGATCATCCTGTTCGTCGTGCTGTCGATGCTGGGCGGCCGGCGCCGGCGCGGCTGTCTCCCGATCTTCATCCCGTTCGGCGGTGGCGGCTGGGGTGGTGGCGGCGGTGGCTGGAGCGGCGGCGGGTTCGGCGGTGGCGGCGGGGGTGGGTTCGGTGGATTCGGCGGCGGTGGAGGGTTCAGTGGTGGTGGTGGCGGCTCCGACTGGTGAGCACTCATGGCGACGATGACACTCGATGAGCTGGTGAGGCAGTTGCGCGCGGCCTACAAGGAGCGGCTGGCGTCGGTCGTGCTCTACGGCTCGGCTGCGGGTGGCGACCACATCCCCAAGCGCTCGGACTACAACGTGCTCGTGCTGCTGGATTCGATCGACAGCACGCGCGTCGACGCATCATCCGCCGTCGCGGCGTCCGCCGTGGCGCGTGCCTGGCGGGAAGCGGGAAATCCGCCGCCGATGACGATGTCGCTCGAGGAGTGGCGGCGCTCGGCTGACATCTTCCCGATGGAGTACTCCGACATCCTCGAGCGGAACCGCGTGCTGCACGGCGACCCGCCGTTCGCCGGGATCAGCGTGTCGAACGCGGATCTTCGGCTGCAGCTCGAGCATCAGGTGATGGGCAAGCTGCTTCAGCTCCGGCAGGGCGCGCTGCTCGCGGGCACCGACGCGAAGCGTCAGGCGGAGCTCGTGGCCGCGAGCCTCAGTACGATGATGGTGCTGTTCCGCGCCGTGATGCGCCTCCATGGCGAGCGTCCGCCCGCGGACAACGTCGCAACGGCGACGCGCGTCGGCGCGCTCGCCGGGTTCGATCCGGCTCCCTTCCTCCGTGCGGTGCGCCATGTACACGGAGATCAACCGCTCTCCAGCACGGAAGCCGGGCAGGTCCTTGGCGGCTACGTGGCCGCCATAGAGCAGCTCAGCCGACATCTCGACCAATTCGCCGCCCCATGATGCGCTCCTTGCTTGCTCAATGGGACAGGCGTCGCAGTTCGCTCCAACCCGGACGCATCGGGCGTCCGGCTGCGCTCCGCGACGTCGCGGCCCGTCCCGGGCCGACGCACGTCACGACTCCATCAGCCCTCTCAGGAACGGCTCTCATGAAACGTCGCTGGCTTGCACTCGTGCTCCCGCTCGCGCTGAGCGCGTGCGGCTACAACAGGATCCAGTC
>Ga0207691_10006136_pt1 | contig 11618 bp, 9 predicted proteins | sample KBSM13metaG_FD_184327 | JGI IMG/M metagenome (GOLD analysis project Ga0207691, IMG submission 184327) | Miscanthus rhizosphere microbial communities from Kellogg Biological Station, Michigan, USA - KBS M1-3 metaG (SPAdes) (version 2) | ecosystem: Host-associated > Plants > Roots > Rhizosphere >...
AGCGCCGCGTGGGCGACCGGGCCGAGCACGTCGGCCACCTCGTCGTACGTGAAGCGGGCGGCGGTGAGCGCGTCGTGAAGGTCCCCGGGCAGGTCACCGGGCAGGTCCCCGGGAATGTCGCGGGCGAGCTCCGGGATCTGCACCACGCCAGCGTAGGCGGAGCGCAGGAGGCCCCGGACCAGGTCCGGGGCCTCCTGCGTCCGTTGCTCGGTCAGCCGTGCTGGGCCGGGAGCGGCCGCGTCTCCGACGGCTTCGCGTCGTCGTCGCCGCCGATGGCCACGGGACGGCGCTTGGAGATGTAGACCGCGGTCACGATGATCGCCGCTGCCACGACCGCGATCATGATCCGGAGCGGGTCGTTCTGGTCTGCGCCCATGCTCATCCGGACGACGGCTCCGGCGATCAGCAGCGAGACCAGGTTCATCACCTTGATCAGCGGGTTGATCGCGGGGCCGGCGGTGTCCTTGAACGGGTCACCGACCGTGTCGCCGATGATCGTCGCCTCGTGGGCGAGCGACCCCTTGCCACCGTGGTTGCCGTCCTCGACCAGCTTCTTCGCGTTGTCCCACGCGCCACCGGAGTTGGCCAGGAAGACCGCCATCAGCGTGCCGGTGCCGATCGCGCCGGCCAGGAACCCGGCCAGCGGGCCGACGCCGAGGCCGAAGCCCACGGCGACCGGAGCGAGCACGGCCAGGATCCCGGGCGTCACCAGCTCGCGCAGCGAGTCCTTGGTGACGATGTCGACGACCTTGCCGTACTCCGGACGACCGGTGCCCTCCATGATCCCGGGGATCTCCCGGAACTGGCGACGCACCTCGAACACGACCGCACCTGCGGCGCGGCCCACGGCGTTGATCGCCAGGCCGGAGAAGAGGAAGACGACCGAGGCACCGAGGAGCACGCCGACCAGCACGTCGGGGCTGAAGACCACGAAGGTCAGCGGGTCGAGCTTCGTCCTCGCCTCGACCACGGCCTCGCCGACGGACGTGGCGTAGGAGCCGAACAGCGCGGTGGCGGCGAGCACAGCCGTCGCGATCGCGATGCCCTTGGTGATCGCCTTGGTCGTGTTGCCCACGGCGTCGAGCTCGGTGAGGATCTGTGCGCCCTCGGGGCTCACGTCTCCCGACATCTCCGCGATGCCCTGCGCGTTGTCGGAGACCGGACCGAAGGTGTCCATCGCCACGATCACGCCGACCGTGGTGAGCAGGCCGCAGCCGGCCAGTGCCACCGCGAACAGCGAGACGGTGAGCGTCGCGCCACCGAGGAGGGCCGCCCCGAACACCGCGGCGCCGATGAGCAGCGTCGTGTAGACGGCGGACTCGAAGCCGACCGAGAGGCCCGACAGGATCACGGTGGCCGCACCGGTCAGAGACGTCTTGCCGACGTCCTTGACGGGGCGGTGCTCGGTGCCGGTGAAGTAGCCGGTCAGCGCGAGGATGCCAGCGGACATCACGATGCCGATGACGACGGCAGCGGCCGCGATGATGCGTGGGTTGCCGTCCACCCCGTCGAGCCGCGCGGCGAAGTCGCCGAAAGAGCCGGGCAGGTAGGCGAAGCTCAGGATGGTGCACGCCACCGCGGAGACCCCGGCCGAGATGTAGAAGGCCCGGTTGATCGTGGTCAGGCCGTTCTCACCGGTCCGCGGCTTGCACAGGTAGACACCGAGCACCGCGGTCAGCGCGCCGATCGCGGGGATCAGCAGCGGGAACACGAGGCCCTTCGCGTCGAAGGCGGCGTAGCCGAGGATCAGCGCCGCGACCAGGGTCACGGCGTAGGACTCGAAGAGGTCGGCCGCCATGCCCGCACAGTCGCCCACGTTGTCGCCCACGTTGTCGGCGATCGTGGCCGCGTTGCGGGGGTCGTCCTCGGGGATGTTGTTCTCGACCTTGCCGACCAGGTCGGCGCCGACGTCGGCGGCCTTGGTGAAGATGCCGCCGCCGACACGCATGAACATCGCCAGCAGCGCGGCGCCGAAGCCGAAGCCCTCCAGCACGTGGGGCGCCTCGCTGCCGAACGCGATCACAACGACCGCGGCACCGAACAGACCGAGGCCGACGGTGAGCATGCCCACCATGGCTCCGGTGCGGAAGCCGATCGTCATCGCCGGGTCGCGGCCCTGGGTCTCGGCGGCAGCCGCGACGCGCAGGTTGGCCTTCACCGCCAGGGACATGCCGAGGTAGCCGACCGTAGCCGAGAATCCGGCCCCCGCCAGGAAGAAGAAGGAGCGGAAGATCCGCACCCAGATGTCGTCGGCGGGCAGCGCCAGCAGGACCACGAACGCGACGCCGGCGAAGACGAAGAGCGTGCGGAACTGGCGCTGGAGGTAGGCGTTTGCGCCCTCCTGCACCGCCTGGGCGATGTTCTTCATGTTTTCGGTGCCTTCACCGGCGGCAAGGACCTCGTTGCGGAACATGGCAGCCATCGCGAGCGCGCCGAGCGCGATCAGGGCCACGATGATGATCAGGACGAGGTTGCCGCCAGAGAGGTGCACGACGTCGGGGTTGAGCCCGGTCATGGTTCTCCTCGGATATGCGATGCGGGTTGCAAGACGGACGGACCGCGGCGGAGTCTACGTGGAAGCGGTCCGCAGATCACGGGAGGGTCCCGCCGGGGAGACCTTGAGGCACCGGCGGCGGGTCAGTGCGCAGAGAGCGCAGCGGCCTCGGAGTCGTGGATCGTGAAGACCTTGGCCAGGCCGGTGATCCGGAAGATCTTGAGGAGCCGGTCCTGGTTGCAGACGATCTCCATCGAGCCGTCGTGCGCGCGGACCTTCTTCAGGCCGCCGACCAGCACGCCGAGGCCGGTCGAGTCGAGGAACTCGACGTTCTCCATGTCGATGACGAGGTTGTAGTGGCCCTCCCCGACGAGCTCGGTCACCTTGTCGCGGAGCTTGGGTGCCGTGTAGACGTCGATCTCGCCACCGACGGCAACGATCGTGACATCGTCGGTGTGCCGAGTCTCGAGCGAAAGATCCACGAAGTTCCCCCTCCTCCCTTTGGCCACAGTAGGGCAGCCAAGCCGTATTCAACCACGAAGCCAGCGCCTGCGACTCACCCGTCGGTACAGACCTGCCCATGCTGGGAGACTTCCCGCGTGAGCAGCCCGGATCGGTCGACCGACCCTCGTGCGCTGCTCGACCGCCTGACCGCCGCGCCCGGACGCCGGGAACGCCTGACCCACCTCGAGGTCCTCCCCCCACGCTCACCCACCTACGCCGACTGGCCCTCCTGGGTCGATCCGGGGGTACTCTCCGCCCTGGCGCGCCGCGGGGTCGAGCGCCCGTGGCGGCACCAGGTCGAGGCCGCCCAGGCGGCGTACGACAGGCACCACGTCGTGGTGTCGACGGGCACCGCGTCCGGCAAGTCGTTGGGCTACCTGCTTCCCGGGCTGACTGCGATCCGGGCGCGGCGTGGCGCTCGTGGCCAGCGCGGGGCGAGTGTGCTCTACCTCTCGCCCACCAAGGCGCTGGCGCAGGACCAGCTCGCCGCGATCCGCTCGCTCGGCGTGGACGTCCGGGTGTCGACGCACGACGGCGACTCCGGACCTGACGAACGTGAGTGGACCCGCGACCACGCGGAGTACGTGCTCAGCAACCCCGACATGCTGCACCGGTCCCTGCTCCCCGGCCACGCGCGCTGGTCGAAGTTCTTCGGCTCGCTGGAGTACGTCGTGATCGACGAGTGCCACCACTACCGCGGTGTCTTCGGTGCCCACGTCGCCCAGGTGGTGCGCCGGCTGCGCCGCATCTGTGCGCTCCACGGCGCGGACCCGACGTTCGTGCTGGCATCCGCCACCGTCGCCGAACCCGGGGTCGCGGCCCAGCGGCTCACGGGGCTGCCGACCGTCGCGGTCACCGACGACACCTCGCCGCGTGGACAGATCGCGCTCGCCCTCTGGGAGCCGCCGTTCACCTCGATGTCCGGGGAGAACGGCGCCCCGGTGCGCCGGTCGTCCGGAGCCGAGGTGGCCGACCTGCTCACCGACCTCGTGCTCGAGGGCGTGCGGACACTCGCGTTCGTGCGCTCGCGACGGGGAGCGGAGACGGTTGCGCTGACCACCCGGCGGCTGCTGGCCGAGGTCGAGCCCGAGCTGGCCGACCGGGTGGCGGCCTACCGCGGCGGGTACCTGCCCGAGGAACGGCGAGCGCTCGAGCACGCGCTCCGCAGCGGCCGGCTGGTCGGACTGTCCGCGACCAACGCTCTTGAGCTCGGCATCGACATCTCCGGGCTCGACGCCGTGCTGCTGGCCGGTTTCCCGGGCACTCGCGCCGCGCTGTGGCAGCAGCTCGGGCGCGCCGGTCGCGGTCACGGCGACGCCCTCGGGGTGTTCGTGGCGCGCGATGACCCCCTGGACACCTACCTCGTCAGCCACCCCGATGCTCTGCTCGGGGCACCGGTCGAGGCGTCTGTCTTCGACCCGGACAACCCCTACGTTCTCGGCCCCCACCTGTGTGCCGCCGCGGCGGAGTCGCCCCTGACGCCGGAGGGGCTCTCCTTGTTCGGGGCCGAGGCCCCGGCCGCCGTCGACGCCCTCACCGCCGCCGGCCTGCTCCGGAAGCGGCCCAGCGGTTGGTACTGGACCGAGCGCCGCCGTGCCAGCGACCTCGCCGACATCCGGTCGTCGGGAGGTCGGCCGGTGCGCCTGGTGGAGGACGTCACGGGACGGGTGCTCGGCACCGTCGACGCCTCGTCCGCACACGGAACCGCGCACACGGGTGCGGTGTACCTCCACCAGGGCGAGACCTGGCTGGTCCTGGAGCTCGACCTCGACGAGCACGTCGCGGTGGTGGTGCGCGCCGACCCCGACTACTCGACGTCGGCACGCGAGATCACCGACATCGAGATCACGCGCGAGCAGCGGCACCAGACCTGGGGCGATGCCCGGGTGAGCTTCGGCGACGTGCGCGTCACCCACCAGGTCGTGTCGTTCCTCAAGCGGCGTCTGCGCTCCGGCGAGGTGATCGGCGAGGAACCCCTGGACCTCCCCGAACGCACCCTCGACACCCGCGCCGTCTGGTGGACGATCCCGGCCGACGCGCTGGGGGCGGTGCTCGAGGTGGCCGACCTGCCGGGCTCGGCGCACGCGGCGGAGCACGCGTCGATCGGCCTGCTGCCGCTGTTCGCGACCTGCGACCGCTGGGACATCGGCGGGGTCTCGACCGCGCTGCACGCTGACACCGGTCGGCTCACCGTCTTCGTGTATGACGGGCACCCGGGCGGGGCGGGGTTCGCCGAGCGGGGCTTCGGCACCGCGGCCGACTGGTTGCGGGCGACCCGCGAGGCGATCGCGACGTGTCGCTGCGACGGGGGCTGCCCGTCGTGCGTGCAGTCGCCGAAGTGCGGCAACGGCAACGAGCCGCTCGACAAGCCCGGCGCGATCCGGCTCCTGGACGTGCTCCTCCGGGCGGCGGACTGAACCGTCGGCTCACCGCGGCACCAGCCCGCCCGACCAGACCGGCCCGGCCCGCGCGGATGCCCGCGTGTGGTGCACCGCGCCCAGCAGCCGCGGTGTCGCGGCCTCCACCCTGACCGTCACCACCTCACCCCGCACGGTGCACCCGACGAGGCGCCCACCGTTGCGACGGGCCACGTCGGCCGCGGCCGGGCACGGGGCATGCCCATGCTGGATCGCGGTCGCGCCCGCCAACGACCCGAGGTCGGCGGCCGCCTGGGCCCGGCGGTGCGCCACGACGATGCCCGCGACGCCTGCACACGCGAAGGAGAACGTCAGGAGCAGCCCGGTCATCGCGATCCCGAGCACGGTCATGCTGCCGCGTTCTCCTCGGTGGGGTCGGCGTCCGATCCGCCGGCTCACTGGTGCGGCTCCCGCACCGCGACCGCCTGGGCGTGCACGTCGAAGGACGGTAGGAACCCGAGGAGCCCACCCGGACCCCGCACCGGCGACCGGACGGTGACCACCACCAGCCGGCTGCCACGCTCGACGTGCACGGCCGAGCCCGCGGTCGCGACCCGCCGCCCGACCGCACTCCCCACGCCGACCGACTCCCCGCGCGCCACGGTGCGCGCCGTCTCACGGGCGGCGTCGACCGCCCGCACGTGGGTCACCCCGAGGCTCACCAGCCAGGCCATGCCGATCGTGAACAGCAGCACGACCGGCATCACCACCGCTGCCTCCGCGGTCACCGTGCCGGACTCGTCGGTCTCGCGCATCTGCGCCTCCTCTCCCCCCGGGTGGTCGCCGGCACGTCGTGGATGCCGCCGACCACCCGCGTCCGGTGGGTATAGGGCGCGTCTGATGGATCCATGGCCTGCTGCGCCTCGCCCGGCACGCACGCTGGCGGCGTTCTCGTCGGTCAACGCGGCGCTGCCGCGCCTTCCCTCCTCGGCCAAGCCACCACCCCAACGAACCGCTCGCTACGCTCGCGGTTCGCCGGGGACCCCGGAGAAACGTCGCACGCCCCGGACAACGCTCGCGACGAGCGAAGCCCTTGGGACAGGCCCTAGGCTCGCTCCCGTGCGTATCGCGAGGTTCACAGCAGGCGACGACCCCCAGTACGGAGTCGTGACCGGCGAGGTCGACGACAACGGCGTGCCCGACGACGACTGCGTCGTGGTGGCGCTCAGCGGCGACCCGTTGTACGTCGGGATCAACCTGACCAGCGTCGAGCACCGGCTGGCCGACGTCCGCCTGCTCGCGCCGGTGATCCCGCGCAGCAAGGTGATCGGCATCGGCAAGAACTACGCGGCTCACGCCAAGGAGATGGGCGGCGATGTACCGACGGAGCCGCTGATGTTCCTCAAGCCGAACACCAGTGTGGTCGGCCCCGACGACCCGGTGTTCTACCCGCGGCAGAGCCGGGAGGTGCACTACGAGGGTGAGCTCGCGGTCGTGATCGGCCGGATCTGCCGGGACGTGCCCGTCGAGAAGGCCACCGACGTGATCCTCGGCTACACGGTCGCCAACGACGTGACCGCCCGCGACCTGCAGCGCAGCGACGTCCAGTTCACGAGGGCCAAGGGCTTCGACTCGTTCTGCCCGCTCGGCCCGTGGATCGAGACCGACCTCGACCCGCAGGACTTCGTCGACGGCCGGGCGGTCCGCACCTGGCTCAACGGCGACCTCGTCCAGGACGGCAGCACCGAGGACATGGTGTTCGACGTACCCGCGCTGGTCGCCCACGTCTCCAGCGCGATGACGCTGCTGCCCGGCGACGTGATCCTGACCGGCACCCCCGAAGGTGTCGGCCCGATGCAGGTCGGCGACGAGGTCGAGGTCTCCGTCGCCGGGATCGGCAACCTGACCAGCAAGGTGGCTGCCCGTGACTGAGGTCCCGACCGGCTCGACCACCGGCGTGCGGGTGCGCATGGCACCGTCGCCGACGGGCTCGCCCCACGTCGGGCTGGCGCGCACGTTCCTGTTCAACTGGGCGTTCGCTCGGCACGCCGGCGGCACTGTGGTCTTCCGGATGGAGGACACCGACGCCGCACGCAACACGCAGGAGTCGCACGAGGCGCTGATCGAGGTGCTGCACTGGCTCGGACTCGACTGGGACGAGGGTCCGGAGGTGGGCGGTCCGGTCGGGCCGTACCTCCAGTCCGAGCGGGCGGACATCTACTCCGACGCCCTGGTCCGGCTCCGCGACGGTGGCTTCAGCTACGACTGCTACTGCACCAACGACGAGGTCGAGGCCCGGCGCAAGGCAGCCGGTTCCAAGATCATGGGGTACGACGGGTTCTGCCGCGACCTCGACGCCGACCAGGTGGCCGCGTTCGTGGCCGAGGGTCGGAGCCCGGTCGTCCGGTTCCGGATGCCCGACCGGTCGGTCACCTTCGACGACCTGGTCCGCGGCGAGGTGATGTTCCGCAGCGAGCACGTGCCCGACTACGCGCTGGCCCGCGCCAACGGACAGCCGCTCTACACGCTGGTCAACCCGCTCGACGACGCGTTGATGGGCATCACGCACGTGCTGCGCGGCGAGGACCTGCTCTCGAGCACTCCCCGCCAGATCGCGCTGTACGAGGCGCTGATCGAGCTCGGCATCGCCCACTTGGTGCCGCGGTTCGGGCACCTGCCCTACGTGATGGGCGAGGGCAACAAGAAGCTCTCCAAGCGCGACCCGCAGGCCAGCCTGCTCGGCTACCGCGAGGCCGGGTTCCTGCCCGAGGGCCTGCTGAACTATCTGGCGCTGCTGGGCTGGGCGATCGCCGAGGACCGTGATGTGTTCTCACTCGACGAGATGGTCGCGGCCTTCGACATCGCGCGGGTGAACCCCAACCCCGCGCGGTTCGACCTCAAGAAGGCCGAGGCGATCAACGCCGCGCACATGCGCCTGCTCCCGGTCTCGGAGATGGCCGAGCGCGTCGTACCGCATCTGGTCGGCGCCGGGGTGCTGAGCGACCCGCCCACCGACTACGAGCGAGACCTGCTGGCGAAGGCGATGCCGCTCGTGCACGAGCGCATGAACAGGCTCACGGAGGCACCGGCGATGCTCGGCTTCCTGTTCACCGAGAAGGTGGAGTACGACGAGGCCGACGTCGCCAAGCTGCTCGACGACGAGGGCCGCAGGGTCGTCGCGGCCGCCCACGACAGCCTCTCCCGGCTGGACACCTGGACCACGGAGGCGATCGACGATGCCCTCCGCACGACGCTGGTCGAGGGGCTCGGGCTCAAGCCGCGCAACGCGTTCGGCCCGGTTCGTGTGGCCGTCACCGGGCGCCGGATCTCGCCTCCGCTGTTCGAGTCCCTGGAGCTCCTCGGCCGCGAGGTGACGCTGGCCCGGCTCGCCACCGCTCCGCTGGCAGCGCCCGGAGCCTGAGGTGGGCTGGCCGATCGGGGGAGACGTCGACGTACCACCGCGCGGCTCGCGGCGCTTCCAGCACCCGCACCCGCAGCCGACGGCCTATCCGCAGATGCTGCGCACCTGGGCATGGCGGCAGGACTGGTGGAAGGCCGTGGTCGGGATCCCGACACTGCTGCTCGCCACGTTCGTCGTCGCCGGCTTCGCCACGCTGCCGATCCTGGCTCTCGCGGTCGGAGTCCAGACCGGGATCGACGGCACCGACTTCGGCACCGTCTTCTCCGACGCGCTGTCTCTGGAGAAGGTGACGCCGGCCTCGATGCTCTGGCTGAACCTCACCCTCGGCTCTGCGACACTGATCGCCTGGGGGCTGTCCCGCTGGTTGCACCGGCTTGGACCGCGCTGGCTGACCTCGGTCAAGCCGGGCATGCGCTGGCGCTTCTTCTACGCCTGCCTCGGCCTCGCCGTGGTCGCCATCGCGGCGCAGGTGGTGCTGTCGGTCTTCCTGCCCGACCAGGAGACGGCCGGCCAGGTCGGCACCGCGATGAACCACCTCAGCGGTCAGGACGTCGCCATCGCCGTGGTGATCCTGTTCACCACGCCGCTGCAGGCGATCGGCGAGGAGTACGCGTTCCGGGGCTACCTGATGCAGGCCCTCGGCTCGCTCTTCGGCACCTGGGTCGCGGTGATTGCGACGGCCCTGATGTTCGCGGTCGCGCACGGGTTCCAGAACTTCCCGCTGTTCTTCGACCGGTTCGCCTTCGGGCTGTTGGCCGGCTACCTCGTGGTCCGCAGCGGCGGCCTGGAGGCGGGCATCGCTCTGCACATCCTCAACAACTACGTGGCGTTCGGGTTCGCACTGCTCTTCGGCGACATCACCGGCACCCTCAACGTGCAGGAGGTCTCGTGGTGGAACCTGCCGCTGACGGTGACCCAGAGCCTGGTCTTCCTGGTGCTCGTGCTGCTCGTCGCCCGCCGGATGCGGCTGCGCAACAAGACCGATCCACCCGCTCTGGACACGTCATCCACACCCGCTTCGGGAGCCCCGATCCCGATTGGTGACGGCTCCGCCTGACGTGTATCGTCTCTCCTCGGCCCCGCCCCCAGGGACGGGCGCGATCCCATGGGGTATGGGGTAATTGGCAGCCCGACTGGTTCTGGTCCAGTTAGTCTAGGTTCGAGTCCTAGTACCCCAGCGACGTACCGATTGGACTCTCTCGTCAGCCGGACGATAAAGTTCCGCAGTCGCCCACGATGTGCGTCGTCAGTGGGCAGGGCCCCCGTTGTGTAGTGGCCTAGCACGCCGCCCTCTCAAGGCGGTAGCGCGGGTTCGAATCCCGTCGGGGGTACAGATCCGAAAAGGGGTCCTGACCAGCAGAAACGCTGGGAGGGCCCCTTCTTCGTTTCAGAAGCGATTCCTCCACGCGCTGTCGTTCTGCGCGCTGCTTCCAGGCCAGAGGCCCAGCAGCTGGCGATCTACATCGGATGGCTTCTCAATGGTGTGCGCGGTGGACTGATCGCTGGAAGCCTGTTTGTGCTGCCGGGGATGCTGGCTCTGCTCGGCCTGTCTGCCCTGTACGTCGGCGCGGGCGACACGACCATCGTCACCGCCGTTCTCCCTGCGAGCTGGTCGGCCTCGGCGCCGGAATCATCGACCTGCTCGCGACCTGACAGAACTGCCCTTCATGGTGCCGTCATGTGGCCTCCGTAGCGTCCGTAATCGTGAGCGTCAGTCTGACCTTCGACGCACAGGTGCCAGCCCCAGTCCGGCCCGAGCGAAGCTGCCCGGCGCACTCGCGCGAACCCGACCCCACGGGTCGAGACCGGCACGGGCGACACCGGGTGGCTTGTTGCTGCGGCACTCGGTTGCGTTGGCTTGCGCCGCGACCCTGGGCGTGCACCTGCTCCGTAGAGAGCGAACGTGAGGGAAATGTGAACGACGTCGGGATGAACACTGGGTGACGCAGCCGCGAAGCCCGGACGAAGAGGGCCAGCGGCGTGTACCCGGCTGGGTTCGGGGGTGGTGCGGATTCCGCCCGAAGTGTCCTGGCGTCCCAGCGTGGTGCTCTGAATCGGACACTGCGGTCCCGAGCTCGCCAGATTCGATCCGGACTGACGAGGACCCCGAGCCCAGCGCAGACGCCGAGGGTGTGCAGCACCGACCACATAAGCCGGAAGAGCGGGACAGTGGCGACGGCAGTGATCGCGACCGCGACCGGCTTCATGCTGGCGAGGTCGGGCACCGGGACGAGCGACAACGAGCTCGAGGCAAGGCGGATGGCGCTGTTCTGTCATGCGCCTCGACCCGCTCGGATGCGTGGCACCGTCGGCGAGAGGTCAGGTCGGCTGCACGGGTGGGGCCTCCAGCCGGTCCTTGAGGCGCTGCAGGTTCGCGGGCATCTCCTTGGCTGCCTGGGGTCGTACGACGAGTGGGACGAGGATCTTGCCGATGCCGTAACCCTCGAAGTCGACGTCGATGGCGACCCGCGAGCGGGTCTCATCGAGGGGTTGCACGGTCACGTCGACCTGGGCGCGGATCGGTCCGTCGACGCCGCGCACGGCCCAGGTCGTGGGTGGGTCGAGCTTGGTCACGATCGATGTGGAGGGACGGTCGGCGCCGCCGATGCGGCGCACCATCTGGCAGTGCGAGCCGACTGCAGCGGGTCCGGGTTCCTTCAGGCCGCCGGAGACGACGCCTTCTTGCCACTCGTGGAACTGAGTGGGGTCGGTGACGTAGGCGTAGACCTGCTGGGCGGGTCGGTCGATGTCGATGGTGGTGGTGGTCATGCCGCTCCTGGTGGTGGGTCGGTGGATGCGAGATCAGCCGTTGAGCAGGTCGGCGTACCTGCTCAGGTACAGC
>Ga0207691_10006137_pt1 | contig 11618 bp, 10 predicted proteins | sample KBSM13metaG_FD_184327 | JGI IMG/M metagenome (GOLD analysis project Ga0207691, IMG submission 184327) | Miscanthus rhizosphere microbial communities from Kellogg Biological Station, Michigan, USA - KBS M1-3 metaG (SPAdes) (version 2) | ecosystem: Host-associated > Plants > Roots > Rhizosphere >...
GATCCCGGCCGGAAGGGGCCACAGCCACGCCGCCAGCGTGAGGACGCAGCGCGCCACGTCGGGGGCGCTGGAGGGGACGAGGTCGATGTTGGCCAGGCGGAGCACCTGCTTCCACCCGTAGGCGTAGGCGAGCGACGGCATCAGCAGCGCCACCGGCAGGAGGAACCCCAGCGCCGCCGCCAACCGCCCGCGCCCGCGGCCGAGCACCACCGCGGCCGGCAGGGCGAGTGTTGTGGCCAGCAGTGCGACCGAGCCGTTGTAGAGCAGCGTGCGGCCGAGGAGCTCGCGCTGGAACGCGTCGGGCCAGAGGCCCCGGAGCGTCGAGGGATTCGACACGACCTGCCAAGCGAGCCACGCGAGCGGTAAGAGGCAGCAGATTCCGACCACCAGCGCGACCGGGGAGGCGAGGAGGAGGTGACGGAGTGGGGAGTGACGGGGTGACGGGGTGAACGGTGAAGGACCTGGGTTGTTACTCCCCACTCCGTCACTCGCCGCTCCGTCACCTCCCCCGATCCGGGGCTCCGCTCCGCTGCGCTGCACTGCGCCCGCGGCTTGCCGGGTGGGCGCCTCCTCGTGATCTTTCGGTTCGGATCGCAGACCGTTTACTCCCGCCCCACCAGGATCGCGTGCGCCGAGGACGCGGCGCGACGCAGCACCTTCGCCACTTCGTTGTAGTCGACCTTCATCCGCTTGACCTTTCCCGCGTCCGCGTCGCCCCCACCTTCACGGACGGAGTAACGGGCGAACTTTACATCAATCAGCCGTTTCTCCACTTCGGCCGAGAGCAGGTAGTCGACCAGTTTTTTCGCGTCCTCCGGGTGTTTCGCGCCGGTCACCAGTGCGACGGTGCAGGGAATGGTCAGTGTACCGATCTGACCCTCCCCCTGGTCGGGGACGAGCGCGCCCAGGTGGCCGCCCTCGGCGGCGGCGTTGGCGACGTCGTCGTTGTCGGTGAGGCCGACCCACACCGTCCCCTTCGCCGCCTCGGTCGCCACGTCGCCGTTGCCCCCCACCACTTTGACATCATTGGCGCGGAGCGCGCGGAAAAATTGTTCGGCTTTGGTGTCGCCCCACAACACGTACAGCGCTGCCACGTGACCGCTGGTCGTCCCGGCGCGGGGGTCGGCGATCGCGATATGCCCTTTCAATTCCGGGCGGGCGAGGTCTTCGATCGAACCGCTCGGCAGCGGATTGACTTCCCGCGCGCCGGGATTGGTGTGCACTGCAATAACCCGCACGCGCTGGCCCGACCCCGCCCAGCGGTGCGCCGGGTCTTTGAACGCGTCCGGCACGTCCTTCGCCGCCGGCGACTCGTACGGCGCCAGCACGCCCGCCTCGGCCAGGGCGATCGTGCGGAAGACCTCGTTGCCCCACCACACGTCAGCCCGCGGGTTGGCGCGCTCGGCTTCCAGGCGCGCGACAAGCCCCGCCGACTTGTTCGCCTCGGTGTCCGTCTGGAGCACGACCCGGATGCCCGTGCGCTTCGTGAACTCGGCGACGATCGGCCGGGCGACGGGCTCGTCGACGCTGGTGTAGAGGACCAGCTCGTTTTTTGTCGCGCCGCGGTCGCAGCCGGTGAGGGGGAGAAAGAAGAAAGAGGATAGAAGAGAGAGGATAGAGGATAGCAGGAGCGATCGGCCGCCTCGGCTATCCTCTATCTTCCATCCTCTATCCTCTCTTGTCATACGGCGGTTACTTCTTCGCCGCCTCGGGGGCGGGCGCGGCGGCGGGCGCCTCGTCGTCGGCGTTGCCGAAGTATTCCTTGACGGCCTTCATCGCCGGGCGAGGGATGCGCTCGGTGTCGACCTCGTCGTTCAGCTCTTTCATCTCCGATTCGCTCACCTTCGACAGGAGCTGCTTGCTCTCGCCCTTGAGGGCCGCGGCCTTGACCATCGACGTGTGCTGGATCTTGCCCTTGTCGTCGATGACGCCGGGGCTCACTTCCTGCACGGTGTCGTAGGGCGCCTCGGTGACCTCGCCCTTACCGCCGGCGCCAATGCCCGGGCCGCCCATGCCCGCGCCCTGTTTGTTCGGGACGCCCTGGCCCCACTTGGTCTGGCCGTTGCCCCACTGGACCTTGCCGTTCTGGTTGCCCGGCTGGTTGCCGCCGTTGGCGCCCTGGCCCTGCCCCGCGGCCGCCTGCGCCTGCGCGAGCTGCGCGGCCTGCTGCTGCGCCTGCATCTGCTGCATCATCTGCTGCATCTGCTGCTGCGCGTTGGCCATCTGCTGGCCCTGCTGCTGGCCCTGGCCCGGCTGCTGCGGCTGGCCCTGCCCGCCGGCGGCCTGCGCCTGCTGGCCCATCGCCTGCGCCATCTGCTGCGCCGCCTGCGCCATGTTCGCCGCCTGCTGCTGCTGGTTGGCGGCCTGCTGCATCTGCTGCATCATCTGGCTGATCTGCTGCTGTTGCTGCGGCGTCGGGCCCTTGCCGTTGTTCATCTGCTGCATCAGCTGGTTCTTCATCTGCTGCAACTGCTGCTGCGCCAGCTTGTCGCCGTTGGCGGCCTGCTGCATCATCTTCGCGATCTGGGCCGCCTGCTGCTTGTTGGCGCCCATGTCCTGCATCTTCTTCTCGAGCTGCTTCTGCTGCTGCGGGTCCTGCGCCATCGCCTTGAGCTGGTCGGCCAGGTCCTTCATCTGCTGGGCGGCCTTCTGCTGCTCGGGCTTGGACATCTGGTTGAAGTCCTTCACCGCCTTGGACAGCTCGTCGATCGCCTCGCTGAACTCGCCCTTGGCCATCGCACTGTGCGCCTTGCCGACCGGCCCCGAGTCGTCGGAGGGCTTCTTCACGTTGTTGCGCCAGTTCTTGATCTGGTTCTGCGCCTCGGCGGTGTTCTGGATGTCCTTGATCTTCTGGCGGATCGATTCCATGTCCTCGATCGCCTTCATCGCCGTCGTCTTGGCCCGACCCGGGTCCTTGTACGGCCGGGCCATGAGGTTGGTCAGCTCGGCCTTGGCGACCTTGATCTGCTCGTCGTCCTTGACCTTCTGCGGCGCCTGCTCGATCTGCGCCAGCGCCCGCTTCACTTCCTTATCCGTTTCGACGCGAATCTTCTCCTGCTCGGAGGCGACGGCCTTTCGGTGCTGCACGCCGAACAAGTCCATCGCGTCGAGCCGGCTGGTGAGCAGCGCCAGCACGGCGACAACCACCGTCGCGATGCCGGCCCGGGGGAACTTCAGGGGGAACTGCTTGTTCAGGCTCACGTTGTCGGCGGTGTGCTCGGCGTCGCGCACGGCCGCGGCGGCGAAGGGGTCGCTGCTCGGCCGGACGTAGAGAGCCGTGCTGAACTTTTCCTTGAGCTGGAGCTTCTCGTCGATGGCGACGGCCGCTTCGTGGCGCGTGGGCCGGTGCCAGAAGGCATAGGCTGCTGCGGCGGCGACCGACACGCCCAGTCCGCTGAAGAACCACACTGCCGGGCGCGGCAGGTGAACGCCGAACACCTTGTTGACCAGGATGACCACCCAGACGGCGACGCCATAAAAAAGCAGCGACCACGCCAGTGCCGCCAGGAGCGTGCTGAGGGTCAACTTGCTCTGCACCACCGCGACGTGTCGGTCCAAGCGGCTCATACGGCCTCCGTGGGGCTGTGGGCGCGGGCTAAAGGCTTACTGCCAAACCACTATTGTACGATCGGCGCGGGGGCGTCGCTACTGCGACTCGCCGGCCCCCTCAAGGGATAGACGGACCGTTTGCCCGGAAGTTGCAGTTCAAAACCCGGCGCGAGGCCGCCGGAAGCGGCGTTGACGCCGCTGGGGGCTGGGGTTAGACCAATCGCGCGTCCGGCCGGTTCGGACCGGTTCGGACGTCACACACGGCATAAGCGGAAGGAGTCGGACCATGTTCTCGAAGAAGAATCGGCTGTTCGCCGGCGGGTTGTTCGTGGCGGTCACCGCCTGCGTCGCGCCCCTCATCGCCCAGCAGGACAAGGGCACCCAGAACCAGCAGGACGCCAACGCCCAGCAGGCGCAGGCCCGCGAGCAGGCGAACCTCAACGCCAACGACATCACCCTCGACCAGGCGCACGCGGCCGTCGAGGCGGCGGCGAAGAAGGCGCAGGAGATCAACACCAAGATGGACATCTGCGTCGTCGACGCCGGCGGCAACCTCAAGGCCTTCGCCCGCATGGACGGGGCGTGGCTGGGCAGCATCGACATCTCGATCAAGAAAGCCAAGACCGCCCGGTTCTTTGACATGAACACCGGCGACATCGGCAAGCTGAGCCAGCCGGGCCAGCCGCTCTACCAGATCGAAGTCTCCAACGGCGGGCTGATCACCTTCCCCGGCGGCATCCCGATCAAGAACAGCCAAGGCACGGTGATCGGCGCCATCGGGGTGAGCGGGTCGACCGTCGAAAACGACCACACCGTCGCCCAGGCCGGCGCGACGTCCGCGCTCAGCGGTCGCGGGGGCACGAAGAACCGCTAGTTGTCCGACGGGTCTTCTTCCGCGAAGGGCAAGCGGCCGCCGGGTGCCGCTTGCCCTTCGCGGAAGACCGGCCCAGTTGTTATCGGTCCTTCCGAACCCGCGGGCAGTGGGCGGGGATGCAATCTCCACGTTTCTCACCCTCCGCGCCGGGACGCGTGCGGTACACTGAACGCGTGCGCCGTTCCGGTGCCGCCGGAGCGGTACTGTTGAACCTTGTCCGGCGTCGGCGCCGCCGATAGGCTGACGGGACGGCGCCGAAGGCCGGGCGGTGCGCGCGAACCCGAACCGGCGCATCGCCTCCCGGCGAAACGCCTCGTGGGGCTGCCTTGGTGTTGTTGCTCGAGATCACCCTCCTCGCCCTCGCCGCCGTCGTGCTGGTGCCGGTGGCGGTGCTCTGCGTGGAATGCCTGGCGGCAGCCCTGCCGGGGCGGCCGCGCGGGGGTCGCGATGCTTCCCTCAACGGCGCCTCCGGCGACGCCACGCCCCCCCGCCCCCGCCTGGCCGTTCTGATCCCCGCACACAATGAAGAGGCCGGTTTGCCCGAGACCCTGCGGTCGATCCGGCCGCAGATGCGCGAAGGCGACCGGATCGTCGTCGTCGCCGACCACTGCGACGACGACACGGCGGGCGTGGCCCGCTCGTCCGGGTGCGAGGTGGTCGAGCGTTCCGCAGTGACTTCCGCGGGGCGGGGTAAAGGTTTCGCGCTGGACACGGGGCTGAAGCACCTGGCGCCCGACCCGCCGGACGTCGTCGTCATGGTCGACGCCGATTGTCGGGTGGAGCCCCTGTCGGTCGACGCGCTCGCGCGCCGCGCCGCCGAAACCCGCCGCCCGGTGCAGTCGGCGTACATGATGGCGCCCTCCGCCTCGGGCGGGCGCGAAAATCCCCGGCAGCTCGTGTCCGTCCTGGCCATCCTGCTGAAGAACTACGTCCGCCCGCGCGGCCTCGCCCGCCTGGGCTGCCCGTGCCTGCTGACCGGCTCGGGGATGGCGTTCCCGTGGCACGTGATCCACGCCGCCCCACTCGCCAGCGGCAATATCGTCGAGGACATGCAGCTCGGCCTGGACCTGGCGATGGCGGGGCACCCGGCGGTGTTCTGCGAAACCGCGCGGATCACCAGCCTGCTTCCCGAGCGCGACGAAGCCGCCGCCCGGCAGCGGCGGCGGTGGGAGCACGGGCACCTCAACACGCTGTTCAACCAGGTCCCCCGCCTGATTTGGTCGGGCGTCGCGCGGGGGCGGTTGATGTCGTTGCCCCTGGCGTTGGAGCTGGCGGTGCCGCCGCTGTCGCTTCTGGCGGCGGCGCTAGCGGGGGCGCTGGCGGTATCAATCGTCGTCGCGGCGACCACCGCCGTCTCGTGGACCGCCGCGGCGATGCTCGCCATTGGCGTCGTTTGCCTGATTGCCTGCGTGCTCTTGACCTGGTGGCGATTCGGGCGCGACGTGGTGCCGTTCGGGGCGCTGCTGTCGGCGCCTTGGTACGTCCTCTGGAAGGCGCCGATTTACGCCAGCTTCCTGCACCGCCGGGAGAAGCAGTGGCAGCGGACCGAGCGTACAGCCGGCGGGAGTGCCGGCACGGCGGCGCCGCCCCCGGCGGGCGCTGAAGTGCCCGCCCCCCGCGCCCCCGCGCCGCGTGACGCCAAGGAAGAACCCGCCGACGTCGCCGCGGGCGCCTAGCGTTTCCGCAGCCTGCTCCGTCGACGCGTAGAATCGCACGCGCCGTACTGTAGAATCGCGCGCGGAAAAAACGTCTCATGCCCAACCAGGTCGGACTGATCGAACTCGTCGAGGGGTTGCCGCGCAGCCGGGTCGTGCTCGTCGGCGACCTGATGCTCGACCGCTACCTCTATGGCAACGCCGAGCGCCTCTCCCCCGAGGCCCCCGTTCCCGTGCTGCACTACCAGCGCGAAGAGGTGCGCCTCGGCGGCGCCGGCGGCGTAGCGGCGATGCTGGCGGCGCTGGGGGCGGAGGTGCGCGTGGTCGGCGTCGTCGGGACTGACGCCGCGGGCGCCGACGTCCGCCGACACCTCGTCGGGTGCGGCGCCTCGGTCGAATCGCTCATCGAATCCACCGAGCGGCCTACCGTTTCCAAGGTGCGCCTCGTCGGCCTGGCGCAGCACCGGCATCCGCAGCAGATGATCCGCCTGGATTACGAGGAGCACGCCCCCCTGCCGCCGGACCTGGCCGCGGCGGTGCGCGGGCGCGTGCTGGCGGAGCTGGCGTCGGCAGACCTGCTTCTGCTCGAGGACTACAACAAGGGCGTGCTGGCGCCCGACGTGTGCCGCGAGGTGATCGCCGCAGCGAGGGCTCGCAACATCCCCGTCCTGATCGACCCCGCGAACATCGCCGACTACTCGCGCTACGCCGGCGCGACGGCGCTCAAGCTCAACCGCGTCGAGGCCGCGCGCGCCACCGGCCTGCCGGTCGACGCCCCCGAGCATTACGACGCCGCCGGCACGCTCCTGCTCGACACGCTCAAGCTCGAGGCCGCGGTCATCACGCTCGACAAGAGCGGCGCCTACCTGGCCACGCGCGACGGCGAGCGGCGCTGGCTCAAGACCCGCCCGCGGCAGGTCTACGACGTCACCGGCGCCGGCGACATGGTGCTGGCGATGCTCTCACTCGCCCGCGCCGCCGGGGCCGGCTGGGCCGAGTCGGTGGCGCTGGCGAACGTGGCCGGCGGGCTGGAAGTCGAGAAGTTCGGCTCCGTCCCGGTCACGCGCGAGGAGATCGTCCAGGAGCTGATGAGCGAGGCCCACGAGCACCTGGGCAAGGAGCGCACGCTCGAGCAGCTCGTGCCGGAATTGCAGCGCCACCGCGCCATGGGCAAGCGCATCGTCTTCACCAACGGGTGCTTCGACCTCATGCACCTCGGCCACGCCAAGTATTTCCAGTTCGCCCGCCGCCAGGGCGACCTGCTGGTGGTCGGCGTGAACACCGACGCGAGCATCTGCCGCCTGAAGGGGCCCAAGCGGCCGGTGACGAGGGAAGACAACCGCATGGGGTTGCTGGAGGAGATGCAGAGCATCGACTATCTCGTGCGCTTCGACGAGGACACGCCGATGAAGCTCATCGAGCAGATCCGGCCGGACGTGCTGGTGAAGGGCGCGGACTACCGCAAGGACCAGGTCGTGGGCTGGGACTTCGTGGAGGCGTACGGCGGGCAAGTCGCGCTGGCGCCGTTGGTGGACGGACTCAGCACGTCGGCGGTGATCCAGCAGATCCTCGACGCGTACTCGACGCCGAGGACGTGATTCCGAAATACGAGCCGCTTCGCGCCTCGTGGCATGGGCGGTCCGCCCATGATCCGTGAAAAAGAACACGGGCGGGGCCGCCCGTGCCACGTCAATCGTGCTACGGAAAACTAGTCGGGGAAGACGCGCGAGAGGTTTTCCTGCGAGCCGCCGCCGGGGCACTTGGGCTGGACGACGGCCTGGTAAGCCATGGTCGTTTGCGGGGCCAGGGGGATCCACATGGTGGGCGGGTCGCCGGGGCGCTTGACCATCGCCTGCCCGCCGAAGCCGGCGTAGACCGGGGCGCCCTTGTTGGGGCCCTTGTTGGCCTGCTCGAGCATGGCCTTTTCCTGGGGCGTGTACATTTCGAGGTAGCCGACGAACTTGGTCTTGCCGTCGTCGCACGTGAAGACCTGGGCGCGGACGGCCAGCTTGCCGTCTTTCATGTACGGCGGGATGTTGCTGGAGGAGTCGACGAAGAAGGTCTTGCCGTCGTCGGTGCTGAAGAACGCCTTGTCGGAGACGACGCCCACGCCCGACCCGCTGCCGCACGCCTGCCAGAAAATGAACAGGATGGCCAAGAGCACGATGCCCGCGGTAATGGCGGTGGTCTGCTTTGGGTTCTGATTGATTTGTTCTCGGATGCCCACGCGTTCGCTCCTGTACCTGCAAATGTGCCCGGCGGCGGCCGGCGTGGCGGAGTCGGGATAAGAAAATGCGCCCGAGGTGGCGCCGCCGCGCGGCGGTACCAACCGGGCCGCGCGACATGACTTGTCTCGATCGACCGTCTCTCCGCCGGACGTGGCGAATCTTAATGGCCGTGCGCAGCGGACACAAGCCGGCCACGACGGGCCGACACGGCGCGCGGGCGCGAGGCTGCTTCCGGATCGGCCGAATTTGCTTGTTTGGAAATCACTCCGGCACCGTTTTGGGCGCTGCGTTTGCAACCCGGTGCGGAATATAACCCGAGTGACAGATGGCGATGGTGATTGTCATCGGGAAACATTGATGAGGCGTCCGGTCCGACCGGATCGAAAGGAGCACGTTCTATGTCACGCATGGGCGACGCGAATTCAGGGAATCAGGGCAACCAGGGCGGCCAGGGCGGCGGGAACCTCGGCGAAGCCGCCACGCAGGTCGGCCAGAACCTCCGCGACCTCGGCGGCCAGGTCCGCGACGTGGCCACGGAGCGCTACAGCCAGCTCCGCGACCAGGCCAGCGAGTATTACGAGTCGGGCCGCGAGCGCGCCCGCGAGTGGGAACAGAACCTCGAGCAGTACGTGCAGGAAAAGCCCCTGCAGGCCGTGCTGATGGCCGCCGGAGTGGGCGTGCTCCTGGGCCTGCTGTGGAAGCGGAGCTGAGCCGGGGCGGCTGAATACCGGCCGCCAAAGACGCCGCCGAGGACAGACACTCCCACGGACAACTCCCATGGACGCGCGTGTTAAATCCAGAGTCGCCGCCTACGGCGACCCCGCCGCGCAACAGGGCGCGGCGGGCGCCGGCGCGGGCGCGGGCGGCGCCGGCGCGGGGGCCGATGTCGGTTATAGCGCCAGCCTCGGCAACATCGGAATGGGTGACGAGCCCGGCGACGCCGGCGCCCGGTCCGGTTCCGGCAACGGCTCCGACACCGGCCACTCCCCCGCCGAGGCGTTCAAGGAAGTCGGCAACCGCATCGCCGAGGTGAAGGAGTTCGCGTCCTACTACGTGGGCGCCAAGCTCGACGGCATCAAGGTGACGGTGCGGAACGTCGGCATCTACGCCGCCCTCGGCATCGTCGGCCTCATCGCCGCCTCGGCGATCATCACCACGTCGGTGGTGCTGCTGCTGGGCGGGCTCGCTTGGGGCATCGGCGCGATCTTCGAGAAAGACCGGCCCTGGGTCGGCGCCATCGTCGTCGGCCTGCTGGTGCTGGGCGGCTTGGCCGGCGGCATCATCTTCGGGATGAAGAAGCTCACGAACACCTTCCGCAAGCAATTGGTCCAGAAGTATGAAAACCGACAGCGCGACCAGCGCATCAACTTCGGCGAGGACGTCCGCGGGCGACGAGAAGAGTCAGCAGGACGAGCTTCGTAACGACCCGCAGAACGCGCCCAACGAGGACCGCCCCCAGCCACTCCACCCGGAGTCGAGCGAGGCGGACTTCCTCACGCTCCAGCAGGAGCACGCCAAGGCCGCGATCGGCCGGGCCGTGTCGGAGTTGAAGAACGCGCTGGCGCAAGGGGCCGACCCCCGCCACCTGATGAAGCAGTACCCGTGGATGACGCTCGGCGCTTCGGCGGTGGCCGGGTTCCTAGCCACCTCGATGCTGGTGCCCTCGAAGGAAGAGCAGGCGCTAAAACGGCTTGCGGCGATCGAAAAGGCGCTCAACCCCCCGCCGCCGCGCCGTAGCGAGCCGCCGGAAGACGTCGGGTCGGTGGACGGAAAACGCGGGGCGCAGGATTATAAGTCCGGCCGCAGCGGGATGTTAACCGCAATCTTGGGCGAGGTCGTCGGGGCGATCAAGCCCGCGCTGATCAGCCTGCTGACGTCGGGCGTGACCGCCAGTGCCGTCAAACCGACCGAGGCTGAGATGCAGGCCGCCGCGGCGAAGGAAGACGCGAACCAGGCGGCTGCGGCGGGCGATGCTTCTCAAACGTAATGTCAGGTTTTTGGCAAGGTAACGGGGACTTGCGTCGCCGGAGCGGCTGGCGCGCTACCATCTGCAGGAGTTGCCCGGATTGCCGGTGGTCCGACCGGCGGGCGTGTCACGGCGGGATTTTTTCATTGGCCCCCGGGACCGACCGGAGTAATCTCATTTGACGCGGGCGAGGAAACGCGATTTTCTCGGCCGCTGCCCCGTGTGGCCCGCCCTTTCTGTGTGGCCTGCCCTTTCTCGGCTGTCGGCGCTGCGGCGTCGGCGTTGGGAGTGGTCGTCATGAAGTCCGTTACGCACCCTTCCACGCCCCGCCGACTCGTCCGCGCCCTTCTCGTGGGCGCAACGTTCGGCGTCGTGCTGTTCGCCTCTCAAGCCGGCCCGGCTGCTTCCTCGGCGACAACCCGGGATGACGTGTCCGACCGCACCTCCGTCGCAGGTTTCCGGCCGGAGACCCGGCTCCGTAAGCTGCACCTCGTCCGGCCCGACCTCATCCCTTATCCTATCGCATACGAAGTCTACTGCTGACCAGTTGCCCCGCCCGCTTTCGCCCTGCCTCTGGCTTCCTGTTGTCGTTGCCTATCCTTCCCACGCCGCAAAAGTCGCAGCGACGCTCCATGTTTGACTTTTGCCCGGCCTCTGGCACAATCGGCCGTCCGTAGCCGCGGGGCGCGGTTCCGGCCCGTCTTTTCGGTCATTCAGCCTCATTCGTACCGGCAGGTTTGCACCGGCGCGGCCCGGTCTCCTGCCTTGGGACGGGCCCCGACGGACCGCCCGCCGCCCTTAAACCAGACGCGCCCCTCATAAAGGAGTTCGACGTGGCGACCCAATCCGAAGTCCACCAGGTGTCCCCGGCCGTGTCGTTGTTCCAGAAGGCCCACGGGCGGATGACGACGCTCCAGCGGATCGACGAGCAGATGAACGCCCTGCTGGACCAGCGACGCAAGATCCAGGAGGAGCTGCGGACGATCCAGCAGCTCATCAACGAAGAGTTCGACCGGGTCACCAAGCAGTCGCCCGGCATGCCCAACCGCGTGCTCTCGCGCATCGCCGACTCCGCCTCCAACGGCAACGGCCACCTCGGCGTGAGCGAGCCGCGTGAGTTCAACTTTGGGGCGGGCAATCCGGACCCGGGCGTCTTTCCATCGGCTGATCTGGGGGCTGCCGCGCAGCGAGTGCTGACGCGCATGGGCGCCGAGTTAGCCCATTTCCCCGAGCAAAAGGGCCTGCCCGAGCTACGCAACGTGGCGATCGAGCGTTTTTCAAAAAACCACGGCCTGTCGCCGGCCCTGGACGACGTGGTCATCACCAACGGCGCGATGCAAGGTCTG
>Ga0207691_10006141_pt1 | contig 11615 bp, 3 predicted proteins | sample KBSM13metaG_FD_184327 | JGI IMG/M metagenome (GOLD analysis project Ga0207691, IMG submission 184327) | Miscanthus rhizosphere microbial communities from Kellogg Biological Station, Michigan, USA - KBS M1-3 metaG (SPAdes) (version 2) | ecosystem: Host-associated > Plants > Roots > Rhizosphere >...
CAAAATGAGGGGCCGAGAGTGCACGCGCCGGGATGGTCGATGGCTGGGGGTGGCTTGGTTTCTGGCGGTTGTTGATCGGTGAGTGATCGCGAAAACACGCCATTGCACGGCTTGGCCCGCGACGGCCCGCTTTGGCGGTGGTTTGGGGGTGGTCGGCACCCGCCGGGGCATGGGGCGGCGTTGCTTACGCCAGCAGTCCCGCGAGGAAATCGTCACGCCGCGCCTCGGACGCGGGCGCCGGCGCCGGGACGGGGGTGATCAGGGGCGCCAGGGCGCGGTTGAGGTTGACCTTGGCGATGCTCAGGTCCAGCGCGTTGACCTTTCCGTCGCGGTTGAAGTCGACGCGCGAGGTCAGTCCCACTTCCGCGTTCAGGGATTTCTTGATCGCCCCCAGGTCGGCGGCGGTGACGCGGAAGGGTGTGCCTCCGTCGCCGGTCTCGCCGACGAGGTTGCCGAAGTAAAACACGTCGGGCGCCGCCAGGCCGCTGGTCGGGCCGCGGTCGACGGTGACGCGGAGCCACTTGTTGCGGATCAAATTGTCGGTGAAGACGGCGACGACGCGGTCGCTGCCGCCGACGCCCTCGCCCCGGCGTATGCCGACCGGCGCGCTCGGGATGACCGGCGTCCACGCGGCGGGGTCTAGCGACGTGCCGTCGCCGACGGCGAACCGGAGGCCGGCGTCGCCTCCGCCGATGCGAATCAGGTCGTTGAGGTCGACCATCACGCCGTTCAATCCGCGGCTGGAGGAACTGACGTTGGCGAAGCTCGCCCGCTGGCCGGGCAGCAGGGGCGATTTGTCGGCCGCGATGGCGCTATCCTGGGCCGGGTTGAGATAGTGGACGGTGCGGTCGAAATAAAAGAGGTATCGGCCCACGACGGCCGGCGGCGCGACGAGGTGCGTGCCGAAGTCGCGGCCGTGGAGTGCGGCCGTGTCCTGCGGGTCGACCGTGATGAGGTAAGGCGCTCCGTTCCCGCCGGCCGGCTGGCTCTGCGTCCAGCCTTGCGGGACGATCGTGCGGACGGTGTAGGTGTGGTCGCGGACGACGGGGAGGGCGTAGCCCTGGGCGGACCGGGGGTCGAAGGTGAGCGAGCGGCCCTCGTCGGGGTCGAGGGCGCCGTCGTTATCGAAGTCGAGGTAGACGACGCGGCCGGGCAGGGGAACCTCGCCGCGCTCCGACGAGCCGAGCGTGCCGTCGCGGTTGCGGTCGAGGTAGACGACGCCGGAGATCACGGTGTTGCCGTAGAAGGAGCCGAAGTCGTGGCCGGGGCTGACCTCGCCGGCGCCGACGGTGACAGTGTAGCCGGTCTGGCCGCCGCGGTCGTTGGGGAAGGTCTGGGCGGCGTAGTTGTCCGCCGCCTGGCCGTTCGAGAGGCCGGGGAGGTAGCGCACGGTGTAGGTGCCGGGGACGACGTTGGTGAAGAAGTATTGATCGCCATTGGGCCCGAGGCCCACTGCCGTCGGCTCGCCCGCGTCGTGCCACCCGTCGTTGTTGAGGTCGAGGTAGACGTTTCGCGTCGCCACGCCGCTCAGCGCGGGCTCGCCGGGGTTTCGGACGCCGTCGGCGTCGAGGTCGTTGAAGACGGCGCCGGTGATGCGCGCCCGCTCGGTCATGCCGAAGTCGCGAACGGCCCCGGGCCCGTCGGCGTCGACGACGACCGGTCCGTCCTGCCCTGGCGGGATGGTCGCGCGGAAGCCGAGCGGCACGTCGAGCCGGACGAAGAACGTGCCCTTGTCGAGGTCGCGGAAGTAGTAAAAGCCGTCCGCGTCGGTCACCGCGCTGGGCTCGCCCGCGTCCCGGGCGCCGTTCCCATTGGTGTCGACGTAGACCGTGGCGCCGGCGACGGGCGGCTTGGCGGGGGTTCGGCGGCCGTCGTCGGCGGTGTCGCGGAAGACGTTGCCCACGACGTCCGCGACGACCAGGTCGCGCTCCACCGTGGTGGCCCCGCCGTCCTCGTCTGAGGCGGTGACCATCACTTTGAATACGCCGCGCGCGGTGTAGGTGTGCGCGGCCGCGAAAGCGTCGGCGCCTCCGAGCGGGCCCCGGGCCGGCGTCGTGCCGTCGCCGAAGTCAACCGTCACCGTCACAGTGTCGGCAGCCACGTCCCTCATGCCGGACGCGCTGACCGTGGCCACCACGCCCAGCGGCACCGCGGTCGGGACGCGGACGACGGGCAGCGTCGGCGCGACGTTCCGAACGTCCACGGGCACGTGACGGATGACCACCAGTCCGTCGGAGGTAGTAACTCTCAGGGCGACCAGGTTCGGGACGGTGTCGTCGGGGAAATTGACCACTGCCTGAGCGCCCTGCGCGTCGGTCTCGAAAAACACTCCGCCTAACTCACGCGACGAGACATCCCACTCGTAGCCTGCAACCTCGCCGCGGGAGTACGTCGCGGCCGCCGACACCGCCAGGGGCGTCCCCTCGCCGACGGGGCCGTAAGGCGCGCCGGTGTCGAGCGTGATCCCGGGGTCCATGACAAACCTGCGGGCCATGAGGCCCACGACGGTGTCTCCCCGCGCGAGCACCAGCCGGCCGGCGGGCCCGGCGGCGAGGCGCAGCGGCGCGGCGAGGGAACCAGGTTCCGAGAAGCGACCATTCGTTCCGAACGCGAGGTCGGGCGAGCCGTCGGAGTTGAGCGCGACGACGTCGAACGCGGAAGTCCAGGCGCCAAGGTTTGGCGCCGCCGTGAGGACACGCCCGTCGGGCAGGACGAGCAACGCGCTCGGCGCCCCGGCCTGTCCCCCGAAATCCACCACGGCCCCCGTCGCGCCACCGCCGGGCGCACCGCCGAACGACGCGTCGGCGGAGCCGTCGGGCAGGAAGCGCTGCACCAGGAGGTTCCCGCCGGCCGTCGCCTCCGCAGTCATGACCGTGCCGCCGAGCCCCGGGGCGATGACCGAGGGATGTCCGGTTCCGAGACGCCCCGCGACGTCGCCCGCGACGTTAAACAAGAGCACGCCGTCTGACGTGTTGGCATAAAAGCTGCCGTCGGGGCGGACGACCAGCGACGAGACGGCCTCGCCCCCGTCCGAAAGGTCGTGCACGCGCAACCCCCCGTCGCCGAACGACGGGTCGGGCGTGCCGTCGGGCAGGACCTTCCACAGGGCCAGGTCCTGCGGGTCGGCGGGGCGGTCGTCGTAGCGGACGAACCCGCCGGCGAGATAGGAGCCGTCGGGGAGCAAGGCGACGTCGAGCACCGATCCGCCGTCGGCGGTGGCGGACTCCAGGCCCTTGAAAAACAGGTAGACCACGCCGCGGTCCGGCCCGGAACCGGGCCCGAACGTGCCGTCCGGGATCCCGTCGTCGGCGTAACGCGCGAGCACCGGGGTGCGGCGCGAGGCGTCGGCCGGGTAGAGCAGTGTGCCCCCCACCACCGCCTTGTCCCCGGCCGTGACGAGCAGCGCGTTCCACCAGGCGAATTGAGCGTTGCCGGGCCAGGGCGACGCGACGTGGCCGTTATCGCCGAAAGCGGGGTCATCCACGCCTGCGTCGGTCACGCGGGCGAGCCCGCCGCCGCCGGCGAACAGCAGCCGGCCGGAGGCGTCCGCGGCAACGTCGAACCCGTAGTCCAAGCCCAGCGGCAGCGGGGCCGCGCCGCCTTCGCCGTAGTGCATGTCGAACGCGATCCCCACGGGGGCCGCCGCCAGCAAATGGCGGGACTCGAACGTTTCGCACGTAGACGAAATGCGACGGGTACGGCGATACCCGAGGCGCGAACGCCGCCGTTCCGGCAGGTGCGAATGCATGAGTGATCCCCAAGTTAGAAAGCGTCGAATCGTGGCAGGTCGCCGGCGGGCGGGAGGTGAAGGGTCCGACGGCTGGTGAAATCGTACCAGCAGCCGCGAAGCGAATGCAAGCGTTTTGGGCGGACCTCGCGGCGTTAGGTGGGGGCGCCCCACAATTAAAAAAGGGCTCCGGCGGAAGGCTTTCGCGCCGGGGTCCGCTCAACCGGTACACCAAGAGGACGGATCGGGCGGGCAAGGGTTTCAGCTGCGGGCAAAACGTGCGGGCAATCGTGGCGGGGATCTAACGGAGCCCCGCCGCGGGATGCGCGGCGGGGCCCTTTCAGCGGTACATGTACAGTTCGTTTGGTCGCCACGTGTTAACGCCGCGGCTGAGGCCGCTGGACTGATTACGCCTGTGCGGCTTCGACGTTAATGCTGCTCTCGGCCAGTTCGGTCAGCAGCTTGTCGGTCTTGCCTTCCTCGTCCAGCGTCTGCTGGAGCAGCTTGGCGGTCTGGTCGTCGCCGATGAGCTGCGCCCACGTGCGCACCGTGCCGTAGCTGGCGATCTCGTAGTGCTCGACCTTCTGGGCGACCGAGATCAGCGCGGCGTCCATGGTGTCTTCTTCCATGTCCTCGCCCATCATCTCCTTGCCCTCTTCGATCAGCCCCTCCATGGCCGCACACTTCTTGCCCGTGGGCTTTTTGCCCAGCTTGTCGAAGATCTGCTGGAGGCGCTTGGCGTGGTTTTCGGTCTCCTTCAGGTGGGTCTCGAACGCCTTCTTGAGCTGCGGGTTCGACGCCTTTTTGGCCATCTTCGGCAGCGCCTTGGTGAGCTGGTTTTCGGCGCTGTAGAGGTCGCGCATTTCTTCGACCAGAAGTTCCTGCAAGCTATCGATTTCCATGAGTCGGCTCCTTTTTGCCCCGTAAAAAAGCGGTGGAATGAGCAACGCGCCACGTCCTTGGCGCGAAGGTGCCAAAGCAATCGCTATGCCGGGTGCGGTTTGGCCGGACGTCCGGCATATCCGGCAAACTCCGCCGGACGGGATGACGGAGGGCAGGCCCGCGGGGCACGACACATCTGCGGTCAACCTTCGCCGCCGGGAACTTTCCGCGGGCCCGCGCCTCTAAGGGCTGAGCGAGGTGACCTCATGCGGATCAATCGTCCGGTTCGACTGGCGTGCCTGTTCCTCCTCACCCTTCTCGCCTGGCTCCCCCGCCCGGCACGGGGGGACGGCCTGATCGTCATCCACCAGCCCCCGCCTGGCATCGGGCCCCGGGGCCATTTCAGCTTCGCGCCGTTGGAGGTGACCTACCACCGCGTGAACGTCGAGATCAACGACCTCGTCGCCACCACGAGCGTGGACCAGGAGTTCTACAACCCCAACCCGGCCCGGCTGGAGGGGACCTACCTGTTCCCTCTTCCCGACGGGGCGCACATCGACAAGTTCTCGATGGACGTCAACGGCAAGGACACGCCGGCCGAACTGCTCGACGCGGACAAGGCCCGCTCGATCTATGAGGCGATCGTCCGCCAGTCGCGCGACCCGGCCCTGCTCGAATACGTGGGCAAGGGGGCGTTCCGCGCCCGCGTGTTCCCCATCGAGCCCAACTCGCGCAAGCGCGTCAGGATCGCCTACACGCAACTGCTCAAGAGCGACGCGGGAATCGTGGAATACACCTACCCGCTCAACACCGAAAAGTTCAGCGCCAAGCCGCTGGGCGAGGTGTCGATGAAAGTGTTGGTCGCGTGCGCGGAGCCGATCAAGACGGTCTACAGCCCCAGCCACAGCGTCGACGTCCGCCGCGACGGCGAGCGGCGCGTGACGGCCGGCTTCGAGCAGAAGAACGTCCGGCCCGACACCGACTTCAAGCTCATCTTCTCCCGCAGCAAGGCCGACGTCGGCGTCGACCTGCTCACCTACCGCAACTCCCCCGACGACGGCTACTTCCTCCTCATGGCTTCGCCCGGGTTCACGCCCCCCGCCGCCGCGAGAGTGAGGCCGCGCGACGTGTGTTTCGTCATCGACACCAGCGGGTCGATGGCCGAGAACGGCGGCACGAAGATGGCGCAGGCGAAGAAGGCGCTGTCGTTCTGCCTGCAGAACCTGAACGAATCCGACCGCTTCGAAATCGTCCGCTTCTCCACCGAGGCCGAGGGCCTCTTCAACGGCCTCGAGCCGGCGTCCAAGGCCAACGTCGAGAAGGCGCAATCGTTCGTGCAGGGGCTCAAGCCCATCGGCGGCACCGCGATCCAGGACGCGCTGGCCAAGGCGCTGGACCTTCGCGAGAAGTCGCTCGTCAAGGTCGAGTGGCACGGGTCCTGGTACGCCGCGACGGTTCTGAAGCGCGAGGGCGACCGCGCGTTCATCCATTACGAGGGGTACGGGGCGAACTACGACGAGTGGGTCGGGCCGGATCGCGTCCGGTCCGTCGGTGGCGACGCCGTCCCGCCGGCGGCGATCGACCGCCCCTACGTCGTCATCTTCCTGACCGACGGCCAGCCCACCGTCGGCGAGACCAACGAGGACCGCATCGTCGAATCGGTCCAGCGCCGCGCCGGCGCGTCCGTGCGCGTGTTCCCCTTCGGCATCGGGACCGACATCAACACCCACCTCCTCGACGGCATCGCCGACAAGACCAGGGCCTTCAGCCAGTACGTCCTGCCCACCGAAGACATCGAGGTGAAGGTCAGCACTTTCTACACCCGCATCAAGGAGCCGGTGCTGTCCAACGTCGCCGTCGCCTTCACCGGCGACGTGACGACGACGCAGGTGTATCCCGGCACGATGCCGGACTTGTTCAAGGGCGAGATGCTGATCGCCTTCGGCCGCTACGGCGGCAAGGGCGGGGCGGCGTCGGTGAAAGTGAGCGGCATGCTCGATGGTGAGCGGCGCGAGTTCGTCACCGACGTCCGCTTCGCCGGGGGTGATGTCACGGGGCGGGACCTGGCCAACGCCTTCATCCCCCGCCTCTGGGCCACGCGGCGCGTCGGATGGCTCCTTGATGAAATTCGCCTGCGCGGCGAATCGAAGGAGCTGAAGGACGAGGTCACCCGCCTGTCGCGCGAGCACGGCATCGTCACGCCCTACACCGCCTACCTCATCATGGAAGATGAGCGGCGGCGCGACGTGCCGGTCACCATGCGCAACCTGCGCGAGCTCGACGCCGACTCCCTCGCCTCCGGCGTGGTGCGCGACCGCTACCAGTGGACGGCAAAGGAATCCGAAGACCGCGGCCGCCGCACCGGCGCCGGCGCGGTCGCCAGCGCCCAGGACATCCAGGCCCTGAAGGACCAGACCAACGAGGAACAATCGCTCGCGCAGGCCCAGCGCCTCCCCCGAGCGGCCGCGGCGGAACCCGCCACCAGCCCCGCCCACGCCGGCCGCGGCTTCGGCGTCCCCGGCGGCGCCGCCGCCTCGGGCCCGGCCGCCGCCGATCCCTCCGGCCTCGCCGGCGCCCCCGCGCAGCGCCCCGCGCCCGGCGGCTACAAGTCCGCCCAGAACTACGCCCAGCAAACGCGCGTTATCAACGGCCGCGCGTTCTACCAGAACGACGGCGTCTGGACCGACTCCACCGCCCAATCCCGCACGGACCTGAAGCGAAAGGAAATCGCCTTCAACAGCACGGACTACTTCGCCCTGCTCGCCGCCCACAAAGAAGCCGCCGCCTGGCTCGCCCTGGGCGAAAAGCTGGACGTGATCCTGGGCGACACGCTTTACGTGATCCGCTGAAAGCGCCGCGCGCCCCGCCCGTGCCGCCGGGCACGAGCAAGTCGGTCGAGCTTCAGAGCAGCGGCGCCGCCGGGTCGTCCCACACCCGGCCAACCGAGGTCTCCCCGGCAAGATTCGCCGCCGGCGCGACGGAAAGGAACGGCGAAGCCGCCGCCGGCGCGCCGGCCGTGATCGACGCGAGGCTCTTATTCAAGTTCGCCTTGACCAGGCCAAGGTCGATCGCATTGACCCGCCCGTCGCGGTTGAAGTCGAACCGGCCGGCGATGTCGGAGGCGCGGTTCAACTGCTGCTTCACCCGGCCGAGGTCGAGGGCGTTGACGCGGAAGCTGGTGTCGCTGTCGCCGGTGTCGCCGACGAGGTTGCCGAAGTAGTAGACCAGGTCATGGTCCAACCCGAGTTGGGGTTGCGCGGGGATGGTGAGCTGGAGCCAGGTATTCCTGATGGCTCCGTCCGGCCAAATCAAGGTAATGCGGTCGCTGCCGTTGGCGCCGGCGCCGCGGCGGATGGCGATCCGCGAGGGGGTTGGAGCGTCGGCCCAACTGGAGGGGTCGCCGACCGTACCCGTCCTCGCCCGCACGCCCGCCATGCCCGCCAGCGCGGTCAGCGGCAAGTCCCCGGACACGTCGATCATGACGCCGTTGATGCCGCGGGAATAGGTGGTGTAGTTGGCGAGGGTGGGCGCCTGGCCCGGGGTCAGCGGCAGCTTGCCGGCGGCGACGGCGGCGTCGTCGGACGGGCCGGCGCCGGCGTCGTTCCCGTCGAACGTGCTGTTGTTGTAGAAGACGTTCCAGCCGACGACCGCCGGCGCGGCCGGCGCGACCGCGGCCGTGGGGGCGGAGGTTCCCGCGGCGTTAACGGCACGAATGCGGTACCGGAAGGCGCCGGCACCCGTCGTTACAGAGTCGGTAAACTCGCTTCGATTCGCGTCGACGAAAAACGTCCGCAGGACGAGCCCGTCGTCCCCTCCCGCGAGCAAGCCCGTTCCGGGCGGCGCGATTCGGTCCACCAGAAACCCGGTTTCGTTGGACGAAACGTCGTGCCAGGTCACTCGCACGTGTCCGCCGCCCAGGGGGGTGGCGGCGGGCTCACTCGGGGTTGCCGGGAGCGCCGTCGCAACGCTCCACAGCTCGCGCCCGTGCGCCGCGTCGAAGCCGCGCACGTACACCCGGTCGCCCACCACCGCCGCCGGCGAGCCGAGGTAGAACTGCAAGTCCGTGATGCCGTCGGCAACGTCCAGCACCTGGACCGTTCCCGCGCCCGTGCCGTCCGAGCGCCACAAGTGGCCCCGGTCTGAGTAAAACAGTGTGCCGTTGGCGTTGAGCGTGTAAAAGGCGTAGGTCCCGCCGGTGCCCTCCACCGGGCGGACGAACTGCGTGCCTTCCGTGGTGCCGTCGGTCTTCCACAGCCCCCGCCCCCCCGTACCCGAGATGGCGAGGAAGTAAAGCGTGTCGCCGACGACCGTCCACTCCGACGGCACGGAGGACGACTGACCCGGGTAAATGTCGGAGAGCAGGAACGTCCCGCCGGGGGTGCCGTCGCTCCGCCACAACTCCGCGCCGTGGAGCGGGTCGGACGCCTCGAAGATCAGCAGCGGGCCGAGGGCGACGGGGATGCTCGCCGGGGGGCTGCCCGCGAATCCGTCGACGGGCACGGTGCCGGCCTCAGTGCCGTCGGTCTTCCAGAGGCTGCTCGCGGTGGACTGCGGGGTCCAGGCGTAGAAGTACAGTGTTTGGCCCACCGCCGTAAAGTCGAGCAGACCTGAGTCGCCGCCGCCAAAGCCCGCGCTCATGTTCTTGACGCGCACGGTTCCGGCGGAAGTTCCGTCGCTCTTCCAGATCTCGGCCCCGGGGCTGGAGACGCCGGGCAATGAGCCCGCGAAATAGATCGTGTCCCCGATGACGACGGGCCTGGGCTTTCGGAAGGTGTCGAATTCGTTGTAGGCGACGCTCACGTCCGACACCTGCAGCGTGCCGAGCTCGGTGCCGTCGCTCTTCCACAGGCGGTAGTCGTTGTCGGTGCCGGAGGCGGGACGGGCCAGAAAGTAGAGCGTGCCGCTGGCCGCGGCGCGCAAGTGGGAAAGGACCGACCCGTCTTCGCCGGGGGTGACGTCCTTCACCCGCACGGTCCCCGCCACCGTCCCGTCGCTCTTCCACAGTTCCCTACCGCTGGCGTCGGAGCTGGCGAAAAACACGGTGTTGCCGGCGGCGGCGAGGTTGGAAACCTCCGCGCTTCGAAGGAGGAAGGTCCCGGCGTCGGTTCCGTCGGAGCGCCACAAGCCGCCCGGGACGCCGGAATCGGCGCCCGTGGTAAAGAACACCAGCCCGTTTGCCGCCGTGAGGTGCCCGGGGCTGGAGCTCCCGTTGACGGTGCGGATGTTGCGCAGCAGGTAGGTGCCGTCGGCGGTGCCGTCGCTCCGCCACAGCTCGCCGCCGTCCCCCGGGGCGTACCCTTCGCGAACCGGGAACACGAGGGTGTCGCCCACCGCCGAGAGACTTCCCCCGCGCGGGATCAGAGTCACCGGCGCGACGGCGACGGTCCCTGCTTCGGTCCCGTCGCTCTTCCACAGGACGTTCCCGCCGGGATCTTCGAGCCGCCCCTCGACCAGGTAAAGCGCGTCGCCGACGACCGTCATATTGGGCGGGTCTTGCAGCCAGCTGCCGAGGTCTTTGACCCGGCGGGTCCCGTCGGTCGTTCCGTCGGTCTCGTAGAGCGTCACCAGCCCTTCTGCGCGACCGGCGAGGAAGTACACCTTGCCCTTGAACGACGTGAACGCGAACGGCTCGGAGCGGATCGGGCCGGGGGCGAGGTCCGCAACCCGCGTCGTGCCGGCTTCCGTCCCGTCGCTCCGCCACAGCTCCGTCCCCGCCGCCTCGCCGTCCGACGCCGCGAACAGGAGCGTGTTGCCGTAGGCGAACAGTCGCTCCGGGTTCGACCAACCGGCCGGGGCGATGTCCTTGACCAGCCGTGTACCGGCGGCGGTGCCGTCGGTCTTCCACAGTTCCTTGCCGAACTCCGCGCTGAACGGGGAAAAGTAAAGCGCGTCCCCCATCGGTGTGAGCCAGAGCGCGCTCAAATCCCGGTCGGAATAATTCGGCGGCCTGCCGATGGTCGTTACGGGAAAGGTGCCGGCGTCGGTCCCGTCGCTGCGCCAAAGTTCCCGGGGGTTGACCCGGTCGTCCGTCGCGAAGTACAGCAGGTTGTTCCAGGCGATGAAACTACCGGGCCCCGCGCTGCCGGGGGCCCCGTCGGTCTGCTTGACTCGCACCGTGCCGGCGGCGGTGCCGTCCGTCTTCCACAGCCCGGGGCGCGTGCCGCTGGCAAAAAAGAGGGTGCCGTTCAGATTCGTCAGCCACGTCGGCGCGATTCCCGCGGGGCCGGGCACCGCGTCGGCGACCTGGCTGGTGCCGGCCTCGGTGCCGTCCGTCTTCCACAGCTCCGGGCCGTGCGAGCCGTCGTCGGCGGTGAAGTAGAGGAGCCCGTTGAACGCCAGCATCATCGTGCCCGACCACCCCGACGAGTCGGGGTAAGCGCTGACGCCGCCGCCGGGGCCCGGCATGAGGTCGAGCACGCGCCAAGTGCCCTCGGACGTGCCGTCGGTGCGCCACAGTTCGCGGCCGTGCGCCTCGTCGGATGCCGCAAAGTACCCCACCCCGTCCAGCACGACCGGCGGCGAAGGCTCTGAGCCGGCGGGCGTGTCGGCGGTGTTGAGGTCTTTCACCAGCGTCGCCAGCACGGGCGCGGGCGTCGTCACCGACACCTCGTTCGACGCCGGCGTCGCGCCGTGCGGGCCGAACCCGCGGACGCGATACCGGTAGGCGGTGTTCGGGGCCCTCCGCCCGTCGGCGTAGCTGTCGTCGAGCGACGAGGTGCCCTCGACTTCGCCGAACCCTTCGCCGGGGGCCGCGCGCTCGATCCGAACCGAATAGAGGATCTCCCAACTCGGATTTACCCAGTGGAGATCAACTTCGGAGGCCGACACGGCCCACGCGGCGAGCGCCGTCGGCGGCGCGCCCGGCGTGCCGACGTGCGCTCGAGCCGCCGCCGAGCGCCCCGCCGGCCCGACGGCCGCCACGCGGTAGGAGTAATCCGTCTCCGGCGCGACCGCGGTGTCGGTGAAGGTAGTCACGCCCGCGCCCACGTCGTACACGACGTCCGTC
>Ga0207691_10006142_pt1 | contig 11610 bp, 14 predicted proteins | sample KBSM13metaG_FD_184327 | JGI IMG/M metagenome (GOLD analysis project Ga0207691, IMG submission 184327) | Miscanthus rhizosphere microbial communities from Kellogg Biological Station, Michigan, USA - KBS M1-3 metaG (SPAdes) (version 2) | ecosystem: Host-associated > Plants > Roots > Rhizosphere >...
GAGAGAGCGTAATGAGTGAGTGGGGACCTCGCAATTCCTGACGGGGTCGTGGAGGAGGCTGAGGACGGGGTGAAGCAGGTGGAGGGGATGGCCGTGCGGTGTGCGCGGGGGAAGAAGGGGGCTGCGAAGTGGCGTCATACCGCGTGCGCGCGCCGGGATCGCTGAGCGTTTGATAGGCTTGATTGATCAATTGCGTGCGGACTTCCGCCTTCCGGTGCAGCGTCGGCGAGTGAGTAAATCGATCGGGATGCCACACCTGCATTTGTTCTTGCCACGCCTTTTTGATGTCCTCGCTCGTGGCGGTCGGCAAGACCTCGAGTACCGCATAAAAGTTGGCCGTTCGTCCTTCCCGCATGTGCTCTCCTGTGAAGGCACGGAAGTGTAGCGGAGTTTATAAGGCAGGTCTAGATTGACGTGAATGGCGTAAGACGATCGGAGCGCGAGAACAGTGAAAGGCCTTTAGTTTGCAACCGGCGGGCCTGCACTCAAGTGCGCGATGATCAATTTGGCGTCACTGACTGGATCAATCGTGAAGGGCGTGGCATGTTGCTGAGTCACCGCGGTGGACAATCGCTCAGCCGCTTCGCGAATGGAAAGGGGCAATGAGGCATCCTGCTGAATCCGGCGCAAGTGCGCCATGGCATCCCCACTCCACGGTCGATCAGCGTGACCCTCCAACCAGGCGGCGTGGGCACGAGCCACTGCGCGCCGGGCACAGACCCTCGCCTTGCCTGCATTGTTGTTCTTCCAAGCCGTCTCAGCCGCCGCGAGTTCTTGGTCGATCTGCGAAGACGTCGGCATTAGGTGAGTTCCGTCTTATGGATGATACCCAGCACAGTCAGTACATGGTCGGTGCGATCGATTGAGTAAAAGATGCGCCACTCACCGACGGCATACTTGGCTACAGTGGGTAAGTCGGAAGCAATGGGTTCATGGCGGAGATTGCCGACGTTGGATGCCAACCATTTGCTCTTGTCGAACACACGCTGCGCCAATTCCTTATCCAACGGCGAGAGGTCACTCACGAACTCCGGTGTAAAGGCGAGACGGTACCAGGGCATAGGATATTACCAGCGCAGGCCCAATCGATCGGCAATCTCATCGCCGGTTACGCGCGTCTCCGATGCCAGCGATTGTTTCAAGCGTGCGCGAAGCGCATCGCTCAACTGCAGACCGAGATCCGGATCGCCCAGCAATTCGCGGATTCGATCGTCCACTAATCCCTTCACCAGTTCCTTTAATTCGTCGAGCGACAGCTCGGAGACCTTCATGCGAACCTCACGATGACGATAAATGAAGAAGTGGTCATTTCCGGATCGGCTGAAGCTTACGAGCCGGGTGACGCGTTTGCAAGATGCGGTAAGCCGAGCGCATTTGCCTACCGCATTTTATCTCTCCAATCGCGATTCTCTTACGATATAGTATGGCCTTTTAGATTCTAGACAAAGGAAGGCTGATCATGAACGGTCATGCAGACGATACCGCACAACGGCTGATGGGTTTGTTATTCAGGGCGCATCCCTGGCACGGCGTGTCGATCGGCGATCAGGCGCCGGAAGTGGTGACGGCATACATCGAAATCGTGCCGACCGATACGGTGAAGTATGAAGTGGACAAGGTGAGCGGCTTTCTGAAGGTCGATCGCCCCCAACGCTTTTCAAACTTCTGTCCCGTCTATTATGGATTGGTTCCACAGACCTACTGCGGCGAGCGCGTGGCGGCCTTGTTTGGCGCACGGGCCAATCGGCCGGGCATGGTGGGGGATGGCGATCCTCTCGATATCTGTGTTCTGACGGAGAAGACCATCCCGCATAGCGACATTCTTCTTACGGCGCTTCCAATCGGCGGGCTCAGCATGTCGGACGGCGGTGAGGCCGACGACAAGATCATCGCCGTGATGAGGGAGGATGCCGTGTACGGCGCATACACGGACATAGCCGATTGCCCGCTGAGCTTGCTCGATCGCCTCCAGCATTATTTCCTCACCTATAAGCACGCACCCGGAGCGACGCAACATAAAGTTGAAATCACGAGCGTGTACGGGCGCAAAGAAGCGCTCGAAGTCATTCGCGCCAGCCACGCCGACTACCGGGCCAAGTTTCCGGAATTAGATTCCCGTTCGCCAAAAACATTGGGGTAAAACAGGGTTTGCATCATGTGCAGCATATAGCATTTCTTCCGCGGCAATACAGTACGAGTCGGCATGATACAAGACACAAGACCTGACCCTGTAAATTAACGCAAGACCTGACCCTGTAAATTAACGGATCGCACGGTAATCATCCCGTTGCATTTTTGTGTGAACGGCCGCGGTGAGAGAGCTGAGGAAAAGATAATGCCAATGACTTCCTATAACCAGGTTTCTGTTCCCTCCTTCATGTATGGCACGGCCTGGAAAAAAGAGGCCACGACACAACTGGTGCAACTTGCCGTGGAAGCCGGGTTCAGGGCCATCGACACGGCGAATCAGTTGATCCATTACCAGGAAGCTCTTGTGGGTGAGGCGTTGCAGGCGCTTGCGAAACAAGGCGTCGGACGCGACAGCCTGTTCCTTCAAACCAAATTCACACCGGCTAATGGTCAAGATCATCGCACCCCGTACAACGCCTCCGCCGATCTGACGACGCAAGTGCGGCAATCTTTTGAGAGCTCGCTGTCACATCTGCATACCGATTATGTCGATTCCTATGTCCTCCACGGTCCGTATTCGCGGTATGGCTTGAGCGAGTCGGACTGGGAAGTGTGGCGCGCTCTCGAAGCCATCTATGACTCGGGCAAAACGAAGATGATCGGTATCAGCAATGTGAACGCTCGACAGTTGACCGAATTGTGCACGCAAGCGAAACACAAACCCATGGTGGTGCAGAACCGCTGTTATGCGGCGTCTGGGTGGGATAAAGAGATGCGTGACATTTGCCGATCTCAGGGCATCATCTATCAGGGATTTTCTTTGTTGACCGCCAATCGAGAAGTCCTGGCCGAGCCGGATATCCGGTCGATTGCCAAACGAGTCGGGGTTGGTGTTGCCCAAGTTATCTTTCGGTTTGCAATGCAGATCGGCATGCTGCCGTTGACCGGAACGACGAATCCAGAGCATATGAAAGAAGATCTCGAGGCCCAACAGATTACGCTGTCCGTCGAGGAGATCCAGCGGATCGAGACGATCGGGATGTAAGGCCGGCATCGTCAATCTTTACTCGCCGGTTGAACGGGAGATATGGACGAGAAGGTAAGCAGCAACGCTCTGGAAAACGGCGCCGCGCTTTTATTCGATCTTGATGGCACGCTCGTCGACAGCGTCTACCAGCATGTGTTGGCTTGGCGAGAGGCCCTGGAAGAAGCCGGGATAGAACTCGCCGTCTGGCGTATCCATCGGCAGATCGGCATGAGCGGCGGCCTATTCGTCAACGCGTTACTTCGAGAGACGGATCGCCGTCTCACCTCGGAGGAGGTTGCCCGTCTCCAACAACTTCATGCGGATGCCTATAAGCGGCAGGTGGGTAAAGTCCGCGCCCTGCCAGGAGCCCGCGACCTCTTGGCCTATCTATCCCGCATGAGAGTCCCCTACGCCATCGCCACAAGCGGTCGCCTCGAGTTCGCTCGATTGACCTTACAGGTGCTCGATCTTGACCCGCAGATCCCCATCATCACTCGCGATCAGGTGCGGCATGCCAAACCGGACCCTGACTTGTTCTTAGCGGCGGCCAAAAGTATAGGGGTGCCGATACAAAATGCCGTCGTAGTCGGGGACAGCGTCTGGGATCTTCTGGCGGCTCGTCGTGCTCGAGCCCTTGGTGTCGGGCTTCTGTCCGGAGGATATGGCCAGGAGGAGCTTGAACGCGCCGGCGCCTATCGAGTCTATGCAGACCCACGCGATTTGTTGCGGCATTTGGACGAGGTGGGATTCCGACCGGCCGACTGATCACTTCACAACAGTAGGAATGGGGGACATGGAAGACTGGATCAGCTTTCTCGTAGAGCACGGCGCGGCGGTGCTCTTTTTTATTGTGCTTGCCGAACAAATCGGATTGCCGCTGCCCGCGGTCCCGTTTTTGTTGGCCGCCGGCGCGCTTGCCGGAGCGGGCCAAATGAATCTGGGCCTCGCCATCGCCGTCGCAGTCTTGGCGTCCCTCATCGGAGATTTTGTCTGGTACTACCTCGGAGTCTATCGGGGCCGCCAAGCGCTTGCCTTGCTGTGCCGCATCTCGCTTGAACCGGACTCCTGTGTCCGCCGCACCGAGAATTTCTTTGTTCGGCACGGCATGTGGTCGCTGGTGTTTGCGAAATTCTTTCCCGGACTCAATACCGTCATGCCGGCGTTGGCCGGTCTGTTCCAGGTCACGCTCCTACGCTTTGCTGTTTTCAACGGTCTCGGCGCTCTTATTTGGACGACTGCCTTCGTGGCACCTGGGTATGTCTTCGGTGTGCAACTCGCACAATTAGGTGCGTACGCCACACAGATCGCCACGTGGCTCGGCGTGGGTCTCTTTGTAGGTGGAAGCGCGTACATTGCTTATAAATTAATTCATCGCCATCGTTTCTTGCGTGCGTTACGGATGGCGCGCATTACGCCTGGGGAGCTGAAACAGCGCATGGATGCGGGGGAACTGGTCCTGATCGTAGACTTACGGAGGCGAATTGAAGTTGACGCAGATCCCTACGTGATTCCGACCGCTCTACGTCTTGCCGCCGATGAACTCGAGGAGCGGCATCACGAGATACCCCGAGAGCAAGAAGTGGTCTTGTATTGCAATTGCCCGAACGAGGTGACGGCCGCTGAGATGACGTTGCGGCTCCGTCGCAAGGGGATCAGCCGCGTCCGACCTTTGGTCGGAGGCCTGAATGCGTGGCGGCAACTTAACTTTCCTTTAGAACCTTTGACGCCCACTGACATGGGGCAGACGTTCGAGCGTGACGTTCCCGTTTCGATCTAAACCTGCTTTAACGCCTCGATCTATCCACCGGCACGCCATGACCAGTCTCTGTCGCTTTCCCTTCTGGAGTGATCCCACGGTACAATCTTTCGATGAAAGTTTTACAGCAGTTTATTGGTTTAGACGATGAGAATCGTGGTTATTGGTGGTGGTCCAGCCGGTCTGATGGCCGCGGAAGCCGCCAGTGCCGGTGGCGCACAAGTCGATCTCTATGATGCGATGGCGTCAGTCGGTCGAAAGTTTCTGCTGGCCGGTAAGGGCGGGCTGAACCTCACGCATTCCGATCCCTCCGAACTGTTTCTCTCGCGCTACGGCACGCGCCGAGCACAGATCGAACCGCTGCTTGCCGCCGTTGGGCCGGATGCCTTGCGCACGTGGGCGCGCGAGCTCGGCATCGAGACGTTCGTCGGCACGTCAGGTCGCGTATTTCCCTCCGATCTGAAAGCCGCCCCGCTGTTGCGCGCCTGGCTGCGTCGACTGCGCGCCGCGGGCGTGACCTTTCACATGCGTCATAGGTGGACCGGCTGGGACGATCACGGGGCAATGTGTTTTGCAACGCCTGAGGGAGGTCGTTCCGTTCAAACCGATGCGGTGATTCTCGCATTGGGCGGCGGTAGTTGGCCTCAACTCGGGTCTGATGGCGCGTGGGTACCGCTGTTCACCCAACGTGACATTCCCATCAAGCCGCTGCTCCCCGCCAACTGTGGCTTTGACGTCGGCTGGAGCAAACATTTCAGTGAGAAGTTCGCCGGGCATCCGGTGAAGTCCGTGGCCGTGGTGATGCAGACGGAAGGCGTCGAATCACGCATACGAGGAGAATGTGTGATTACGGAAACAGGTCTTGAAGGCGGCGTCATCTATACGGTATCGGCATCCCTACGCGATGAAATTTTTAGAACTGGAAGTGCGATCCTCCGCCTCGATCTCGCTCCCGACAGGGCGTTGCTGCAGTTAACTACAGATCTCGTGCGTCCACGCGGTTCGCGTTCGGTGGCCAGTCACCTCCAGCGTCGGGCGCACATTGATGGTGTCAAGGCCGGACTTCTGCATGAATGTATTTCGAAACAGGACTTCGCAGATCCGACTCGTCTTGCCACCGCCATCAAAGCCCTTCCTCTGCGCCTCGTCGCTCCACGCCCATTGGAGGAAGCCATCAGCACCGCGGGTGGGATTACGTTCGAGGCGCTTGATGAACGACTCATGATCCGCGCGCTCCCGGGCGTATTCTGCGCGGGAGAAATGTTGGACTGGGAAGCGCCAACCGGCGGCTATCTCCTCACCGCCTGCTTTGCGAGCGGCCGGGCCGCTGGCGCCGGTGCGGTGGCCTGGCTGAAATCCCGGCCAGAGGGCGAAAAGGCCGCGAGTGAAAATTCGCCGGTGCTTGAGAATGTCAGAAATACTGAGTGATCCCAATCTGAATCAGCGAATTTGGGCTTGGCGCGAACAATTGAGCAAAGTCGACACGCAGTAACGTATTCGAGAGAAACGTCGGCACGATACGGAACCCCGCCACAACGTTGACCGCCCCCCTATCCACTTTACTTTTTCGAGCGTGAACGATACGCTCCAGCCCTAGTCTATCTACGCATTCGGCTGGTACGGACGGCTGCAGCCACGACGGCTGAACCGTGGTGCCATCAAAACTTAAGGAGTCTGTCATGTCACGACGCCTCTTCTTGATGCTTGCTCTGACGAGTCTATGCGGGGCGCTTCCTGCGGGTGCAATGCAATTTACGAATCCTCAGGCAGAGTATTCGGCAGACAAGGTCACTCAAACGGAAAGCGTGACCTTTGAACAGCATGTCTATTACACACCGACGAAGGAACGCACTGAAATGCATGGGTCGGGAAAAAACGCGGACCAGATGCCGATTCAGATACTGCGGAAAGACAACAAGGTCATGTGGCAGGTAATGCCGTCGCAAAAAATGTATATGGAATACAGTCTCGACCGGCCGGCGCCCAGCACGATGAAGAAGGAACCGGCCGACATGACGAAATGGGATTTTGAGGAGACCGTCGTGGGAGAAGAGGTGATGGAGGGCGTGAATGTGACCAAGTATAAAACCATTGCCACCAGCACTGACGGCAAGAAATTCGGCGGCTTTTCCTGGCGCACCAAGGAGGGCATTCCTCTCAAGGTCGATCTGCTTTACAAACAAGGCGAAGAGAAACATCGCATGACGACGGAGCTGCACAACCTAAAGATTGGGCCGCAAGATCCGCAACTCTTCGAGATTCCGGCTGACTACACGAAATTTGATATGGCCGGGATGATGGGGGGAAAAGGAATGGGCATGCCCCTGCCAAAAGAGCCAAGGGACAGAGGCCAGGCCAATCCTCCCAATCCCGAGAGTCCTGCTTCTGCGCCCGACGACAAGTCCGATGTGGACAAAGCAAAAGACATGATGAAAAAACTGTTTGGACGGTAAGCCAGTCGTGCGACCGGGCATGCGGGCGCGACGGATTGTTTTGATCGTGGCGTTGACGTCAGTCCCATGCGGAGCCCTGGCCCAAGATGAGGTGTCCCGCGGAACTCTCGATCGGCCATCGATCAAGGCGTCCGCCCTGTACCTCATCGACACACAGTCCGGACGCGTCCTGTTGCAAAAGGATGCCACACGTCGGCTTCCACCCGCCAGCCTCACGAAAGTTATGACCGCATTAGTCGCGCTGGAATCGGCTTCTCCACACCAGATAGTGCGTGTCGATCGTGGTGCCATCGTTGGTCGGGCGCCGCGCCTCGGTTTACGTGTCGGCGAGCAGTTTCTCCTGCGTGACTTGCTTGCCGCCATGCTCGTCACCAGCGCCAATGATGCCTGTCAGGCCGTGGCAATTCATGTAGGAGGCGATCCGCGCTCGTTTATCGACATGATGAATGCGCGGGCGAAAACGTTGGGATTGCAAGACACACATTTCACGAATGCATGCGGATTCGATGCGACCGGCCACTACTCGACGGCGGCAGATTTGGCCCGCTTGACAGAACAGGCATTACAATCACCCGCCTTTTCCATGATGGTCCGCACGGTGGAGCGTGACATCGCGACCGTGGACGGCACGCGCCACGTGCAACTGTATAGTACGAACCGACTATTACTCGATCCTGACGTCACGGGAGTGAAAACCGGTTATACGAGCAAGGCCGGCCGCTGTTTGATTGCCAGCATGTCGAAGGATGGAACCCACTTGCTGTTGGTGGGGTTGAATGTCTTGGATCGATGGGAGCAGGCTACCCAGCTCCTACGGTACGCACAGACATTGGTGCGAAGCGCGGACGAATCAGGCACGCACGACGATCAGCCTCTAGTTCCGGTCCACGTGCCGTAGATAGGCGTTGAGAAGATTCTGCTGGGCCAGCGGATAGTCGGGTTGCAGCGTGAGTGCGATGCGGAATTCTTCGATGGCCAAATCCCACTTGCCCTGCTGCGCGTATGCATGCCCCAGATTATTGTGCGGTCTGGCTTTGTCGGGCGATTTTTGGATGGCGTCTGACCATAGTAGGACGGCATCATGATACAGCGCGTTTCGCGCCGTCGTGGCGAGACACAACAGCACGACGAGGGCCAGCGAAGCGGTGGTCATGCCGATCTGAACGATCCGCGTCCGGCGTAGGGCCATGGTAAGCCTTTCCGCTATGCACGTGCCGATGACGACAACCACGAGCAGTAGGCCAATCGAGGCGAGGTAGAGGTTTCGCTCGCTCAATAGATCCAGGCGGGGGATGACACTGTTCGTGGGAATGAGTTGGAGAAAAAACCATGCCAGTCCAAACGTGATCAACGGAAGGCGACGGGCCGCGAGGGTAGCGACCATTGCCAATCCACCGAAGACCATAAGATCAAGAAACAGGGGCCACTGGGTCAGAGAATGGAACACGAGAAGATCGTGATCGAGATTCTGCTTCCAGGGGGCGAAAAAGAGCAGGAGAGCATAGGCGACGGTATGAATCTGGCTCAAAACATTGTCCCACACGGGGCGGATATCAAGGCTGAACTGGGCAAGGTAGGTATAGCGCGGGTGTCCCCACATCATGGTCCCGACCATCAACAGGACAAACCAGAATGGCAATTGATAGGAAAAGAACGCCTGACGCAGTGCGGCGCCCTTGAGTCGACGCACGACGAGGTCCCACAGGAGCAGAGCCATGGGGAATGTCACGGCCGTCTCTTTCGAGGCGAGAGACAGAAGAAAAGACGCCATCGCTCCCACATAATACATGCGGCCAGCGAGATGCCTGCATGGACACTCCGTTGCCTTGATGTAAAAGAAGAGTGCGAGAAGATACCAAAACGCCATGAGACCCGATGCCCGTCCTGAGACGTAGGTGACCGTTTCGGTGGTAATCGGATGAATGAGAAACGCCATGGCGACCCAGAGCGGAATGTGTTGGGTCCTCTCTGTCACCGTGCGAACCAGAACTCGATACACGAGGAGTCCGCAACCAAGATGAAGCAGGAGATTGAGAATGTGATAGCCGGCAGCAGAGTTGCCGTAGAGTAATCGATCGATGAAGAACGTCAAGTATAGAACCGGTCGTATCATATGATCGAGATGACCGGCAAAGGTGTCCCAACGGTCCAAATGAGGGTTCTTGAGAATGGTGGAGACGTCGTCGAATTGAAAATCACCTCGGAAGGCGCCTGCATAGGCCGCTAGGGTGACAGTGACCAGCAGTAGAAACGAAAACAATGGGCGAAGTGTGAACAGGCTCACGGGCGTGGTTATACTGCATCGCGCCTTCACGGTATAGGGGGATTCTATGACAGGTTCGACACTCATTTCGTGCAGCGCACTGACAGTGATCGCGCTGCTTTGGATTGCAGCAGACAGTCGCGCCCAGGGGGGCGCCCAGGCGCCTTGTGGATGCACTCAACAAGACAAGACCGATCTGGAAAGCCGCACCAAACAGGTGGACGCGGCTATGCGGGAACTAGACCGCATGATGAAGGATTGGGAGGGAAGAGAGCGGAGCGCCGGAGAACAACTTTTCCTCAACGAGCAACTTCGGGCCGTGCTGATGCGCGATCTGGGGTTTTCCATGATTAAGGATCCGAAAGCGGCGGCCTATGGCGCAGAAACGGATCCGACCTGTGCGATCACGATCGATCCCAAGGCTACGCGATGTCTTCGCGGCGCTCTGGAGGATCATGAGGCGGTGCACAAAAAAGTCTGTGACGAGAAGAAAAGCCCAAATCCTTTTATCGACTTTCGGTCCAGCCAGCGGGTGGTGGACTACTTGAAAGAGGAAAAAGAAGGTTATCAAAAGGAGCGGAACCGCCTGACCAGCGAGCTCGACCTTCAAAAAAAGAACTGCACGACGATGACCCAACTCGACAAGAGCGCTCAACAGCAATTGCAACAGGTCTTGGCACAACGTGAACGGCTTCGCAGCGCCAAAAATCGTCTGGAGATGTACGGGGCGAAGGTGAATTGATGGCTGCCTATCTTGATGGAGGAGAAAAGTCGATGACATGCCATCTACTGATTGTGGTTCTGCTGTGCGCAGGACTTGTTTGTTCCGACTTGGCTCAGGCCACATCTATGGCTGGAAGCGCGCCGTCGGAAGCCGACGCCGCCCCTTCAGCTAAAGATGCGATCGTGAAGAAGTACGTTGAAACCTGCAAGGCCAAATCCGCCAAAGACACAACCTGCGACGCGCTCAAAAAAGAGGCCGTCGAGATTCTCAAAGAGGATTTGCATACGCTGGGATCATCCGCGGACCGCACCTATATTCCATTCATCCTCACCCTGTTCAAGAGCGATGAGCCTGAATTGCGTATCGCCGCGGCGGACGCGCTAGGGATGATCGGGCCGCAGGATGCGTATGCAGAGGTCCTGGGCCGCGCGGCCAACGATCCGGTCCCCGACGTGAGAAAAGCCATCGCTCAGATGCTTCAGCACGCCAAGGGAAGCGCATTGGTTCTATTGTCGAAGCGGGCCGTGAGTTGGGGAGGCGCCGGCCGTACACCGGATGTGCCGCCTGATCCGGGCAAATATGCCATGCCCGTCCCTCCCGAAAGTACGTATCTGTTTTTTGCCAGCGATGCGACGCACGGTCGGCTATCCTACGTTACCGGCAAGGGTATGAACGAGGTCTCGGCGTTTTTCAAACCCAAGGCCAAACGCGGTCCATTCAAACTGGAGGAGTTCAAGGATCTGTACCGCGATCAATTGACACATGAGCATAACGCACAAGAGCGCACGCAGGACGAGTCGATGAAACAGATTTCCAATCAGCCGTCCGATCCTGCCAACCCTCAAGCTGCCTTGGATAAAGCTCTGAAGGCACAAGCTGCAATGGCCACTCAAAGCATGCTCATGCTGAACGAGCTGTACCCACCCGATATGTTCGGGTCGCCGACTGTTTATGTGCTGGAGGAAAGGCAGATCGGGAGCTTGAGCTATCCCACGAAGTATGTGGTCGTGTATCAAGATCTGGCGCTCAAACGACCGGGCTTTCGCCTCTCCTGGATGACGGTTTCGGATGAAGCCATCAAGTCGGAGCAGGCCAAAGCCACGGCGAACCGTAAACGGGAAGAAAAGCAGCGAGAAGACGTCGGGTTAAAGAAGAAGGGCGAACAGGAACAAAAAAAGTTCAAGCAAGAACAGTCGGATCTAGAAAAACAACTCGGCTTTTAGTGCCTTCATCAGCGGAACGCAATAATGCCCATCT
>Ga0207691_10006148_pt1 | contig 11607 bp, 8 predicted proteins | sample KBSM13metaG_FD_184327 | JGI IMG/M metagenome (GOLD analysis project Ga0207691, IMG submission 184327) | Miscanthus rhizosphere microbial communities from Kellogg Biological Station, Michigan, USA - KBS M1-3 metaG (SPAdes) (version 2) | ecosystem: Host-associated > Plants > Roots > Rhizosphere >...
TCATCGAGCCCGAAGTGGTTCTGGTCCAGCGACACGGCGACACGTGACCGGGTGACGCGGCCGTCAAGGTCCACGACCGCCTCGATGACAACACTGCCTTGTATCCTCCGGACGAGCGCGTCGGGAGGATACGACGGCTCGCGCCGCTCGCGTGCCACGGGCGCCACGAGACCTGCTTCGCCCTCGGCATGGGCACCGCGCGAGAATTCGTCCGGCGCGATGGCGTTGAAGCGTTCGACCGCTTCTCGCGACAGCGTGTCGTCGGGCTGAGAGGCGCGCGCGTAGTACCCGGTGCGAGAGGCGACGCGAACGTCTGGCCGGTCGACCCGGACCTCGAGTCGGCGAAAGCGCCCGTCCGCGGCCGTCGTCGAACGATAGCCGAGCAAGTAGTAGGGCGGCACGCTGCTCTTCACAAGCGCAAGGCTTTCGACCGTTTGCTGGACGCCGTTCTCGAACAGCGTGAAATCCGACTCGTCAAGATCGAGCACCGGCTGACCGGAGGAATCTCTGACTATCGCGTCGATCGTGATGAAGTCCACCTGGACAAACCGCCACGACCGCGAGTCGCCGGCAGGAGAAGCCGGGGTAGGCTGCGCGGCTTGTGTAAAGGCCGTTGCAGACTCCGTCGTCGGGCCGGAGCGCGGCGCCGACGCGCGGGCAGACTGCTGCAGCAACGCGAGATGGGCCGAAGCATTTCGGCTCCAGGCGATTTCCTCCGGCAACGTTGGCGCCGTCGTCAGCGGGCTGGTCATGACCTGCTCCCCGGGCTGCAGCTTCCGGTCGCTGGCGCCCTGCTGCACGCGCACTTCACCCTCGAGGACCGCCACCTGTGAACCCGCCTCCTCGGCGTTGACGAGGAACACGGTGCCCACCACGGACACGATGAAGTCCTTCGTCTGGACGTAGAGGTGGCCATCGCGCTGCTTCGCCGCGTTGACGATGATGCCACCGTGGTTCAGGCGAATCCGGACGCCGTCTTTCGCGTGTTCGAGCGACAGCTCGGAGCGGGACCTGACCTCGACGCGGGAGCCATCCGCAAGACGCAACATGCCGCCGGCGCCGCCGTTCGATCGCACGATGTCGCCGAAGGCGATTCGCTCGTTCGCCTGCAGCGACCGCGTCTGCCCATTGGAGGAGGCGTAGATCGAGCTCTCACCGGCCTCCACGACGGCGCCAGGACTGCGACGGCCGGCGAGGTCGCGTACAACCAGGGCGCCGGCAACGACGGCGACCAAGACTGCTGCGACAACCGCACTTGCTAGGGCAGGAGAGAATCTGCGGACCTGCGGTAGATCGGCGTCGAACAACGGAGCGTCCGAGGTCCACATCGGATCCTGCCGCAGCCGCTGCAGGACGCGCGCTTCCGAAAGAGTCACCTGTGCGCGAGAGACCGCGCGCGAGCGTCCGAGGCAGTACGCCATGAATGTGTGGAGGCGCCGCGTGCGAAACGATTCGCGTGTCATCACTCTTCTCCGATGCTGATGCGCATCAGCTTCTTCAGGCGGGCGCGCGAACGGAGCAGCCGTACCGCGATGGCGGTGCGTGATATGCCCAGCAGCGCCGCAATCTGCTTGTCGCTGTAGTTGTGCGTGTATCGCAGAACCAGGATGTGCACCGCGTCGGGGCTCAACTCGGCGAGAGCCGCCTCCAGTTGGAGGTGCAGCCGTTCGGCGAATTGTGATTCTTCGGAGCGCGATGCGACGTCGAGAGTCTCTACGTCTGCAACGAGCTCGTACCGGCGGCGCGATCGGAGGATGTCCAGCGACTGGTTCACCGCCGCACGATAGAAGTAGCCCTTGACGTTGGTGCGGACCTCCGGAGGGAACTGCCGCCGCACAAGCCGCAGGAACAGCGACTGGACCACGTCCTCGGCGTCGGCGGTGTTGTTCAGGATGCTGTAGGCCGTCCGGTAGACGAGCTCGTGGTGCTGGCAGAACAGATCTTCGACGTCCTGGAGCCCTGGCTTTTCCGTCACGCTCGAGACCGCTCCGATGCCCATGCCGACCTCTTTACCGGGGAGACGGGAGCGGACGCGATTTGTTACAGGGCTCGATAAGTGCTCGTGTCGTCCTCAGTTGATTGGCGTCGGCTTATCCTCGACGTAGTCGACGACGAGCACAGGGCCGGGGCGCTGGCGGGCGCGCAGCTTGAGACCCATCTGACGATCGATCGCCTCCTCGATCGTCATCACTCCTGTCGGGTCTGATGCGCCGGCGCCGCCGCCGCCGCCGCCCGGCGCTCCCGCCGCCGCACGCGCACTGGCGAGCGCCTCCGCCAATCCAGGCGGCGAAAAGCTGATGGTGAAATCCCAGCGTCCCTCGATGCCGGTTTCATCCAGAACGGGCACCTGAAAAAAGTTGCCACCGACCCGCTGGAGTTGCGCGGCGAACTCACCCATGGTCATGTTCTGGCAGTTCAATGTCTGCATCGGGCCGCCGGCCGCCACCGGTCGCGACGCGGCCGGCGGCGCGACGCAGTGCGTGCGCGACGCCGGGTCGGCTTTCACGAGCTTGTGGTTCTTGTCGGCGACCAGCGAGTAGCCCTTCACCGGGCGCTCCTCCCATCGCACCTTCAGGTTGAGGCGCTCGATGAGCAGCTTCTGGAGCATCGGGCCGACGACCTCCTGATCGAGCGGTTGCGGATTCACCGACACCTTGGCGATCAGATCGAACGTGTTGTCGAGCGTACGCGGCCCGACGATTGACGCTTCGTTCGGCGGGTTCCAGGCCAGCCCGATCAGGATGCGCAGCGGAACCGCGGTGAGTCTGAGCTGGCCGGTCTGCTGGCCCTGGATACCTGGCTGTCCTCCCGGCGCCGCCCGCTTGATCTCGGCGACTTCGAACTCCTGCGGCGGCGGCGGCGGGAAGGCCGCCGCGACCGCGGCCGCATCGTTGGCGGTCGGCGTCTGGTTCACGCGCTCGACGGTGATTGTCGGCAGCGGCACATCCCGCGACTCGAGCTTCAGCCCCACGTTGGCGAGCGCCTGCGCGAAGGTCTGGCCGCCGCCGTTGGCGGCCAGCACCGCGGGCACGAACTGCAGGTCGAAGTCGTAACCGCCGGCCAGGCCGGTAGCATCGACGACCGGCCCCGTGATGCCCATCAGTGATGGCGAGCGGGTGAGTTGTTCGGCGAGGGCGACCATCGACATGCCACGGCAGGTCATGATCAGCGACAGCCCGCTGGCGCCGTTGGTCTGGATATTCTGCTGGCACGCCGTCGCCGTGCTGTTGGCACCTTCCTTCAACCTCAGCTCCCCGCCGCTGCGTGTGAGCGCGTGCGCCGCGACCGGCTTGATTTCCTCCCGCACCACCAGGCCAAAGCGCTCGGCGAGCAGCGCCTGGAGCATCGGCTTCACGGTGTCGCGCGAGGCACTGGGCGCGACCTTCGCGACGATGTCGAAGCGGTCCATCTCGAGCCAGTGCGGGCCGCCGACGACCTTGTCCGCCTCGACGCCGTAGGCCGTGCGAACGAGATCGACCATCGTCGCGCGCCGGATCTCGTAGCGGCCGTCGTGCGGCACGCCAATCCGCACTGCCGTGGCCAGCGCCGGCGGACCGTTCTCGACCGGCACGCTGGAATGCACGTCGGCGACCTCGAACTTCGCCGCCGGCGTCGACTGGCCGGCCAGCGGCACATACAGCAGCACGACGAGACCGACAGCGGGGGCAACTCGCAGCATGTCAACTCCAGTGCTGTCCGGCGGGAGCGCCGGGCGTGCCCATTATGGGCCGTCCGCTCGTTAGAGGTTATGCGGAGTCTGACGTTGAATCCCGACTATCCACAACCGACCGCGCCCGCATTGAAGCCCCTGACAAACGACTGCTGGCGTTGCAGCGGCGTACCGTGCGCCGAGGGTGCAAACCATGGCGTTCCAGTGGCATCGCCCGCCTCGAACAGGGCGCGCGCCGCTTCCTGAAAATCGCCCGCCTCGAGCAGTCCGCGCGCGCCCGCGCTCCCGGCCCAGGCGCCCGCCATGCAGTCGGCCTGCAGCTCGATCTGGATAGACAGCGTGCCGAGCAGTCCACGCTGGTTCTGGACGTGATGGCCGATCTCGTGCGCGATGATCGTCGCGCCGGCGAAGTCCCCGATTCGCCCGATCTGATCCTCCATGAATGGAGTATCGAGGTACACCACGCGATCGATGCCGCAATAGAAGGGGCCTGCCCCGGTGCCGCACGGTGACATCGCAGTGCCGGCGAACAGCTCGAGGCGGGTAATCGGAGAGTAGGGGCGACCAACCGAAGCAGGGAAGAATGTCGACCAGAACGACTCGACATCTGCCCGCACGGCCGGATACAGATCGGCCACCACATCGGGACAACCGTCGCGATCGAGGACCTTGTTGATCGTTTCGGGTTGCGTCGGGCAACGATCGGCTACATCAAGGATGCCGTCCGCGTCGGTGTCCCGCGCCGGCGCCGGCATGACGGTGTCGTGGTTGCCTCCGCCGCAGCCGGCCAGGAGTGCGATCAGGCAGACGACCACTGGCAGGAAGGTACGACGGCCATTCGCAGTTGGCTCAGGATGAGCCGGCGGCCAGATCATGGCGCCTCAGATCGTATCGAGGAACCGCACTCCGGGATTCTTTTCCATCGTGTAGCGCAGCACCCACTCCGCCTCGAAGATGAGCGCCTCGCGCTGATGCGTGTCGACGACCTGTAGCACGCCGGAGGTCGGCAGCTGCAGCGTCGCGCCCTTCTCGACTACCGGCCAGCGCGCGGCCACGTGAGGGAGTCGATCGACGGTGCACGGGATGCCGTACTCCGATGCCATGCGCGCTTCCACGACGTCGAGCTGCAGGCTGCCGATGACGCCGACAATCGGGTTGCGTATGCCGTGAACCGGCATGAAGACCTGCAGCAGCCCTTCCTCGCCGAGCTGCGCCACCGCTTCGTCGAACCGCTTGTGCCGGATCTCGCCGGGCCGCAGCATTGCGAACTGCTCCGACGGGAACTGCGGGATCTGCGGATACTCGAGCCGCTTGCCGGCATAGAGCGTGTCGCCGATCGCAATGCGGCCGGGATTGACGACCCCAACGACGTCGCCGGGAAAAGCCTCCGGCACCGTTTCCCGATCGCGGCCGAAGAACCGGTAGACGCGCGACATCCGCAGCTCCGTGTCGAGGCGCGCGTTGACGACCGCCATGTCCTTGGCGAGACGTCCGGAGCAGACGCGCACGAACGCGACGCGGTCGCGATGCCGCGGGTTCATGTTCGCCTGAATCTTGAACACGAAGCCGCTGAAGTTGGCATCGGTCGGCTGTACGAGGCCGGCGCTCGACGGACGCGGGCCCGGTGGCGGCGCCAGCGTCATCAGCGCATGCAGGAACGGCTCGACGCCGAAGTCGTTCAGCGCGCTGCCGAAGAAGACCGGCGTCTGCCGTGCGGCGCGATACTCCGCCGCGTCGAACCGGGTGCCGGCGCCATTGATGATCTCGACGGCTTCGATCAAGGCGGCTTGACGCCCTTCGCCGACCAGCTCCGCGACCTCGGGATCGTCAGGCGCCGTCACCATCACCGGCGCCATGCGGCGGCCACGCGCCTGACGCTCGTAGAAGAGCATCGAGTTCGCTTCCAGATCGTAGACGCCGCGGAAGTCGGGACCGTCGCCGAGCGGCCAGTTGCGCGGCGCGGCGGAGATGCCGAGCACGCGCTCGATCTGATCGAGCAGATCGAAGGGATCGCGTGCCGGCTGATCGAGCTTGTTGATGAAGGTCAGTACCGGCAGGCGATGCGACCGGCACACTTCGAACAGCTTCAGTGTCTGCGGCTCGACGCCCTTCGCCGCGTCGAGCACCATGACGACGCTGTCGACGGCGAGCAGGGTGCGATAGGTGTCCTCGCTGAAGTCCTGGTGGCCCGGCGTGTCGAGCAGCGTCACGTGGTGACCCTGCAGCTCGAACTCGAGCGCGGCGGCGCTGATCGAGATGCCGCGCTGCTGCTCCATCTCCATCCAGTCGGAGACGGCGTGGCGCTGCGTCTTGCTGCCGCGCACGGCGCCGGCGAGCTCGATCGCGCCGGCATAGAGCAGCAGCTTCTCGGTCAGCGTCGTCTTGCCGGCGTCGGGGTGCGAGATGATGGCGAACGTCCGGCGGCGCGCGATTTCGCGCCCGAGCACGTCCGCGGCAATGGCGGCTTCGTCTATCGAACTTGACATGGATTGATACGCGTCCTGGCGGGCCGAGAACCGTTGGTCAATTCTAGCAGGTGTCCAAGGGCGCACCCTCACCCTGGAACCTTCGAACCTTCGAACCCTCGAACCCTCGAACCCTCGAACCCTGCCTGGAGTTACGATACGCGGCGATGGCAAAAACTGTGTCCAGGCGCGCGCGGGCGTCTACGCGTCTGAAACAGCTGAACTATCGCGCGCGGGCGCGCATCTACCTGAAAGATCCGCTCGAAGCGGAACGCAATCCGCGCCTCTATGGCAACGTGGTGGTCAGCCGCGACAGCCTCATCACCACGGGTCCGACGTCCTCGCGGTTCATCGTCATCGACTACGACCCGCAGACCGATCGCGTGGAGCGTCCGGCGCGCTCGAAACTGGTCACCGCGGGCACGGAGAAGATGCTGGAGTTTCCGTACCGCCGCGGGAGTCCGCAGGAGGCGCAGGTCAACGCCTGGGCCACGGCGATCGATACGCTCGATCTCTTCCAGCAGGCCCTCGCCCTCGGGCGCGAAGTGCCCTGGGCCTTCGAGGGCAGCCGTCTCCGCATTCTGCCGCACGCCTCGTGCGAGCCGAATGCGTTCTACAACCGCGACACCCGCGCGCTCCACTTCGGCTACTTCTATGACGCGAAGGGACGCATCATCAAGACGTCGCTCAGTCACGACGTCATCGCCCACGAGACGGCGCACGCGGTGCTCGACGGCCTCCGCCCCTTCTACCTCGATGCCCACGAGCCGGACACCGGCGCCTTTCACGAGTTCATCGGCGATCTGGCGGCGATGCTGTCGCTCTTCCGCGATTCGCGCACGGTGGTGGAAGTGGCGCAGGGCGACAACTTCGGCGATCTGGTGAGCTCGCTGGCGCCGCAGGTCGGCGCCGGTCTCTACGGCAAGGCCGACCGCAACTTCCTTCGCTCGGCGCGGAATACGCTCACCTACGGCGAGGTGCGCGACGTCGTCGAAGTGCACAAGCGCAGTCAGGTGCTGACCGGGTTCGCCTTCGATGTGTTCGAGGCGATCTATCACCTGCGGCTCGAGGAGCGCAAGCGCAAGGCGAAAGGGCCGCTGACGCGTCGCGACCGTGTGGCAGCGCTGCTCGTCGCCGCCCGGCGCAATATGGTGCGGCTCTTCGTGCGGCCGCTCGATTTCCTGCCGCCGGGCAGCATCACGTTCTACGAGTACGTCGACGTGCTGCTGCGCCTCGACGAACGCCAGTATCCGAACGATCCGCTCGGCTACCGGCGTGAGATTCGCCGCGTGGCCAGGGCGCGTGGCGTGCTGCCTCCATCCTCGTGGAAGCGGCCGCCCGAGATCAGCAATCGCGATCTGCTGCTGCGCGATATCAACCAGATCCGCAGCTCCCGCGTCGGCGCGTATCGCTTCATCAACGCCAACCGGCCGCTGCTCGGCATCCCCGAGCACGTCGACTTCAGGGTCGTGGCGCTCGCCAAGAATCTTCGCGAGAGTGACGATGGCGTCATCCCGCCGCCCGAGACATTCATTCAGTACGTCTGGGATCAGTATGTGGACGCCGCGCCGGCCGGCATGAAGGACGAGTGTCTGGTTCTGCGCCCGGGTGGAACACTCGTGGTCGACGACAACGTGAACGTTCAGTTCTGGACGCCGCAGTTCTACGACGAGCCGCGCGTCACGCAGGTGATGGGGCATGTGCAGCGGCTGCTGGGGGTCCGGGAGGTCGATACGGTGCCGCGCCGGCATACGCGCTCGGATCGTCTGGTGGAAGCGCTGCGCGAACAACCGAGCGGCGCGCTGGCGCTGCGTCTGAACACGAGCCTGATGCATCGCGAGCGGGGAAGGTCGTGAGCGTTCGCGTCACGGTGCGCGCCTACAACGTCCGCTTCGGCGACTGCATGCTGCTGTCGATCGACAACGGGACGGCGGAACGCCACGCGCTCATCGATTTCGGCAATGCGCCCGCCGGCGTCAAACGTGAGGGCGGCAGGAACGACGTGTTCGAGCCGATCGCCAGGAATATCCGCACCCGGACGAAGGGGGTGATCGATCTGCTCGTGATGTCGCATGAGCACCTCGATCACATGGAAGGCTTCCGCGATCAGCGCGCCGTCTTCGACGGGATGACGGTGCGCCAGGTCTGGATGCCGCTCATGAGCCGACCCGGCTACTACGACGAATTCACCAAGGCCCGCCCGCAGAAAGCGGCGCTGATCGCGCTCGCCGCGTTCGTCGAGCGCTGGAAACAGGCCAACCGTTTCCGCCTGGTGCCCGAGCCGATTCAGACGGTCGTGGCGAACAACAACCTGTTCGACCTGTCGAACGTGGAGCGCATCGACTATCTGCGGAGTCTCGCCAAGACGACACGCTACTTCTCACGCAGCCGCAACACCGGGTCGGCGCAGCATGGTCTCGGCGCCGGCGTGAAGGTCGACGTCCTCGCGCCGGAATCGGACGCCAGCGTCTATTACGGTCGGCTTCCCGATCACGCGTTCGGCCTGGGCGAGCGCCTGTCGCACGCTGCATCGACCATGCACGGGCGACATCGCGGTGGCCGCGCGCTGCGGCGGCCGCCGCACATGCCGGCCGACGAGTTCGACCGTCTCAAGGACGAGATCGCCGAGATCGACATGTCCTCTGTTTTCGCCATCGACAAGGCGGCGAACAATACGAGCCTGGTCCTGCGCATCACAGTGGGCGACAAGGTGCTCCTCTTCGCGGGCGACGCCGAGGAGGAAAGCTGGGCGCAGATGGTGAAGCGCAAGGCGATCACGCCGGTCGACTTCCTGAAGATCGCGCATCACGGCAGCATCAACGGGATGCCGTTCAAGGGGCAGGGCTCCGTCCTCGATGCGCTGGTGCGGACGAACAAACGGACGACGGCGCTCGTGAGCACCTGCCGTGGGGTGTATGGGGAGTCGAAGGACACCGAAATCCCGAGTCACGAGCTGCTCGACGCCCTCAAGCAGCGCTGCAAGCGGGTGGTCATCACCGAGGATACGGCAGCCCCCGGCGACTATATCGACATCACCCTCTAGCGACCTGGGGTCAGATCTTGAATTCGCAGTTTTTTCACGCTCTGACCCCGGTCCTGCGCGGCATCCAGCTCGCGTTACACCACAGGCAGCGCCACATCGACGCCGTTCGCGTCATGCGCGCGGTTTTTTCCAGGACGGCGACATCCGGTCGCTTGCAGCTGGGACAGACCGGTGTGGTCGCCGGCTCAAGGGACGTCCGGATCGTTAGCTGGGATGCCGGCATGTGCACGCTATCGGCGCGACGGTGGCGAAACAGCAGTAGGGAAATGACTTACGACACCGTTGTCGTCTTACCCGATTGCCCGACGAACATGTCTCCGACGCGCCTCGCTCGAGCTCCGACCGACCGCGTTCGCGGCGTGGCACGTCGGTTGATACCGGACGAACCTGAGGAGGAGCCGCATGCCTGACACCAAGCGCCGTCAAGACGAGCCACGCCAACCGAATCCCCGCGACGTCGACCAGCACCGCGAGCGGTCGCACGAGCGTGCGCCGGATGATCCGGGACGCGGCCAGGGCGACATGCTCGACGACAAGATCCCGCAGGAGGATTCGGACCGCTCACAACGGTGAGCATCTCGACCGCCTGGGGTCAGATCTTGAATTCGCAGTTTTTTCACGCTCTGACCCCCTCGAGTCGCGGGCCGACATCACATGAAGGGGTCAGAGCGTGAAAAAACTGCGAATTCAAGATCTGACCCCATGTCATCGTCCGTCCTGCGTGACCGTGTGGGTCTGCCCGGCGACGCTGATCGTTCCGGTTCGCGTTGGCTTCCCTTGGTTCCGCGCGACGAGGTAGGTGAAGGTGGCCGGTCCGCTGCCGCTCGGCGGGCTCAGCACCGTGATCCACGAGACGGACACCGATGACGTCCACGAACAGCCCGATCCAGTCTGCAGCGTGAAGCTGCCGCTGCCGCCGGAATCGGAGAAGCTGCGACTGCCCGGCGAAATCGAATACGAGCAGGGTGCCACCGCTGCCGCCTGCCTGATCAGGGTCGACGCATCGTTGACGACGACCGTCGCGGTTCGGGCGCTTTGCTGTGAATTGGCGCCGACGTTCAGGGTCAGCGTCCCGTCGCCCTGGCCCGTCGCGGGAGCAGCCTGCGTCCAGGACGCATCGCTCCGGCTGGTCCACGCGCACTCACGTTCGGCGGTGACCGCGACGGTGACCTGCGTGGCGGAGGCGGGGACGTCCTGCGTCGCCGGCGAAAGCGTGAGCTGACACTTGACGGCGGCGGGTCCGACCATCTGATCGACCGTCGTTCCGCCACAGCCCGCGGTTATCAACGCCAGAGATAGAAGAGATAGAAAGGTCCGCCTGAAAGCGGACTCCACACTGGCCGACGGCTGGGTCCGCCTGGAGGCTAACCCTACGATTGCGGCCCATCGGCACCTCGACATAGCGCGTCGGGATGCACGGATCTCGCCAGAGCACTTCTGTTCGCTGATGCGGGTTTTTGAAAGGCAGGGCGGCCAGCCGCCGCCGGCAGGCACGACGATCGCGAAGAAGGCCGACGGCCTTCCTCGCGATCATCTACTTTCCTTACTTCGAGCAGGCGGCGTCCGTACCCTCGATCGCGCAGCGATCCGGCACCGGCACGGCCTGCGGCACGGGCTGGACAGCCGGCGCGCTCACCGGAATGGAGGGGACCGCTTCGAGCGATGGCACCGGTGCAACTGACGGGACGCCGGCGCCGGACGAGGGCAGCACGAGATCCGGCACGGGCGCGAGCGACGGCACCTGAGGCCCGGACGAAGACGGTACGCCGATCTCAACGTCGCGCACGGTCGGCACGCTCGGCGCCACCACTTCCACCGTGGCCACCGGCGTGGCCTCGGCCCGCGGCAGCACGCGCGTCTGCAGCGGCGGCGGCGTCGAGCCGGGATACCGCAGGTGCGGCGTCAGCGGCGTGATGCCGAGCGGCGTCTTCTCACGAATCGAGCCGGGCAGCGCCGCGGCCGAGCGCAGCAGCTCCAGCTTGCCGTCCCACGGATCGACGACGAGTCGTGCGCCGATCGGCAGCGCCGCGACCTGCGTCAGATCCTGCGCCTTGAGCTCGGGGGCGCGCGTCATCAGCTCCGACTGATTCGACTTGCCGGTCACGTGATCGCCGACGTGCGGCTGAATCAGCTCGGGCAGCAGCTTCGCCCGCTCGGCGACGATGCGCAGGAAGAGGCCAGCGGAGGCGAGCTTGTCCTTGTAGGGAGAATGCTCGAGCAGCTCCACGACCTTGGCGTCTGCTGCGGCCTCATCCTTCTGGGCGCGCGGCATCGCGATCGTGTGCAGCAGCTCGGCGTCGCTAATCATCATCCGATCGGCAAAGGAGAACTTGGTGTCGATCAGCCGATGACCGAGCACGACGTGACTGAGCTCGTGCGCCAGCGCCATCGCGAGACTCGCTTCGTCCGGCAGGACGTCGATGAGGCCG
>Ga0207691_10006149_pt1 | contig 11607 bp, 7 predicted proteins | sample KBSM13metaG_FD_184327 | JGI IMG/M metagenome (GOLD analysis project Ga0207691, IMG submission 184327) | Miscanthus rhizosphere microbial communities from Kellogg Biological Station, Michigan, USA - KBS M1-3 metaG (SPAdes) (version 2) | ecosystem: Host-associated > Plants > Roots > Rhizosphere >...
CGGCGCGACGGCCCACCGAGACGAGAAGCTTGTCGAAGACGATCGTGTCTTCCTTGCCATCGGCGCCGGTATAGGTGACATGCACGCCGTCCTTCTTCGAATCGGCCTTGCTCACCTTGGCCCCGAGGCGAATGTCGAGCCCCTGTTTCTTGAACTCCTTCGCCGCCGCCTTGGCGATGTCGGCATCGGCTGCGGCGAGGAACTCGGGGAGTGCTTCGAGGATCGTGACTTCGCTGCCCAGGCGCTTCCAGACGCTGCCGAGCTCGAGCCCGATCACGCCGGCGCCGATCACACCCAGCCGCTTGGGCACGCTGTCGAAGTCCAGCGCGCCGACGTTGTCGACGATGTCCTTGCCGAACTTCGCGAACGGCAGCTCGATCGAATCCGAACCGGCGGCGATGATGACGTTCGTGGCCTTGAGTTCCACCTGGCTGCCGTCGTGCTGCTTGACCTTGACCACATTGCCCGGCTGCAGGGTGCCGAAGCCATGGATCGCCGTGACCTTGTTGGCCTTGAACAGCATCGCGATGCCGCCGGTGAACTGCTTCACGATCGCATCCTTGCGGCCGATCATGGTGCCGACGTCCATCTTCGGGTTTTCGGCGCTGATGCCATGCACCGCAAACATGTGCGTGAGGTTGTGGAACTGTCGCGAGCTGTCGAGCAGGGCCTTCGACGGAATGCAGCCCACGCGCAGGCAGGTTCCGCCGAGCGCCGGCTTGCCGTCCTTGCCCAGGGCCGCGTCGACGCAGGCGGTCTTCAGCCCCAGCTGCGCAGCACGGATCGCGGCGACGTAACCGCCCGGGCCGGCGCCGATGACGACAACATCGAAGGTTTGCTGCTCGGTCATTGCTTCGGATTCCTTGGTGTTTCCCTTCTCCCGGCTGCGGGCGAAGGTGGCGCGGAGCGCCGGATGAGGGCGGGCTGCTAGCGAAAATCGGCACCCCGCCCCGACCCCCTCCCGCACGCGGGAGAGGGGACAATCGAGATCACATCCCCAGCAGCATCCGGTGCGGATTCTCGAGCTGGTTCTTGATATTGACCAGGAACAGCACTGCGTCCTTGCCGTCGATGATGCGGTGGTCGTACGACAGCGCGATGTACATCATCGGCGCAGCGATGACCTGTCCATTCTCGACGATCGCGCGCTCCTTGATCGCATGCATGCCCAGGATCGCGCTCTGCGGCGGATTGACGATCGGCGTCGACATCAACGAGCCGAACGTGCCGCCATTGGTGATGGTGAAGGTTCCGCCCTGCAGGTCTTCCAATGCGAGCTTGCCGTCGCGTGCACGCTTGGCATAGTCGGCGATGGCCTTCTCGATGTCGGCAAAGCCCATGCGCTCGACGCTGCGCAGCACCGGGGTCACCAGGCCTTTGTCGGTCGATACCGCAATCGAGATGTCGGCATAGCCGTGATAGATGACGTCGTTGCCGTCGACCGAAGCATTGACAACCGGATGTCGTTGCAGCGCGTTGGCAGCAGCCTTGGCAAAGAAGCTCATGAAGCCGAGCTTGATGCCGTTGGCTTTCTCGAACGACTCGCCCAGTTCCTTGCGCATCGCCATGACCTTGCCGAGGTTGACCTCGTTGAAGGACGTGAGCATTGCGATGGAATTCTTCGACTGCATCAGGCGCTCTGCGATGCGCGCGCGCATGCGCGTCATCGGCACGCGTTCTTCAGGACGTGCGCCGCCGGCTGGACCGCCGCTACGCGCGTAATTGACGATGTCTTCCTTCGTAACCGCGCCCTTGCGGCCGGTGCCTTCGACCTGCGAGGCATCGACGCCTTCCTTGTTCGCCGTGAAGCGCGCGCCCGGCGGAAGTTCTGCGCCGCCCGGTGCCGCCTTTGCCGCGCCGGACTTCGGAACGACAGGTGCGGCACCCGAATCGGCCGCGGTCTTCGCCGCAGTGGTCGCTTCCTGCTTCACTTCGGTCTTGCTGGGGGCTGCGACGGCGCCTTCCTCGATGATCGCGAGTACCTGCTGGCTGGTGACGGTCGCGCCGGTCTCGAACTTGATTTCCTTCAGCACGCCGTCGACGGGCGAGGGCACTTCCAGCACGACCTTGTCGGTTTCCAGGTCGACCAGGTTCTCGTCGCGCGACACCGCGTCGCCGGCCTTCTTGTTCCAGGTGGCGATGGTGGCGTCGGAAACCGATTCGGGAAGAACCGGGACTTTGACTTCAATGGCCATGGCAGGCGTCCTGGGAAAGATCGTGGAAGTGTAGGGAGCGAACGGTCGCGTTCGATCGGGCTTATTCGACGGTGGCGTCGCCGTTCAACGGATTCACCAGCGCGTCGGCAACCAGCTGCGCCTGCTCCGCGACATGCTCGCCCAGGTGGCCCGCGGCGGGGGAGGGTGAGCGCGCGCGACCGGCGTAATGGAGCGTCTGCTTGCCTTGCAGGCAGGCGCGCAGGTGGTGATGGATCTGGTACCACGCGCCCTGGTTCTGCGGTTCCTCCTGGCACCAGACGACTTCGGTCGCCGCCCCGAGGCGCTTGAGTTCCGCCACAAGCTGCGGACGCGGAAAGGGATACAGCTGCTCGACGCGCACCAGTGCAACGTCGTTGATCTCCTGCTTGCCGGCTTCTTCGAAGAGGTCGTAATAGACCTTGCCAGCGCACAGCACCACGCGCCGCGGCTTCTTCGCCGTGGCAGTAGTGTCGGGGATCAGCGCCTGGAAGCTGCCATTGGCCAACTCGTCCAGCGTCGACACCGCGAGTTTGTGGCGCAACAACGACTTGGGCGTCATCACCACCAGCGGCTTGCGCGTGGACATCAGCATTTGCCGGCGGATCATGTGGAAATCCTGCGCCGGCGTCGTGGGCGCGCACACGATCATGTTGTCCAGCGCGCACAGCTGCAGGAAGCGTTCGAGCCGGGCGGAACTATGCTCGGGTCCCTGTCCCTCGTACCCATGCGGCAGGAACAACGCCAGGCCGCACAGCCGATCCCACTTGGCTTCGCCCGACGACAGGAACTGGTCGATGACCACCTGCGCGCCATTGGCGAAGTCCCCGAACTGCGCTTCCCAGATGTCCAGCGTCAGCGGGTCGGCGGTCGAATAGCCGTATTCGAAGCCCATGACGGCTTCCTCGCTGAGCAGCGAGTCGATGATGGTGACCGACTCCGGGTTCTGCACCAGTTGGCGCAGCGGCAGGTAGTACTCGTCGGTCTTCTGGTCGTGCAGGATCGCGTGGCGATGGAAGAACGTGCCGCGGCCGGAATCCTGTCCGACCAGGCGCAGCTTGAATCCACCGTTCGGAAGCTGACCGTCGACCAGCGTCGCGTAGGCGAGGTTTTCCGCGAAGCCCCAGTCGGCAGGGAGTTCGCCAGCGGTCATCTTGCGGCGGTCTTCGTAGATCTTGGCGACGCGCGGGTGGAGGACGATGTTGTCGGGGATCGTATTGATCTGCGCGGCGAGCGCGCCAAGGCGTTTGCGATCGACTCGCGTATCGACCGGATCCGACAGCTTGCCGTGGTACTTCGACCAGTCGATCGAGAACTCGCCTGGCTTGACGGCGACCACGTCGGTTGTGACATCGCCAGCGTCGAGCTTGTTGCGATAGTCGTCCATGAGCGCTTTCACGGCGTCGGTGGCGAGCAGGCCATCGGCAACGAGCCTGTTGCCGTACAACTCGCGCGTGGTCTTGTGCGAGCGAATCGTCTGGTACATCAGCGGTTGGGTTGCTGCGGGTTCGTCGGCCTCGTTGTGGCCATGGCGGCGGTAGCAGACGAGGTCGATGACGACGTCCTTGCCGAAACGTTGGCGGAAATCGAATGCGACCTCGGTGCAGAATGCGACAGCTTCAGGATCGTCGCCGTTCACGTGCAGCACGGGTGCGCCGACCATTTTCGCGACGTCGGTGCAGTACAGCGTCGAGCGCGCATCGTCGGCGGCGCTGGTGGTGAAGCCGACCTGGTTGTTGATGACGACATGCACCGTGCCGCCCACGGCGAAACCACGCGCCTGCGACATCTGGAACAGTTCCATCACCACGCCCTGTCCGGCGAACGCGGCATCGCCATGCAGCAATACCGGCAACACCTGGGTGCGCTGCTTGTCGCCACGACGGTTCTGCCGAGAACGCACACTGCCGACGACCACCGGATCGACGATTTCCAGGTGCGACGGATTAAACGCAAGCGCGACGTGCACCGGGCCACCGTCGGTGGCGAGGTCGGCGCTGAAACCCATGTGGTACTTGACGTCGCCGGTGTGCGCGCGGTCGTCGGGCACGTGGTCGAACTTGCCCTCGAACTCGTCGAACAACTTGCGCGGCGGCTTGCCGAGCGTGTTGACCAGCACGTTGAGACGGCCACGGTGCGCCATGCCGAGCACGACATCCTTGACGCCCTGGCTGCCGGCACGACGGATCATCACGTCGAGCATCGGGATCAGCGCGTCGCCGCCTTCCAGCGAAAAGCGCTTCTGGCCGACGTACTTGGTGTGCAGGTAACGTTCCAGGCCCTCGGCCGCGGTCAGGCGCTCGAGGATGCGCAGCTTCGCTTCCTTCGACTGCGCGTAGTTGCCTGCAGCGGTTTCGAGGCGCTGGTACACCCAGCGACGCTGTTCGGCGTCGGTGATGTGCATGAATTCCGCGCCGATCGAGCCGGTGTACGTCGACTTGAGCAGCGAAAGGAGGTCGCGCAGTTTCATCCGCTCGCGGCCCGCCACGCCGCCGGTGGAGAACTCGCGGTCCAGGTCGCTCTCGGACAGGTGATGGAAGCCGAGCGTCAGATCAGGCGCGTCAGGCTTGGCCGCCATGCCGAGCGGATCGAGGTCGGCAGCGAGGTGTCCGCGTGAACGGTACGCGGTCAGCAGTTTGCCGACGGCCCGCTCACGGTCGTCGCCAACATCGCCGCTCCCCGCCACGACGCCACGCGCGGCGCGCTGGCCGGCGACCGCGATGTCGTGGATCACCGCCGAATGAGGGACATCGCCTGCTTCACGGCCCTTGAAGCCGTCGAAATACGCCTTCCACTTCGCCGAGACGCTGTCCGGATCGACCAGGTACTGCTCGTACAGCTCCTCGATGTAGCCGGCATTGGAGCCGAGTTGCGAGGACTGGGAAAACTGCTTCAGGAGACTGTCCACTATGGCGTCGGGAAGCTCGAAAGGAGGGTGGTCGACCGGCCCAAGCGATTGAATTTGCCGGGCTTTCCGCAGCCGCTTGGCGGGCGGCGCAGAGGGCCGGCAATTATAGCCGCGCCGCGACAAAATTTGCCTTGCGATCGACGGTGACGCGCCGCCGCGCGCCGTGAGCCCCACGTGCGGGCGGTATTTCGAGATTGATCGCGCGGCTGGGCCGCTCCCGCGAAGAGCCAGGCTCAGATTCCCAGGCTGCGATATTCACTCACCGCTCGCGACCTCTCCCAGATACGGTCGAATTCCATCTGGAGCTGGCGCGCGCGGCCCGGCGCACCCAGGTCGGCTTCGCCGTCGAAGCGATGGCCAAGACCGCGGAAGTAGAAGCCCCCGGCGTCGTTGGCGATGAACGCCGACGGGTAGGCGCGATCGACCGGATCGACCACCTCGCGGAAGAGGAACACGCTCGGCAGCCGTTGTCCCAGCGCCAGGAGCGGCGCGTGGCCGCGCTGGGGCGTCGCGGCGTCCTGCAGCAGGATCCGAGCTTCATTGCCGCGACCCGCGGTGCCGAAGCGGCGCAAAGCCTCCAGTACCTCCGGCGCATCGAGCAGACCCGGATCGAGTTCGCGGCTGTAGATCCACAGTCCCCGTCGCGCGGCCAGCACGATGGCCACGGTCACCGCGACGGCGTCGTCGCGATGCTCGATGGCGTTGAAGGCGAGCGCACTCATTCTTCTTCGTCGGACGGCAAGCGGTAGTGGCCACCGGCCAACAAGTCGAACACGGTATCGCGGCCGCGCTGCGTCAGCTTGCGGTACAGGCCGCCATCGATCTCGGAAGCCCCCGCCAGCGTCCGTGCATCGCGTGCCGGCAAGGTGAACTCCTGCCCTGCGGCGTAAAGACGCGCCGCGCGCCCGGATTTGCGCCAGGCCATGCGGGTCCACGGATGTCGATGGAGTCGGGCGCCGTGTTCCAGCGCCCACTCGACTTCGATTCGCGGCGGCGTCGGTCCCGGGGTCGCCTCACCGGCGCTGCGGTACAGGGTGATGTAACGACCGAACCAGTCGCCCAGCCGCTCCGGGTCGTTCATGCGCAATACGTTCAATGCTTCGATGACACGCTGCATCGCCGCCGCATCGATCTCGTTGGAATCGCCTACCGGGGCGAGCTCCGGATCGCGATAGCGCTGCGCTTCGTCGGCGTCGGCGATCAGCGTGTCGACGTAGTCGCCCAGCAGTTCCGATGCCGCCGGGGCCCGCATGCCGACGGAAAACGTCAGGCAGGCATCCTCGGCGACCCCGTGGTGCGGCACGCCGGGCGGCAGGTAGAGCATGTCGCCGGGCTCGAGCACCCACTCGTCCGTCGGCGTGAAGCGCTGCAGCAGCTTGAGTTCGGTGTCGAGCCGGAAATGGATGGGCGGATTGGCGGAGGCGTCGATCTGCCACCTTCGGCGTCCCTGTCCCTGCAGCAGGAAGACGTCGTACTGATCGACATGCGCGCCGACCGAACCGCCCGGCGCGGCGAACGAGACCATGACGTCGTCGATTCGCCAGCGCGGGAGGAAATCGAACGCCGGCAGGAGCGCCGCGACATCCGCGTCCCATTTGTCGACGTCCTGCACCAGCAGCGTCCAGTCGTGCTGCGGCAGTTCGGGGAACATCGCCTCGGGAAACGGGCCGTGGCGCAGCAGCCAGCGGTCATGCTCGCGCTCATGAGCAACGATTCGCGACAGCGCGGCTTCTTCGCATGCCAGGCCGGCAAGGTCCTCGGGCGAAATGGGCGAAACGAAACCGGCGAATGCGTTGCGGATGAGCAGCGGCCGCTTCTGCCAGTAATCGCGCAGGAAATCCGCCGGCGGCATGCCAAGCGGCGGCAGCGCAGCCCCATCGACCTCGAGCGGCGGTCCGGCTTGTGGCGCGCGCCCGGCCATTGTCAGGCGTCGCGGGCCAGCGGGTCTGCCAACCCGGTGTAGGACGACGGTGTCATTTGCATCAGGCGTTGCTTGGCATCGGCGGGCAGGTCGAGCGAGGCGATGAACGCGCGCATCGATTCTTCGGTGATCCCGTGTCCGCGCGTCAAGGCCTTGAGTTGCTCGTAGGGGTTTGGCAGGCCGTGGCGGCGCATGACCGTCTGCACGGCTTCGGCCAGCACTTCCCACGCGGCGTCGAGGTCGGCCTGCAGGCGTTCGGGATTGACGCTGAGTTTGCCCAGGCCGCGCAACAACGCATCGAAGCCCACCAATGCATGCCCGAAGGCGGTGCCGAGCGCACGCAGCACGGTGGAATCGGTCAGGTCGCGCTGCCAGCGGCTGATCGGCAGTTTCGTCGCAAAGTGTTCGAACAGCGCGTTGGCGATACCGAAGTTGCCTTCGGCATTCTCGAAGTCGATGGGATTGACCTTGTGCGGCATCGTCGAGCTGCCGACTTCGCCTGCCTTGACCGCCTGCTTGAAATAGCCGAGCGAGATGTAGCCCCAGATGTCCCGGCACAGGTCGATGCAGATCGTATCGATGCGCTTGTGCGCATCGCACAGTTCCGCGATGCCGTCGTGGGGCTCGATCTGGGTGGTGTAGGGCTGCCAGTCCAGGCCGAGCGAGGCGACGAATGCCTGCGAGAACTTCGCCCAGTCCACGTCCGGATACGAGGCGACGTGCGCGTTGTAGTTGCCGACCGCGCCGTTGATCTTGCCCGGCATCGGCAGGGCGGCGAGCACGGCGCGCTGGCGATCGAGGCGGGCGACGACGTTCGCCAGTTCCTTGCCGACGGTGGTCGGCGACGCCGTTTGCCCGTGCGTGCGCGACAGCATCGGCAACGCGGCGTGCGCATGCGCCATGTCGCGCAACCGGGCGATGAGTTCGTCGAGCTTCGGCAACAGCACATCGCGTCGCGCCTGTTGCAGCATCAAGGCGTAGCTGAGGTTGTTGATGTCTTCGCTGGTGCAGGCGAAGTGGACGAATTCCAGGGCCGGGCCGAGCTCGGTATCGTCGGACAGCCGCTCCTTGATCAGGTATTCGACCGCCTTGACGTCGTGGTTTGTGGTGCGCTCGATTTCCTTCACGCGCGCGGCATCGTCCGTCGAGAACTGCGCCGCCAGGGCGCGCAGGCGTTTGGCCGCGGCGGTACCGAAAGGCGCGAGTTCAACGATGCCGGGCTCCGCCGCGAGCGCGAGCAGCCACTCCACCTCGACATGGACCCTTGCCTTGATCAGGCCGAATTCGGAAAAGATCGGTCGCAGGGCGTCGACCTTGCCCGCATAACGGCCATCGAGCGGGGACAGGGCGAGCAGCTTTGCGTCGGACATGGGGGGCTGGCGCGGAGAAGGATGCTCAATTCTAAACGGTCGATGGCAGGGTCGCGGCGGTATGCTCGGTACGGCGCAGCGGAGGGACGGACATGGCACGCACAGGCGGTTTCCGCATCGAGCACGACAGCATGGGTGAGTTGCGGGTCCCCGCTGACGCGTTGTGGGGCGCGCAGACGCAGCGTGCAGTGCAGAACTTTCCGATTTCGGGACGGCCGATGCCACGGGGGTTCATTCGCGCACTCGGATTGATCAAGTGCGCTGCCGCCGAAGTGAACGCCGGTCTCGGCCTGTTGACCGAGGCGCAGGCCGCGTCCATCCGCAAGGCGGCGCTTGCGGTGGCTGCAGGCGGCCACGACGCGCACTTTCCCATCGACATCTTCCAGACGGGCTCTGGCACGTCGAGCAACATGAATGCCAACGAGGTGATCGCGACCCTGGCGTCGCGTGCCCGCGGCAGGATCCACCCGAACGATCACGTCAATCTCGGCCAGAGTTCCAATGACGTGATCCCGTCGGCCATTCGCGTCTCGGCGCAGCTTGCGGTCGTCGAACAACTGCTGCCATCGCTCATGCACCTTCGCAGGACCATCGAGCGTCGCGCCCGATCGCTCGACCGCATCACAAAGACCGGCCGAACCCACCTGATGGATGCGATGCCGCTGACATTCGGCCAGGAATTCAACGCGTGGGCCGCGCAGTTGCAGTCCGCCCAGGCGCGCATCGAGGACACGTTGCAGCGCCTTCGCCGTTTGCCGATCGGCGGCACCGCGATCGGCACCGGCATCAACGCCGACCCGCGCTTCGGCAAAGCCATGGCGAAGGCGTTGTCGAAGCTGTCCGGAACGAAATTCGAATCGGCGGGCAACAAGTTCGAGGGACTCGCGGCGCAGGACGACGCGGTTGAATTGTCGGGTCAGCTCAACGCGCTGGCGGTCGCCTTGACGAAGATCGGCAACGACCTGCGCTGGATGAATTCCGGTCCGCTGGCGGGCCTGGGCGAGATCGAATTGCCGGCGCTGCAGCCGGGCAGCTCGATCATGCCGGGCAAGGTCAACCCGGTGATCCCAGAGGCGCTGTGCATGGTCTGCGCGCAGGTAATGGGCCAGCACGCGACGATCACCATTGCCGGCGCCAGCGGCAATTTCCAGTTGAACGTGATGCTGCCGCTGATCGCCAGTGAACTTCTCGATTCGATCGGCTTGCTGGCGAACGCGATGCGGCTGCTGGCCGACAACACGATCGCTGGACTGAAAGTGCGGCGTGATCGCGTCGCCGCGGCGCTGGACCGCAATCCGATCCTGGTCACCGCGCTAAATCCGATCATCGGCTACGAAAAGGCCGCGGCGATCGCCAAGCGCGCGTATGCCGAAGAGCGGCCGATCCTCGACGTTGCACGGGAAATGAGCGGCTTGCCTGAAAAGCAACTGCGGCGGTTGCTCGATCCCGCGGCGCTCACGCGCGGCGGAATCGGTGGGGGCGGTAGCGGAGGCTGAACGTCAGTTGCTGGTGACCGAAGCACCGTTGCCCTTCATGCAATCGTCGATGTCCGCGCGGGTCATGTTCGCGTAGGGCCTGAACGCGGGAAGCGACGCCGCCAGGCGTTGCTGTGAGTCCAGTAGCGGTGGCAGCTGCGTGCAGATCCTGTGGGCTTCGGCCTCGATGCGCTTGGCCTGGGCCTCGATTCTCTTGCCTGCTTCATCGGCATTGCCGTGCATCAAGCCCGAAAAGGTCTCCAGTACGGCCTTGCCGCCCAGGTCAGCGCCCTTGACGCCGATCGCCATGCCGGTTTCGGCCACGGCAATGATCTGCCTGCGGTAATCGAGCAGCATCGCACGCTGCTGCGCGTTGACCGGTACCGGCTTGCCGTCGATCAGCAGGTCGCCCGTGGGCGTGAGTTGCGCCTTGCTGCCGTCCGACGCGTGGCCGATCTGGAAATGGCGGTCGCCATTCTTCACGCCGATCCTCATGCCGTCGCCGATGTCGATGTTCTGCGTCTCCAGTTCCTGTCGCGCTTTGCGCATTGCGCCCTCGACGGTCTTTCCGAGCACGGTTTCAGGCTCGCTGTTCGTGGAAGCCGTGGTTACGGGCGCCGGCGATGATGCGGCCGGGGGCGCAGGAGCACTGGACCGGCTGCAGGCGCCGACCAGCGGCAGCGAAAGGCCCAGGAGGAGCAGGGCGATATGTGGTGTTTTGTTCATGGCTGTCATCCGGTGGGAAAGGCGAAGACTCAACCCTCGTCGCGCCAGCGGCGCAGGCGGATCGCGGCGACGATCATCGCCGCGCCGGCGACGACGCCGAGCCAGAGTTGTGGCGTGAGCAGCACCGAGTACATCGATTGCAGGTTGACGACCTGGCTGACCACCTGTGGGCCGTCGGCGTCGATGTGGTTGAAGTGCGCGACGTTGAACCAGCTGCCCGGGACGGTGCCGAGCAACAGGCGGGCCACGATGTTCTTCCAGAACCAGGTCGATTCGAGGTTGAACACCTGCATGATGTCGAACCAGCTGACAAAGATGCCGGCAAAGGCGGGGATCATCAGCGCCCACAGGAACGGCTTGCTGCGCGCCCATGCCGAACACAGCAGCAGCCAGCCAACGGTCGGCAGCGCCCACAACGCATACACGGGAATTGCCGCGACGAACTGGACGGCGATCGTCAGCGGGCTGCCCGGTCCCCACAGCAACTGCATCGGGCTGCCGCCATGCATCATCACCAGGCCACTGGCGAGCAGCAGGAATCCGAACATCGTCAGCAGCGCGGCGGCGGTAGCGATCAGCGGGGCAACGACCACCGCGCTGGCGACCTTCGACAGCACGGTGTCGCGATCGGACAGCGGCAGCGATTTCCAGAACAGCACGCTGCGATCCTTGCGCTCATCGTAAAGCGCGCCGAGGCAGTAGAAGAACACGACGAACGTCATCGCGATGAAAGGCCAGAGCGAGCTTGCCAGCAGGCTGGCGTCGACCGCGCCGCCGAACTGGCGCATGTCCTCGGGACTCATCTTCGAGGTCAGCATGCCGAGGTCGAGGCCATTGATCGACATGTGGGTGCCGTTGACATCGATCCCCTTGCTGGCAGGCGCGCGGCCGAGCATGACTTCGCCTGCGATGCCCGCCATGGCGGTGAGCAGCAGGGAAATGCCGCCGGCGATCAGCGGCGCCCAGAAGAACCCGCCCTTGTGCTCCCAGAACTCGCGCCGCAGCAGCAGTGCGA
>Ga0207691_10006150_pt1 | contig 11607 bp, 11 predicted proteins | sample KBSM13metaG_FD_184327 | JGI IMG/M metagenome (GOLD analysis project Ga0207691, IMG submission 184327) | Miscanthus rhizosphere microbial communities from Kellogg Biological Station, Michigan, USA - KBS M1-3 metaG (SPAdes) (version 2) | ecosystem: Host-associated > Plants > Roots > Rhizosphere >...
GGGCAGGGGCAGAGCTAAGGGGACATGGCATGAAACTGGTATTTCCGAACGGCGAGCATGCGCAGGTGCCGTTGAACCCGGGCATCAACAAGATCGGCTCGTCCAAGGACGGCACGGTCGTGCTCGAGCGCCCCGGCATCGCGCCGCTGCATTGCGAAATCCAGATGAGCGGCATGGGCGTGAACCTGCAGGTCCCGGCCGGCGCGCCCCCCGTGAGCGTCAACGACAAGCCCGTGCGCGAGATGATCGCGCTGCGTCCCGGCGACACCATCGCGATCGGCAGCGTGGTCATCCGCGTCGCCGCGCCCGATGCGCCGCGCGCGCCGTCGAGCGGCAACACCGGTACGTTGGACCCCGACGCCGACAGCGGCGCCACGCGCATGCGCATGGCGGTGCCGAAGTACATCCTGCGCGGCGTGTCCGGCCCGGTGTTCGGCAAGATGTATCCGGTCGCCGGCCCGACCGTGATCGGGCGCGCGCCCGAGTGCGGCATCCCGGTCACGGTCGACGAAATCTCGCGCCGCCACGTCGAGCTCAAGCCGGTCGCCGACGGCCTGTCGGTCGAGGACCTCGGCTCTGCGAACGGCACCTACGTCAACGGCCAGCGCGTGCAGAAGGGCTTCATGAAGCCCGGCGACGAACTGCGCCTGGACGCGGTCCGCTTCATGCTCGTCGCGCCGGGGCAGGAAGTCTCCGCCACCCGCAAGCCCGACGGCGCCGCGGCCGCGAGCGGTTCGTCGGGCGGCAGCGGCAAGATGATCGCGATGATCGCGGTGGTCGTGGTCGTGGTGCTCGCGGTCGCGTACTTCGTCCTGCGCTGACGGACGGGAGACGGGGTTCGCCGCGGCACGCGGCGCATTCCACGCCGCGGAATCGGTGCGTTCCAATTCCAGTGGCGCGCGCACGGCTTCGCCGGTCTAGCTTGCCGGCGGCGCGCCGAACCGCATCGAGAGGTCGACCGCGCGCACGTGCTTGGTCAGCGAGCCGACCGAGATGCAGTCCACGCCGGTCTCGGCGAGCGCACGCACGCTGCCCAGGTCCACGCCGCCGGAGACTTCGAGCGGCACCTTGCCCTTGGCGCGGCGCACCGCCTCGCGCAGGTCGTCCATCGCGAACTCGTCGACGAGGATGCGCTCGGGCCGGCCTTCGAGCGCGCGGTCGAGCTCGGCGAGGGTCTCGACCTCGACGATCAGCGGCACGCCCGGATGACGCTCGCGCGCATGGCGCATCGCCGCCTCGATCGACCCGGCGGCGAGGATGTGGTTCTCCTTGAGCATCATCGCGTCGTGCAGGCCGAGCCGGTGGTTGGTGCCGCCGCCAGCGCGCACGGCGTACTTTTGCGCGAGGCGCAGGCCGGGCAGGGTCTTGCGGGTGTCGAGGATGCGCGCGCCGGTTCCGCGCACGGCCTCGACGAAGGCGGCGGTCGCGGTCGCGGTCGCCGACAGCGTCTGCAGGAAATTCAGCGCGGTGCGCTCGGCGCTGACCAGCGCGCGCGAACGCCCGTGGATCGTGCACAGCACGGTGCCGGCCGCGACCCGGTCGCCTTCGCCGCAGGTCCACGCGACCTGCGCGCGCCCGTCGAGCGCATGGAAGGTCGCGTCGAACCAGGCGCGGCCGGCGATCACGGCGTCCTGCTTGCAGACGACGTAGGCCTGCGCGTGCGCATCGGGCAGCAGGTCGGCGGTGACGTCGCCGCTGCCGATGTCCTCGGCGAGCGCGCGCGCGACGTCGGACGCTACGAGGCGCGCATCGGGCGGTTCGAGGGAAGGGGGTTCGCGGGCTGGATTCATCCGCGAAACGCTAGCACGGCGGCGATCAGGCGCGCTTGACTTCCGAGTCGCCTGTCTCGCCGTTGCGGACCTGGGCGAGCGCCTGCGCGAGCGCGCGCTGCATGAGCTGGGTGTTCTCGACGATGCTCGCGAAGCCGTTCTCGATCGCGTGGGCTATTTCTTCCGGACGGCGCTCGCCGATCTTCAGGCCGTTGCGGTTCACGAACAGGCAGCGGCCGGAGTAGGGGCTGATCCACGACAGCTTCGCGCGTTCGACCTGACCGCCTTCCTTCTCGAACGTGAGCCAGGTGCCCGGGCGCAGCGTGCGCACGCGCGCGAGCACGTCCGGATCGACGTTCTGCGGCATCGGCTGCTCGTCGATGCCGTCCGGATCGGCGGCCAGTGCGCCCGGCGCATTCGCGGCCGGCGGCTCGGCCTCGATGAAGGCCGGCGCGGGCAGGTCGCCGATCCGGTAGCGCACGAACTGGTTCAATTCGTTGATGAGCTGCGAGATCTCGTTGTCCTGGTAGGCGACCGTCGCCAGACCCTGGCGCAGCTGCGTTTCCATGACCGGCAGCAGGGCGCGCATGCGCAGCTGCTCGACGCGCTCGCCGCCTGCGTTCGCGCACCACACCAGCGATTCGGCGAAACCGAGCGCTTCGGCGTAGGCGTTGGAATCCGGGCCCTGGCGCAGCCAGATCAGCACGAGGCAGTTCATCCACGGACGGGTGACGAGGTAGCTGACCCAGGTCGGGATTTCGTTCTCGCCGATGATGTCCTTGAGCGCGTTGTTGACCTGGCGGCGCGCCTGCCACAGGCGCTCGCGGCCCGCGTGCGCCTCGACCGCGCGCTGCTCGGCGAGCTCGGCGCGGCGGATGCTCTGTTCGATCTGGGAACGCAGCTGCGCGATGTTGCGGTCGGCTTCCTCGGCACGTTCGCACGCGGCGATGCGGCGCAGGCTGTCGCGCAGATTGGTCAGGAAGCTGCTGTCCGGATCGGCGTTCTGGCACCAGCCGATCGCGCTCTCGGCGATCAGGTCGACGAGCTGGCGCAGCGGGTGTTCGTGCTCGGCGATCATGCCCGGATGCCGCAGCGAGGCGCGCATCACCGGCAGCAGCAGGGTCTGCATCACCGGCTGCATCGGCTGGGGCACGTTGCGGTCGCGCGCGATCACGTCGAACACGCGGCCGACGATGTCGACGGTCGCCGCCTGCTGCGGCGAGGGCGGCAGCCCGTCGACCGCGTTGTGCGCCTCGGCCAGCAGTTGCGCCGCGAGCTGGCGCGCGGGCAGCGCGAGGTTCTCGGAAAGCGTCGCGCCCTGCGCCGCGGCGTTCGCGCGCGAACGCCAGCGCGCGAGCACGCGGTCCATCACGTCGGCCGCGGGCACCGTGCGGTGCGGCGGCAGCGGCGCGTGGTGCGCAGCGGAGGCGTCGGATTCGCGCACCAGCAGCGAACGCAGTGCGGACAGCAGTTCGGCGTCGTGCGGATGCAGGCCGAATCCCTGTGCGGGAGCGGCCTGCGTCTCGTGGATGAACTGCTCGTGCGAACGCACCGGCTGCGCGACCGGGCGTCGCGCGTGGCCGAGGTTCGGCAGCACGCCGGCATCGGCGAGCCGCGTGTTGATCTCGACGTAGGCCGGCTCGAGCGCGCCGAGCACCTGGCGCTCGAAGATCTTGAACAGCACGAGCCGCGTCTGCAGGTCGATGTCGAGCGGCGCGGCGGCGTCGCGGAACGCGCGGCCGATCTGCAGCGGGCCGAACGGATTGCGTTGCGCGTCCATCGCCTCGTCGCCGAGCAGCCAGCCGACGCGCTGGTTGAGCGGATGCAGGATGCCGGACAGCCGCTGCGCGACGCGCGCGGCCATGCTGTCGATCGCGAGTTCCTCCTCGAGGTCCTCCGGGTCGACCAGCGAGAGTTGCGCGTGCAGCGGATGCCGGTGGTCTTCCGCGGGCGGCCGCTGCGGCTGGCCGAGCGCGACGAGGAACTGTTCCTGGACGTTTCCGCGCTGGCGGCGGCACTCGCGGAGGGCATCGAAATGGTGCTGCTGCGCCTCGCCCGAACGCGCGTTCTCGCCGAGGTCGAAGAGGGTGTCGTCGAGCGCGTCGAACAGCGCCACCACCGGCTCGCGAAGCCGCATGCGCAGACCGGCGAACAGATCCTGCATCATGCGCGCATTGGCCTGGGGCGACGCGGTGCGGGCGCTGTCGTCGCTCATGGCGTGGAGGAGCGGATCGAGGCTGTCATCTCAGGACTGCCGCGCAGCAGGAAAGTATCCGAAGCCTAGGCACATCACGCGGGAAAATCTGTGACCTGCGCTGAGGAAATCGATTCGTCCGCGAGCAGGACCGGAATGCCGTCGTCGATCCGGTACACCAGCTTGCGATCGCGCGTGAGAAGGCCCTCGCGCAGGGGCTCGGCTTGCGTACTACCATCGGCACGCCGCAGACTGCCGGCAGCGACCGCGCGGTTGATCGACTCGATCTCGTGCGATTGCAGCATCGCCAGCGGCTGGCGCGTGCTGGGGCAGCACAGGATGTCGAGCAGTCGTCGATCCATCGGGAACTCCGCCCGGGCCCACCAGCCCGCAAGTACCTGATTTTGTATTCCCCGGCGGGCATTTACAACACGTATCTCACGCGGCACCTTCCATAACGGACTGGAAAGCAGGAACCGGACGACATGGGCAATCAGGCAGGGGCGCCGCGGGTCGGCGTCGTGATGGGTTCCCGATCCGACTGGGACACGATGCAGCACGCGAGCGCCCGCCTGGACGCGCTCGGCATCGCGCACGAGGTGCGCGTGGTGTCCGCGCACCGCACGCCGGACCTGCTGTTCGACTACGCGGAGAAGGCCGCGGGCCGCGGCCTGCGTGCGATCATCGCCGGCGCCGGCGGCGCGGCCCACCTGCCGGGAATGCTCGCGGCGAAGACCAATGTTCCCGTGCTCGGCGTGCCGGTGCAGTCGAAAGCGCTGAGCGGGCTCGATTCGCTGTTGTCGATCGTGCAGATGCCCGCGGGCATCCCGGTCGCGACGTTCGCGATCGGCGCGGCGGGCGCCTCCAACGCGGCCTTGTTCGCGGCCGCGCTGCTCGCGCACGACGACGCGGCGGTGCGCGCGAAGCTCGATGCGTTCCGCGCGTCGCAGACCCAGGACGTGCTCGACCACGACGACCCGCGCGTGCCCGCCGGTACGCCGCGATGACCACCGTCGGCATCCTCGGCGGCGGCCAGCTCGCGCGCATGCTCGCGCTCGCCGGCGCGCCGCTCGGCCTGCGCTTCCTCGTGCTCGACAGCGCGGCCGATGCCTGCGCAGGCCAGTTCGCGCCGCTGCTGCGTGCCGACTACCACGACCTCGACGCGCTCGCGGACTTCGCCGCGCGCATCGATGTGGCGACCTTCGATTTCGAGAACGTGCCCGCCGAAAGTGCGCACTGGCTCGCAGAACGCGTGCCCGTGTTCCCGAACCCCCGCGCGCTCGCCGTCGCGCAGGACCGGCTCGCCGAGAAGACGCTGTTCCGCGACCTCGGCATCGCGGTCCCCGAATTCGCCGACGTGCCCACGCGCGACGCGCTCGACGCGGCGATCGCACGCATTGGCACGCCGGCGATCCTCAAGACGCGGCGGCTCGGCTACGACGGCAAGGGACAGTTCCGCCTGCGCGGCGACCACGATGCCGACGCCGCGTGGAACGCGCTCGGAACGCAGGCCGCGAAAGTCGGACTGATCCTCGAGGCCTTCGTGCCGTTCGAGCGCGAGATCTCGGTGGTCGCCGTGCGCGGTCGCGACGGCGAATTCCGCGCCTGGCCGGTCACCGAGAACTGGCACGACCACGGCATCCTGTCGGCGAGCCTCGCGCCGGCGGTCGTCGACGCGGCGATCGCGGCGAAGGCGGTCGCGCATGCGCGCGCGGTCGCCGAGGCGCTCGACTACGTGGGCGTGTTCGCGCTCGAGCTGTTCCTCGCCGGCGGCAAATTGCTCGCGAACGAGATGGCCCCGCGCGTGCACAACTCGGGGCACTGGACGATCGAGGGCGCCGAGACCTCGCAGTTCGAGAACCACCTGCGCGCGGTGCTCGGGCTGCCGCTCGGCAGCACGCGCATGGTGGGCCACGCTTGCATGCTCAACTGGATCGGCGCGATGCCCGACGCGAACGCGGTGCTCGGCGATCCGTGCGGGCACTGGCACGACTACGGCAAGTCGCCGCGCGAGGGACGCAAGGTCGGGCATGCGACGCTGCGCGCGGACGCGTCATCCGAGCTCGCCGCATCGCTGACGCGGGTCTGCTCGCAGCTCGGCAGGGACGAACAGGTCCGGCCCGTGGTGGGACGGCTCGGGGGCTAGCCGCGCGCGAACCGCTGCGCGGCGCTCAGGCGCAGGTCGTGCGCTCGTCGTTGCACCAGGTGTCGGTCCAGCCCGTCTGCGTTCCGTGGCGCACGTGGATGAAGGTTCCCTGGCAGCCGAGGATGCGCGTCGGCGCGCTGTCGTCGGGCCGGATGCGCGAGAGCACCTTGCCGTCCCGCGAAGGGCGGTCGCGCAGGACGGTGCCGCTGCCGGTGGCGAGCTCGCTGACGCCGAGCCGGCTGACATGGACCCAGCCCGGACGCTTCAGCGCCGAGCGCACGCCCTCGCTGAGCCTGTCGTCGATCGTTTCCGCGCGATCGATCGCCATCCAGTCGCCCTGCTGTCCGGTGACGTGCACCGAGCTCCAGTCGCCGTCGTCGCGGATGACGTCCACGACCGGCGCCGATGCCGTGGGGCCGGAACGCACGTTGAGGCCTTTGGGATCGGGATCGATGACGTTGAGCTGGACGTCGCAGGCGGCCACCGAGACGGCAGGCGGCGACTTCGCCGGAGGGGCGCTCGCAGGCGGAGCCGCGAACGCGGCCAGCGGGAAGCACAGGACGATCGGCAGGATCTTGCGCATCGCGAGGGCTCGAAAGCGGGAAGGCCGGGATCGCCCAGCCTTCCATGATGCAGGGTCGGCCCGGATCAGGCGAGCCGCTTCATCGCCCAGTCCCAGTTCACCAGGTTCCAGAACGCCTCGACGTACTTCGCGCGCGCGTTGCGGTAGTCGATGTAGTACGCGTGCTCCCACACGTCGCAGGTGAGCAGCGGCTTGTCGGCGCCGGTGATCGGAGTGGCCGCGTTGGACGTGCTCACGATCGCGAGCGTGCCGTCGGGGCGCTGCACCAGCCAGGCCCAGCCCGATCCGAAGGTGCCGATCGCGACCTTGGTGAATTCCTCCTTGAAGGCCGCGAACGAGCCGAACGCCTTGGCGATCGCCTCGCCGAGCTTGCCCTTGGGCTCGCCACCGCCGTTCGGCGACAGGCTGTTCCAGTAGAAGGTGTGGTTCCACACCTGGGCGGCGTTGTTGAACATGCCGCCCTGCGACTTCTTGATGATCGCCTCGAGGTCGGCGTCCGCGAACTCGGTGCCGGGGATCATCTTGTTGAGGTTGTCGACGTAGGTCTGGTGGTGCTTGCCGTAGTGGAAATCGAGCGTCTCGGAGGAGATGTGCGGCTCGAGGGCGTTGCGCGCGTAGGGCAGGGGGGGCAGTTCGATCGTCATGGCAACTCCTTGTGTCGTGGCGAAGGCGTCCGGGAGGCCCGGGTCATCGTCCACGCGGGGTGGGTCCGGCCGGCGCCATCGCGGAATCCGGCGTCCTGGCGGGGGCGTCGTGCCTCCGCAGGGATTACAATTCTACCCCGTTGAACCGGGGCAAGCGGTTCGAGCGATCGAACGATGCCACCGGATGTTTTTTGCCGCTGCGCTACCGCCGCCCCATCCCACAGCAGGGCCCGCCGAACGCGGGCGCGAAGACCAGGACCCTCATGAGCGCGATCGACCGCATCAAGGCCGAAGTCGAAGCCCATCCGATCGTGCTGTACATGAAGGGCACGCCCGAGTACCCGATGTGCGGCTTCTCCAGCCGCACCGCGCAGGCGCTGATGGAATGCGACGCGAAAGTGCACGTCATCAACGTGCTCGCCGATCCGGAGATCCGCGCGAGCCTGCCGCGCTTCTCGGACTGGCCGACGTTCCCGCAGCTCTTCATCAACGGCGAGCTGATCGGCGGCTGCGACATCGCGCTCGAGCTGCACGCCAGCGGCGAACTCAAGCGCATGGCCGCCGAGGCCCAGCGGGCGTGACGCGAGCCGAAGGCAGCAGGGACGCGCTCGAAGGCCGCGTCATCCTCGTCACCGGCGCGAACGGCGCTCTCGGCGACGCCGCCGCGCGCGCCTGCGCGGCCGCCGGCGCGACGGTCGTGCTGCTCGGCCGGCGCGTGCCGAAGCTGCAGCGACTGCACGACGCGCTGGCCGCGATCGGGCCCGCGCCTGCGATCTATCCGATGGACCTGCTCGGCGCCACGCCTGCCGACCACGCCGAACTGGCGATGCGCGTCGGCGACGAACTCGGCCGGCTCGATGGCATCCTGCACGCGGCCGCGGAGTTCCAGGGCCTGACGCCGCTGCAGAACACCGATCCGGAGGACTTCGTCAACGCCCTCCAGGTGAACGTCGCCGCGCCGTTCCTGCTGACCCGGGCCTGCCTGCCGCTGCTGCGGTGCGCGCCCGACGCCGCGCTGGTGTTCGTGCTGGACGACCCGCAGCGGGTGGGCCGCGCCTACTGGGGCGGATACGGCGTCGCCAAGTTCGCGCTGGCAGGGATGGTGCGCGTGCTCGCCGACGAACTGGAAGGATCGAGCGTGCGGGTGAGCGCGCTGCAGCCCGGGCCCATGCAGACGCCGCTGCGCGCGAAGGCCTTCATGAGCGAAGTGCCGGGCACGTGGCCGCCCGCGTCGGCGTACGCCGGTGCCTGCGTGCACCTGCTGTCGGCCGCGGGCGTCGACCAGCGCGGCAAGGTCTGGACGCCGGACATCGCCCACGTTCCGCCAGCGCCCGCGGTGATCGACCTGCCGCTTGCGGGCCGCTCGCCGTGAGTACCAAGAGGCCTACGATGGACTGCCTCGTGGGCGTTCCGGGCCCGGGGGCAATCAAGAATCCTCGAGCTCCTGTTGCGACGCCGGCCGGCGGACGCACTCCATGAGTACATGGTCGGCCGCCCTGTTGCTGCTGCTGATCCTCGATCCGCTCGGCAACATCCCGGTCTTCCTCGGCCTGCTGCGGCCGCTGCCGCCCAGGCGCCGGCGCATCGTGCTCGCGCGCGAGCTGGTGATCGCGCTGGTCGTGCTGATGGCCTTCCTGCTCGGCGGCCAGCACGTGCTCGACGCGATGCACCTGCGCCAGGAATCGGTGAGCATCGGCGGCGGCATCGTGCTGTTCCTGATCGGCCTGAAGATGATCTTCCCGACCGCCGAAGGCATGTTCGGCGACGTACCCGAGGGCGAGCCCTTCATCGTCCCGATGGCGATCCCGATGATCGCCGGGCCGTCCGGCATGGCCTCGGTCATGCTCATGAGCAACTCCAACCCGCAGCGCAACGCCGACTGGGTGACGGCCCTGCTGATCGCGTGGCTGGCGACCGCGGTCATCCTGTTCGCCGCGACTTACCTCTACAAGATCCTCGGCGCGCGCGTGCTGGTCGCCGTGGAACGGCTGATGGGCATGCTGCTGGTCACGGTTTCGGTGCAGATGCTGCTCGATGGCGTGGCGGCTTACCTGCACATCGCACCGAAGGGCTGAGCGGCATCGCCAAGACCCAACACCACGGATCCCCATGACTGCCGCGAAACCGCTCGACACCAGCATCCCCGCGACCTCGACCGACGCGACCAAGCCGATCGGCACCGTCAACGCCTTCGTGTCGCCGCGCGGCGGCCTGGACGTGCTGTCGCGCGCCGAGATCGCGCGCCTGCGCGACGCCTCGGCCGGCAGCGTGCTGCACGACCTGCTGCGCCGTTGCGCGCTCGCGGTGCTCACCACCGGCAGCCACGCCGACGACGCGCGCGCGGCCGCCGCGCTGTACCCGGACTTCGACATCCAGATCCACAAGCACGACCGCGGCATCAAGCTCGAACTGCGCAACGCCCCCGCGCAGGCCTTCGTGGACGGCCAGATCATCCGCGGCGTCGCCGAGCTGCTGTTCGCGGTCGTGCGCGACGTCGTCTATTCCAGCACCGAGATCGGGGACGACACGCGCCTCTCGCCCGCGACCGGCGCCGGCATCACCACCGCGGTGTTCGAGATCCTGCGCAACGCCCACGTGCTCAAGCCGCGCAACGAGCCCAACCTCGTCGTCTGCTGGGGCGGGCACTCGATCTCGCGCGAGGAATACATCTACACGAAGTCGGTCGGCTACGAGCTGGGCCTGCGCGCGCTCGACATCTGCACCGGCTGCGGGCCGGGCGCGATGAAGGGGCCGATGAAGGGCGCGACGATCGCGCACCAGAAGCAGCGCCGGCAGGAGCGCCGCTACATCGGCATCACCGAGCCGGGGATCATCTCGGCCGAATCGCCGAACCCGATCGTCAACCACCTGGTGATCATGCCGGACATCGAGAAGCGGCTGGAGGCCTTCGTGCGGCTCGGCCACGGCTTCATCGTGTTCCCGGGCGGCGTGGGCACCTGCGAGGAGATCCTGTTCATCCTGGGCCTGCTGACGTTCCCGTCGAACGCCAACGAGCCGTTCCCGCTGGTCTTCACCGGGCCGCGTTCGTCCGCGGCGTATTTCGAACAGATCGACCGTTTCCTGCGCCTGGTGCTCGGCGAAGCGATCGCGCAACGCTACCGGATCATCGTGGACGATCCGGAGGCGGTCGCGCGCGCGATGCGCGACGGCATCCGCGAGGTGAAGCAGCGCCGCATCGAGACCCAGGACGCCTACTTCTTCAACTGGGCCCTGTGCCTGCCCGAGGAGCTGCAGCACCCGTTCGACCCGACCCACGCGGCGATGGCCGCGCTGAACCTGCACCGCAACCAGGCGACCCACGAGCTGGCCGCGAACCTGCGGCGCGCGTTTTCGGGGATCGTCGCGGGCAACGTGAAGGAGGAGGGCCTGCGGCGGATCGAGCAGGAAGGGCCGTTCGAGATCCACGGCGACCCGGACATCATGCAGGCGCTCGACGCCCTGCTGCGTGCCTTCGTCGCGCAGAGCCGCATGAAGATGTCGGGCGAGTACAAGCCCTGCTACCGGGTGGTGGTCGACGGCTGAGGCGGCTTCGCGGATCTTTTGGCGCGGGGCGGCGGTAATACTCGGCAGGCCCGGGCGATCGGACGGAGCCGGCAGTGGCGATCGTTTCCAGCAGACCCACCCGGAAACGGGCTGTCGGGACCGTCGGGCCGTCGGGGCGACCGCCCGTCCGCCCGTCCCTGCCGGACCGTCGCGCCCGTCGGACTCGGCCGACCGGTCGTCCCCCCGAGGGTTGCAGCCACTCCGGCCGGGGCTAGACTGCGCGCTGGGTTCCCATGCGCGGCGGTCCTTCATGTCCAAGCCCCAATCCGGATTCACCCTGATCGAGATGATGATCGCCCTGGTGGTCCTGACCGTCCTGATCGTCGCCGGCTTCCCGAGCTTCCGCGCGATCCTGCGATCCAACCGCATCGCCAGCCAGACCAACACCTTCCTGGCCTCGGTGAACCTCGCCCGGACCGAGGCGATCAAGAACAACTTCAACGCGGGAATCTGCGCGAGTTCGGATGGCACGTCCTGCTCGACCGCGTGGAACACCGGCTGGATCGTGTTCGACGACAACAACAACAACGGTGCGCTCGACGGCGGCGAGCGGATCGTCCGCGTCGTCCGCGGCAATCCCGACCTCTCGATGACCTCGAGCCCGACCACCGGCACCCTGATGTTCAACCCGCGCGGCATGTTCACCAACGCCGCGGCGATCAACCTGACGATGCAGCCCAACGACTGCCCGAGCGGCTACCAGGGCG